>Ga0209148_1000556_pt1 | contig 35275 bp, 34 predicted proteins | sample AraplaCol_mMF_r2_2_FD_184288 | JGI IMG/M metagenome (GOLD analysis project Ga0209148, IMG submission 184288) | Arabidopsis root microbial communities from North Carolina, USA - plate scrape CL_Col_mMF_r2 (SPAdes) (version 2) | ecosystem: Host-associated > Plants > Roots > Endosphere | place... | reverse complement strand
CCCGTGACCAGCACTTTGTCTGGATCGACGGCATTGACGGCGGTGCCGATCACGACCCCCAGCGCCCGGGCTGCCAACTCGAACGCGTGCACCGCTCGCGGCTCGCCCGATCGGGCTCGCTCGAGCACCTCGGGGTACTCGCTCTCGTCGGCACCCGCGTTGAAGCAGATCGCGCCCATGGTCACGAAACTGTGGATGCAGTCGACGTGACCCAGCTCGCAGGGGCGGCCGACGGCATCCAGTCGCGAGTGCCCGACGTGGCCGGATCGGCCGTGGGCCCCGACGTGGACCTCGTCCTGCACCACGATGCCCGCGCCGATGCCGGCGCCCAGTCCGTAGACGACGAGCGTTTCGGCGCCGACCCCCGCGCCGAACCAATGATGACCCGCCGTCAGAGCGACGACGTCGTTGCTGACCGTGACCGGAACCGCTACCCGGGCTCCGACCAGGGCGCGCAGGGGCGTGCTGCTCCAGCCGAGGAAGTTCGAGCGCTCGACCAGTTGGACGCCGTCGCGATCCATCACGTCACCGGCGAGGCAGACCCCGAGCGCTCCCGCGAGGTCGACGCTCGAGAGCATGCCGTTCGCGACCGTCGCGATCTGCTCGGCGACGGCGTCGGGGTCGGTCGACCGCAGCGGTTCGTCGTGGGCGGCCACGACGGTCGCGCTCAAGTCGGTCACCACGGCGTAGAGGTCGGTGCCGGTCAGCTTGACGCCGGCGAAATGGGCCGCACTCGGTCGGATGTGGAGCAGCTCTGACGGGCGGCCGCGCGTCGCGCTGTGCTGCACCGCCCCCTCGGCCACGAAGCCGAGGTCGATCAGCTCGCGCGTGACGCGGCTGAGGTTCGCCCGCGAGACGTCGTGCCGCCTGGCAAGTTCCACGCGTGACCGGCCGCCGTGCACGATCAGGTCGCGAAGCACTCGGCGCTGCCCGTCATACATCGCCGGCCAGCCGGCGCCTCGAGCGGAGTCCGAAGTCACAGAGCCGAGACTATCGGGGTCGGCGCGGGCGTCCGCCTAGCGCCCCAGCGACTCCGCGGGCAGGTCGAACCAGCGCAACTGCTCGAAGTCGGCGCTGAGCCGATCGTCGGTGAGGGGCTCATCGGCTGCGTGCGGCATCGCACCGTCGACCGTCGGATCGGGCAGCGACTCGAGCAGGGCGCGCGCCTCGTCGAGGTAGCCGGCGAGCGCCGATTCCGGGGCGCGATCGGCGCGCCGCGGGTAGCGCAGGGCGCCATCCGGCCCATACGACAGCTGGTCGAGCCGCAGCGGCGGCTCCACGAGTCCGCGCTCGTGCCGCCACAGCCCGGTGTCGGGCGAGAAGCGGTACTGCGGCAGCAGTTTGTGGCCGTGATCCGCGACCAGCGAGACGGCATCCACGATGTAGCGGAACACCTCGTCGCTGAGGAAGTAGTTGAAGGAGACGCGCACCCAGCCGGGCTTGATGCCCTCGCATCCGCCCGCGATCTCGCGCTCGAACTCGTGCGAGCGGTCGAGGTCGATGCCGAGCAGGCGATGTCCGTAGGGGCCGGCGCACGAGCATCCGCCCCGGGCCTGGATGCCGAACAGGTCGTTGAGGATCGCGACGACCACGTTGTGGTGCAGGTACCGCCCGCCCGGTCGCTTGATCACGAACGACACGATCGACAGCCGGTCGGCGGTCGGGCTGCCGAGGATCTGGATCGAGGGATGCGCTGCCCACTCGCTCATCGCCCTTTCGAGAAACTCGTGCTCGCGCGACTGGATCGTCTCGACTCCGACCGCGTCTTTCAGCGCGAACACCAGGCCGGCACGGATCGACTCGATGATCGCGGGGGTGCCGGCCTCTTCGCGATGGGCCGCGTTCGTAATGTAGCGGTGCTCGAGCGGATTCACGTAGGCGACGGTGCCGCCGCCCACCTCATCCGGCACCGTGTTGGTCAGCAGCCGCTTGCTCACGACGAGCACACCCGGGGTCCCGGGACCGCCGATGAATTTGTGCGGCGAGAGGAAGAGGGCGTCGCCGATCGTGGCGTCGACGTCGATGTAGGGACCGGCCGCGGCGTAGTCCCAGAGGGCCAGCGCACCGCGCTCGTGCAGGATGCGGGTGATGGTCGCCGTGTCGGTCAGGATGCCGGTCACGTTGCTCGCGGCGCTGAACGACCCGATCTTGAGGGGTCGGTCGGCGTAGCGCTCGAGCTCGGCGGTGAGACTCTCGACGTCGACGTGCCCGTCGGCGTCCTCGTGGATCGTCACCACGTCGGCGATCGACTCCCGCCACGGCAGCTCGTTGCTGTGGTGCTCGTACGGCCCGATGAAGACCACCGGCCGCTGCTCCGTCGGGATCTGTGCGGTCAGGCCGTAGCGCTCGTCGAGGGCCGACGGCACCCGCAGCCCGAGGATGCCGACCAGCTTGTTGATCGCCCCGGTCGATCCGCTTCCCGTGAAGATGACGACCGTGTCGTCGGTGCCGTGCACGGACTCGTGGATGATCGCCCGCGCATCCTCGCGCAGGCGCGTCGTCTGCAGGCCGGTGCCGCTCGACTCGGAGTGCGTGTTCGCGTAGCGCGGCAGCACCTCGTCGCGCACGAAGTCCTCGATGAAGGTCAGCGCGCGACCGCTGGCGGTGTAGTCGGCGTAGGTCACGCGGCGCGGCCCGAACGGGCCGACCATGAGCTGATCGTCGCCGATCACGGCGTCGCGGATGCGCGCGAGGATCGGGACGTCGTCCGCCATGTCCAGAGGGTACCCGCAGATGCGACACTTGAGCCATGGCGCCCGACCCCCTCACCGTGCAGACCACGCGCGGCGCGGTGGTCGAGATGGAGTCGCGGGTGAACGCCGCGATCGTCGATGCGAGCGGACGCCTCGTCGAGTCGTTCGGCATGGTCAGCAGACGCCTGCCGCTGCGGTCGACCGCGAAACCGCTGCAGGCGCTCGCCCTGGTCGAATCGGGCGCGGCCGACGAGCGGGCGATGACGCCCGTCGAGCTCACCCTCGCCTGCGCGAGCCACAGCGGCGAAGACGGCCACGTGACCGCCGTCGCATCGCTGTTGGAGCGCCTCGGCCTGAGCGAAGCGGACCTGCAATGCGGGGCGTCGCTGCCCTACTCGCGTGCGGTCGCCGATGAGTACCTGGCGCACGGCGGCACGCCGCGGCGCATCCGCCACACCTGTTCGGGCAAGCACGCCGGCTTTCTCGCGCTCGGTGCTCACCTCGGCGCCGACCCGGTGCGTTATCTCGATCGTGCCGGCAGGGTGCAGAAGGCGGCACTCGCGGCGGTCGCCGAACGGTGCGGCATTGCGCTGGGCGACGACGACATCGTCGGCGACGGATGCGGCGCCCCCTGCCCCTGCGTCACCCTCGAGGCCGCCGCGCGCGGCTGGGCGACGCTGATGGATGACACGACCTCGAGCACCAGCATCCGCACCTCGATCGCCGCCCACCCCTGGTATCTCGCGGGCACCGGGCGCTTCGACACCGCCATCGCGGAGGTCACCGCGGGACGCGTGCTCAGCAAGGTCGGCACCGACGGCATGCACCTGGCCATGGCGCCGCACGCCGGTTTGGCCGTCGCGGCAAAGGCCGTCGACGGGTCGCGCATCGCAGCAGAGGAGGGTCTCGTGCATCTGCTCGTCCAATCCGGTGCCGTGAACACCGACGAAGCCGAGCGCCTGCCGCGCGCCTCGGTGCTCGACGACGCCGGCCGAGTCGTCGGCGCGATCTCGGTGAGCGCGTCATGAGCCGCGAGACCGAGCAGACGCAGGTCGCCATGACCGCGCTCGACCTGGCGCGTCGAGGCGACTTCGCCGCAGTGCTCGCCATGTTCGCGGCTCCTCAGCAGCGCCGGCTGACTCCGGAGGCGATCAACGCCGCGTGGCAGACCCACGTGGTGCGGTACGGCGCGGTCTGGAGCCTCGAGCCCTCCGGCATCCATTCCGATTCGGGCATGGATGTGGTCACCGTGGTGATGAACACCCCGGCGATGTCGCTGAAGGCTGACGTGTCGCTGGACCGCAAGGGCCGGTTGCTCAATCTGCAGGTGACGCCGCTAGCCCCGCCGTGGGCGCCTCCGGCCTACGCGAACCCCGACTCCTTCGCCGAGGGCGAGGTGGTGCTCGGCGACCGCCCGCTCGCGGTGGGCGGGACGGTCACGATCCCCCGGGCATCGGATCCCGTGCCGGGTGTCGTGCTGCTCAGCGGTGGCGGCCCCTTCGATCGCGACATGACGATGGGCAACAACCGCATCGGCAAGGACCTGGCCTGGGGTCTCGCCAGCCGGGGCATCGCCGTGCTGCGGTTCGACAAGGCCAGCCACGCGCACCCCCAGTTGATCGCCAAGAAGCCCGACTTCACGCCCACCGACGAGTACCTGCCCTACGGCGCCGGCGCGGTCGACCTGCTGGCGGCCTATCCGCAGGTGGATGCTTCGCGCATCGTGGTGGTCGGCCACAGCATGGGCGGCACCTTCGCGCCCCGGATCGCCGCGGCGCGCCCCGAGGTCGCGGGAGTGGTGCTGCTGGCTGCCGAAGCCGAGCCGATGAACCGCGCCGCCGTGCGGGTGATGAACTACCTGGCGAGTCTCGACCCGACCTCGACCGTCATGCGCGACGCCGCCGCGAAGATGGAGGTGCTCGCCGCGAACGTCGACAGCCCCCAACTGACCAGGCGCACCGATCCGGGGCTGCTGCCGTTCGGGTACTCGGGCGCGTTCTGGCTCGACGTACGCGCCTACGATCCGGTCGCGACGGCGCGCGAGCTGCCCAGACCGATCCTGATCGCGCAGGGCGCTCGCGACTACCAGGTCACCGTCGACGACGACCTCGCCCGCTGGCGCGCGGCGCTCGGCGACCGCGCCGATGTGACCATCCGCGTGTACGACGCCGACGACCACCTGTTCTTCCCCGGCTCCGGCCGCTCGACCCCGGCGGACTACGAGCCGGCCCAGCACGTCGACGAGGCCGTCGTGGCCGACATCGCCCACTGGATCGGGGCGCTGACGGGCACGTCATAGCGCGTGGCGACTGACACTCGCCGCCATACTGATGCGGTGGCGTCCCGCTCCTTCGAATTGACGACGACCGTGCCCGTCACACCCGAGGCCGCGATCGACTTCCTGGTCGATCTGTCGCGCCACCATGGGCTGCATCCGTACGTGGTCTCGGCCGACGTGGTCGCGAGCGGACAGGATGCCGACGGCACCTGGCAGGACTGGCGCGTGATCGAGCGCCCGCGGCTGGGCCCGTTGCGCTACACGATCCGATTTCCCGCGCGGATGACCCGTACCTCGCCCACCTCGATGCGCGGCGATGTGACCGCGGCACCCGGATGCACGCTCGTCACCACCACGTCGGCGACGGGCTCGGGCGCCTCGGCGACGCTCCACGAGACCACGGTCGTCACCGCCCCGCTGCCCCTCGTCGGATACATGACGCGGCAGGCACGGCTCGCCCACGCCCGCACCTTCTCGTTGCTTCCGAGCGAGTTGGCGAGGCCGGCGTGAGCGCCGCGCGATTCGCCGAGCGCTACGGCCCCTATGCTCTGGTGGCCGGCGCGTCCGAGGGTCTGGGCGCGGCCTTCGCCGACGCGATCGCGCGCCGGGGCGTCAACCTGGTGCTGATCGCGCGCCGCGAGAAGGAGCTGACCGAGACGGCGGCCCGGGTGAAGCAGGCCCACGGCGTCGAGGTGGTCACGGTCATCGCCGACCTGGCCGACGTCGAGGCCGTCGCGAAAAGGATCACCGCCCTCGACCTCGAGCTCGGCCTGCTGATCTACGACGCCGCGTATGCGCCCATCGGCCCGTTCGCCGACACGACGGCCGGGCACCTGGCGCAGGCCGCGGCCGTGAACGTGCGCGCTCCGCTGCTGCTCACGAAGCTGCTGTCGGCGCCGATGATCGCGCGCGGTCGCGGGGGCATCATCCTGATGTCGTCCCTGGCCGGATCGCAGGGCAGCCCGAACATCGCCACCTACGCCGCCACCAAGGCCTTCACCACCGTGCTCGCCGAGGGCCTGTGGAGCGAGCTGAAACCCCGCGGAGTCGACGTGCTCGCCTGCGTCGCCGGCGCCATCCTGACCCCCGGATATCAGCAGGCCGAGGGCGCCACGCCCGCGCCCGGCACGCTCGCCCCCCAGGAGGTCGCCGAGCAGGCCGTGAACGCGCTGGGCCGCGGCCCGATCGTCATCCCCGGAGCTGTCAACAAGCTCGGCCGCTTCGTGCTCACGCGTCTGCTCAGCCGGCGCGCCGCCATCGCCATCATGTCGAAGAACACCGGAGGCCTGTCGTGACGATCTTCCTGGGTCTGATCACTCCCCTGATCGCTTACGCGATGATCACGCTGCTGCACGTCGTGATCCCGTCGCGCCGGCGAGCCGGCTACGTGACGGGCGCCGACGGAGCGGTGCTGAACTACCGCACCAACGGCAAGTACGTGCTGCTGGCCAGTGTCATCCTGTGGTTCCTGCTCGGCTACTTCCGCCTCGTCCCGTTCACCTGGCTGTACGAGACGCGCTGGTGGGGGCTGATCGGGGCCGTGGTGATCGGCCTGGTGTTCTCGTTCGTGGTCGTGCTGCGGCATCCCTCGACCGGCAAGAGCTTTGCCGCCGATCTGTGGTTCGGCCGGGCGAAGGACGTGCAGCTTCGCAACGGCTTCGTGGATGCCAAGGTCTGGCTTTATCTGGTCGGCGCCGTCCTGCTGCAGCTCAACGTGCTGTCGTTCGCGGCCTTCCACCTCGAGCACGTCCGGAGCATCAACCGGGATTCCTGCTCGGCTGCGCGATGCTCACCTGGTTCTGCTGCGAGTACCTGATCTTCGAGCGGGTGCATCTGTGGACCTACGACTTCATCGCCGAGAGCGTCGGCTTCAAGCTCGGGTTCGGCTGCCTGGCGTTCTACCCGTACTTCTACTCGGTCGCGCTGTGGTTCACGGCCGACCTGCCCGACCCCCATCTGCCGCTCTGGGTGACCGTGCTGTTCGGCGTGCTGTTCCTGGTGGGATGGGTGTTCACGCGGGGCGCCAACATGCAGAAGTTCTTCTTCAAGACCGCCCCCGGCCGACGATTCATCTGGCAGCCCGAGGCGATCAGCGACGGATCCCACAGCCTGCTGGTCAACGGATTCTGGGGCGCGAGCCGGCACATCAACTATCTCGGCGAGATCCTGCAGGCGGTCGCGATCGCGCTGGCACCGGGATATTTCGGCGTCTGGATGGTGTGGCTGTATCCGCTGTACTACATCGCCCTCTTCCTCAGCCGCCAGGCCGACGACGACAAGATCTGCCACGCCAAGTACGGCACCCTGTGGGAGCAGTACACGGCGCGGGTGAAATACCGGATCGTGCCGTACCTGTACTGATCGCCGCGGCAAGAATCTCCTGAGACCCTGTCCGATCGAGGCAGACTCGTTCGTGGAGCTGGTGAGTGGCCGCCCACCGATGGGCGCCCCAGACGGGAGATGATCCGATGCAGTACCTGATGTCCGTGTTCGGCCCGGCCGAGATGAGCGAGTTCGGCAGCTACCCCGACAAGGAGAGCATGCTGCAAGCCCTCGCCGACACCGACGAGTTCAACAAGAAGCTGCAGGCCGAGGGCCACTGGGTCTACGCCAACGGCCTGGCGTCGGCCACCTCGGCGACCGTCGTCGACGGCCGGGTGGACCCGCCGGTGGTCACCGATGGCCCGTACCTGGAGTCGAAGGAGTACATCGGCGGCTTCTGGATCATCGAGGCCACCGACCTCGACCAGGCGCTCGACCTGGCAGCGCAGGGCTCGAAGGCCTGCCGCGGCAAGGTCGAGGTGCGTCCGTTCCAGCCGCTGCCGTTGTGAGCGGTGGCTCCTCCGTAGCCGACGCGATCACCCGGGCCCACCGCGAGGAGTGGGCGCGGGTGGTCGCCTCACTCGCCAAGCGGTTCGGCGGTCTCGACATCGCCGAGGAGGCCGCCGCCGAGGCGTTCGCCACCGCGGTCGAGCGCTGGCCGGCCGACGGCATCCCGCCCAACCCGGGCGGCTGGCTGACCACGACGGCGACCCGCAAGGCCATCGACCGTATCCGTCGCGAGAAGAAGCGCGACGACAAATACCGGGAGGCGCTGCTGGTGATCGAGGTGCCTGACCCCCACGAACCCCTCGAGTCGCTCGGCGCGATCGACGACGAGCGGCTGCGACTGCTCTTCACCTGTTGCCATCCGGCGCTCGCCCTCGAGGCCCGGGTCGCTCTCACGCTGCGGATGGTCGGCGGCCTGACCGTGCCCGAGATCGCGCGGGCGTTCCTCGTTCAGGAGAGCGCCATGGCACGGCGGATCACCCGGGCGAAAGACAAGATCCGCGACGCCGGCATCCCGTTCCGCATGCCCTCGGCCGGCGATCTGCCGGTGCGTGTCGACGGCGTGCTCACCGTGCTCTTCCTGGTGTTCAACGAGGGCTACCTGGCCACCGGACCCGACACCGACCCCGTGCGCGCCGAGCTGACCGCTGAGGCGATCCGGCTGACGCGGCTCATTCGATCCCTGCTGCCGGACGGCTCCCCCAGCAGCGGCGAAGTGGCCGGGATGCTGGCCCTCATGCTCCTTACCGAGGCCCGCCGGCCGGCCCGCCTGTCGTCGAGCGGCGAACTGGTCACCCTCGACGAGCAGGACCGCGGTGCCTGGGATGCCGCGCTCATCCGAGAGGGCCACCAGCTGGTTCGCGAGCGCCTGCGTGCTATCTCTGCCAGCAACGGGGGCGAGGCTCCCGGCCGCTACCAGGTGCTGGCGGCCATCAACGCCGTGCACACCTCGGCGCTCGACATCCGCGACACCGACTGGTCGCAGGTCGTCGCGCTCTACGACCAGCTGGTCGCGCTCGATCCCTCGCCAATCGTCGCGCTGAACCGCGCCGTCGCGGTGGCGGAGCTCGACGGGCCGGAGGTGGCGCTGGCGTCCATCGACCGGCTCGAAGGTGCGCTCAGCGGATATCACCCCTACCACGCGACGCGCGCCGACCTGCTGAGGCGGCTGGGCCGCAGCGCCGAGTCGCGCGCCGCATACGACCGGGCCATCCAGCTCTCGGGCAACACCGCCGAGACCGCCTACCTGACCCGGCGGCGCGATCAGCTCGGCTGACCGGCTCGCCGGCGAGTGCTTCATTCCCCATTTCAGTTCGCGCTGAATTGCGTCCGAACTGAAATGGGCTTCAGAAGCCCCGCCGCCCCGAGCCGAGGTCTGCACGTAGCACGAGCCCGCACGCCGTGCCGACCGAGATCACACCACCTACTGCAACTTGACAGTTGCAGTTTATGGAGGTCATACTGCAACTTCAGAGTTGCACAATCTCTTCGAAAGGACCACCATCATGAGCATGACCATCAACGACCCGTCGACCATCGACGCCGATGCCTTCACCGTGAGCCGCACGGTCACGATCGCCGCCACGCCCGACAAGGTCTGGGCCGCGGTCACCCGCCCCGAGCTGATCACGCAGTGGTTCGGCGATGTCGCCCAGTTCGACCGGCTCGAGGTGGGCGCCGAGGGCGAGTTCGGCTTCGAGGGGTACGGCCGCTTCCCGATCCGCATCGAGGAGGTGGATGCCCCGCACGCGATCGCCTACCGCTGGGGCAACGAGAACGCCACGCCGACCGACCTCGACGAGCACTCCACCGTCTTCCGGTTCACGCTCGAGCCCCTCGACGGCGGAGCCGCGACGCGGCTCACCGTGGTCGAGTCGGGCTTCGACAACCTGGCCGATCCCGCGAAGGCCATGGAGAGCAACCGCGGCGGCTGGGACTCCGAGCTCGACGAGCTGGTCGCCTTCGTGGAGGGTTCTGCGTGAGTTCTGGACCGGGCTCCGCAGCCGTCGCCACCGAGCTCGTCGCCGTGTTCGCCGCGCTGGCGGATGAGACGCGCTGGTCGATCCTTGTGGCGCTCGGCGAGGGGGATGCCTCGGCATCCGCCCTCGCCGAGCGGCTGCCGGTCTCGCGTCAGGCGATCGCCAAGCACCTGGGCGTGCTGCAGACCGCCGGCCTGGTCGAGCCCGTGCGCGTCGGGCGCGAGGTGCGCTTCCGTGCTCTCGGCTCGACGCTCAGCGATGCCGCCCGCCGCCTCGACGCTATCGGCGCCGAGTGGGACCGCCGTCTCACCGCGATCAAGCGGATCGCGGAGGCGATGGAGTAGCCGGCGTCCGCGGCGGCGGCTCAGGTCACCGGGGTTCCGCTGGCGAAGCCGACGATCAGGACGGCCGCCAGCGACACCGCGGCGATCGCCAGCATCCCGATCGCCAGGAGACCGAGCCGAAGCCGCAACCGTGGAACCGGCACCACGAATCGGACCACGACCATCCCCGCGTACAGCAGCAGGTCGACGATCGCCGCCGCGACCGGCACCCCGCGCGGCGGCAGTCCCGCGATCGCCTGCGGGATCAGCACCGCGAGCGCGATCGCCGTGAACAGGCCGCCGACCACGAGCCAGATGCGTCCGGTCGAGAAGGTCAGCGAGGGCTGCTCAGTGACCTTGGTCTCGTCGTACGGGGGCGGACGGTCGTCCATGACTCCCATGATGCACCCCGCGCCCAGGAACGACACCGCTCAGCGATGTATCGTCAGCTATCGCTCGACGTACCCACCACGACCGTGAGAGGACACCATCATGAGCCCGTCATCCACCCCCGGCTTCGATCTGCGCGAGGCCGTCGACAGCCTGCGCGAGGCCTTCGCCCCGGCGTTCGGCCCCGGCTTCGCATCGCGGATGAGCGGCCGCATGGGCCGCGGCGACATCCGCGCCGCCGTCCTGGTCGAGCTCGCCACCGAACCGATGCACGGCTACCAGGTGATCCAGGCGATCGAGACGCGCTCCGGCGGCACCTGGAAGCCGAGCCCGGGGTCGGTGTACCCGACGCTCCAGCTGCTGGTCGACGAGGGCCTGGCCACCGCCACCCAGGACGGCGAGCGCAAGGTGTACGCGCTGACGGACGCCGGCAAGGAGGCCGCCGCCGAGTTCACGGCCGCGCCGCATCCCTCCGAGTCGCGCCGCGGCTGGGACCCCGAGCGCGCCGTCCTGCCCAAGGCCGGCGCCAAGCTCGCGCAGGCTCTCGGCCAGGTCGCGAGCAGCGGCAGCAAGGAGCAGCAGGAACGCGCGATCGCGATCATCGACGACGCGCGCCGCAAGCTCTACGCGATCCTCGCCGAGGAGTGACCACCCGACGGTTCCGGGCTCGCTACCGCCGGATCATGCGCTTCGCCACGCGCGCCTTCGTGCAGGCGTGGTGGTTCGAGCTGATCCTGCCGCGGATCGGCCTGGGCGGTCTCGCCGCGCGCGGCCGGGCGCGCCGCCTGCAGAAACTCGCGCGCCGCTTCCACGGGCTCGCGGTGGAGCTGGGCGGGCTGATGATCAAGGTGGGGCAGTTCATGTCGTCGCGCCTCGACATCCTGCCGCCCGAGATCACCGACGAGCTCGAGGGGCTCCAGGATGAGGTGGCCGCGGAGCCGTTCGACGGCATCCGCGCGCAGACCGAGGCCGAGCTCGGCATGCCGCTCGAGGCCGCCTACGCGTCGTTCGAGGCGGTGCCGATCGCTGCGGCATCCCTCGGTCAGGCGCATCGCGCCCGACTGACTCCGGGCATCGCCGCCGACCTGGGTTTCGCGGATGTCGTGGTCAAGGTGCAGCGCCCCGGCATCGAGCAGGTGGTCGCGGTCGATCTCGCGGCACTTCGCCGGATCTCGCGCTGGGTCGACCGCGTGCGCCTGATCTCGCGCCGCGTCGACGCGCCCGCGCTGGTCGAGGAGTTCGCCGCCACCAGTCTCGAAGAGATCGACTACCTGCACGAGGCCGCGAACGCCGAGCACTTCGCCGCCGACTTCGAGCGCGACCCGAAGGTGACCGCGCCGGTCGTCGTGTGGGAGCGCACCTCGCTGCGGGTGCTGACCCTGAGCGATGTCACCGCGATCAAGATCATCGACGTCGCCGCGCTCACGACCGCGGGCATCGACCCCTCGGCGGTGGCGATGGCGCTCGCGCGGTCGGCCTTCCAGCAGATCTTCGTGGCCGGCTTCTTCCACGCCGACCCGCACCCCGGCAACATCTTCGTGACGCCCGGCAGCGAGGGCGCCTTCACCCTCACCTACGTCGACTTCGGCATGATGGGCGCGATCTCCGACAGCCTGCGTGCGGGACTGCGCGACTTCATCCTCGCCGCGGTCGGGCGCGACAGCCGGGGTTTGGTCCGCTCGCTCGAGCGGCTCGGCGTGCTGCTCTCGGCCGCCGACACCGACGAACTCGAGCGGGCGATGACCGCTCTTTTCGACCGCTTCGGCGGCATGGGGATCGCCGAACTCCAGCGCGTCGACCAGCGCGAGCTCGAGGCCTTCGCCCGCCAGTTCGGCGAGACCATCCGTGCGCTGCCGTTCCAGTTGCCCGAGAACTTCCTGCTGCTCATCCGCACCATCTCGCTGACCTCGGGCGTGACGAGCGCGCTGGACAAGGACTTCAACATGTGGGATGCGGTGGAGCCCTTCGCCCGCGACGTCCTGTCGTCGGGCGGTGCGAGCGCGCTGCGCGAACTGCCGCAGAAGGCGCTCGCCTATGCGACCACGATGGCCGGCCTCCCCCGCCGCGTCGACGAGCTCGTGCAACGCATCGACCGCGGCCAGGTCGCCGTGCAGACCCCGCAGGTCGACCGCCGGCTGCGCTCGCTGGAACGGGCCGCGGGGCGATTGGTCTCGGCGATCATCTTTGCGGGCCTGCTGTTCGCGGGCGTGTTCCTGCTGCCGACCGTGCCGTGGCTCGGCTGGACGCTGATGGCCGCGTCGCTGCTGCCACTGATGCACGTGCTGATGACCTGGCGGAGTCGCTAGCCGACCTCGCTGGCCGAAGGTCACCGGCAACACCCCCGCGCGCTCGCGAACTTGCGTGGCACGTCGCGGGAGTCCGCGGCAACGCGAGATGCCACGCAATTTGCAGAGCATCGAGCCGCCCCTGCCCACCACCGGCTGCTCCCCGGCCTCCGGTCGCTCCCTCCACGTTGCCTGGACGTTCCTCGACCGCGAGTCTCGCCGGGACTCGGATGGTGTCGGATCGTCAGTTGATGACAAGCGCACCCAGCCACACCCACGACGACCCGACCGGCCACGAGCTCGCGACCGGCAGTCGCGCGACCCGCAGCCGCGCGACCGGCTGGCGCGCGAAGTTCGTGGTCGAAGAGCGATACCTTCACCCGGCCGAGCGCCGACGGCTGTACCTCGGCGCGTCGGCGATGATTGCGATCGGCGCCGCCGGCTTCACCTACTTGCTGGTGAGCGTGCTGACGCACAGCGGATTCGCCCTGCTCGACCCACCCGTCGAGCAGTGGATCGACGCGCAGCGCTCGACCCAGACCACCGGGGTCATGATCGGGCTCGCGATCATCTTCGGGCCGATAGCCATGCCGATCATCGTGGCGGTGGTCCTCGTGATCTGGATCATCGTGGCGCGACATCTCTGGCGGCCGTTCCTGCTGTTCTGCGGGATGGTGACCGGTGTCATCCTGGCGGAGGGGCTGGCGCCGATCGTGCAGCACCCGCGTCCGCCGATCGGCATGATGCTGTTCGGCGTCGACCACACCTTCTCATTCCCCTCCGGGCACGTGCTGGGCACCTGCGACTTCTTGCTGATCCTCAGCTACCTGTTCGCCAGCCGGATCCGGCGGGCGTGGTTCACGACGGTCGCGGTGATCATCGCGATCCTCGGTATCGTGGCGCAGGTCATCAGCCGCCTCTACCTCGGCTATCACTGGATCAGCGACACGACCTCGTCGATGGCGCTGTCGCTGGTGATCGTCGGGACCCTCATCATCGTCGATACGCACCGCACGGTCCGCGTGCCGGGCGAGCGTGTGCTCGGCGCCGGCTCGCAAGCTCAGGAGGACGGCACATGACAACCGCACGTAGTGCCCGCAGGCCCCGCCCCGCTCGCGTCGCTCGCTCGGTCGGGACGAGCGGTCCCCTCCGGGTGCTGGCCCGGGTCGGCTTCGCCGGCAGCGCGCTCATCCACCTCTTCATCGGACTGCTCGCGATCCGTGTCGCGCTGCAGCAGAACGTCGAGGGCGACCAGTCCGGCGCGATCGCGCAGATCGCGCAACTCCCGGCCGGCATGGTGATCCTCTGGATCGCCGTCGTCGGCTTGTTCGCGCTGGCGCTGTGGCTAGTGGTCCAGGCCATCCTCGGCATCGGCTCCGCGTCGAAGAAGCGCTGGGTGCGGAGCCTGGTGGCCGTCGCGAAGGCGGTCGCCTACCTCGCGCTCGGCGTCACGGCGCTCACCTTCGCGCAGGGCGGATCGACGAACGCGTCGAGCTCGACCGAGCAGCTGACCAGCGGCATCCTGACGGTGCCGGGCGGGCAACTGCTGCTCGGGGTGGTCGGCCTGATCGCCTTCGGGGTCGGGATCTACCTGATCGCCAAGGGCGCGCGGCGCAGGTTCGTCAACGACATCGTGCTGCCGACCGGGCCGAGCAAGCGTGCCGTGCTGGTGCTGGGTACCGTCGGCTACGTGGCGAAAGGCATCGCGATCGCGGTGGTGGGCGTGCTCTTCGTGATCGCGGCGGTCATCGTGAACCCGAGCCAGGCATCCGGACTCGACGGGGCGTTGAAGGCGCTGGCCGCGTTGCCGTTCGGCTCGGCGATCCTCATCGCGGTCGGAGTGGGGCTGATCGCCTTCGGCGTCTACACCTTCGCGCGCGCCCGGCTGGCGCGGCTGTGAGCAAGAAGAGCGGTGCGGCGCCGGGTGACGCTGACCCGAAGGACGCTGCCCCGAAGAACTCTGCTCCGAAGAAGAAGGCATACGAGAAGGAGCTGAAGAAGCTCCAGACCGAGCTGGTCGAACTGCAGCAGTGGGTCATCGCGACCGGCGCGCGGGTCGTGGTGATCTTCGAGGGGCGGGATGCCGCCGGCAAGGGCGGCGCGATCAAGCGCGTCGCGCAGTACCTCAACCCGCGATCGGCGCGGGTCGTCGCGCTGCCCACGCCCGACGAGGGCGAGAAGGGACAGTGGTACTTCCAGCGCTACATCGCGCACCTGCCCACGAAGGGCGAGATCGTGCTGATGGACCGCTCCTGGTACAACCGGGCCGGCGTCGAGCACGTGCTCGGCTATTGCACGCCCGAGCAGTACGAGCTGTTTCTTCAGCAGGTGCCGGTGCTCGAGCGGATGCTCGTCGACGACGGCATCATCCTGCTCAAGTACTGGTTCTCGGTCTCGGACGAGGAGCAGGAGCGCCGCTTCCGCTCCCGGCTGAAAGACCCGATGCGACGTTGGAAGCTGTCGCCGACCGACCTGGAGTCGATCACCAAGTGGGAGGCGTACTCGCGCGCCAAAGACGCCATGTTCGCCGTCACCGACCTGCCGGAAGCACCATGGTGGACCGTCGAGAGCGACAATAAGAAGGCGGCGCGGCTCAACGTGATCCATCACCTGCTGTCGCAGATCCCCTACACGACGGTCAAGCCGAAGAAGATCACGCTGCCGGACCGCCCGGCCGCCGACGACTACGACCGCCCGGGGCGCGAGCTGTACAAGTACGTGCCGGATATCGCGGCGGAGCTGCCGCAGAAGTAGCGCGCCGACCTTGCTGGCGCGGGATGTGCCGGGCGAGTTCCCCCCACCCCGCGCACTCGTGAAGTTGCGTGGCAACCCGCGGTTCTCCCGCCCACGCGAGTTGCCACGCAGGTTGCGGAGTTGCTAGCGCACAGGACGCTGCTTACGTCGGCGCAGGACTTTTCTCGCCTTCCACTGTGTGCCGTCGGAACTGCCCGCGCGGCCAGCCGACAATGGGACGATGCCCATCCCCACCGCTCACGACACCTTCACGCTCACCCGCCGCTTCGAGGCATCCCCCGATGCGGTCTGGCAGCTGTGGGCCGATGAGCAGCTGTGGCGGCGCTGGTCGCGCATGCCGGGATCCGGCGCGAGCTACGAGCACGACTTCCGGGTCGGCGGCGGCGATCACGCTCGCAGTGTCTTCACCCAGCCCGACGGACGCAGCGAGCAGCTCGAGAACCGCGCCACCTACTTCCACCTCGAGCCGCCGCATAGGCTGGTCTTCGCCTACGAGTCGATCGTCGCCGAACTGCCCCGCTGGGCGTCACTCGTGACCGTCACCTTCGATCCGGCGGCGGCGGCTGCTGCGGAGGCGACGGATGCCGACGCCGCCCCGGCAACCGATCTCACCTGGACCGAGCAGGTGACCTTCATCACCCCCACCGGAGACGGCAGCCACGACCTGCCCCACCTACGCGGAGCCGTGCAGCTGCGGTTCAACGCGATGGGTCTCGCCCTCGCCGGCTGACGCCCCTCGCCCGGCGACGCCGCTCGCCGGCTGACCTCAGTCGTCGTCGGGCCGATCCACGGCATCCAGTGAGATCTCCTCCGAGTCGAGCGAGTTGCGCACCCGCTCGATGGCCTGCGACGAGAAGGTGCCGCGCTCGTAGGCGTCGCGCAGGGCGTCGCGCTCGGCGGCCACCTCGATGCGACGCAGGCGCTGGTACTGCGCCACCTCGTTGGCCGGGTCATCCAGGTCGGCGGTCGACCAGAGCTCGAGGCGGCTGATCCAGGTCTCGCTCTGGTTGTTGACTTCGGTCAGTGCGATCGGCGCGATCGGGGTTCCGGACGCCGAAGCGGCCTCGACCGCGGACGCCACCGCCGCATCCCCCGCCAGCTTCATCACCTTGCGCAGCTCGACCACCTCGGTGCGTTCGCTGCCGGGCGCGTCATCGACCGGACGCAGCCGCCGCACCACCGGCGGCAGCAGCAGCCCCTGGGCGACCAGGGTGATGATCGCGACCGCGAAGGCGACGAGCACCAGCGAGTCGCGCATCGGCGCCCCCGTCGGGATGGTCTGCACCGCCGCGACCGTGACCACGCCGCGCATGCCCGAGAGGCCCAGGATCACACCGTCGCGCCATCCGAGCGCCTGATCGCGCTCGGCGGTGAGGTCGTTGTTCTGCTGGTCGAGCCGCTTGCGGAAGTTCTGGAACGCCTGCGAGAACCGCGCCCGGGTGGTCTCGTCGAGCTCGATGGGCTCTGTGGGCGGATTCGTCTCGAGCTCGGCGAGCTGGGCGACGATCTTGTCGCGCGCCGCCTTGTCTTTCTTGGTGGTGATGCCCAGTGTGGCGCGCACGCCGCGTGCGACGCTGCGCACCGGCGAGCGCTTGAGGCCGAGCTGCTGAAAGCTCGCGGCGCGCTGCTGGAAGTCCTCTTCGGTGAGCTTGTCGAAACGCTGATTGGTCTGATCAGCGCGCGCGGCGTTCCGGCGGTAGCGGCGCCGGATCGACCAGAGCAGCGACGGCATCGCCGCGAACCGGATGCCGACCAGCAGCACGATCACGATCCCGGCGACCCCGAGGGTGCTCCACAGCTTGCCGCCGGCCGCGACCTCGCCCACCACCGGCCAGAGCTGGAACCCCATGAACAGGAACACCGCGTTCTCGACCAGCAGCGTCACGATGCGCCAGGTGCCCGCCTCGGTGAGCCGGAACGAGGCCCGGATGCGGTACGCGCCCCGGTTGCCCACGATGATGCCGGCGATCACCACGGCCACCACCCCCGAGGCGTGCGCGAGCTCGCCGGCCAGGTAGGCGATGAACGGGACGGCCAGCGAGAGGGCGGCGTCGAGCACGGGGTCGGTGATCCGACGTCGGAGCGCGACGGATGCCACACCCAAGACCCCGCCGATCAGCACGGCACCGATGACGGCCCAGGCGAACGAGAGGGCGATCATCCATCCGTTCGGGCCTGCCGCGTGACCGGCCGCGTGCGTGTCGACCAGCGCGAGCACGGTGGCCAGCAGCACGAGCGCGGTGGCGTCGTTGACGAGACCCTCGCCCTCGAGGATGGTGACGATGCGGGGCGGCAGGCCGATCCGCTTGCCGAGGCTGGTGGCCGCCACCGCATCCGGCGGCGCGACGACCGCGCCCAGGGCGATCGCCAGCGCGATCGGGATGCCCCAGAGCAGCGCGACCGCTCCGCCGACCAGCAGCGCCGACGCCACCACCAGCCCCACGGCGAGAAAGACGATGACCCGCAGGTTGCGGCGGAAGTCGACGAACGGCACCTGCCGCGCGGCCGCGTACAGCAGCGGCGGCAGGATCACGGTGAGCACCAGATCCGGATGCACGTCGAAGTGCGGCACCGCCGGGATCGCCCCGAGCCCCACCCCCACGACCGTCAACGCGAGTGGAGCAGCGACCCCGATGCGACGGGCGAAGAACGACACCACGCCGATGACCAGCACAACCGCGACGACCACCAGAGTGACGAGCTGCGTGGTGTCCATGCGTGCCAGGGTAATGCGACCCGAACGCGGCTCGTGCGCGCCCCGATGACCGCCGGTAGGCTGGCGGTGGCTGGGGCCTTGGGTGAGAGGACGACTCGGCATGTCCGACGTGACAACCGGCGTCACAGATCGCGCGGGTGCGGCCGATATCGGCTTGGTGGTCCCCGATCTCGGCAATCCGTTCTTCCCCGCGTTGGTGCAGGCGGTCGAGAAGGCGGCACGCGCGCGCGGCGTCGGCGTCTTGATCGTCGACGCGAACAACGACGCGTCCATCGAACGCGATGGGGTCCGGATGCTGACCGACCGCCGGGTGGGCGCCATCCTGATCTCGGCAACGCACCACACCGAGAGTGTCGAGACCGTGCGAGAGGCATCGCGGATCGTGCCCACCGTCCAGATCGATCGCGTCGCCGACGACGCGCTGCCGTGGGTGCGCGCGAACCAGGCGGAGCCGATCCGCGCCATCGTGCGCCATCTGCAGAACTCAGGCCGCCACCGTCTCGCGTTCATCGGGCAGAAGGTCACCATCCCCACCTCGCGCGAGCGCGAGACCTGCTTCGCCCAGCTGATGGCGGAGGACTACCCCGACCAGCCGCTGCGCCTCGTGAAGGAGGCCATGTCGCCCGAGATCGGCCGCGCCGCCGCCCGCGAGATCACCGAGACCTGGCCCGAAACCGACGCCATCATCTGTGCCAACGACCTGATCGCGGTCGGCGTGCTGCAGCAACTGGGCGTCCAGCCAGGCCGTCGCGAGGTGGCGATCTCGGGCTTCGACGACAGCCTGCTGGCGAAGGCGCTGCGGCTCACCTCGGTGCGGCAGCCGCTGGAGGGGATGGCGGCGGCCGCGCTGGCAGCGGCGCTCGAGCCGGCCGGGTTGGCGGGCGGACTCGCGGTGGAGCTGCAGTCGGAGGTCGTGCTGCGGTTCTCGACGGCGTGATGGGCCGGTGGTAGTGCGCCCGACTCCGAAGCGGCTCGCTCAGGTCAAGAACGTCGACAGCAGCAGCGTCATGGCGAGACCGATCACCGAGATGATCGTCTCCATCACCGACCAGGTCTTCAGCGTCTGACCCACGGTGAGGCCGAAGTACTCCTTCACGAGCCAGAACCCCGCGTCGTTGACGTGCGAGAAGATCAGCGAGCCGGCACCGATCGCGAGCACCAGCAACGCCAGGTGGATCGGGGACAGGTGGATGGCGAGCGGCGCCACGATGCCCGCGGCTGTCACGGTGGCGACGGTGGCCGAGCCCGTCGCCAGTCGGATCAGGGCGGCGACGATCCAGCCGAGCGCGATCGCGGTGAGGCCGGTGGCGAGGGCGACCTTGGCGATCGCCGTGCCCGTTCCGCCGTCGACCAGCACCTGCTTGAATCCTCCGCCGGCGCCGACGATGAAGAGCACGCCGACGATCGGCAGCAGGCTCGCGCCGATCTTCTTGCCGAGCGTCGCGGCGTTGAACCCGACGCGCAGGCCGAAGGTCACCATCGCGAGCAGCACCGCGAACAGCAGGGCGAAGACCGGGTCGCCGATGAAGTCCAGGAAGGGACGCAGCGGGGCCTTCGCCGGCAGCCAGAGGTCGGCCCCGGCTTTGAGCAGCATCAGCACGAGCGGCGACAGCAGCGTCACGAGGGTGATGGCGAACGACGGGGTGCGCGTGGCATCCGGGTCCTGGGCCTTGCCGTCGGTGGTCTTCGGCCCGGGCGCGTCGGGCGGCGCGTCGGATGTCGCCCCGACGACGGCGAGCCCGGCGCCGGCCGCGCCGATCGGCACCCAGCGGGCCGCGAGCATCCCAAACAGCGGACCCGCGACGACGACCGCCGGGATGGCGATGAGCAGACCGAAGGCGAGGGTGACGCCGACGTTGGCGTGCAGGATGCCGATCGCGGCGAGCGGGCCGGGGTGCGGCGGAATGAACCCGTGCAGCACCGAGAGCCCGGCGAGCGCCGGGATGCCGAGGCGCATCGCGGGGCCCTTCGAGCGATGCACCGCGAGCATGACGACCGGGATCAGCAGCACCAGGCCGATCTCGAAGAACATCGGGATGCCGATGATCGCCGCGATGAGCGCCATCTTCCAGGGCAGGGTCGCCGGTCGCCCGCGCAGCAGCGTGTCGACGACCCGGTCGGCTCCGCCCGAGTCGGCGAGCAGCTTCCCGAGCATCGCCCCGAGGCCGATCAGCACGCCCACGTAGCCGAGCACGCCGCCCACGCCGGTCTCGAACGACGCGGTCACCTTGTCGAGGGGAAGGCCCGAGGCGATCCCCACGAACAGCGCCCCGATCGTCAGCGCGAGAAAGGCGTGGAACTTCAGCCACACGATCAGGGTCACGACGATCGCGATGCCGATGACGGCGACGATCAACACCTGCGTGTCGTGCGGCGCCCACGGCTGGTCGGCCGGATTCGCCGCTGCCGCCACGGTTCGTGCCAGTGCGCTGAACGAGATCATCGCGTTGCCTTTCCCTTCTGCGAGTCCTCCAGGTGAAGGACCGTACGAATCTGATCGGCGATCGCGCCCGCGGGCGGCCCGACTTCGACCCGGATGCTCGGCTCGTCGGGCGTCGGCTCTTCGAGGGTGGCGAACTGGCTGTCGAGAAGCCCGGGCGGCATGAAGTGCCCCTGCCGGGCGGCCAGCCGCGCGGCGATCAGCTCTTTCGAGCCGGCCAGGTACACGAACTCGACACCATGACCACGCCGATCGATGAGGTCACGGTAGGAGCGCTTGAGCGACGAGCACGTGATGATGCCGCTGCGCCCGGAATCGAGGCACTCCTCGACCCATTCCGCCACCTTCTCCAACCAGGGCCAGCGATCCTCGTCATCGAGCGGATGCCCCGCCGCCATCTTGTCGATGTTGGCCTGAGGATGCAGCGAGTCACCCTCTTCGAACGGCCACCCCAGCTCGCCCGCCAGCAGGGCGGCGACGGTCGATTTGCCGCATCCGGAGACGCCCATGAGCACGAGAACGATCGGCTCGGGCTCGCTTGCACCCACCCCACCATCAGAACCCACGTTTCGATAGTGGCACTCGGCCTCGGCCGCCCGCCAGGTTCGCTCGCGGGGCTGTCAGGCAGCTCGCAGGTCAGGTGGGCGGGCGCACCTGCTTGTGGAGGCCGGCGACCAGCGAGGTGTGGTCACGCGCCCCGATCATGAGCTTCTCGACCCGCGGCGAGATCAGCCCGCCACTCGTGCGCAGCGTCGGCCCGCCCTTGTAGTGCTTCGCGTCGATCACGAACACCACGCGCGGCCCGATGGCGATGTGGTCGATGTTCGCCTTCGACCCCGGGAGGCGGCGGTCATGCAGCACACGGACGCCCACCGCCGCGTCGAGCCGCGCCCGCGTAACGGCCTAGCAACCGCGTCGAGCACCTGTTGGGCGGCCGCCAGGATCGGGCAGTTACTTGACCGCGACGAAAACCTTGGAGTCGAGGAGGCCCGGCCTCACGCGCAGCAGACCGGCATCCCCATCGGGGATGGCAAGAACGACGTTGCCGGTCGCTGAGGCACCGGGGTACAGCTCGGCCAGCCCCAGCGCGGGGTCCGGGGCCACAGCGATGCTGTCGAGCCCTGTGATGACATTCCCTGAAGCGGTCACGTAGTCGATGCCGACGAGTGCCGAATCGCCCGAGTCTTTTCCTGTATAGGTGATCGTCGCGTTGATCACTGCGTACGACGATCCTGCCGGAGGCGCATCGTTGAACTGATTCGCGGCCATTACCTGGTCAGTCGCGTTGAGCGTCACAGAGTTGATGACAACGGTGTATTCGGACCCCTTGATCGTGGACCCGATCGCCGCCGGGTTGTCGCGAGACCCTGCCTTTGCTGCCGACGCGGCGCTCGAGGAAGCGCTGGACTTCGGCGGCGTGACATTCGGATCACCGGTGCCGAATGCGCTCTGGAAGCTAGTGGCCACGACGGCAAAGAAGACAACAAATCCGACAATCGTTCCGACGACGGAGATGATGAGCGCGGCGAGCGCTAGTGGCTTCTTCTTGTCCTTGAGAACGAGACCCACAATGGACAAGACGAACGCGACTGGCAGGAGAATCCAGCCGACGATGAGGGCGCCGGGGATGCAGGCGAAGATGAATCCCACCACGGCGATGATGAAGGCCACCAAGCCGATCGTGTTTTTCTGCTTCGCAGCCGCGGCTGGCGCGGCAGGCGTCGCGACGCTCGAAGCTGGTTCGACCACTGGCGCAGTCTGGGCGTTGATGTCGGGACTCTTAGGCGTCGAGGCCGAGTTCTGTTCTTCACTCATGATCGCTTGAGGCTATCGCTGAGAATCCTCTCAGGGAACCTCAAAGTATGCCCCCAGTTCGAGTCGGCCTGGAAGGGACTGCTCGGATAGGCGCCCGGCCACTGCAACCCGCAGCAAGGAGACGACGCGTGAGGTCTCACGCCGCGGGAACGAAGCCCCGCAAGTGGTCGCGCAGAGCGTCGTCGCATACATAGACGTAGGTCCCTCTTATGCCGCGGGTCATAAGTACTGCGTAGATGTTCGTGATGAACCGGAGAAGGTCTTCATCGGTGTAGACCTTGCCGAGTACCGGGTTGTTCTCTTTGCCCTTTTTGTCGCGATACGAATCACGATCGACGAACAGGCGCTTGGTTGCAGGATCGAAGCGCAGGTCGTGGCCAACAATGACGCCGGCATAGTTGAGGTCGTATCCCTGGACGGTGTGGATCGAGCCAACTTCGTGGAGCGATCCAGGCTTGGCGATCCAGTCGGTTTCAGAGCTGTTCCATCGCAGTGAGACGCCGTCGAGTTCGATGTCGAAAGCCGTCTTGTCGGTCTTGGTCTTCCACTCCCAGGCGTACCCGGCGACGATCCTCGAGAGGCCATCGACCGCATCCCGACGCTCGATCTCGTTGCGCATGTCTTGAAGCGAGTCGAAGAGCCGGAAGTCGTAGCCGGGGAAGCTCGTCGGCTCCAGGGGGCCTACCGCAGACTCCGCGCCCAGCAGACGTCGCACGTACGAGACGTAGTCGGCCCCACCCTCGACGCGCATCTGAGTCGCCAACCTGAAATGCCGTCCACTGATGCGCGAGCTATCGACCAGGGCGGACAAGACCTCGATCGGCAGGTCAGCTGGGCGCACGCTCTGAGCCGAGTCGAGAAGGAGGATCTGGTGGCGACTCTTCGCCCGAATCCAGTCCAGCTGCGTCTTGGAGACGTCGTCGACGCCGAAGAGGCGTTCGGTGATCTCTTTGAACTTCTTGTTCTGCATGCCCGACGACTGGTTGGCGCGCTGATTGAGGCGATGCGCCTCGTCCACGATCAGGACGTCGAAATCGCGATCGCGCTCTCCTACGTCGTACGGCGTGAGAACCATGTCGGCCCGCAAGCCGGGTGTCTTCCGGAACACGCGCTTAACCGACTCGCGAAGGGATTGCTGCGGAATGACGAGGCCGATTCGAAGGTCGGCGAGCAACTCGCGGTATCCCTCAGTGAAGAACTCCGAGAAGAACGAATCGGAGTCCAGATCTTCGAGATCGGTAGAGACTTCGATGTCCTTGAGCAGCTTGAGCAGGAATATCGCGACGATCGTCTTGCCTGTCCCCGGGTCACCCTGGATGACGATCGTGCTCGAGTCTCCGGACTCGAGATCGTCGAAGAGCCCCTCGACGATGTCCTCGACGGCCGCGGCCTGATCGTCCGTCAGCGCTTTGAACGGCGACAGCTTGAACAGGTCGCTGTTTTCGATCTCGGGGATCGTTCGAGTGAAGACTCCTTGGTCCTTGAGTTCGTCGAATACTTGGCGAAATGTCTCGCGATACCTCTCGCGGTCGAAGTAATCGGCGTCGGTGATCCCGTCGTTGCGGTTCATGACACGGAACCCGCCGTCTCCCGCCAGCATCCGAATCAGGTACGACTCGAGGTCGAGACACACGGACTTGTTGAAGCTCGGATCGACGATCACCCGCAGCTCGGTGAGAAGCGTCTTCTCCGGAGAGTCCAGGTGCTGCCGCATCCGCGCCGCCGCGTTGATCGACTCACCGACGTAGACACTTCGCGCCGGATCATCCTTCTTCGCGAAAGGAGTCGCCCCGTCGAGTACGTAGACGACGGGCCAATTTGTGTTGCGCCGATCTTGGGGTGCCCAGGCGTTTACTTGCTCGCGGGCGAAGCGAAGTCGCTGGATCTCAAAGCCGGTCATACTTGTCGCTTCTGCCTCGCGACTTCTCAACCGGGTACTTCGCGCGGGTTCGCTGAAGCTTGTCAAGCACGATCTGATCGGGATCGGCGCCGATCCGATCTGCCAGCAAGAAGCAATAGGTCAACACATCGGCGAGTTCATCGCGGATGTGACCCGCGTCGCCGTCCGCGCTCCACTGGAAGCACTCGAGCAGTTCGCCGGATTCGATGGCGATGCTTTTGGCGAGGTTCTCGGGTGTGTGGAACTGAGCCCAGTCACGTTCGGCCACGAAATCCGAAAGCGCTTCGCCCACTGGACGTTCGATCATGTCGTCAAAGTAGCAGCGGCTGGCACCGACAGGCGTCCTCGATGATCGCGACGACCCGCGGCGGCAGCCCGGGCCGCTTGCCGAGGCTGGTGGCGGCCACCGCGACCACTGCTCCGAGCGCGAACCCGAGTTGCGGGGTGCCGAGGTCAAGCTTTTCAGGAGACATCCACTGTCGCGTCTTCGGGCTTCGACTTAACGCGGACTGTCCACTGAATCAGGTCCCGCTTGCTCGGCGTCGCTGACTTTGGTGCGGCGACTGAAAGGAGCAGAACCACATTGTCGGCCGACAGCTCCTCTGTCTGATCAGGCCGATCGTCAACGAGATAAATGAGCACAACGCCGCGCCCATCGGCAGCGTCGAGGCCGGACACCGACTCTCCGAAGGCGATCGGCAGTGCGGCTTCGCGATGCTTCGCATCCGAGCCGACGAAATCGATCCTGTTTGCGCGCCGCCCTCGTCGGACCACGGGCGCGTCGATACCGTCCAACTCGACCGTCAGAGCTGAGTTCTGAGGCTGAGGCCACACCACAGCCCACTCTTGGATTCGACCATCTTCAGTCGCATTCTGGAGGAACTTCTTGAATGGGACGATCACCCCCTCATACTGCGGGTGCCAACGAAGTTCCGAAAACAGCTCAAGGAACTCCTCCGCGGGCAAGACTCCGATCCTCACCAGCACGTTCCCGGCGGCACCGTCGGTCAGCCGATAGTCGAGCCGGATCTCTCGATCGGCGATCGCCATCAACGGCAAGCCGACCCCGAGAAGGTTGTCCTTGTTGCTCTCGTCCCCACGAGGAGGGATACCGTACCGATCCTGTATGCCGCCAGCGGTTGCCTTGGACTCGATCACGGCGTTCCACATTTTGTTGCGGGCGGTCGGACGCAGCCACGGGAGGTGTTGACTGACGAGGGGTGGGATCTGCCGCGGCTCTACCAAGGGCCTCCCGTCTTCATCGAAGCCCTCGTACTTGCGGAGCTCCTCTCGAAAAGCTTCTTCGTCCATCAGAAGGGCTTCGAACGCGTCGTACAGGTCGACCGAGTCGTCGCGCCGGATGAACAGACGAACGAGGTCTTCATAGCCGGGACGGAAGCCGAACCAGCGCCCGGCTTGCATGAGAGTGTCCGCCTGCCCCGCCTTTCGCCTGAAGTACGAAATCGTCAGCCCCTCGACCGTGAAACCGCGGCTGAGCTGCGTACCCCCGACCAGGATCCGCCATACGTTGTCCGCTTCGAAGTCGAGCTTCTTCTGCTGATCCTGGACTGCTTTGTCCGAATTCACGACGAGGATCGGATCTCCATCGATCGTCATCTCCTGGATGGCGCTGGCGACAAATGGCTTGAGCACGTCGAAGGCGGGAGGAACCGGCGCATCACCCGCTCTCGCCTTCATTACCGGCAAGAAGTCATCTACAAATAGAGACCCAAGGCGGTCGAGACCCTGCGCCGACGTGAAGCCAGATGTTTTCCAAATCGCTCGAACGTCGGCAGCAGTGTCGCTGTGATGCGCTTGCCTTACTGACTCATGAACGAGCATCGTGTGATGCGGGTAGCGATAGTCGGATTTAGTCTCGCGATACTTCTTGATCGCACCGCTCAGCACCCATGAATCCAAGGCCCGCTGAATCTCCTCGTCGCGGCCTTCCGGGTCAGTCTCGACGTCACCGACGAGGGAGCGTACAAATGCGAGCTCGTTGGAGGTAGCAATCGTCTTCTCTTCTTCGTCCCAACGCTTGCCAACGTCATGGAACTCTTGGACACCCATATACCCCGGAGGCCGCTGCAACGAGAGCACGAAGTCGGCTGGAAACAGGTCCCGCTCGTCATCGGGATCAACAAAGACGTTCGCAAACGGCGTGGCGGTGTAACCCACATATTGAGCTCGGGGGCATATGTGAAGCATCTCGGTGATCAGTCCATTGATCGTGGTTCGCTTGCGATCTTCGGCAGTCTGCTTCTTGAACTTGTCGGGATTGGTCGTGTCAACGGAGGCCTGGTCGGACTCATCGTCGATGATCAGAACTGGAAGCTGCGTCAAGTCATCCTTCAAGGGCGCGAGGTCGCGGATGAGCTTGGTGAGCGGCGCGGGGTTCTTCTTCACAATGGCGACGTATGCGTCTGTATTGAAGAGATTCGCCTCGTCGTTGAGCGGCTTCGACTTGTCCGTTCGCTGGAACTTGAGGCGCGTGAGCCCTTGAGGGAGACGCTTGTAGTCGTCACGATGAGTAGTAACCCGTGAGATTCGAACTACACCTTGTTGGTCCAGGGCTGAACCATGCTCGACGAATTTGTGGTCCAGCCAGTCTCTGTCCTGCTGATAGTCGAGCTCCTTCAGGACGGCGGGGTCCTCTGGGTCCTGACCGTTCAGAATGTTTTCGACTCCCATCAGTTCCATGTCCATCCGTCGCTGTGTTTGGGCGCGCAGAATGTCGATGGTTCCTGTGAGCACAATAATCAGTCGATACCCGGCGTCGATGGCTTTCGCCACTACTCCGGTGAAGTTCGCCGTCTTTCCGCTCTGGACGTAGCCAACCACTAGCCCCTTCGTCTGTTTGATCTCGGGCCTGGTCGGGTCACTCAGGCGTTCAATCACGTCCGTGGTCGTTTCGTCGAGCGCGGTAATGGATTCTGCCGGCCAACGCTTGACGTCGCGAAGATACCTTTCGTAGTCGCCCCAGTAGACGTCAGTTCTTCGCTTGCGAGCCTCGCGGTACCAGGGCTCGAATTCTCTCGAGATAACGATCGCCGGCTTCTCGAACACGGGGACACGTTCGGCGACGACTGCCTGTGTCGCTGGAGAGATCTCGAGGGTTGAATACACCGCCTCGCGTCTTGCTCCCGAGTGAGGCGGAGTCGGCGCGCCATCATCTTTACCGGCGAGCTGGATGTCTTCCGAGGCGTCCCAGCCCGCCATCGCGATCCTAAATTGGACGAGCGCCGGATCGTTTTCGTCGGCTGACACGAGAAAATCGAGGAACTCGTCTTCGGGAACCTCGCGCCCGGCAAATAGCGCGAGTAGAGCCAGCAACGGCTTGGGCCGATTGCGTATGCCGCCAAGAAGGTTGGTCAGTTCGTCAGCCCATGCCGGACGCGTAGTCATGCGGCTCCAATTCCTTCGGAAGTGTCGAAGCCGTCGTAGGGACTCGGCAGCGGTTCGGGCTGAAGATCAGTTACGTCGACCCTGTAGGTAACGTCTGACACGAGGGCAATGTTGGGAACGACTGCCGCGACGCGATCCTGGGTCATTGCCGGAAAGTCCTCGTCCACTTGATAGGCCTGGGGAGGCGTGCGGAGGATCCATGTCGTGCGGAAGAGATCGGCGTCGCCGGGCTCCCACCCCTGGCGACGGAGCTTGACCTCAAAGTCGGGCCCGTAAGGCCCCAGCAGCGTCCGGACTTCTGCGATAAGAGACGGAAGCATTTGGCCGCTATCGGGTGTCGCACGTGTGACTTGGATTGACATCAGGGAGAGCTGGGCGTTGCCCAGGGGGACGAGCTGGAATAGCCCGGAAATCATGTGCCTGCGACGCTCAGAAACGGTGGTCTTGACTTCGACATGCAGGTTGGGAAGTACGAAGTCGTGTTCTTCCGACAGGGGGCCCAGCCAGGATCCGACAGCGGCGGCCGCGCCGACCTTAGATATCAAATGACGGAGGAAAAGGAGTTCGCCGAAGAGGCCGACTTCGACCTGCTCGGATAGACCGACACGCTGAGCCATCACGTCCCGGTACTCCTCGACAGCGACTGCAACTGCCGTAGCCAGGTCGAGCCCCTGGTCTTGTAGCCCATCGGCGATGGTTGTCAGCAGGCCGTAGACGCTGTGGATGTTCTCGTCCACGCTGGCGCTGATCAATGCCAGCTCGCGACCGTCCTCCACGGCTGCACTAAAGACAATATTGCGCAAGCGTGCAATATCTGGTTCAGGGAACCGGTATTCAGTTCGGAGTACGGCTTCGCCTGCAGCCGGATCTAGCCTTATCTCACACCAGGGGACACCGCTCATCGGGAGTACCTGAGGATACCCGGAGGTCCACAGAGCTTCGAGGTTCGAACGGGTCTGATGCCGAGCATCTTCCGGGTCGACCAAATCAACCATCACGCATCTTCGATTCCGCCAACGCTGCCGCCCCGAGAACGCTCTTCCACAGCTCGATCTCATCCTTGTCTTTGACGCCGAGGACCTGACCCTCAAATACCTGGTGGGTGAGCAAGTAAAGGAGTGCCTTAAGCACAGGAGCGTCGTTCAGGCTCCCCCGCTCCGGGGCGAAGAGGTGACGGTACTGACTGTTCAACCACAGAGTCCTGTCCGGAAAGTCAACGTCGATTAGTTCGTCGTTGGCCATTCGACGCCATTGCAGCCTCAGGGCCTCCCCGGAGATGAGCGGCAGTTCCGAAGCAATGATCCGTCTGAGCTGAGGCGCGAATCCTTTGTCAGGAGCGATCGCCGGCTTCCGAGAGTGTTTCCGCCGATTGGACTCGACGAAGACCGACTGTGCGTCCCTCAGGTAGTCATCAAACGTCGTCCCGTCCTTGGCCGCAGCGGTGGACAAAGCGTCGTGAAACGCGTGCTCGAACTTGAGACCGTGCTTCTCAGGGTTCATCGTCACGAAGGTCCCGATCGCGGAAATATCATCGACTGCGATCCGAGCGAGCTGCCGCTGAGGACTGCGGTTGGCTAGATCCGACCAGCCACCTGCCTGTAGCAGGCGGTCATTGCGATACACGAAGAATCCCTGGAACAGATCGCCGGACTTGTCGCCGATCCGATAGCCGGTCCTGTCGGATCTGGGCGGCCAAATGTGACAGACCAACGGGACGCGGATATCTCCGAGGGAAGCCATCAGGGTCTTCGGGTAACCCGGGTGCCCAGATGTCGCGTAGCCGAATGGGTCAATCGGCGAGACCGGGACGCCAATCCCGAGCGCGAATTGCTCACGGTCATCGACCTGGATCTCGATCAAGACGCGCTCTTTGGAAATTAATCGATGGAAGACGAGGCCGAGATGGCTTTGCAGCGCCGTGGTCGTGTCGGACATCCAGGTACGAGCTTCATCGGTGTTACGACCCTTATAGGTGTTCCGAATCTCGGACCACACGACAGATGTTCCGTGGGTGGCGTCAAGTGCTTCGATTCGTAGCTCGGTTTGCTCTTGTGCCTTCTCGGGCGACAACACTTCGCAGGAGAAGTCCCTCGAAAAATCGGAGCGACGTATCCGCCGACCTATTGCGGGCGACCCGTCTGCCGCGGACCAAACCGTGAGCACGTCGCAATGACCGAACGAGGCGGCCTTTAGCCCAATGCCAAAGTTGCCGAGGTCTTGTTCCCCGTACTCGCGCTGCTGCCCAAGGGTCATGGCCAGGTCGGCAGCCGCATCGTCCATGCCCTTGCCATCGTCCACAACCTCTACCTGGACAAGGCGATCCTCGCGGGTCAGGAGCCGGACGATCACCCTGGAGGCGCCAGCATCGATGCTGTTGTCGATGAGGTCAGCGATCGCCGACTCCAAGGTGTGATTGGCGCCCAGACTCTTGACCAGGCCAGCGTCCGGAGCAAGTTGGATTCGATCCACCACATCGTCGTCCACTTGACCTCCAGGTCAACCCGGCACTCGACCGGCCGGTCAGTCCTGAACATTCCTATCGCATTGGGCCGACCGTCGACGGTGGTTACCGCATTTCATTTCGTGTCATGGCCCGGGCAGGGGTAATGTTCGCGCTCGTCGGACCCGCCGGCTAGTCTGGCTAGAGTGACCACCTTTGCGCCCCAAACGTCTGACGACGTCCGAGTTTTGGACCTGTTCAGCGGCGCCGGCGGTCTCAGCGAAGGCCTTCGAAACGCATCTGATCGATATCGCACCGTCAGGGCGGTCGAGTTCGACTTGGCGGCCGCCGCCACCTACGAAACAAACCATGGGGTTGGCAAGGTCTACGCAGGGCCGATCCAGGAGTGGTTGAAGAGGGAGATCGTCCCACAGGCGGATCTTGTGATCGGAGGACCTCCATGCCAGGGCTTTTCCCCATTGGGCAAACAGGATGTAGACGACGAGCGCAACCACCTCTGGGAGTACTACGCCCACACGATCAAGAAGGCCGCGCCCAGGTACTTCATTCTCGAGAACGTGCCTGCCTTTCTGACTTCGAATCAGTTCAGGCGATTTCGGAACATGACCCGCGGAAATGGCTCTTTGCGGGAGTACACCTTCGAGGCTCAGGTCTTGAACGCCGCCGAGTACGGCGCGGCACAGATCCGCAAGCGGGTCATCTTGATCGGCCACCACCGAGACCTTGATTTCCCTGGGTTTCCACTCATTGCGAGCCAGTACTCGTCGCCGGACGGATGGCGCCAACTCCACGAGGTGCTAGCGGGACTTGATGAGCATGTAGAGACCGTCGACCTACCGGCGCGTCGAGTTCACTTCTCCGGCAAGGAACTTTCGGGGGCCTTCCGCAGCGACGAGCTGCACTCGGGTAGGCGGTACGAAGACATATCAGTTCAGCGTTTCAAGGAGATCCCGCCGGGCGGCAACAGGTTTGACCTGCCGGATCGACTGAAGGCGGACTGTTGGCGCAGGCACACATCCGGGTCCGGCGATGTCATGGGCAGGTTGTCCTGGAATCGTCCCTCGGTGACGATCCGTACCGAGTTCTACAAGCCTGAAAAAGGTAGGTACCTTCACCCGACCGAAGACCGTGTCATTACGCACCACGAGGCGGCCCGAATCCAGGGTTTTCGCGACGACTACAAATGGGTCGGCTCGAGAACTGCCATTGGAAAGCAGATCGGAAACGCCGTACCGATTCCGTTGGCCAGGGCGATCGGCGAGCACCTTCTCGCTCGCTTCTGACGAATCGGGTCCGAACGTGTCGTGGGCTTCCTCAGCTGGCGTCCGTCGGTCGATGCAATCCAACCGAGGTCGGGACACCAAGCCTGAACTCGCCGTCCGGCGGTTGCTGCACCGCGCTGGATACCGGTACCGAGTCGACTTCGCACCGTTGCGGGACCGGAGACGGGCCGACATCGTCTTCACTCGTCGAAATCTTGCGGTATTCATCGACGGATGCTTCTGGCATGGTTGCCCTCAACATGCCAGCTTGCCCAAGTCAAATGTCGACTATTGGCTCCCAAAGCTTGCCCGCAACGTTGAGCGGGATCGGGAGGCTGATCGGGACTTTCGTGATGCGGGCTGGACGGTGCTCCGCTTTTGGGAGCACGACGACCCAGAGGCGGTCGCGACTGCGATTGCTAGCGCGCTGACGGGAACCTCGGTCAAGACGGCAACTGAGAACGAGTTAGCCGTGTAGGCGTTTAGTCGCCAGACCTTGACGAGCCGCCTGCAACGTCCCAAAGCGCATGCATGTCGTTGAATCCCTTGCAGGGTCCGAGGTCGGCATCGCACGAGAGGAAGCCAGCCCGCGCAAGCCGTTCGCCCTCGGCCGTTAGCTCCAGATCAAGACTCTGCTCGGCAATGCGCGCCTGGGGGTATCGGGGTCGCGTGACCATCGACACCTCCTGCGCGATCACGTTGCGAGCAATTCCGCGTGCCGGAACGAGGTAGGCCCGACCGTCCTCGTGTTCGCAGTCTTCAGCACCACAGATAGAGCACTTTCCCCCAATAAGGAGACGTTCTTTTTCGTACAGCTCGTTCATCTGGTGATCGCAATCCTCGGCGGCTCGGCCGCAAATCGAACAATCGAAGTCGGAGACTAGCCCGGCCGAGAATCCGACTCGAAGGTGCGACATATTGACCGGGCAATCAGTCCAGTACTGGCCATCTCGATGGACGATCGGGCACCCGAAGAGCCCTCGCTTGAGGAAGCTCGTCCTGTGGATCGCTTCATGGGCCGTTTCCGCCAATTCATGGTCCTCGAGGAAGTTCAGCGCTCGGACGGCTTCTCGTACCGCCGCCTTCGCATGAGGTTCGACCTCCTCCAGAAGGGTCTCAGGAACCGTTGTTCGAAAATCATTCCAGAGCCTCACGTTCTGAAGCTGGATCTCGCGTCGCCTCGAGTCGTCATCCAGAACAAACGGTTCGAACACTGGCGGGATTAGTTCAGCCTTGTCGCCAAGAAGCGTCAATGCGGCTGAGTACTCTCGGTTCGATTTCCCTAGGGCTTCACGTCCGTTGAGGTCCAAGTAGCGACGCCGATGCGGCCCCTCTGAGGGAGGAACAGGACCGGCTTCCATGATCATCATGCGGAAGCTGCCGCCCTCACTCATCCGGATCCCGCTCAGGCTCTTTACCTTGCAGAAGCCGTATCGCTTCAAGCACCTCATCGCCGCTCCCCTCGACTTCGAAGCTGCGCGAAGTTTCTGTCTCCTCAAACCAGACTTTTAGGGGAAGGGCTCCGGCCTCCTCAGGACTCCAACCCTCGGTGTCCCCTCGCAAGGCTATGAACTGACTGATTGTAAAGATGAGCCAGTCGCTGGAAATCTGAAATAGAACGAGCGCGAGCGACCAACTATCGGGCCCAGCGCTGAACTCTTGGATGTATCTCCGCTGCCCTTCAGGGAGAGAAAACTCAACGGGTGCCCCCGCCGCCCTTGCGGTCTTCGGGAGATAGCGCACCTGATCCGTATATCGCGGCAACTGCCCGAGCGCCTCGTTCTCGCCAGGTGTGCGCGTCGGCACCACGTAAACCACGCCTGGATCAACAACCGCCGGGCGAGCTCCGGGCAGCGGGTGCCAAACGCCTTCAGTTACTCGGGCAACCATAGGCCGGAGCATAGCTCACTGAAGTGCCTGGCAGAGCGCCCCAACGTCGATCGACCTACCACGCCGCACTTCGCCATCAGGATGCCCACGGGGAGTCGAACCCCGAACCCTTTCCTTAGGACGGAATTGCTCTTTACGGAAGCTGGCCGCGCGGTTTTGTCGACGGGCGGGTTTGCAGCTCGCGAGCCGGTGGCTTGCGGTAAGAGAGAGTCGCGGCATCCGGGGTCTCGATACTCCTTTGCGTTACTTGATGAGTTGCGGGGCCGTAGGCTCACCCCCATGGCAGCCGGCGCAGTGATGTACAACTTCGTCGTGCAGCTCGCCGACGTCGATCGCGGCGTCTACGAAGAGGTCGCGCTGCGGGCCGCGCGGCATCCCTCCGAGACCGACGCGTACATGATGACGCGCGTGCTCGCGTACTGCCTCGAATACGTGGAGGGGATCGCGTTCAGCGAGGGGATCTCGTCGACGACGACCGAGCCGGCCGTGCTCGTCCGCGACCTCACCGGCAGGCTGACCACGTGGATCGAGGTGGGCGCCCCCGACGCGGACCGCCTGCACTACGGCAGCAAGCTGGCCGACCGCACGACGGTCTACACACACCGCGATCCCGAGAAGGTGATCGCCGCGTGGGCCGGCAAGCGCATCCATCAGCTCGAGCAGATCACCGTGCAGAGCTTCGACCCCGGCTTCGTGGATGCCGCGGTCGCGGCGCTCGAGCGGCGCAACGCGATGACGGTGACCGTGACTGACGGGCAGCTGTATCTCGAGCTCAATGGGGTGGCGTTGAGCAGCGGCATCCACGTGCATCAGTTGGGCTGAGCGCGCCGCAGCCGAGACCTCCATCGGGCCGCGCACCCCTTACCGTGTCGGCAGGTAAACGCCGAGTCGCTCCGCCACTCGACGCAACAGCGCCCGCAGCTCCTCCTCCTCGCGGTCATCGAGTCCCAGGTCCATCCCCGCATCGCGCTCGGCCGTGACCCACTGCACCTCCAGCAGCAGCTCCGCCCCCGCATCCGTGATCCGCACATCCAGCCGCCGCCCATGCCCGGGCGCCGGCTCGCGCGCCACCAAGCCGCGCGACAGGAGCCCCGCGACCGCAGTCGACATCGACTGCGGCGTGATGCCGGCGCGGTGGCTGAGTTCGGCGCCCGAGAGCGCACCCGGGCGGGCGACGTGCAGTTGGGCGAGCGCCGACAGCTGGCCCTGCGTGATCCCATAGGGGCGGAGGTCGTCATCGAGGCGCTGCGAGAGAGCTCCGTCGATGCGGCGGAAGAGGTACTGCAGCCGGTTGCCGAAATCCGAGATGTCCGAGAGATCCGAGGCCATGGCAGCACATTATCAGTTGCCTGATATAAGTTAACTGACATGAATGAAACCAACACGGAAAACACCAAGCTGAACCTCTCCGCCACGCGCATCTTCACCGACGACGTGGATGCCCTGCTCGCCTTCTACGAGCGCGTCACCGGCGTCGCGGCCCGCCGCATCCATCCGCTGTTCGGCGAGATCGCTACCCCCTCGGGAACGCTCGCCATCGCCAGCACCCAGACCGTCGGCCTGCTCGGCGCCGGCTCGGCCGAAGCCGCCTCCAACCGCTCGGTGTGCTTCGACCTCCTGGTAGATGACGTGGATGCCGACCACGCCCGCCTCGCCGCCATCGTCGCCGAATTCGGCACCGCGTTCGTCAACGAACCCACCACGATGCCGTGGGGCAACCGCTCGCTGCTCTTCCGCGACCCGGACGGCAACCTCATCAACGTCTTCACCCCCGTCACGCCGGGGGCGCGGGCGCGGTTCGGGATGTAGGGGGCGTCAGGGACGCCGCCGACGCGGCGTCTCTGCTGAGCCGCGG
>Ga0209148_1000555_pt1 | contig 35360 bp, 32 predicted proteins | sample AraplaCol_mMF_r2_2_FD_184288 | JGI IMG/M metagenome (GOLD analysis project Ga0209148, IMG submission 184288) | Arabidopsis root microbial communities from North Carolina, USA - plate scrape CL_Col_mMF_r2 (SPAdes) (version 2) | ecosystem: Host-associated > Plants > Roots > Endosphere | place... | reverse complement strand
TTGAGGGCGGCATTCTCGCGGGCGACGCGGACCGAATCCTTGTCATTGTCGCCGCCGATCACCGGCACCTTGAAGAGACGCGCCATGCCGAAAGCGAGGATGCCGGTGCCCGTCCCGACATCGAGCGGCTTCTTGGCCTTGAAGCCCGCCTTGGCAAGGCGGGCCAGTGCCAGCAGGCAGCCCCGTGTGGTTTCATGCCGGCCGGTACCGAAGGCCATGCCGGCATCGATCTCAAAAACGATCTTGTTCGCCGGCAATTTGCCCTGGTGATGCGAGCCGTGAATAAAGAACGGACCAGCCGTCAGGGACGGCAGGCCGCGCTGGCTCTCCGCCACCCAATCCTTTTCCGGTACCCGGGCGATCTCGGCTCTGAAATCACCGAAAGTTTGCACCGCTGTCTGTACCGCCGCCGCATCAGGCTCGCTTTCGCCGAAGACCTCGATCTTCCAGGCCTTGCCGTCATCGACTTCGAAACTGGACAGCGCCTCGCCGAAAGGCTCCAGCGCCATCTCCAATTGCTGGCGATCGGCTTCAGCCGGCTTATAGGGCAGCAATACGGTGATCGACCACAATCCCCCGGTCATCATGTCTTCCCCTGTGATCCTCTAACAAACAATTGGTCACGCCTGGTCGGCGCGGATGACGAAACCAGCCATGACCTTCTTCAGCCCGGCCTTATCGAAACTGATCTCCAGCTTGTCGCCGTCAGCCATGACGACCCGCCCATAGCCGAATTTCTGATGGAAGACCCGGTCGCCGGCCTGGTGGCTCGAACCCTTCTTCACCAGCATGACAGCATCCGGTTCCACATCGATGACGCTGTCGCGGCGGCGCGGATTGCCGGTCCATGTTGATCCGGCGCCGCGTGTAGCGGTGTTGCGGTTGTTGTTATAGCCGCCACTGCCGCCCCAGCTCGATCCGCCCCAACCGCTCTGCCAGTCGACCTCGCCGATCGAGCGCGTCTGGCGCAGCAGGTTGCCGTCGCGCCGATCGAGATTTTCCTTCGGCAGTTCGGCAAGGAAGCGCGACGGCAAGGCGCTCTGCCACTGGTTATGGATGCGCCGATTGGCGGCATAGGAGATGGTGGCCTGCTTGCGCGCCCGGGTGATGCCGACATAAGCGAGGCGTCGCTCTTCCTCCAGCCCCTTCATGCCGTTCTCATCCAGGGCACGCTGATGCGGAAAGAGCCCTTCCTCCCAGCCCGGCAGGAAGACGATGTCGAATTCCAACCCCTTGGCGCCGTGCAGGGTCATCAAGGTGACCATGTCACCCGGCGCACCGCCGCTGTTTTCCATGACCAGGGCCACGTGCTCCAGGAAGCTGCCCAGGCTGTCGAACTCCTCCATGGCATGGACGAGTTCTTTCAGGTTTTCCAGGCGTCCCGGCGCTTCGATGGACTTATCCAGGCGCCACATATCGGTATAGCCGGATTCATCCAGCACCTGCTGGCAGAGCTCACCCTGTGGCACCGTCTCAGCCAGCTGCCGCCAGCGCTCGAAGCTCTGCACCACGGTGGTCAAGGAACGGCGCGCGGCAGGCTTCAGCTCATCGGTTTCGACGATGCGGCGTGCCGCTTCCGGCAGCGATACGGAGAGGCGACGGGCCAGATCATTGAGCTGCTTCAGCGTGCTCTCGCCAATGCCCCGTCGTGGCACATTGACGATGCGCTCGAAGGCCAGGGCGTCATCCGGCTGGTTGATGAGACGGAGATAAGCCAGGGCATCGCGGATTTCCTGGCGCTCGTAGAAACGCGGGCCCCCGATCACGCGATATGGGATGCCGAGCGTGATGAAGCGCTCTTCGAATTCCCGAGTCTGAAAACCGGCCCGCACCAGGATGGCGATATCGCCGAGGCCGATCTGGCGACGTTGCAAAGCCTCGATCTCCTCGCCGATCTGGCGTGCTTCCTCGGCTCCGTCCCAGGCGGCATTGATGACAACCTTCTCGCCCTCGCTCTTATCGGTCCACAGCGTCTTGCCGTGGCGATCGGCGTTATGGGCGATCAGGCCGGAAGCGGCCGCAAGGATATGCGGCGTCGAGCGATAATTCTGTTCGAGGCGGATCACCTTGGCGCCGGGGAAATCCTTTTCGAACTTGAGAATATTCTCGACCTCGGCGCCGCGCCAACCATAGATCGACTGGTCATCGTCGCCGACGACGCAGATATTGCGATGGGTCTGGGCCAGCAAACGCAGCCAAAGATACTGCGCCACGTTGCTGTCCTGGTATTCGTCCACCAGCATGTAGCGGAAACGCTGCTGATAGCTGGCGAGGATATCCGGCTGGCTGGTGAAGATGGTGATGTTGTGCAGCAGCAGATCGCCGAAATCGCAGGCATTCAAGGTGGCGAGACGCTGTTGGTAATTGCGATAGAGATCGAGCAGTCGCCCGCCGCCCAATTCCGCCTGCTCGGCGCGGCTCACCTTGTCCGGCGTCAGGCCGCGATCCTTCCAGCGCTCGATGACGCCGAGGATCATGCGGGCCGGCCATTTCTGGCTGTCGATATTCTCCGCCTGCATCAGCTGCTTCACCAGGCGGATCTGGTCGTCGGTGTCGAGGATGGTGAAATTCGGCGTCAGCCCGACCAGCTCGGCATGGGCCCGCAGGATGCGCGCCGCCAAGGCATGGAAAGTACCGAGCCACCAACCTTCGACCGGCCGGCCGATCAGGCGGCCAATGCGCTCCTTCATCTCCGCCGCGGCCTTGTTGGTGAAGGTGACGGCCAGCAATTCGCCCGGCCGCGCCTTGCCGGTGGCAAGCAGATGGACGAGGCGCGTGGTCAGCACCCGTGTCTTGCCGGTGCCGGCCCCGGCCAGCACCAGAACAGGGCCGTCCATCGCCAGCACAGCTTCGGTCTGGCGGTCATTGAGGCCCTGCATGTAGGGCGGCGTCATGGCGGGGCGCGATTCGGGAAAAAGCTCAGTCATGGGCGGACTTATAACACCACGATCCGGCGAAAACACCAGCAGCGGCGCAGCCCTGCGGCAGGATTTCTCAGGTCGCCTTCTCGGCCGGATCCAGCTTCGCCTCGGTGGCGAGATCGCCACGCCACAGATAGAGCGCCGCCAGGGGCTGGTCGAGGCCGCGGGTAGCATGCGGCACTTGCGGCGGATGATGGATGACGGTGCCCGGCGCCCGCTCGGTCCAGCGCCCTCCGGCGATCTCCACTTCGCCGCGTTGCCAGGCCCCCTGGTTCAACGGGATATAGATTTCCTCCGCGGGATGGCGATGCGACGGATAACAGGTGCCGGGCCCCAGCAGCAGCGCGCCGCAGCGTATGTCGGCGGCAACGAGGCCATAGCTGCCGCAAATCTCGGCATAGCCATAATTGTCGAGGAAAGCGGGATCCGGCGGGCTTTGCCGGTAATTGGGATTCTGCCGCCAGCGCAAGGCCGGATGCAGGGTACGAAAGGCCGCCACCAGTGCCCCCATCCCCGTCTCCGCCGCCGCGGCGTCCAGGCAGGCTGGCCAGAAGCGCAGGATCGGCAGGCTTTCTGCCCCATCCGCAGCCTGGTGGCGGAAGGGCGCTTGGGGCAGTGCGGGAAGGAAGGGCCGGGCAACTAATGGATCGCCGGAAAGCAGGTGCGCAATCTCGCTGAATAGTTGCTCCAGGGCGGTATCCAAGCTGGCATCACAATGTTGTTGCGACATTGACAGGTTAGACATGGCCGGCCACCTTCTGCGTTTTCTAGACATCTGTTCAACGGACGCTAGCACTGATCATGAGTAAACGCATCGACCGCATCGACCTTCCCTGCATGAGCCCAGGCACCGAGCGCCATCTCAAGGTGCACCACTATGGTACGCCCGGTGCGCGACCGAAGGCCTATATCCATGCCTCGCTGCATGCCGACGAAATCCCCGGCATGATGGCGGCACATCATCTGATCCAGCGCCTGGACGAAGCGGACAAGCGCGGCGAGATCAAAGGCGAGATCATCGTTGTGCCGGTCGCCAATCCGATCGGCCTGGGGCAGGTGCTCAACCGCGCCCATCTCGGCCGTTATGAATTGCGCGGCGGCGGCAATTTCAACCGCCAATGGCCCGATCTCTTCGCCGGCCTGGTCGAGGCGACGGCCGGCAAGCTCGGTAATGATGCCGCCCACAATGTCGCCGTGGTGCGCGAGGCAATGGGCGCCACCCTCGACAAGATGCATGCCGATACCGAATTCGCGGCGCTCCGGCTCGCTTTGTCGAAGCTCGCTTACGATGCCGATATCGTCCTCGATCTGCATTGCGATGACGATGCCGAGGTTCATCTTTTCCTGATTCCCGAGAACTGGCCGGATGGCCGCGACCTCGCCGCCTTGATCGGGGCCGAGGCGGTTCTGCTGGCGGCAGATTCCGGCGGCGCCTCCTTCGATGAGACCTTCTCGTCGCCTTGGGTGAAGCTGCAGGCAGCGGTCGGCCCCGGTATTCCGATCCCCGCCGCCTGCCTCTCTGGCACGGTGGAGTTCCGCGGCTTGCACGACGTCTATGATGATCTTGGCAATGCAGATGCCGACGCGCTCTTTGCCTTCCTGCAGCATCGCGGACTGGTCGGCGGCCAGGCACCGGCCGTTCCGGCGCCGCGCTGCCAGGCGACCATGCTGGATGCCTGCGATGTCATCCGCACGCCGGTCCCCGGCATCGTTGCCTATAAGGTGGTGCTCGGCCAGCAGGTGCGGGCCGGCGATGTCATCGCCGAGATGATTGATCCGCTGGCTGACGACCAGTCCAAGGCGCGCACCCTGTTGCGTACCCAGACGGACGGCCGGGTGCTGTCGCGCAAGCTGACGAAGCTGCTGCCGGCTGGCGAGTCAGTTTCAAAAATCGTCGGGACCGAGACCCTGGCTTACCGCAAGGGCCTGTTGCTGGAAGACTGAAAGAAAACGGGATGGCGCGGCAGCGACATCAGCTGCTGCGCCGCTTGTTTGTCAGGGAAATATTACGACCGAGTTCCGGCGCCCGCGGCAGGCCGGCATGGGCGGCCAGTACCTGTTCCAGCCGTTCCCGGGTGGCTGCCGGAATCTCGGTGACACGGCGTTTGGTCATGTCGATGAACAGGATCATCCATTCGCAGGTCCCGGCGAGATAGCCCTTCTCGGCGTGATACATCATCTGGAACCACTGGAACCGCTTGCTATCCAGCCCCACCAGCTGCGTGGTGACCCGCAACCGATCACCCTCGAAGACCTCGCCCTGGAAGGTGATATGCATCTCGGCGGCGAAGGTCGAAACCTTGGCCGAGGTCATCATTTCCGTGCCCAGGGCCAGGTCCTTAAACACATCATCGAAGGCCAGATCGAAGGCGCGCAGATAATAGGCGACATTCATATGGCCGTTGCTGTCGATCCAGTCCGGCAGAACACGCAGATGGTCGCTGACGAACGGAGCCGCGATCGGCGCAGAGCTGTTGGTCTCGCTGTCTTGGGGCATGGGTGATCCTGATCTGTCCTGGGATTTAGCGCCGACGAAGATCAGCGGCGTTGAGGAAGATGGCCGGTGCCGGCCGGTGGGTCAAGCATAGCCGGCAATGCAGATCGATTCGACGCAGCCGGTCGGATACGGAGGGACTGGAAATGCCGCCAGAGCAACAAGCGATGACGGGGTATCGGCCGGATGTTTGCCCGCCGGATCGCCGGCCAAGCTGGCGGATCGCCGGCCCGTTCCCGGCCCGTACCGCTTTTTAGCGACAAGATTTCGCCAAGAATTGACTTCGCTTACGCAAGAAGCCTAGGGTTCGGGTAAGGCTGCCGTCAAAATTGATTGGCTGATCCCTGACCCGTGTTCAAAAAACTGGCTGGGATTGAAAAACAGGGATAGGCGCGGCTGCCCTAGGACATATTGGGAGACTACACATGAAACGTCAGCTACTGGGGGTGGCGGCGACCGCTGCCTTGGCACTGGGCTTTGCGGCCACGGCGCAGCTCGATGCCGCGCAAGCGGCCAGCGCAAAAACCCTGGTTTACTGCTCCGAAGGCAGCCCCGAAGGCTTCAATCCGCAGTTCTTCGATAACGGCACCACCATCGACACAACGCACCAGATCTTCAATCGACTGGTCCAGTTCGCGCCGGGCTCGGTCAATATCAGCCCGACCCTCGCCGAGAAGTGGGAAATTTCCGACGACGGCACCGAATACACCTTCCATCTGCGTCACGATGTGAAGTGGCAGACCACCAAGAATTTCAAGCCGACCCGCGGCCTCACTGCCGATGACGTGGTGTTCAGCTTCGAGCGCCAGTGGAAGAAGGACAATCCCTTCCATGCGATCGGCGGCGGCACCTATGCCTATTGGGAAAACCTCGGCATGGGCGATCTCCTGGCCGATGTGCAGAAGGTCGATGACTATACCGTCAAGATCAAGCTGAAGGGCCGCCAAGTGGCGTTCCTGCAGATGATTGCGATGGACTGGGCGGCGATCGAGTCCAAGGAATATGCCGATGCCATGCTGAAGGCCGGCACGCCGGACAAGATCGATCAGGAACCGGTCGGCACCGGCCCGTTCATCCTGGTCGATTACAAGAAGGACGCGCAGATCCGCTATAAGGCCAACCCGGATTATTTCGGCGGCAAGCAGAAGATCGAGAATCTGGTGTTCTCGATCGTCAAGGATGCCACCGTCCGCAAGGCCAAGCTTGAAGCCGGCGAATGCGACGTTGCCTATTCGCCGAGCCCGGTCGACCTGCCGGCGATCAAGGCCAATCCGAAGCTGACGGTGCTGTCGGGTGCCGGCATGAATGTCGGTTACCTCGCCTTCAACACCACCAAGAAGCCGTTTGATGACAAGCGCGTCCGCCAGGCTCTCAGCATGGCGATCGACCGCGAAGCCATCCTCAAGAACGTCTTCCACGACAATGGCCAGCTCGCCAGCACGCCGCTGCCGGCCTCGCTCTGGAGCCACGACAAGAGCGTGAAGGCCTATGAGTACAATCCGGAGAAGGCCAAGGCTCTCCTCAAGGAAGCCGGTGTCACCGATCTCTCGACCGATCTGTGGTACCAGCCGGTGACCCGTCCGTATAACCCGGACGGCAAGAAGATGGGCGAATTGATGCAGGCCGATCTCGCCAAGATCGGCGTGAAGGTCAATCTCGTCACCTTCGAATGGGGCGAATACCGCAAGCGCGCTGGCCAGGGTGAGCACACCATGATGCAGATGGGCTGGATCGCCGACTATCCGGATCCGGACGACTTCCTGCTGCCGCTGCTGACCTGCACGGCGAAGCAGGGCAACTCCAACTTCGCCCAGTGGTGCAACAAGGACTTCGACGATCTCGTGACGAAGGCCGAACAGACCACCGATACGGCGGAACGGACGAAGTATTACGAGCAGGCCCAGAAGATCTTCCACGAGGAAGCTCCGTGGATGACCACCGGTTACGCCAATTTCAACGTCGCGTTGAAAAAGAGCGTCACCGGCTACAAGCTGGACCCGTTCCTGGCGCTGCAAAGCTTTGACGGCGTCGGCAAAAGCGAATAAAGAAGCCGCAAAATTGGATTAAGGCGGGGGGAGAAATCCCCCCGCTCCTTTTATTGGCTTCGCGTTTCGCTGCGCGATTTGAGACGGGTTCCTGTCCCGGGGCCAGAGCCGCAGGCCTTCAGGCCGCTGGATCAATCCCCCCGCAGACCGGCCGGCTCTAGAAAGTTAACAGATCGATGCTACGCTTTACCCTGTCACGTCTTGGCATGGTGGTTCCGACCTTTCTCGGGATCATATTTCTCTCTTTCGCGCTGATCCGGCTGGTGCCGGGTGATGCCATCGAGATCCGCGTCGGCGAACACGGGCTGACACCCGAGCGCCACGCCCAGCTGATGCACGAGATGGGCCTCGACCGGCCCATGTATGTGCAGTTCTTCGACTACGTGAACCATGTGCTGCATGGCGATTTCGGTATGTCGCTGGTGACGCGCAATCCGGTGCTGCAGGAATTCGGCAATCTGTTCCCGGCGACTCTGGAATTGTCGATCGCCGCGATGATCTTCGCCGTCGTCATCGGCCTGCCGGCCGGCGTGCTGGCCGCCGTCAAGCGCGGTTCCATCATCGATCATCTGGTGATGGGCGCCGCCCTCACCGGCTATTCGATGCCGATCTTCTGGTGGGGCCTGCTGCTGATCCTGACCTTCTCCCAGCAGCTTGGCTGGACCCCGGTCGATGGCCGCATCGGCGTCGACTACTTCTTCGACAGCGTCACTGGTTTCATGACCATCGACAGCTGGTTCTCGGACGATCCGTTCAATGCCTTCGTCTCATCGCTGTCGCATCTCATTTTGCCGACCATTGTGCTCGGCACCATTCCGCTGGCGGTAATCGCGCGCATGACCCGCTCGGCGATGCTGGAAGTGCTCGGCGAGGACTATATCCGCACCGCGCGCGCCAAGGGCCTCAGCACCTTCCGCATCATCAATGTGCATGCGCTGCGCAACGCCCTCATTCCCGTCGTCACGGTGATCGGCCTGCAGGTCGGCACGCTGATGGCCGGCGCCATCCTGACAGAATATGTCTTCGCCTGGCCCGGCGTCGGCAGCTGGCTCGTCAACTCGATCACCCGGCGCGACTATCCATCGCTGCAAGGTGGCATGCTGCTGATCGCCACCATCGTCATCGTCGTCAATCTGCTGGTGGATTTGACCTATGGTCTGCTCAATCCCCGCATTCGGCATAAGCGCTGAAGGGGAGAGGTCATATGAGCAATACCGTGAACGCAACCACCTCCACCCCGAACGCCCCCGCGCCGGCCAACCCGACGCCCATCACGCCGACACCGGTCAACCAGGTGCTCTCGCCGTCGCGCGAAGTCTGGCTGTCGATGCGCACCAATCGGGGCGCCATGCTGGGGCTAATCTTCATTCTCCTGCTGATCTTCTGCGCCATCTTCGCCGATATCATCTCACCGCACGGCTATGCCGAGCAGTTCCGCGATAATGTGTTGCAGCCGCCCGCCTGGCAGGATGGCGGCAGCTGGGCCTTCCCGCTCGGCACCGACAGTGTCGGCCGCGATATGCTCTCGCGCTTGATTTACGGCACGCGTCTGTCGCTGTTGATCGGCGTCATCGTCGTCACCCTGTCGCTGGCCATGGGCATCGGCTTTGGCCTGCTCAGCGGCTTCTTCCGCGGCGCGCCTGAAATCAGCATCATGCGCCTGATGGACATCATCCTGGCGATGCCGAGCCTGCTGCTGTCGCTGGTGATCGTCGCCATCCTCGGCCCCGGCCTGATCAATGCGATGATCGCCGTCGCCGTCACCTATGTGCCGCATTATGCGCGCCTGACCCGCGCCGCGGTGATGTCGGAGCTGTCGAAGGATTATGTGACGGCATCCCGCGTTTCCGGTGCCGGCACCTTGCGCCTGATGTTCGACGTGGTGCTGCCGAATTGCCTTGCCCCTTTGATCGTGCAGGCGACGCTGAGCTTCTCCACCGCCATTCTCGATGCCGCGGCACTCGGCTTCCTTGGTCTCGGCGCCCAGCCGCCGACACCGGAATGGGGCACCATGCTCGCTGATGCGCGCCAGTTCCTGGAAGCGGCCCCCTGGGTCGTCACCTTCCCGGGCCTCGCCATCCTCGTGACCGTGCTGGCCTTCAACCTGATGGGTGATGGTCTGCGCGATGCCCTCGATCCGAAATTGAAGCGCTGAGGCATCGCCATGGCACGCACCTACTCACCCTTGCTTGAAATCCGCAACCTCTCGGTCGAGTTCCAGACCCATCGCGGGCCGTTCCGCGCGGTCGACGGCATCGACCTCACCCTCGATGCCGGCGAGTTGCTGGGCGTGGTCGGGGAATCCGGTTCCGGCAAAAGCGTCACCATGCTGGCCGTCATGGGCCTGATCGCCTGGCCCGGCAAGGTCATGGCTGACAAGATGAGCTTCGACGGCATCGACCTCCTGAGCCTCAGCCCCAAGGCGCGGCGCAAGATCGTCGGCAAGGACATTGCCATGATCTTCCAGGAACCGATGACCAGCCTCAATCCCTGCTTCACCGTCGGCTTCCAGATCATGGAAGCGTTGAAGGTGCATGAGGGCGGCACGCGGGCGACGCGCAAGCGCCGCACCATCGAGCTGTTGGAGCAGGTCGGCATCCCGGCGGCGGAAACGCGCCTCTCTGCCTTCCCGCACCAGCTCTCCGGCGGCATGTCGCAGCGCGTGATGATCGCCATGGCGATTGCCTGCAATCCGCGTTTGCTGATCGCCGACGAACCGACCACCGCGCTCGACGTCACCATCCAGGCGCAGATCCTCGATCTTCTCGTCTCGCTGCAGCGGGATCGCGGCATGGCACTGGTGCTGATCACCCACGACATGGGCGTGGTTGCTGAAACCGCGCAGCGCGTCTCGGTGATGTATGCCAGCCAGCAGGTCGAGGAACAGCCGGTCGACCGTCTGTTCGCCGATCCACATCATCCCTACACCGCCGCCTTGCTGGAAGCGCTGCCGGAACGCAGCGAGGACAAATTGCGGCTGAACACCATTCCCGGCATGGTGCCCGGCATCGCCGATCGCCCGACCGGCTGCGTGTTCAATCCACGCTGCGGCTTCGCCGATGATCACTGCCGGTCGGTACGGCCGAGCCTGGCGCCGGTAGGCGACACTAAGGGCGACGTCCCGCAACTGGCGCGTTGCCATTATCCGCTGTTCGGCGGCGTCCCCCGGGGGCGGCCGCAGCAACAAACCAGCCCTGTGCCGATGGAGGCCGGGCGATGAGCATGCCGATGACATCCGATAAAGCGAGTACAGCCGCCGGCAATCTGGTGCTGGAAGCCAATGATCTGCAGCGCCACTACCAGGTCACGCAAGGCTGGTTCAAGCAACCGCAAACCCTGCGCGCCGTCGCCGGCGCCAGCTTTACCCTGACCGCCGGTCGCACGCTGGCCGTGGTCGGCGAATCAGGCTGCGGCAAATCCACCCTCGCCCGCCTGATGGCGATGATCGAGGCACCGACCGCCGGCAAACTGCGCATCGACGGGGAGAATGTCGACGGCCACGACAAGCAACAGCATCGCCGCTTGCGCTCCCGTGTCCAGATGGTGTTCCAGGATCCCTATGGATCGCTCAACCCGCGTAAGCAGGTCGGGCGTATTCTTGAGGAACCGCTGGAGATCAATACCGACCTCGACAAGAAGCAGCGCCAGGACGCGGCGCGGATGATGATGGCCAAGGTCGGTCTCCGGCCGGAGCATTATGGCCGCTATCCGCATATGTTCTCCGGCGGCCAGCGCCAGCGCATCGCCATTGCCCGGGCTCTCATGCTGCGGCCGAAGGTGGTGATCGCCGACGAGCCGGTCTCAGCCCTCGACGTCTCGATCCGCGCCCAGGTGCTCAACCTCCTGATGGATCTGCAGGCGGAATATAACCTTGCTTATCTCTTTATCTCCCACGACCTCAGCGTGGTACGCCACATCGCCGATGAGGTGATGGTGATGTATCTGGGACGGCCGGTGGAACAGGGCAGCAAGGAGGCGATCTTCGCCCAGCCGACCCATCCCTATACCCAGGCCCTGCTGGCGGCGACACCCTCGACCGATCCCAATGCCCGGTCGAAGCGCCTGACCGTCAAGGGTGAGCTGCCCTCGCCGCTGAACCCGCCGCCGGGCTGCGCTTTCCATCGCCGCTGCCCCTTCGCGACGGAAGAATGCAAGACCACCCGGCCGGAATTGCGCCTGGTTGCCGGACGCAACGTTGCCTGCCATCACGCCGAGCAGGTGGCGGCGAGCTAGCCGGGCAGCGCAGCAGCATATCGATCAAATTCGATACGAATGTTGCGCTGCAGCAAATTCTGCAAGCTCGTAATGGCTGTATAACTGTATACCGGTGGCGGGAAACCCCCAACGGTTACAGACGTTGTTTTCGGCCATGAAACCCAGCTGACACCCGCCCTGACCGATAGCTTTCCTCGTGCCCCGATTGCCATCGTCGGTGCTAGCCGTTGCACGCCTATTATGCTAACTACCTGATCTGCCTTGAGTGGGTATCATCTCGAGCTTCATCGCAGGTGAGAGCGGCGTCACTCACGCTTCATTAATCTGTTGCTGTGACTCTGTTTTGCCATGTACTCAAGGCGAGTGCTGTAGAGTTGAGACTAACTGGCTGCCATGCAGCGGGCGTGTTCGAAGGGGATATCGACGCGGTCCATCATGGTGACGGGAACGAGACATCCGGGGTAATCGGGAGAGGGTTGGGATCCATGTTTCAGAAAAAAGTTTGGCAGCATTTGGCAATGACGGGGGTTGTTGCCATGTCGCTGGCGGTGAGTGCCTGCGCGACTAAGCCCGATCCCACGGATGAAGCGGCAGTCGAGGCCTATAAGGAGGCCAATGACCCGCTGGAGCCGATGAACCGTTATTTCTTCGAAGTGAACATGTTCATCGATGAAATGCTCCTGAAGCCCTTTGCCGGCTATTACAACATCGCCTTGCCGCAGGTCGCCAAGGATGGCATCCGCGGCGTGCTGCGCAATATCGATTCGCCGGTCATTCTGGCCAACGACCTGTTCCAGGGTGAAGGTCACCGGGCAGGTGTCACGACCGGACGCTTCTTCGTCAATACGGTGCTCGGCGCCGGCGGCTTCTTCGATGTCGCCAAGCATTTCGGCATGCCCTATCACGACGAAGATTTCGGCCAGACCTTGGCTGTCTGGGGCACTGGCGAAGGCCCGTATCTGATGTTGCCGCTGCTCGGCCCGTCCAACCCGCGTGACGCCACCGGCCGGGCTGTCGATCATTTCCTCGATCCGCTGACCTATCTCGCCTGGTATTACAAGGAAGTTACCTATGTGAACTGGGCGCGGAGCGGCTTGTCGGCCCTCGATATACGGTCGCGCAACCTGCAGGCTTTGGACGACCTCAAGAAAAATTCGATCGATTTTTATGCAACCATCCGTAGCCTGTATCGTCAGGACCGGAATGATGCGATCCGCAATGGCAGGGAAGATGAAGATCTGACGCCAAAGGTGACAGGCCAGATTGACATTCCCGCAGCCGGCCAAACGGCCGCTGTGCAGTAAGCAAGCAAGGAGAAGTTGGATGTTGAGGCATATCACCATCGCACGCCGTCATCTGCTTGCTATCGCCGCAGGTGGCCTCATGCTGATCGGTGTCAATGGTCTGACCGCCGGCGCCCGTGCGGACGATCAGGCGGTTCTTGATTTCGTCAACACGCTCAGCAACAAGACGCTGGAGGAGCTCGCGCACCAGCAGACCGATGCCGATCGTGTCAGCAAGCTGAAGCCGATCCTGCAGCAGTATTTCGACATGCCGGGTATCTCCAAATACGTCCTCGGCGGCTACTGGCGCAAGGCGTCGCCACAGCAGCAGCAGGATTTCGTCGAGGCCTTCACCAACTATATCTCGGTCAGCTACGGCAAGCGCTTCGGCCAGTATTCCGGCCACAAGATGGATATCAAGCGGGTGCATGACGATGGTGACGGGCATGCCACCGCCTATACCATCGTCCAGGTCGAAGGTCAGGATCCGACCCGGGTCGACTGGGTCATCGACACCGTCAATAACAGCTTTCATATCCTCGATCTGAGGGTCGAAGGCCTGAGCCTGGCCGATACCCACCGCCAGGAATTCGCCTCGGTCATTCAGAACAATGGCGGCAGCGTGCAGAAGCTGATCGACATACTGCAGCAGAAGGCGAAGCTCTGACCTACCTCTGGCGCCACCGCAAGGTGGCGTCCAGTACAAATAGAAAGGCCGCGGTGGTTCCCCACCGCGGCCTTTTCTTTTAACGGCACATCCCTCAGGCGGTCTTAGCAGTCGCCTCGATCGATTGGCTGATGGTCTTTTCCAGCACGTCGAAGCCCTCATTGATGAGACCTTCCGGTGCCGTCAGCGGCATCAGGAAGCGCAGGACGTTGGCGTTGACGCCGCAGGAGAGCAGCACCAGGCCATTCTCGCCGGCCTTGTTGACCACCGCCTTGGTGAGATCGGCGTCCGGCGAACCGTCGCTCTTCACCAATTCGCAAGCGACCATGGCGCCGAGGCCACGGATATCGCCGATACGGTTGCCGAAGCTGTTGCGGCGCTTCATGTCGGTCAGGCGATCGATCATCTGCTTGCCGATGACATTGGCGCGCTCGACCAGCTTCTCTTCTTCGATAACGTCGAGGACGGCATTGGCCGCGGCGCAGCCGATCGGGCTGCCGGCATAGGTGCCACCGAGGCCGCCGGCCGCCGGGGCGTCCATGATCTCCGCCCGGCCGGTCACGGCCGAGAGCGGGAAGCCGCCGGCGAGGCTCTTCGCCGTGGTCATGAGATCCGGCTCGACACCGCTATGCTCGATGCCGAACATCTTGCCGGTGCGGGCAAAGCCGCTCTGGATTTCATCGGCGATGAAGACGATGCCGTGCTTGCTGCAGATCTCGCGAATGGCCCGCAGGAATTCGAACGGGACGATGTTGAAACCACCCTCGCCCTGCACCGGCTCGATGATGATGGCGGCGACATTGTCCGGGCCGACATCGGCCTTGAACAGGATCTCCAGCGCCTTCAGCGAGGCGGCTCCGCCATCCTTCAGGGCCGGATCGGGGAAAGCGACGTGATAGATATCGGTCGGGAAGGGGCCGAAGCCGATCTTGTAGGGTGCATACTTGCCGGTCAGGGCCATGCCCAGCATGGTGCGGCCATGGAAGGCGCCCGAGAAGGCGATGACGGCGGCACGCTTGGTATGGGCGCGGGCGATCTTAACGGCGTTCTCCACTGCTTCCGCACCAGTTGTGAGGAAGATGGTCTTCTTCTTGCCGCTGATCGGCGCCAGATCGTTCAGGCGCTCGGCGAGGCGGATATAGCTCTCATACGGCGTGACCTGGAAACAGGCATGGGTCAGGTTGTCGACCTGTTCCTTGACGGCAGCGATCACCTTGGGATGGCAATGGCCGGTATTCAGCACGGCGATGCCGCCCGCGAAATCAATCAGGCGCTTGCCTTCCTCGTCGATGATCTCGGCATTCTTCGCGCTCTTGGCATAGATCGCATAGGCATTGCCGACACCACGCGGAACCGCGGCCGTGCGGCGCTGATGCAGACTGGCATTGCTGGGCATGTGAAGCTCCTTTTCCCACCATGACAAGCACGGGGCCAGCTTCATCGGCACGGCGCCATGCGTAACTCGCCCGGTCGTTTGCTGCCGGGCCGATCGGCGCGACTATAGCAGCTTGCCCTCACCTTGCCAGCTTGCCCCGTCATGCCGTTTAGCGCTGCTGCCATGCAACGAAAACACGCAAAAGCGCTGTCACGATTGACGCGCCGGCTTCTCCAATATCCTGGTGATTAATCATGGGCGAATGTCCCAACAGAGAGATGAAAGGCCCTGTCACGGCATGTCCGGCAATTCGTTACTTGTTAACGCTGTCGCGCGGAAAAACAGCCATCCACCATGACAACCGGGATGGCTTCCGCCATCGGCAGCGGCCCTGCCGGATCGAACGGAGTGCAGGCCGCGTAGCCTTGAATAACTTTAAAAGTAGATTATATTTCATCTATCAATCGATAAATTCGATTATCCGAGAATTGGCCTAGGTGATGGTGCAGATCAACAGCCTGAAACAGCTCCGTTATTTGACGGCCCTGGTGGAACACCAGCATTTCGGCCGTGCGGCGGAGGCCTGTCATGTGTCGCAATCGACCCTCAGCGCCGGCCTCAAGGAATTGGAGACCCAGCTCGGCGTCACCTTGGTGGAGCGGACCAACCGCAGTGTTGTCTTCACCGCCCTTGGCCAGAGCATCGCTGCCCAGGCGCAGCGCGTCCTCAATGAAGCCACCTCGCTGACCGAACTGGCCGCCGCCGCCGGCGAACCGCTGACAGGCCCCTTGCGGCTCGGCGTTATCCCGACCATCGCGCCCTTTCTGCTGCCCCAGGCCCTGCCGCGGCTGCGCCGCCGCTATCCGAAGCTCAAGCTCTATCTGACCGAGGACCAGACAGCCCGGCTGCTGGCCCAGCTGGAAGAGGGCCAGCTCGATCTGGTCCTTCTGGCACTGCCCTATGACTGTGGCGATGCCGTCACCTGGCCGCTTTTCGAAGATCGCTTCGACCTGGTCTGCCGGGAGGATAGTCCTCTCGCTGAAAAGGCGAGCCTGCATACCAGCGATCTCGCCAATGTGCCGCTGCTGCTATTGGCCGAGGGCCATTGCATGACCGATCATGCGCTCAGCGCCTGCCATCTGGCGCAACGCAACCCGTCGGTCGATCTCACCGCCACCAGTTTGACGACCCTGGTCGAGATGGTGGCCAACGGCCTCGGCAGCACGCTGTTGCCTGAGATGGCGGTGAAGGCGCAGCTGCTGAAAGGTGGCGAGCTGGTTGCCCGCCCCTTCGCCGATGAGGAGCCTTACCGCGAGATCGGCCTAGCCTGGCGCGCCACCAGCCCGCGGGAGACGGAATTCAAGCTGCTGGGCGAAGTGCTGCAGCAGGCGCGCGGCGTGACCGTTTAGCCTCCGGCGCAACAGGGCCCCACCCATTGATCTCACGGCAATAGCCGCACCCGCCAGCGGATCACACTGGCGGGTAAAACATTAATGCGTTGTACTCCATATGCTTAATATTAAAATATGAATGAGCATTCAAAAAAAGCCCGCAACTGGCTCAGCTGACGAGAGTTCCGGTGAAAACGCCGGCACGAGAGATGCACCCAAGGGAGATGCGCCATGGATACGTTTATCGATCATCTCGAGATCGAGGGCGGCAAGCGGGTGACATTGCCCGAGGCGATCGCCGCCCAGCGTCCGGGACAGCCGCTCAGCCGTTGCTTCTACACCGATCCGGCGATCTTCCAGCGCGATCTCCAACGCATGGTGCTGCGCCATTGGCATTGTGCCGGGCATATCAGCATGGTCAGCCAGCCCGGCGATTTCTTCGTGATCGAGATCGGCGCCGAATCCGTCATCATCATCCGCGGCCAGGATGACAATATCCGCGGTCTCCTCAACGTCTGCCGTCATCGCGGCTCGCGCGTCTGCATCGAGCGTACAGGCACGGCACGCAACGGCTTCACCTGCCCCTATCATGCCTGGAACTATGGCACCGATGGCGAACTGCGTGCCGCACGCCACCTGCCGGCGGAATTCGAAAAAGCGGATTATGGCCTTAAGCAGGTTCACCTGCGGGTCATCGAAGGCCTCATCTTCATCACCTTCGCAGAACAGCCGCTGGGCCTCACCCATGTCGAGACGGCCTTGCGCGGCTCGATGTGCGCTTACGGCTGGGCCGAGGCAAAGGTCGCCCATCGCGAGACCTACAGCGTCACCGGCAATTGGAAGCTGGTGATGGAAAATTACTGGGAGTGCTATCATTGCAGCCCGGCGCATCAGGAATTCAGCCGCGCCCATGCCATGGCGCGTCATCTGTATCCGGATCCGGCTTTGATGGCGCAGATTTTTGCCCGCGCCACGGCGATGGGTGTCGAGATCACCGAGATGGATCACCTGGCCCCTCACGCTCTGCCGGGCGAGGAGACCGCCGACAGCTTCCGCTCACCGCTGGTCGCGGGCTTTGTCAGCGGCAGCGAGGATGGCGGCCCGGTAGCGCCGCTGATGGGCCGGTTCACGGGCTATGATGGCGGCGTCACCTTCAGCGATATCGGACCGACCAGCAATTTCCTCGCTTATGCCGATCACGGCGTGATCTATCGCTTCATGCCGCGCACGGTCGACCGCACCGAGATGGAAGTGATCTGGCTGGTACGTGACGATGCCAAGGAAGGCGTCGATTATGATCTCGACCGCCTGACCTGGCTGTGGCGCGTCACCAGCATCGCCGACAAGCGCATCATCGAACTCAACCAGCAGGGCGTGAACTCGGCCTATTACGAACCCGGCCCCTATACGCCGATGGAGACCTGGTCTCGCCGCTTCGTCGACTGGTATCTGCACGAGATCGCGTAAAACACCGGATCAGCGTGTCATTTCAATCTGGTTGAACTGAATGACCGGCTCGACATCGGTGTAGTTCTTGATATCACCCTGCAACCAGTCGGCATGCGGCAGGAAGGCCGCCATGAAAGCGTCCACCGACTCGAACAGAAGGTGGCACATGGCCGTATAGGCCGGCGGTAGATCCGGCGCCGTGCCGGTCAGGCCGCGCTCCACCGACATGCCTTTCATGGCGTCACCGAGCCGCCGCTCGGCCTCCGGCATATGAACGTTCAGATAGTGCTCAAAATCGAAGCGGTGGCCGGGTGTGTTCGGATAGAGAATACTGACGCGGATCATACGGCACCTGTCGGTCGATAGGGGTGCAGTCTACAGGCCAATCGGGTGCCTAGCCTAGAGCGCGAAGCGATCCCGTCTAAAACGATCCGACTCTAGAGACCGCCCGTGACATCGATAATCGTGCCGGTGGTATAGCTCGCTCCGTCGCTCAGCAGCCATAAGATGGCAGCGGCCACTTCGTCGGCACGCCCGATCCGACCCATCGGTGTCGTCTTTCCCAATTGAATGCCGCGCTCCGGGCGTCCGCCGCTGGCATGGATCTCGGTATCGATGAAGCCTGGCCGCACCGCATTCACCCGTACACCTTCGGCCGCCAGTTCCTTGCCGAGACCGATGGTCAGGGAGTCGACCGCGCCCTTGCTGCCGGCATAATCGACATATTCGCCCGGCGCTCCGCGGCGCGCGGCTCCTGACGAGACATTGACGATCGCACCGCCGTTGCCGCCGCGCCTGGTCGACATACGTCGCGCCGCCTCTCGGGCACAGAGATAGGCGCCCAGCACATTGACCGCGAACATGCGTTGCAGGCGGTCGATATCCATATCCGCGAGCTGCGCCTGTGGTGCGACGATGCCGGCATTGTTGACGAGATAATCGAGCTTGCCGAAGTGCCGCTGCATGCCGTCGAACAGCGCCATGACATCGGCTTCGTTCGACACGTCGCCGCGCAAGGTGATGGCCTTGCCGCCGACAGCTTCGACAGCGCGCAGTGTCTCCAGCGCGGCCGCTTCATTGCCGACATAATTGATGCCGACCGACCAGCCTTGCTGCGCGGCCAGGACAGCGGTGGCCCGGCCGATGCCCCGGCTGCCGCCAGTGATCAGAAGCGCTTTTGACATGTTGCGCGCAAACCTTGTTGGCTATTCGTTGGAAGCGACGTGGAGTTGGATTTCGTGCTGTGCCAGGAGATCGCGAATGGCACCGGATGGCATCTTGTCGGTGAAGACGGCGGTCAGCTGGCTGAGATGCCCCAGCCGCACCATCGGTCGGCGTTCAAACTTGCTGTGATCCGCGACCAGGAAGACCTGGCGCGAATTCTCGATGATGGCCTGTGCCACCCGCACTTCGCGGTAATCGAAGTCCAGCAAGGTACCGTCATTGTCGATGCCGCTGATGCCGATGATGCCGACATCGACCCGGAACTGCCGCACGAAATCGATGGTCGCTTCGCCGACGATGGCGCGATCGACGGAGCGCACCACGCCGCCGGCAACAATCACCTCCGATGAACGGTTCTCGCAGAGGATTGCCGCCACGTTGAGGTTGTTGGTGATGACCCGCAGACCGGTATGGTGCATCAGCGCTCGCGCCACTTCTTCATTGGTGGTGCCGATATTGATGAAGAGTGAGCTGTCACCCGGGATATGCTTGGCGCAAAGCTGGGCGATGCTGCGCTTCTCGGCCAGGTTCTGCACCTGGCGCGCGGCATAGGCCGTGTTATGGACGCTGGAATTGAGGCCGGCACCGCCGTGATGGCGCTGCAGCAGATCCTGGGCCGAAAGATCGTTGATATCGCGGCGAATGGTCTGCGGCGTCACGTCGAAATGCTGCGCCAGCGCCTCGATCGACATATAGCCGCGCTGCCGCACCAAAGCGACAATCTCTGTCAGCCTGGCATCACGCTGCATGACATCCCTCCCCCCGGCTCGCGGCCGTCACCCTCTCGACTCTCCGACGGCCTTGCTCACCCCAGAAGCAAACTATCATCGGCCAGTTGCTCACCGCGCACCTTGGCAAACAGGTTGAGCAGATCCGGCACATCCAATTTGCGGCGGCTTTCATGGGCGATGTCGAAGGCGACGCGCCCTTCGTGAAGCATGACAGTCCGCGTGCCATAATCCAAGGCGTTTCGCATCGAATGGGTCACCATCAAAGCCGTCAGCTTGTGCTCGTCGACGATACGCTGGGTCAGCTTCAGCACGAAATCAGCGGTGCGCGGGTCGAGCGCCGCCGTATGCTCGTCGAGCAGCAGGATCTTCATGCCGGCCAAGGTCGCCATCAGCAAACTCACGGCCTGGCGCTGACCGCCGGAGAGAAGCCCCATGGAATCGCCGAGCCGGTTTTCGAGACCGAGACCAAGCAGGCTCAGACGTTCGCGAAACAGCCCGCGTTCCTTGCCGTTGAGCGCGAGAGCGAGGCCACGCCGCCGCCCGCGCGCATAAGCAAGCGCCATGTTCTCCTCAATCGACATGGCCTCGCAGGTGCCGGCCATCGGGTCCTGGAACACCCGCGCAACCAGCCCGGCGCGCTTTGGCGCCGACCAGCGGGTGACATCGGTACCATCTATCTCCACCCGCCCCTTCTCCGGCGTGGTATCGCCGCTGAGCACATTGAGTAATGTCGACTTGCCGGCACCGTTGGAGCCGATCACGGTGACAAATTCACCGGCGGGAATGTTGAGATCGAGGCCACGCAGGGCCCGTGTCTCCAAGGGTGTTCCCCGGCCGAAGGTCACTTCCGCGGCGGAGACGGTAATCATGATGCCGCTCCGGTCGGTGTGGTGTCGGCTGCTCCTTTGCGCCGCAGCATGGTTTTCAGCGGATTGCGCGCACCGGGTAGGATGAGCGCGACACCAACCAGCACAGCGGTGACCAGATTGAGATCCGACGCCTGCAGCCCCAGCGCGCCGCTGTTGAGGGCGAGGGCGATCGCCAGGCGATAGAGGATCGAGCCCAGGATGCAGGCGACCAGCTTCACCAGAATCGATCGCGTGGGCAGGATGGTCTCGCCGAGAATGACAGCGGCGAGCCCGACCACGATGGTGCCGGTCCCCACGGTGACATCGGCAAAGCCGGCGGTCTGCGCGAACAAGGCGCCAGCCAAAGCGACCAGCCCGTTGGAGAGCGCCATGCCGCTATAGATCTGCCGCTCGGTGGCGATGCCCTGGGCGCGCGCCATGCGGGGATTGGCACCGGTCGCCCGCATGGCGAGGCCGAATTCCGAGGTGAGGAAGCGGCCGACCAGGACGGTGATGAAGATGACGAGCACGCCGACCACGGCGGTTTTGAGGCTGGCCTGGGCCGGCAGACCGAGCGCGGCGAAAGCCGGCTTCGCCCAAGCGAAATAATCGATCAGCGTATTTTGTCCCAGCAGCGAGACATTCGGCTTTCCCATCACCCGCAGGTTGACGGAAAAGAGCGCGATCATGGTGAGAATACTGGCCAGGAGCTGCAGGATGCCAAAGCGCACATTGAGCCAGGCGGTAATCAGGCCGGTGCAGGCACCGGCGATGATGGCGACAAGCGTCGCCGAGACCGGATCGAAGCCGCTGGTGATCAGGGTCGCAGCCACTGCGGCACCGAGCGGGAAGCTGCCATCGACAGTGAGATCCGGAAACTCCAGAACCCGGAAAGACAGGAAGACGCCAAGCGCCACCAGGGCATAGACCAGCCCGATCTCGACGGCGCCGATCGTGGCAATCAGGGACATGCCCGGCGCTCCGCTGTTCCAGCCAGCATTTATTCTCTCCGAAGATGGGAAATGACGCCCAGCTAAGTATCCCCCGGCGCCCCCGCTGTGAAGTCCCCAATTCGCTTGCTGCACCGCCACAATCGCATGGCTACGTTAAGGAAGGCAGGATAAATGAAAAGGCCCCCGGCTTATGCCAGGGGCTCCAATCATATTCCGTCCAAGCAATGAGGCCGGCCGGCGATTTATGCCGGAATCGCGTCTTACTCCACGACCTTCTTGGCCTGCTTGATCAGCGCATCGGGGATGGTGACACCCATCGCTTCCGCCGCCTTCGGATTGACGAAGAGATCGGTGCCGGAGGCATTCTGCACGGCGATGTCGCCGGGCTTCTCGCCCTTCAGCACGCGGGCCACCACCTTGCCGGTCTGCAGGCCGACCTGGAAATAGTCGAAGCCGATCGAGGCAATGGTACCGCGGGTGACGCTATCGGTATCGCCGGAGAAGACCGGCAGCTTGTTTTCCTTGCCGACGGCGACCACTGCTTCCAGCGCCGAAACGATGGTGTTGTCGGTGGGCACATAGATCACGTCGACCTTGCCGACCAGGCTCTGGGCGGCACCCTGCACTTCCGAGGATTTGGTGGCCGGCGCCTCGACCACGGTGACACCGTAAGTCGGCGCCATCTTCTTCAGGGCATTGAGCAGCGTCACCGCATTGGCTTCGCCGGGATTATAGGGCACGCCGATCTTCTTCGCCGTGGGTACGATCTGCTGGATGAGCTTCAGGTGATCGGCGAGCGGTGACATGTCGGAAACACCGGTAATATTGCCGCCGGGCTTGTCGAGGTCCTTGACGATCTGCGCACCGACGGGATCGGTCACCGCGGTGAAGACCACGGGAATATCCTGCGTGGTCGCGGCAACCGCCTGCGCTGACGGTGTCGCAATGGCAACGATGACGTTGGGATTCTCGCCGGCGAATTTCTGCGCGATCTGCGTCGCCGTGGCCGGATTGCCCTGGGCGCTTTCGTAATGGAAGGTCAGATTGGCACCTTCCTTGTAGCCGGCATCTTCCAGCGCCTTCTTGACGCCGTCGCGCGCCGCATCGAGGGCGGGGTGCTGGACGATCGCTGTTACATCCACAGTCACCATGTCGCCAGCAAGGGCAGCGCAGGAGCCGGCTGCTAACAGCGCCAGGGCGGTAGCACCGGCCAACGCCATTTTACGAATAAACATTCTGGATTCCTCCCCCATTTTCCTCTTGGTGTCTTGCTACCGGCCTGATTTGCCGAGCAGATGATCGTCATTAGCACGGGGATGGTGCGCGTCGTCAAGCAAGCGCCGCCCGCAAGGCAGCCATATGGCATGCGAGACATGCTGGTCCCGCGCAGGCACCCGGCTTGGCAAGGGGACCTGCCGGCACTAGCTTATCTTCATGGCCAAGAACTTTACTGAAATCGCCTATAGCGATGCCGTTCTTGCGATGCAGCGCAAGATGAATGCGGTTGAGATCAATGCCGAATTGCAGCACAGCATCGGCCGCAACAGCATCACGCCGGCTTTGGCAACCTATCTTGGCAGCCGCATTTCCTTTTATCTCGCCACCGCGTCCGCCGCCGGCCAGCCTTATGTCCAGCATCGCGGCGGTCCGCCGGGTTTCATCAAGGCGCTGGATGCGCAGCATCTCGCCTTCCCGGATTTCGAGGGCAACAAGCAGTACATCACGCTTGGCAATCTCACCGAGAATCCCCGGGTACAGCTCTTCTTCATGGATTACGGTAACCGCCAGCGCCTGAAGATCTGGGGCACGGCCGAGATTGTCGAGGATGATGAGGCGCTGCTGGCCCTGGTCACGCCGGAGGCCTGGCGGCGCCCGCTCAACCGCGCCATCCGTGTCACGGTCGAAGCCTGGGACGTCAATTGCCCGTCCTATATCCCGCAGCTCTTCACCGTCGACGAGGTGGAGGCGGCACATGCCGCGATGCTTAATCGCATCGCCGCGCTCGAGGCAGAGGTCGCGGCGTTGAAGCAAGGGGTCGCCGCGGGCAAGCGGCCCGGCCGCGATAAGAAGACCGGCAACCGCAAGGATCGCCCGGATAAATCATGATCAGCTGTGGGAGACCGGCTATCTCCGGTTACGGCACTGCGTGGCTGTCGCCGCGATGCCTGGCCTCCGCCGGCTCTTCCGCCTCGATCGGCACGCCGGGTTGCAACTTGCTGGTGCGGATGCCCAGGGCCGATTTGACATGGCTGACATTAGGCGCCGGGGTCAGGCAGGTGGTCAGGAACTTCTGGTAGGAGTCCCAGTCCTGGGCGACGATTTTCAGGAGAAAATCGGTCTCGCCCGCCAGCATGTGGCATTCCCGTACCAGCGGCCAGGTCTGCACCAGGGCCTCGAAGGCTTTCAAATCATGTTCCGCCTGGCTGCTGAGGCCGACATGGGCGAAGACGGTGACCCCATATCCCAAGGATTCCGGATTTACCTGGGCATGATAGCCCTGGATGAAACCGGCCTCCTCCAAAGCGCGCACCCGCCGCAAGCAGGGCGGCGCCGAAATGCCGGCACGTTCGGCCAATTCGACATTGGTCATACGGCCATCCGCCTGCAGATCCGCCAGGATGCGCAGATCGATTTTGTCGAGTTTGGCCCGACGCATGAAAGAAGCCCCTGTTTCGCCCGCGATTTTGCGCAACTATATTACAAGAAACTTCCTGGCAACAAGGGCAGTTCCGCGGATTCGCATTTTTGCATAACAGCGCCGGTGAGATGCCTGTCGCTTGTAACTATGGCGCCACAACCTTATGTTAGCAGCACATATCAAACACCGGATTCGGAGCTTTTAGTTGCACCGATGGGCCGGTTTCTCGACCTTTAGTCAGCTATCCGGGATTGCTCCATGGCTACGGAACATCGCAGCAAAGTTCTCATCATCGGTTCCGGTCCGGCCGGCTATACTGCCGCCATCTACGCCGCGCGCGCCAATCTGAAGCCGATTCTGGTTCAGGGGCTGCAGCCGGGCGGCCAGCTCACCATCACCACCGATGTGGAAAACTATCCGGGCTTCGCCGATGTCATCCAGGGTCCCTGGCTGATGGAGCAGATGCAGAAGCAGGCCGAGCATGTCGGCACCGCGATGATGTATGACACCATCGTCGAGGTCGATGTCAGCCGCAGGCCCTTCCGCTGCGTCGGCGATTCCGGCGACATCTATTACGGCGATACGCTGATCATCTGCACCGGCGCCCAGGCGCGTTGGCTGGGCCTGGAATCCGAGAAGAAGTTCCAGGGCTTCGGCGTTTCTGCCTGCGCCACCTGCGACGGCTTCTTCTTCCGCGATCGCGAGGTCTGCATCGTCGGCGGCGGCAATACGGCCGTCGAAGAAGCGATCTATCTTACCAATCACGCCAACAAGGTGACCTTGATCCATCGCCGCGACCATCTGCGTGCGGAAAAGATCATGCAGGACCGCCTGTTCCGCAATCCGAAGATCAATGTCGTCTGGGACAGCGCGGTCGAAGAGGTGCTGGGCGGCGGCGATCCGGTCGGTGTCACCGGTGTGAAGATCCGCAACGTCAAGACGGGTGCGATCAGCGAGATCGCCTGCGATGGCTTCTTCGTGGCGATCGGCCATACGCCGGCGACGGAGCTCTTCAAGGGCAAACTGCAGCTGGATGGCGAAGGCTATCTCATCACCCAGCCGGACAGCACGGCGACAAACATCCCCGGCGTTTTCGCCGCCGGCGATGTCAAGGACAAGGTCTACCGGCAGGCCGTGACGGCTGCCGGCATGGGCTGCATGGCGGCACTGGAAGCCGAGCGCTTCATCGCCGCCAATGAGGGGGAACACGCGGCCGCGGCAGAGTAAGCCGGGTCGTCAACGCGGCCGGCAAGGCCGATCGGTGATCAAATGGATTGGGACAAACTGCGCATCTTCCACGCCGTGGCCGAGGCTGGCAGCTTCACGCATGCGGGAGAAACCTTAAACCTGAGTCAGTCAGCCGTCTCGCGGCAGATCAGCTCACTGGAAGAAAGCCTCAATGTCGCCCTCTTCCACCGCCATGCGCGCGGTCTCATCCTGACCGAGCAAGGCGAGCTGCTCTATCGCACGGCACACGAAGTCTTTTCCAAGCTGGCGATGGCCGAGGCGCAGCTGACAGAGAGCAAGGATAAGCCCAAGGGCCAGCTGAAAGTCACGGCCACGCAGGCCTTCGGTTCCTCATGGCTGACACCGGTGCTGGGCGAGTTCATTGAGCTTTATCCCGATGTACAGGTCGATCTGGTGCTTGAAGACCGCGAGCTCGATCTCTCCATGCGCGAGGCCGATGTCGCCATCCGCATGGCGCCGCCGCGCCAGCCGGAACTCATCCAGCGCCATCTGATGACGGTGCATCTCAACGTCTATGCCTCGCCCGCTTACATCAAGCGCCATGGCATTCCGAAGAGCCCCGAGGAACTCGATAACCACCGCGTCATCGTCTATGGCGACGACACGACGAAGCCGCCAGTCCAGGACATCGACTGGCTGCTGCGGGCGGGCGGCAAGCGCGAGACCAATCAGCGCCGGCCGATCCTCAAGGTGAACAGCGTCTATGCGATTTTGCGCGCGGTGCAGAGCGGGCTTGGCCTTGCCTCGCTGCCGGAATACATGGCGCAGGAATCGACCAGCCTGGTGCGTATCCTGCCGGAACTGCAGGGGCCGCGCATCGACAGCTATTTCGTCTATCCGGAAGAATTGCGCTCATCAAAGCGCATCCAGGTCTTCCGCGACTTCTTGTTGCGCAAGGTCGCCGAGGGCAAGCTCACCTGAGCGGCTATGTCATAGATTGAGATAAGGGCCCGGTATCGCGCGATACCGGGCCTTTTCATGTCGGCCGGATCAGGCGGCTTCCTGCAAAGCCGCGAGATTGGCAAGGGTCGCCGCACAGGCACGCGCCACTTCCGCCCCCTTGACCACGAAATGGTCGAAGAAGAACTGGTGGTGTTCGGCGCTGTCATGGAAATGATGCGGCGTCAGCACGGCGGAGAGCACCGGAACTTCAGTCTCAAGCTGCACCTGCATCATGCCGCTGATCACGGCCTGCGCCACGAATTCATGGCGGTAGATGCCGCCATTGACGACGAGTCCGGCGCCGATGATGGCGGCATAGCGACCGGTCTTGGCCAGCAGCTTTGCCTGCAGCGGGATCTCATAGGCACCGGGCACCGCGATGACATCGACGCGGTCGGCGGCGATGCCATGCTTGGCGATCTCGGCCAGGAAGGAGTCCCGGCAGCGATCGACGATGTCCTTGTGCCAGCTCGCCTGAATGAAGGCGATACGGGACTTGTGTGCGGTGGGGGTAGTCGACAGGCTCTGATTCATCTTGGTTCCTCAACCTTGGGACCTGGGAATCAGGGCAACGGGCTATCTCACAATCAGACACGCAGGCTCTCCTGGCCGGCGGCGCAGATCGCGCGGTCGATATCCCGTTCTCTTTCATCCGGACTGTGACCGTCGGCCCCGGAATCGCACCGGATCTGCTGACCCTCGACCGCGGCTGATTGGCCCGACCGAGGCGCTCGCGGGCTTCTGCCGTCAGGCAGTTACCGCCGGTGGGGAATTGCACCCCGCCCTGAGAACATCGCCGCCAGAACCATGATTTCAGCCAGGCTCCGGCAGCACGACGGGCTTAGCGCTTTTCCTGGCGTGGAACAAGCCATGGCCCATCCAGCCAATCAGAATCAGCGTAATCTATTGATACGATTATAAAATACAAAAAGCTTGGGTGGCCACGCCGGCGACTCCGCTACCATCTGCTTGACTCACTTTTCCCAACTGAACTATCATTCACTTAATGAATGAATATTCATTTATATGGATGAGACATGCAGGCGATTGTTGAAACAGGTCGGAGTGGCAGGCCACTACGGGGCGAAGCAGGGCAGCGCAATCATGAGCGCACCCATGCCGCGATCCTCGACGCCACCATCCGCACCATCGCCGCTTTCAGCCTCTCCGGCACCACCGTGCAGCGCGTGGCCGAAGCGGCCGGTGTCTCGGTCGGCGCCGTGATCCTGCATTTCAAGAGCAAGGACGCCCTGCTGGTCGCTGCCCTCGAACTGGTGGCGAGCGATTTCGAAGTCGCGCGGCGGCAGGCCCTGCTGCAAGCCGGCAGCGATCCGGTTGCCGCCCTGACAGCGCTGATCGATGTCTCCCTCGATCCGCAAGTGAGCGACCCCGATCGCATCGCCGTGTGGTCGGCCTTCTGGGGCGAGGCGCAATCGCGCGACGTCTATCTGCGGCGGGTTGGTTCACTCGACACAGCCTACCAGACCGACATTACGCGGCTCTTCAACGAGCTGATCAAGCAGGGCGGCTATAGTCATCTTGACGCCGAGGCCATGGCGCTCGCCTTCGCCGGCCTGCTCGACGGACAGTGGCAGGACATCATGACCAAGGCGCCGGACTACGACCGCGCCGCGGCCCGCCGGATCGTCCTGCTGTTCCTGGCCGGGATCTTCCCGCGCCATTTCCAGCGACCTTGAAAGGATCATCGTGCCGATAGCGGTCGGCGCCTGCTTTCTTGCACCGCAAGCCAATACCGGACCAGCGCATCACCAAGTCAGACCATCGATATTGAGCGCATCGGATCAGTCAGCGAGAGGACATCGGATATGACGAACATCGACACCACCTCCCCCATCCGCGTCAACGTACCGGCCACGGATCTGCCGCGGGCCTTGCCGGCCTGGGTCTATCGCAATGCCGAGTTGCTGGAGCTGGAATACGAGCGTCTGATCCTCCCCTCCTGGCAGTTCGTCTGCCATGTCAACCAGGTGAAGCAGCCGGGCGATTTCGCCACGCTCGATCTGATGCGCGATTCGATCATCGTCATGCGCGGCAAGGATCAGGTGCTGCGCGCCTTCACCAATGTCTGCCGCCATCGCGGCGCCAAGCTGCTCGACGGCAGCGGCAGCTGCAAGCATCGCATCACCTGCCCCTATCACGCCTGGTCCTACAATCTCGATGGCAGCCTTTCAGGTGTGCCGGCGGAACAGACCTTCCCCGGCCTCGACAAGAAGGAATTCGGGCTGAAGCCGGTGGAACTGGAAGTGATCCTCGGTCTCGTCTTCATCCGTGTCATCGGCGGTGGTCCGAGCCTCGCCGAGATGTGGGGCGATTACGTCGATCTCGTCGCCGATTATCGCCTCGAGGAAATGGTGCCGGTGGAGGAACCCTGGACCGATACCTGGCGCTGCAACTGGAAGGTCGGCGTCGACAACAATCTCGAGAACTATCACATCCCGATCGGCCATCCCGGCTATCACCGCATGTTGGACAATGATCTGCTCGGCTTCATGAACGAGCATGGCGTTGCCGGCAGCAAGAGCACGCTGAAGGACAAGCTTTCCCCCAACTGGGTCGAGCGCAGCTATCAGCAGATGGCGCCGGAAGTACTGACCGATCTGTCGGAGGAAACCCGCCGCACCTGGCACTTCTTTTCCATGCCGCCCAATATCGGCATCGATATCTATCCGGACAGCATGGACGTGTTCCAGTTCCTGCCGCGCGGGCCCGAGACCTGTTTCGTGCGCTATCCGATCTATCGCCGGCCGAATGAGAACCGGGAGCAGAAGGTGCTGCGCTATCTCAATGGCCGGATCAACCGCCAGGTTGGTGCGGAGGACCGGGTGCTCTGTGAGCGGGTGCAGATCGGCCTTGCCTCGCAGGGTTATGAAGCGGGCCCGCTCTCGACCTATGAAGTGGCGTTGAAGGATTTCCATGACCGCATCCGCCGGGCCTGCCCGGTTACCAATCTGGCAACCGCGCCGGCGCCTGGAACATTGCGGGATTGCGACATCGAGATGACGGCGGATCAGGCTGCCTGAGCGCTCCATCTGCTGCGCCGGCCGGGCCTCTTCCCGACTGGTGCAGCCACCCTGCCGGGCTGCCCGAGAGCGATTGCCAAGCCACAGTTTCCAACGGAGTGTTCCTGGGAAAAGCGGCGGGGCAACTTTGCATGCACCGAGCGAGTCGGCGCCCGCCAAGCTGTATATGCCTAAAATCCCACGTATTTAAGGGCGCCGTACCAGCCAAAAACCCCGGTTGGCTAAATTAAACCTCAACATCAAATTATTGAAATAATTATGTTTATTAGCCATGCGCACGGCGCATGGGCGGGGCGTGAAATTCTGGCTGGTGGCACTGCGCTATTTTCATATTCTGTCAACGTGTGATTTAGCAACAAGCCTGTTGCGCTTTTGCAACAGATTGTTCTGGCGCCGAACCTGGCCCTGCGGGGCAGCTTCCGTGCCTTTTCGGAGCCTTGTGCTCCATGTGCATTCGGGCGCAAGGCCCGGATGAAGGGTCTTCGGATCCTACGTCTCCCAGACGTAAAGCCTCCCTGTTTAACTTGCCCCCGATCGTTTGGTCGGGGGTTTTTTCTTGCGCTTGATAACAGCCGGGTTAAGCCCGGTTGACACTGCGCGGCCCCCGCACCCAAGCTGAAATACCGCAAGCAGCAGAAGCGACAATGGCGACAGACCCGACCGCCAGCGACTGGCAGCAAACATGTCATCCCGACATGCTGAAGGTCCTGGCCTATTGGCAGAGCAAATGCGGTGACCGGACGATGCCGAGCCGGGCCGATATCGACCCCCTGGAACTGGCCGCCTATCTGCCGCAAATCACCCTTGTCGATGTCGTTCCCGATGCCCGGCGCTTCGTCTATCGCCTGGTCGGGACGGCGGAGGTGCGCCTGCGCGGCAAGGACCCGACCGGCCAAGCCGTTGCCGACAGCTTCTTCGCAGCAACACCTGCTGAAGCATTGAACCGGTATGAAAGAGTCTGCCGCACCTGCCTCCCTTTCTATGAGGAAGACGATTTCCAGGTGGTCGATCGCTATGTCAGCGAGGCCAATCTCTTCCTGCCGCTCTCCAATGACGGCAAGACCGTCAACATGGTCATGGTCTTTTCTATCAACCGCGACCTGTATCTGTGATCAACGCCATGCCGGCATGTCGCGCGCGTGTCACCTTACAGGCGTTTTGACGACGCCTCTTTGTCGCAGGTGCATCTTTGGCCCAGGCGCATCTTTGAAATCATTCATCATGGCGGGTCTCGCTACGCAGTAGCGATCCCAAGCCCCAATTTCGCCCAGGGAACAATCTCTCCTCTGAACCGGTTGCCTTTGGAAACCGCGCGGCGGAAGGACAGGTTGTCTCATGCACGATACCGATCTCCATTCCACAGCCAAAGTCGCCAGGCACCCGATCCACCCCATGTTGGTGCCATTTCCCATCGTCTGTTTCATTGGCACGTTGCTGACGGATATCGCTTATTGGCAGACCGCCGAAATGATGTGGGCTAATTTCTCTGCCTGGCTGCTGACAGCAGGTCTTGCCTTGGGTGCCCTCGCTGCAATAGCGGGGCTGATCGATTTCCTCGGCGACCGCGGCATACGGACGCATCGGAGTGCCTGGATCCATATGCTCGGCAATCTCGTTGCCTGGCTATTGGCGCTGCTCAATGCCTTTGTTCATACCCGTGACGCCTGGACCTCCGTGGTTCCGACCGGTCTCATTCTGTCGGCTTTGGTGGTTCTCATCTTGCTTTTCACCGGCTGGCTTGGCGGATCACTGGTCTATCGCCATCGCATCGGCATCGGCGGTTAGGAGTCTTTCACCATGAACTCGTATGACCGCGCTAAATGCGCATTCCCCCTTTTTGTCCCTCTGATGCTGGCAATGGCAATACTCGCAGGATGCCGTGACGAAAGCGGTGATCCTAAAGCACAGATCGGCCCTAATCCGACACTGCCTGAGCCGCAAGAATATCTTTTTCCACCCATGCATCTTGCCTCGGTCATCGGCTGGAAAGACGGTGAGGCGCCAACGGTACCGCAGGGATTGCAGATCAAGGCGCTCGCCACCGGGCTTGCCCATCCCCGTTCGCTCTACGTCTTGCCAAACGGCGATATCCTGGTTGTTGAATCCAAGGCGCCTCGAAGCGATCCAATCAATCGCCCGAAGGATCTCGTCATGCAATGGGTCGAGTCACTGGTGACCTCCGGCGGCAGCGAAGATGCCAACCAGCCCACCAATCAGATCACGCTTCTACGCGATGCCGACGGCGACGGCGTGCCGGAGACGAAAAGCGTCTTCCTCGATCATCTGCATTCGCCCTTCGGGGTCGCTTTGGTCGGCAACGATCTTTATGTCGCCAATACCGATGCGATCATGCGCTACCCGTATAATCCGGGAGACACCAAGATCACCGCCCCGGGGACCGAGCTGACACCCTTGCCCGGTGGACCAATCGATCATCACTGGACCAAGAGCCTGGTTGCCAGCCGCGATGGTAACCTGCTCTATGTCGGCGTCGGCTCCAACAGCAACATCACCGAGAACGGCATCGAAGCGGAGAAGAACCGGGCGGATATCTTGGAAGTGGATCGCGCGACGGGCCGGTGGCGCATCTTTGCCAGCGGCTTGCGCAATCCCAATGGCCTCAGCTGGGAACCGCAGACAGGTGCCCTCTGGACGGTGGTCAACGAACGCGATGAATTAGGCCCCGACCTGGTGCCGGATTATCTCACCTCGGTCAAAGATGGCGCCTTCTATGGCTGGCCGTACAGCTATTATGGCCAGCATGTCGATCCCCGCGTCATGCCGCAGCGGCCGGATCTGGTAGCAAAAGCTATTCCGCCGGATTATGCCCTCAGTTCACACGTAGCCCCGTTAGGACTGGCCTTCTATACCGGCACCAATCTCCCGGAGACCTATCGCGGCGGCGCTTTCGTCGGCGAGCACGGCAGCTGGGACCGGCCGCAGCTCAACGGCTACAAGGTCGTCTTCGTGCCGTTCGGCAACGGCAAGCCGAACGGCATGGCCCAGGATGTCGTCACCGGCTTCGTGAATAGCGATGATGAGGCGCATGGGCGTCCCGTGGGCCTCGCTATCGATAAATCCGGTGCCCTGCTGATTGCCGATGATGTCGGCAACGCGGTCTGGCGGGTGACCGGTAGCGGTAAGTAGTCTGCGCCGCTCAAGCAATACCGGTCTCCTGTCGCACGATGGTGCGGGAGACCGGTATTGCTTGCATCCGCGGGGCCTTTTCGGACGCGCGGTCGCATCGCGGATCAGCGATACAATTCCTCGCCCTGGATATCCTTGTAGATGCCGGCCACCTGCTCGGCATAGCCGTTGAAGAGCTGGGTATCGCGTTGTTCGCCTGTACCGAGGTCGCGTTCGCTGGCCTGGCTCCAGCGCGGATGCGCAACCGCCGGGTTCACATTCGCCCAGAAGCCGTATTCCGAAGACTGGATCGTTTGCCAGAAGGTCTTCGGCCGATCATCGGTGAAGGTGATCTTGACGATGCCCTTCGCCGATTTGAAACCGTATTTCCACGGCAGAGTGAGGCGGATCGGTGCACCATTCTGCTTGGCGATCGGCTTGCCATAGAGACCGGTGGAGATGAAAGCGAGCTCATTGGTCGCCTCGGCCATGGTCAAGCCTTCAATATAGGGCCAGGGATACCAGTCTTCGTTCTGGCCGGGTGCCAGATCCGGCTTCGAGAAGCTTTCGAAACGCAGATATTTGACGCCGGCTGACGGCTTCGCGTAATCGACCAGCGCCTTCAGCGGGAAGCCACTCCAGGGCACTGCCATCGACCAGGCCTCGACGCAGCGATGGCGATAGATTCGCTCTTCCAGCGGCATCGCTTTCAGCAGATCGTCAATGGCGATGGTCTGCGGCTTCTCCACCATGCCGTCGATGGTTATCGCCCAGGGCCGGATCGGCAGCGCCTGGGCCGCATCGGCCACATCCTTGGTCTCGCCGAATTCATAATAGTTGTTGTAATGGGTCGCCCGCTCTTCCGGCGTCAGCATGCCGTCGACTTTGTAGGCGTCGTTATGCTTGGCGGGATAAAGGCCGGCCGAGGGATCCGGGGCATCGGCCCAGGCGCGGCGACCGTAAACGCCCATGATGCTGCCGACCGCGCCAGCCGCAGCTGCGCCGGCCATGAACTGACGGCGATTAAAGAAGATATGTTCCGGGGTGACTTGGGAGGCAGGTATCTCCCAACCGCGCCGAACCCTGATCAGCATGGTCAAATCCTTCGGGAAGGGTGTGTTCGCGCAGCAATGTAAAAATGGGGACCAGGAGGCGCTGGCGGCAAGTCACGAAAACGTGAACGGCCGGGACTGAGCCCGGCCGTTCCGCAGAAATACCGAAGTATTCCAGTAGCTTACTTCAGCGCCGCGCAGGCCCGCTGGATCCGGGTGCAGGCTTCCGTCAGTGCCTCGGTCGAGGTCGCGTAGGAAATGCGGAAGAAGGGCGAGAGGCCGAAGGCCGAGCCCTGGACCGCGGCCACGCCTTCGGCTTCCAGCAGATAGGTGACGAAGTCGTCATCAGTCTCGATCTTCTTGCCCTGCGGCGTGGTCTTGCCGATCACCCCGGCGCAGGACGGATAGACGTAGAAGGCGCCTTCCGGCTTGTGGCAATGCAGCCCGTCCGCCTTGTTCAGCATGTCGACGACGAGGTCGCGGCGCTGCTTGAAGCTGACATTGTGTTTGGCGATGAAATCCTGCGGGCCGTTGAGGGCTTCAACCGCTGCGGCTTGGCTGATCGAGGTCGGGTTCGAGGTCGATTGCGACTGCACCTTGGCGATGGCCTTGATGAGCTGCACCGGACCCGCGGCGTAGCCAATACGCCAGCCGGTCATGCAATAGGACTTCGACACGCCGTTCATGGTGAGGGTGCGGTCATAGAGCTTCGGCTCGACCTCGGCGATGGTCGAGAACTTGAAGTCGTCATAGACCAGATGCTCGTACATGTCGTCGGTCAGGATCCAGACATTTGGGTGCTTCAGGAGCACATCGGCCAGCGCCTTCAATTCGGCCTTGGAATAGGCGGCACCGGTCGGGTTCGACGGCGAGTTGAGGATCAGCCACTTGGTCTTCGGCGTGATCGCCTTCTCGAGATCTTCCGCCTGCAGCTTGAACTGGTGATTGGCATTGCAGGGCACGATCACCGGCTTCGCATCGGCAAGCAGCACGATATCCGGATAGGACACCCAATAGGGCGCCGGGATGATCACCTCGTCGCCGGCATTGAGGGTCGCCATCAGGGCGTTATACAGCACCTGCTTGCCGCCGGTGCCGACCGTCACCTGCTCCGGCTTGTAATCGAGATTGTTCTCGCGCTTGAACTTGGCGCAGATCGCCTTCTTCAGGGCATCGGTGCCGTCCACGTTGGTGTACTTGGTATCGCCCGCCTTGATGGCGGCGATAGCGGCGGCCTTGATGTTTTCCGGGGTGTCGAAATCCGGCTCGCCGGCACCGAGGCCGATCACGTCGCGGCCGGCGGCTTTCAGCTCGCGGGCCTTCATGGTCACGGCAATGGTGGGCGAGGGCTTGATGCGCTCGAGGCGGTCGGCAAGAAAGGGCATGATTTTTCCGGTTCAGGCTAGGGACTGAAAACGTGCGGGACCTTACTGCCGCAGGCTCCGTCGCGCAACCGCAATACCGGCATGTGACCGTCGCGAAACTGCGACATCTCGCCGTCGAATCGCCGGTCTTGGCCGATCCGGGTATCCCCGAAGCCCTCAAGTAAAACTCCCGGGCAAAGCCCTAGGCAAACCGCCGGGCGCCGAAGATGCAGCCGACCACCAGAACCGCCGCCAGGACTGCCGTCGGCGGGACGCTTTCGCCCAGAACCAGCGCCGCGAGGCCAAGGCCGATGAACCCCTGGACCAGCTGCAACTGGCCGACCCGGGCGATG
>Ga0209148_1000554_pt1 | contig 35482 bp, 30 predicted proteins | sample AraplaCol_mMF_r2_2_FD_184288 | JGI IMG/M metagenome (GOLD analysis project Ga0209148, IMG submission 184288) | Arabidopsis root microbial communities from North Carolina, USA - plate scrape CL_Col_mMF_r2 (SPAdes) (version 2) | ecosystem: Host-associated > Plants > Roots > Endosphere | place... | reverse complement strand
GGCTTCGGCCGCGAAGGCGGTAAAGAGGGCATGGTCGAGTACCTGGTGCCGCTGGCGGAAGACGCGCGTCCGGCCGCACCGGTCGTCGCGGCTCAGTTGAAGCAAACTGGCAAGGTGAAACTGGCAAGCGGCGACAGCCCGTTCGCCGTCGACCGCACCGCGAAACTGTACATCGGCGGCAAGCAGGCGCGCCCGGACGGCGCGTACAGCCGCGCGATCGCGGGCGCGAACGGCGAGTTCCTGGCCGACGTGGGCGAGGGCAACCGCAAGGACATCCGCAACGCCGTCGAGGCGACGCACAAGGCGGCCGGCTGGGCCAGGGCCACCGCGCACAATCGCGCGCAGGTGCTGTACTACATCGCCGAAAACCTGGCCGTGCGCGCCGACGAATTCGCCGCGCGCATCGCCGCGCAGACCGGCGCCAGGGATGCCGCGCGCGAAGTGCAGGCATCGATCGAGCGCCTGTTCTACTGGGCCGCATGGGCCGACAAATACGACGGCCTCGCGCACCAGCCGCCGATGCACGGCATCACCGTCGCGCTGAACGAACCGGTCGGCGTGATCGGCATCGTATGCCCGAACGAGAACCCGCTGCTGGGCTTCATCTCGCTCGTGGCGCCGGCGCTGGCGCTGGGCAACCGCGTGGTCGCGGTGCCGTCGGAAGCGCATCCCCTGTCCGCGCTCGACCTGTACCAGGTGCTGGACACGTCCGACCTGCCGGGCGGCGCGCTGAACATCGTCACGGGCAGCCACGACGAACTGGCGCGGACCTTGGCGTCGCACTTCGACGTGGATGCGGTGTGGCGCCACGACGGTTCGGCCGAGGGATGCGCGGAAGTCGAGCGCCTGTCGGCCGAGTCGCTGAAGCGCACGTGGACGGGCGGCGCGAAGGGACGCGACTGGTTCGATGCGAAGCAGGCGGGCGGGCGCATGGTGCTGCAGCATGCGAGCCAGGTCAAGAATGTGTGGATTCCGTACGGCGTGTAAAAGCCCGGAACCCCAAAACCGTCGTTCCCGCCTTCGCGGGAACGACGTTTTAGAGATAACACTTAAAACGGGAAATTTCATGTTCCTCCCCCAGGAAATCGTCCGCAAAAAACGCGACGGCGGCACGCTCACCGCGGAAGAGATCCGCTTCTTCGTGCGCGGCATCCCCGACGGCAGCGTCACCGAAGGGCAGATCGCCGCGCTCGCGATGGCCGTCTACTTCAACGACATGACGATGGATGAACGCGTCGCCTTCACGCTCGCGATGCGCGATTCCGGCCAGGTGATGGAATGGAGATCGCTGAACCTGCCCGGCCCCGTCGTCGACAAGCACTCGACGGGTGGCGTCGGCGACGTCGTCTCGCTGATGCTCGGTCCGATGATCGCCGCGTGCGGCGGCTTCGTGCCAATGATTTCCGGCCGCGGCCTCGGCCACACGGGCGGCACGCTCGATAAATTCGATGCTATCCCCGGCTACTGCACCGTGCCGGACCCGGAACTGTTCCGCAGGATCGTCAAGGACGTGGGCGTCGCCATCATCGGCCAGACCGCGCAGCTGGCGCCGGCCGACAAGCGTTTCTACAGCATCCGCGACACGACGGCGACCGTGGAATCCATCGCCATGATCACGGGCTCGATCCTGTCGAAGAAGCTGGCGGCGGGCCTCGATGCCCTCGTCATGGATGTCAAGGCCGGCAGCGGCGCGTTCATGCCGACGTATGAAAAATCCGTGGAGCTGGCGGAATCCATCGTCCACGTCGGCAATGGCGCCGGCACGCGCACGTCCGCGATCCTGACCGGGATGAACGAGTCGCTGTGCCCGGCGGCCGGCAATGCCGTCGAAGTGCGCGTGGCGATCGATTACCTCACCGGTCAATCGCGTCCCGCACGCCTGCACGAGGTGACGATGGCGCTGTGCGCCGAGATGCTCGTCATCTCCGGCCTCGCCGCCACCGACGAGGCGGCGCGCGCGGCACTGCAGCACGCGCTGGACTCGGGCGAGGCGGCCGAGCGCTTCGCGCGCATGGTCGCGGCGCTGGGCGGCCCGGCCGACCTGATGGACAATCCGGATACGCACCTGGCGAAAGCGCCCATCGTCGTCCCGGTGCCGGCCGTCGAATCCGGCTACGCCTACGCGACGGATTGCCGCGGCCTGGGCCTGGCCGTCGTCGGCCTGGGCGGCGGCCGCATCCGCCCGCAGGACCCGATCGACTTCGCCGTCGGCCTCACGGAGCTCGTCGAACTGGGCACGAAGATCGAGGCCGGCCAGCCGCTGGCGCTCGTGCACGCGCGCACGCAGGACACGGCCGAACGCGCCGTGCGCGAAGTGCAGGCGGCGTATCGCATCGCGGCCGAACGGCCGCCGGCGCAGCCGATGATCTACAAGACGATTCGCCCCTAAACGGCAGCAACACCACCGTCGCTCCCGCGCAGGCGGGCGCCAAACGACACCAACCGTCGCTGCTGCGGAGGCGGAGCAAAACGGCATCAACCGTCGCTGCAGCGGAGGCGGGAGCCAAACGACATCAACCGTCGCTCCCGCGAAGGCGGGAGCCAAACGACATCAACCGTCGCTCCCGCGAAGGCGGGAGCCCAAGTTTGTCGGCGTCTCGACAGCGCAAGAAAATTGGTCCCCGCCTCCGCGGGGACGACGTTCTCAGGAGTCCTCCATGCCATACGAAACACTCATCGCCGAAGCCCGCGCCGCGCGCGAACTGGCGTACACGCCGTACTCGCGCTTCAAGGTGGGTGCCGCCCTCGAAACCAGGGATGGCCGCGTGTTCCGCGGCTGTAACGTCGAGAACGCGTCCTACGGCCTGTGCAACTGCGCCGAGCGCACGGCGTTCTTTTCCGCCATCGCCCACGGCTATGCGCCGGGCGACTTCGCGGCGCTGGCCGTGATCGGCGACACGGACGGACCGATCGCGCCATGCGGCGCCTGCCGCCAGGTGATCCTGGAACTGGGCGGCAACGACCTGCCGGTCGTGCTGGCGAACCTGAAGGGCGACGTGATGGAAACGACGGCCGCCGCGCAGCTGCCGAACGCGTTCGGCGGCCGCGACCTGAAGCCGTGACCCCGGCGGGCGGTTCAGCGCCCGTTAAGCCAACCGGGTCCGGATGCTGGCAAACTTGAATTCAGGGACACGCCCACAACATGTGGGCTATCCGGTCATTCGAAGGAGCAGACGTCATGAGCCCGCAAGATTCGCAGATGTTGAACGATTTCCTGAACCAGCTGGTCCAGGCCCACGGCATCCAGAAGGATCCTGAAGCGGATGCCCTCATCCAGCGCGCGGTGGCCCAGCAGCCGGACGCCGCCTATCTGCTGGTGCAGCGCGCCTTGCTGCTCGACCAGGCGCTGAAGAATGCCAAGCAGCGCATCGCCGGCCTGGAGAGCCAGCTGGACCAGCAACGACCCGCCCAGCAAGGTAGCGGACAATTCCTCGACGCCAATTCCTGGGGCAATAGCGGCAAGTCGCAGCCGGCCCAGTCCCTCCAGCGTGAGGTGCAGCAGGCTTATCCATCCCAGCCGCAATATCAACCCCCGTACCAACCCCAGTATCAGCCGCAATACCAGTCGGCGCCGTCGTCCGGCTTTTTGCGCGGCGGGTTCGGCGGCACCCTGGGCTCGATCGCGGCGACGGCGGCCGGCGTGGCGGCCGGCGGCTTCCTGTTCCAGGGCCTGGAAAACATGTTCGGCCACCACGAGCACGGCGGAAACCGCCTGCTGAACAGCGACGATCCATCCAACAACCTGTTCAGCGACCAGTCCGGCAGTGCGCTGGCCGAGCAGGCCGGGGTGGGCGACGTCGACCAGGTGCTGGATGATGGCGCGTCGGAAGGGCTGTTCGACAGCAGCGTCGACAACGGCAGCCTGGACGGCGGGCAGGGGTTCTTCGACGGGGATGGGTCGGACGAAGGCCTGTTCAGCTGAACCGTCGCCCCCGCGCAGGCGGGGGCCCAGGTGCGGCGCTTCGGCGGCTCATGCGAAATTGGGTTCCCGCCTTCGCGGGAACGACGGTTAATCAGGTCCCGCCGGCGCGGGAAGCCGTTTCCAGCAGTGCCGGAAACGACGACTCGCGTTCGCGGAAACGTCGGGTGAGCCCCGTTCAGCTGAACCGTCGCCCCCGCGCAGGCGGGGGCCCAAGTTCGGCGTCCCGGCGACTCAAGCAGATTGGGTTCCCGCCTTCGCGGGGACGACGGCTAATCAGGTCCCCCCTTCGCGGAAAGCGGTTTCCGGCAGTGCCGCAAACGACAGTCAAGCGTTCGACGCGAACAAATCCTCCGGCTTCCACGGATCGTACGTCCCGACGTTCCACACATGACCTTCGGGATCGCGGCACATGAAGCCGCGGCTGCCGAATTCCGTGTCGGCCGGTTCCTGCAGGATGACGGCGCCGGCATGGCGCGCGCGCTCGCAGGTACGGTCGGCGTCGTTGACCCGCAGGTAGACGGTCTGCGTCTGGCGGCCTTTGATCTCGTCCGGTTGGACGAGCACGCGGCCGTATTCCCCTTCGTCGCTGACGGACCCCAGCATGATCATGCCGTCGCCGAGCGTCAGTTGAGCGTGGGCGATGGCGCCGTCGATGCCGGGCACGGCGACCTGGCAGGCGAAGCCGAAGACTTCGCACAGCCAGTCGATGGCGGCCGGGGTGTCGCGGTAGCGCAGGCAGGGAATGACAACGGATGGCATGGCGGGCTCCTGGCGGGTCGAGGCTTCATGCTAACAGCAGGGCGCGCGATTCACATCTGCTGGAACAGATAGCTGTGGTTGCGGCTGACTTCCAGCTCGCCCGGATAGCCGCGTACCCTGAGCATCTGGCGCCCGCGCAGGTCGCGCTTGACCTCGGCGATGGCGTCCACACGCACGAGCGTGGAACGGTGGATGCGCCAGAATTCGTCCGGGTCGAGTTCGTCCAGCAATTCCTTCAGCGTCTTGCGAATCAGAAATTCGGCGCCGGCCGTCTGCACCCGCGTGTATTTTTCGTCGGACTGGAAGAACAGCACCTCGCGCGTGCTCACCATGCGCAGGCTGGAACCGACCTGGGCCTGGATCCAGCGCAGGTACGTCGGCTTGTCCGGCTTGCCCTTGGTTTCCAGCAGGGCCGTCAGTTTCGCCAGCTCCTGGCCGATGTCCTGCGGGGCCGGGGCGGCGCCGTTCTCTGTCCTTGCGCGCGTGCGCATCCGCGCCTGCAGGCGCGCGCACGTGGTCGCGAGCCGTTCCGCCGACACGGGCTTCAAGAGGTAGTCGAGCGCGCCCTGGGCAAACGCGTCCAGCGCGTACTGGTCGTAGGCCGTGGCGAACACGATGTGCGAGCGCGCGTACAGCCGGCGCGCCGCCTCGATGCCGGACAGGCCCGGCATGCGGATGTCGAGGAAGGCGATGTCGGGCCGGTGGCGCTCGCCCAGCTCGACGGCTTCCACGCCGTTCGCCGCCTCGGCCACGATGTGCAGTTCCGGCCAGACGGCCTGCAGGCGCGCGCGCAGCAGGTCGCGCATCGGCGCCTCGTCGTCGGCGATCAGGGCGGTGACCGGGCGCTCGTCCGGGATCGTACTCATGCATCCTCCATCATCTTGTAGGGCAGCCGGATCGTGGCGCAGGCGCCGCCGCCCGGCGGGGTCGTGATGTCCAGTGCGGCATCGGCGCCGTACAGCAGTTGCAGGCGCTCGCGGATGTTGGCGAGGCCGACGCCGTCGTCCGCATGCGGGTCGATGCCGACGCCATCGTCGCACACTTCCACGTGCAGGTCGGCCCCGACCACGTGCGCGCGCACGGCGACGGTGCCGCCTTCGATCTTGGGTTCCAGGCCGTGCTTGATGGCGTTCTCGATCAGGGTCTGCAGCATCATCGGCGGGAACGGCGCGCTGCCGAGGAAGTCTGGCACGTCGAAGCGCACCTCGAGCCTTTCTTTCATTCTCGCCTGCATGATGGCCAAGTATGCCCGCGACAGCTCGACCTGCCGGCCGAGCGTGGCGCCGCCGCGCTGGCGCATCTGCGGCAGGGTGGAGCGCAGGTAGTCGATCAGGTGGGCGTGCACGCGCGCCGCTTCCTTCGGATCGGTCTCGATCAACTGGCCGATCAGGGCCAGCGTGTTGAACAGGAAGTGCGGCTCGACCTGGGCCTGCAGCGCGGCCATTTGCGCCTCCATCAGGCGGCGCTCCAGGGTCGCGACATTGGCCTGGGCCGTCGCCTCGCGCGCCGTCAGCTCGGCCTTGCGCTTGCCGCCCGCCAGCACTTTCACGGCGAACGAGATGAAGATGTACCAGCCTCCCAGCTCGGGCATGTTCACCATCGCGCAGAAGATCAGCACGAAGAACCACGTGAGGAACAGCTGGCGCCACTCGACGACGGCGAGCCAGTCGAAGAAGCGCCACCACAGCTTGCTGGCTTCGTGGAAGGCGTCGCGTACGAAGTCGAGTACGCGGTTGATGTCGCTGGCGCGCATGCCGTTCCCCTGCTTATTGCTTGCCGTAGTGTTCGCGATGCGTGCGGCGGTGGTCGACGGCGAACGCGCCGATGACGACCTTGATACCCATGAACAGGACGAACAGGAACAGCGCGAGCGGCAGGATGCTGATGACGAAGGCGAGGACGATGCAGCAGGCCAGCATGGCCGGCCACGGCATCGCGGCGATGGTGCGGGCGCCGCGGCGGCAGGCGCGGACGATGTCGTGGGCGATGTCTTCCATCGCGGCGGCGGATGCACGGAAACCGGCGTTGTTCATCTTCATGGCGACTCCTAGTGTGATGACGTGTTGCGATGGAGTCACTCTACATCCGTGGCGGCCCCATGGCCACAGGGCGCCGACGAACTGCCGGAAATGCGGGATGACTGGTCGTCCGGCCGGATGGGCGGGGCGTCTGGACCCGGCGCCCCGGGCGTACTATGATGTCGTTGATGAAATTGTCTAGCTTCCACCGGGACCGCCGCACACCATGAGCCGCACCGGACGCCTGTTCCAACTGATGGATGCCCTGCGCGGCCATCGCCGCCCCGTGACGGCCAGCGCACTGGCCGAGCGCCTGGGCGTGTCCGAGCGCACCATCTACCGCGACATCCAGACGCTTGTCCAGCTGGGCGCGCCCGTCGACGGGTCGGCGGGTGTCGGCTACGTATTGCGCACCGGCTTCTTCCTGCCGCCGCTGATGTTCGACGCCGACGAGCTGGAAGCCCTCGTGCTGGGCGCGCGCTGGGTGCGCCAGCAGGGCGATCCGGCGCTGTCCGCCGCGGCCGACCGCACGCTGGCCAAGATCGCCACCGCCACGCCGCGCGACCTGCGCGACCACATGGCCGAGACAAGCCTGTGGGTGCCGGCGTTTGCGGCCGCGGCGCCGGTCGAGGCATTCATCCAGCCCACGCGCGAGGCGATCCGGCGCCAGTGCAAGCTGCGCATCGCGTACAGCGACGAGCGCGACACGGCGACGGAGCGCATCGTGTGGCCGTTCGCGCTCGCCTTTTTCGAGGGCAAGCGGGTCATGGCCGCGTGGTGCGAACTGCGCGACGCGATCCGCCACTTCCGCGTCGACCGCATCGTGCGGGCCGAGGCGAGCACGGAACGCTATCCGTCGCCGCGCCATCAGCTGCTGCGGCGCTGGCGCCAGGAATACGACATCCCCGAGTACTCCTGACAAAAACTGTCAGGGGCCGGCCTTAGTATTGTTGCATCAACCAACCCACCCGGAGACGGCCATGCAGCTCTACTACAATCACTACTCGTCCAACACCCGCCGCGTGCTGCTGGCGGCCGACCACTTCGGCATCGCGTTCGACCTCGTCGAGATCAACCTGGCCAGCCAGGACGACCGGCGCCGTCTCGAAGAAGTCAATCCGAACAGCAAGCTGCCGGTGCTGATCGACGGCGACTTCATCCTGTGGGAATCGTGCGCGATCATGCAATACCTGGCAGACGGCACACCGGGCCAGACCGCGTGGCCGCAGGAGCGGCGCGCGCGGGCGGACGTGAGCCGCTGGATGTTCTGGGCGTGCCAGCATTTCGGGCCGGCCATCGGCGTGCTCACGTGGGAATACATCTGGAAGAAGTTCGTCACCGGCCAGGATCCCGACCCGCAAGAGGTGGCGCGCGGCGAATCCGACCTGGCCGATACGGCCCGCGTGCTCGACAAGCACCTGGCCACGCGCCGCTGGCTCGTCGGCGACGACGTGACCCTTGCCGATTTCGCGGTCGTGGCGCCACTCATGTACAAGGACAAGGCGCGGCTGCCGCTGGACGACTATCCGCATCTGCTGGCCTGGTTCGCGCGCGTGCACGAGTTGCCGGCGTGGCAGCGCACGACGCACGCGTGGTGAGCGCTGTTCAGCCGTAGCGGTCAGCCGGCGCCGGGCTGCCTGCGCGCCAGCGCGGCAATACCCGCAGCGACGGCGGCTGCGGCCGCACTGGCCAGGATCGGCAAGGTATAGCTGTGGCTCACGTCGAACATGTAGCCGGCCGCGGCCGGGCCGAGGAGCGTGCCCACAGCGACGCTGGTGTAGAGGACGCCGATGATGCCGCCGACCTGGCGGCCGCCAAACAGGTCCGTCACCACGGGCGGCATGATGGCGACCCAGCCGCCATAGAACAGGCCGAACAGCAGGGCGAACCCGGCCAGCGCCAGGAAACCTGTCGACGCGGCCCAGATCGACAGCGCGGCGGCCATGCCGGCAAACATCGCCAGCAGGAAGGCTTGCCGCCCGATCCTGTCAGCCAGTCCGCCGAGGAAGAACCGGCCCAGCGTGCTGCCGACGCCGATCGTCCCCAGCAGGTACGCGGCCTGCCGCTGGCCGATCCGATGGTCCAGCGCATACGGCACCAGGTGGACGAACGGAACGAACACGCCGAACGAGCAGACCAGGCAGGCCGCATACAGCAAGGCGAATTCCCGCGACCTGACGGCTTCGCGCAGCAGCATGCCGGAAGTGACGCCGGCCGCGGCGCCGGCGGGCGCGGGCACCCCGTCCGGCCCGGTGCCCTTGTCCGCGGGATCGTTTGCAATGAACCAGGACATGCCGATGCCCACGACCGCCGCGCCGCACCCGAGCGCCAGATAAGCGCCGCGCCATCCCATCGATGCGATCAGCGATGTCGCGAGCGGCGGCATGACCAGCGTGCCGACGCCGATGCCGCTGACCGCCAGGCCCGATGCGAAACCACGGCGCTTGACGAACCAGCGCTGGACCGCACCGAGCGCGGGAACGTAAGCGCAGCCGATTCCCAGGCCGACACCGAGGCCGTAAGCGGCATACACCGTGGACAGGCTGTGCGCCATGCTGGCCAGCGCCAGCCCGGCGCCCACCAGGAGCATGCCGAACATGGACAGGCGTTGCGCGCCCCAGCGGTCCGCGAGAGGTCCGCTGACGACGCCCAGCGAAAAATACAGGAAGCCCGCGAGCGAAAACACGATCGAGACCGACCCGCGCGACGCCTGGAAATCGTGCTGCAGCGACGGAACGAATGCGCTGAACGTATAAGCGCAGCCGAATCCGACGAAGGTGACCGCAAACGCCGCCGCGACGACGATCCAGCCGTAAAAGACGCGCGGCGCCGATGCCGGGAATGTCATGCTATACCTCCGGATGACGCCGATGCCACGCCGTCCGCGCCTGGAACGCGGCGCCGGCCCGCACGAGCGCATCCTCGCGCAAATGGGGCGCGACCAGTTGCAACCCGACCGGCATGCCTTGCCCGGTGAAGCCGCCCGGCATGGTGAGCGTCGGATGGCCGGATAGATTGAAGGGGCAGGTGTAGCGCTGCAGGCTGGCGATGAGGTCCGGCTGTGCGCCCAATGTCCGGATCTGCGCGAGCGTGAGCGGCGCGAACGGCTGCACCGGCGTGAGCAGGACATCGATCGTTGCAAGGACGCGGTCGACACGGCCGCGGAAGGCCGCGCGCCGCAGCAGGATCTCCTGGTAATCCATTCCCGATACCGCCTTGCCGGCGTCGATGACCGCGGCGAGGACGGCGCCGTAATCGCTCTTCATGGCAGGATAGCGGGCCTTGTGCGCCACGGCAGCCTCCACGGCGCAATTCGGCACCCAGTCGGCGATGGCCTGTGCGACATCGGGGAACCCGACCTCGACGATCCCGGCGCCCAGCGCGGAAAACGTCGCGAGGGCGTCGGCGAGGACCTGGCGCGTGCCGGCGTCCACGTCGTTGAGATTCCACGCCGCGTCGACGCCGACGCGAAAGCCGGCGAGATCGGTGCCGGCGGCAGCCGGGAAGTGCGGGACCGGGGCCAGCGACGCAGTCGGGTCGTCCGGATCGGTGCCCGCGATGGCGCCGAGCAGGATGCCCGCATCGATGGCGCTGCGGGCCATGGTCCCGACGTGGTCCAGCGACGCCGCCAGTTCGACCGCACCGTGGCGGCTCACGCGCCCCCACGTCGGCTTCAGCCCGGTCAGGCCATTGGCCGCGCAAGGCCAGCGGATCGAGCCGCCCGTATCCGAGGCCAGCGAACCATAGGCCATGCCCGCGGCGACCGCGACGCCGGAGCCGCTCGAGGAGATGCCCGGCCAATAGTCCGCTGCCCACGGATTGCGCGGCGGGACGACGGATGGGTGGTGATCGGAATAGGCGCCTTCGGAGAGCTCGGTTTTGCCGATGAGGACGGCGCCGGCGTCTTTCAGGCGCCGCACCACCGTCGCGTCGCGGGTTGCCGCGGCCTGGCCGCGAAGCCGCATGCCGGCACGGGTCGGGAAGCCTTCGACGTCGAACAGGTCCTTCACGGCGATCGGTACGCCGTGCAGCGGCCCGTGCCATCCATGTGCCGCGATCTGCCTGTCCGCGGCGTCGGCTTGTGCAAGCGCGGCTTCCGCCATCACCAGGCCGTACGCATGCAGGCCGCCGTCGAGCGCCGCGATCCGGTCGAGCAATGCTTGCGTCACCTCCCGGGACGAAACGCTGCGGTGCCTGATCATGCCCGCGATCGCGCCGATGTCGAGATAGTGCATGGGGCAGGTTGGTTCGGTCATTCTCTCTCCTGACAGGCGATGGTTTAGCTGCACTTCATCCAGATTGCAACGTGAGGCACACTTCGTCTTACAATTCAGGCACTGTATCGCTTTGCCAGCACGTGGCACAACCGAGTTTTCCTGCCTGTTTCGATTGAGATTTTCTAAATGATTAACCAGCCGGTCCCACCTTTGAAATCGCTGCGCGCGTTCGAATCCGCGGCGCGGCACCTGTCCGTGAAAGCTGCGGCGGAGGAGTTGTGCGTGACGCCGGGCGCGGTCAGCCAGCTGGTACGCCAGCTGGAGGAGCATCTCGGCGTGAAGCTGTTCGAGCGGGTCAACCGGGGGATTCTCCTGACCCAGGCCGGCCGCGACTACCTGCCGCCCATTCGCAATGCGTTCCGGCAGATCGCGCAAGCCACCCAGCGTCTGGCGGATGCCGTGGATGCCGGCACGCTGACCCTGAGCGTCACGCCGTTTTTCGCGTCCGCCTGGCTGATGCCTCGCCTGCAGAGGTTCCGGGACAAGCACCCGGACATCGACCTGCACATCGTGACCAGCACCGCGCTTGCCGGATTTGCGCGCGACGGCGTGGACGTCGCCGTCAGGCACGGCGCCGGCCGATATCCGGGATTGCGGAGCTATCGCGTCGCCTCCGTCGAAATCGTTCCCGTCGCCGCCCGGTCCCTGGTCGAACGCCATGGCATGCCTGCGGCGCCAGCGGAATTGACGCGATGGCCGCATGTCCACGACGCGGAACGCAAAGGGTGGAGCCTGTGGTTCCAGGCGAACGGCGTGGATGACGTCGGCCTCCCGCGTGGCCCGTCGTTTGACGACGCCAGCCTGCTCCTTGGCGCCGTACTGGCCGGGCAGGGGGCCGGCTTGCTGCCGGCCGCCATGGTGGCGCACGAGGTGAGTGAAGGGCGATTGGTCCAACTGGCGAAATCGGCCCACATGGAAACGTTTGCCTACTACCTGGTCTATCCGGAAGCCCGCCAGGACAACCCGAAGGTGGCCGCCCTGCGGGACTGGATCCTGTCAGTGGAATAGCCGGTGGACTTCTCCCGTCGCGCGCAGCTCGATGCCCAGGCGCAGTCCGCTGCCGTCGGCATACGCGGCTTGCGTGGCCGCGATGTGGTCGCGCGACTGGTCCAGCACCGTCCACGGACCGCTGCTCCAGTAGCGCGCGACTTCCCGATCGGAAAACACGGCGTAGTGGGCATCGATGTCGCGTTCGTCCATCCAGCGCAGTGTCAGGCGCGGCGTGAAGAGTTCGACGGGGTTCAGCGTGGGCATGGGGTCTCCTGGAGGCCGACGGCGGCGAGCACCATGCCCGTGATCAGGCGCTCGGCGTCGTCGAAGTCGGCGGGTTGCAATGGGTCGCGGTCGAGCACGAGCGTCATCTGCGCGGCGAAGTCGGCGTACGACTGCGTCATGGCCCAGACGGCGAACAGCAGGTGGGTGGCGTTGACGGGCGCGATTTTTCCTTCCGCGATCCAGCGCTCGAACACGGCGATGTCGGCACGCAGCAGCGGGATCACGCGGCGGCGGATCTGGTCCGCGTACAGCTTGGCGCCGCCGATCACTTCCATCGCATACACGCGCGACGCCAGCGGCTGCTCGCGCGAGAACTGCAGCTTCGCGTGCACGTAGGCGCGCAGGACGTCGCCCGGGTTCCCGGCCGGATCGGCCAGGCTCGCCATGCGCGCGAGCCAGTCGTCCAGCACGTTGTCGAGCACGCGCTGGTACAGGGCCTGCTTCGTCGTGAAGTAGTACATCAGGTTCTGCTTCGACAGGCCCGCGCGCTCGGCCACGGTGGCGACCGACGTGCCTTCGTAGCCGCATTCGGCGAACAGGCGCACGGCTTCGCCCAGGATCGTGGTTTCGACCTTGTCGCGGTGAGTCACGCGGCGCTTGGCGGTGGCGGTGGTCATTCGGATTCTCCTCGGATCGAACGCAGGAAGTCGAGCAGGGCGGGCTCGGAGGCATAGGCGACGTTGAAGCGGAACCAGGCGGTGGCGGGCGGCTGCACCGAAAAGAACTCGCCCGGCGCCAGCAGGATCCCGGCGCGCAGCGCGCGCTCGGCGACGGCGCGGCCGTTGTGGCGCGCGTCCGGCCCGGGTTGGGTCCACCCTGCGCTGACGAACATGCCGCCGCGCGGCCTGGCCAGCGGCACGAGGCCGGCATCGCCGAGGCGTTCCAGCGCCAGTTCGCGCGCGCCGTCGAGCTGCAGCACGAGGCGCTCGACCTGCTTGCGGTAGGCGCGGCTGCTGACGGCGTCGTACACGGCGCGTTCGTTCACTTCCGACGTCGTGAGGCCCGTGATCATCTTGACGCGCACCAGTTCCGGCAACAGCGAGCCGGATGCGCAGATCGAACCCACGCGCAGCACCGGCGACAGCGTCTTGGAAAAGCTGCCGATGCGGATCACGCGGCGCAGCCCGTCCATCGCGGCCAGCGACGATTCGCCGCGCGCGGCCAGTTCGCGGTAGATGTCGTCCTCGACGAGCCAGAAATCGAATTGCTCGGACAGCGCCAGCAGCCGGTGCGCCTGCGCCTGCGACAGCGACGTGCCGAGGGGATTCTGCAGCACCGTGTTGACGAACATGAGCTTGGGCTGGCGCGCCTGCGCCTCGCGCGCGAGGACCTCCATGTCGAGACCGTGCGCGCCGCGCGGGATGCCGACGGGGACGCAGCCGTGGTGGCGCACGAGCGCGAGCAGGTTGCTGTAGCCGGGGTCCTCGACGAACACGACGTCGCCCGGCCGGGTGAGCGTCCGCAGCACGAGGTCGAACGCGTGGGTGGCGCCGTGCGTCAGCAGGATCTGCTCGGGCTCCACGGCGAACAGCTCGCCCGCCAGCGTGGCCGCGAGATGCTGGCGCAGGCTGGGAAAGCCGAGCGGGTGGCCGTAGCCGCGCAGGCGGCCGGCCGGGATCTTCATCGCGTGGCGCACGGCGTCCAGGATGGTCGATGCGCCATACCACTCGGGTGGCAGCCAGCCGGCGCCGACGGGCAGCGCATCGGACTGGCCGGAATACAGGTCGGGCGTGAGCGTGTCGACCACGCCGGCGGACGGCGGCAGGCACGCCTGCGGCGCCGGCGCATCCGCGCCGCGCGCCACGAAAAAGCCCGATCCGCGCCGCGACGAGAGCAGCCCGAGGTGCAGCAGACGGTCGTACGATTCGACGACCGTGAAGGTGCTGACGCCGTTCACTTTTGCGAATTGTCGAACGGACGGCATCCTGGTCCCGGCGGGCAGCGTGCGCCGATTTACCATTCCGGCGATGGCCGCGACGATCTGGTCGACCAGGCTGCCGCGGCGCTGGCGGTCGATCGCCAGCACGGGCCATTCCTCGCTATCGCTCTTGTCGGTGGGTTCCATTGTCACTCCATCGGTGCTACGCCGATAACTGTACAGGCTATGCTACCAGTACGGTTGGTCACATTTGCAGATTGTGTATATGTGCCACAGTTGTCCTGCTGTCTATTATTGCACCATGATTTTGCCAGTTGGTAAATTTTCGCTGCTGCTCGCGTGGGCACGGGGGTGCCCACCCTACGTAAGCTCATCGGTAGGGTGGGCTCCCCGAGCCCACGCGCGACGCCGGCGGACCATTGGCCATTACATTCAAAAGGGGAGTCGCATGAACGAATCCAGACCCGAATCGATGTCATCCTTCTGGATGCCATTCACCAACAACCGCGACTTCAAGGCGCACCCGCGCCTGCTCGTCTCGGCGCAAGGGATGTATTACAAGGACGTCGACGGCAACGCCGTGCTCGACGGCACGGCCGGCCTGTGGTGCGTGCCCTGCGGCCACGCGCAGCCGAAGATCGTCGCCGCCGTCAGCGAGATGGTCGGCCAGCTCGACTTCGCCCCCACCTTCCAGATGGGGCACCCGGCCGCCTTCGACCTGGCGGAACGGCTGATGGACTACACGAACCACAAGTTCGGCCATGTGTTCTACACCAATTCCGGATCGGAAGCGGTCGACACGGCCCTCAAGATCGCGCTCGCCTACCACAAGGCGCGCGGCGAGGGCGGGCGCACCCGGCTGATCGGGCGCGAGCGCGGCTATCACGGGGTCGGCTTCGGCGGCTTGTCCGTGGGCGGCATCGGCCCGAACCGCAAGGCCTACGGCCCGCTGCTGCCGGGCGTCGACCACCTGCCGCACACGCACGACCTGCACAAGAACGCCTTTACGCGCGGCGAGCCTGACTTCGGCGTCGAACTGGCCGATGAACTGGAGCGCATCGTCGCGCTGCACGACGCGTCGACGATCGCCGCCGTGATCGTCGAACCCGTGTCCGGGTCGACGGGCGTGCTGGTGCCGCCCAAGGGCTACCTGAAGCGCTTGCGCGAGATCTGCAGCAAGCACGGCATCCTGCTGATCTTCGACGAAGTGATCACCGGCTTCGGCCGCCTGACGACGCCGTTCGCCGTCGACTACTTCGACGTCGAACCGGACCTGATGACGACGGCGAAAGGCCTCACCAACGGCGTCGTGCCGATGGGCGCCGTGTTCTCGAAAAAATTCATCCACGACGCCTTCATGGACGCGCCGGCCGGCATCGAGCTGTTCCACGGCTACACCTATTCCGGCCACCCGCTGGCCTGCGCCGCGTCGCTCGCGACGCTCGACGTCTTCAAGGAGCAGGGCGTGCTGGAAAACGCCAAGGCCCTGCAGCCGTACTGGGAAGACGCCGTGCACAGCCTGCGCGGCCTGCCGCACGTGATCGACATCCGCACCATCGGCCTCGTCGCCGGCATCGAGCTGGAAAGCATTCCCGGCAAGGTCGGCGCGCGCGCCTTCGCCGCGTTCAAGCAGGCGTTCGCGGACGGCGTCCTGATCCGCACGACGGGCGACATCATCGCGCTGTCGCCGCCGCTCGTGCTGGAGAAAAAACACATCGACGAATTGTTCGGCAAGCTGGCCGCCGTCCTCAAGAACCTCGACTGAAAGGCGAGCATGGAAACGATCAATCACTTCATCAATGGCCGCGTGGCGGAGGGCGGCGCCAGGTTCGCCGACGTCTACAACCCGGCGCTCGGCGCGCCCTGCGCGCGCGTGGCGCTGGCGAGCGCCGACGACGTGGGCGCGGCCGTCGCCGCGGCGGCGCAAGCCTTTCCCGCCTGGGCCGCGACGCCGCCGCTGGCGCGCGCCCGCGTGCTGTTCAACTACCTGCAGCTGTGCCAGCGCCATACGGACGAATTCGCGGCGCTGGTCGTGCGCGAACACGGCAAGACGTTCGCCGACGCGCGCGGCGAAGTGGCGCGCGGCATCGAGGTGGTCGAGTTCGCGGTCGGCATCCCGCACCTGCTCAAGGGCGAGTTCACGGACCAGATCGCGCGCGGCATCGACGCCTGGTCGATGCGCCAGCCGCTGGGCGTCGTCGCGGGCATCACGCCGTTCAACTTCCCCGTGATGGTGCCGATGTGGATGTTCCCGGTCGCCCTCGCGTGCGGCAATACGTTCATCCTGAAACCGTCCGAGCGCGATCCGTCGGCCTCGCTGCTGCACGCGCGGCTGCTCAAGGAGGCGGGCCTGCCCGACGGCGTATTCAACGTCGTGCAGGGCGACAAGGGCGCGGTCGACGCGCTGCTGGACCACCCGGACATTCAGGCCGTCAGCTTCGTGGGCTCGACGCCCATCGCGGAATATATCTACGCCCGCGGCAGCGCTTGCGGCAAGCGCGTGCAGGCGCTGGGCGGCGCCAAGAACCACATGGTCGTGATGCCGGACGCCGACATGGACATGGCCGTCGACGCGCTGGTCGGCGCCGCGTACGGCTCGGCCGGCGAGCGCTGCATGGCGATCTCGGTGGCGGTGGCCATCGGCGACGCGGGCGATGCGCTGGTCGCCCGGCTGGCCGAGCGCACGCGCGCCCTGAAAATCGCGGACGGCATGGCGGACGGCGCCGAGTTGGGACCGGTGGTCACGCTCGCGGCCAAGCAGCGCATCGAAAAACTGATCGGCGAAGGCGTGGAGCAGGGCGCGACGCTCGTAGTCGATGGCCGCGGCTGCAAGGTGCCGGACCGCGACAATGGCTTTTTCGTGGGCGGCACGCTGTTCGACCACGTGCAGCCGTCGATGTCGATCTACCGGGAAGAAATCTTCGGCCCCGTGCTGTGCGTCGTGCGCCTGCCGGACGTGGGCGCCGCGCTCGAACTCATCAACGGCAACGAGTACGGCAACGGCGTGGCCGTGTTCACCCGCGACGGCGGCGTGGCGCGCGAATTCGTGCGCCAGGTGCAAGTGGGCATGGTGGGTGTGAACGTGCCGCTGCCGGTGCCGATGGCGTTCAACAGCTTCGGCGGATGGAAGAAGAGCCTGTTCGGCGACCACCACGCGTACGGGCCGGAGGGCGTGCGGTTTTATACGCGGCAGAAGGCGGTCATGCAGCGGTGGCCGAATACGGCGAGCAGCGGGGTGGAGTTCGCGTTTCCGCAGATGAAGTGATGACCACGACCGTTTGATTCGTCGTCCCCGCGGAGGCGGGGACCCAAGTTTGTTCGCGTCGATGCGCAGAAATTGGGCTCCCGCCTGCGCGGGAGCGACGGTTGGTTGTTCGAGTCATCAACGAACAGACGGAAATGACCGTTGAACCGTCGTCCCCGCCTGCGCGGGAGCGACGGTTGGTTGTTCGAGTCATCAACGAACAGACGGACATGACTGTTGAACTGTCGTCCCACCTGCGCGGGAGCGACGGTTATTTTGAGTCACTACGAAAAGAAGGGATGCTTCATGATCGAGTCACTCCACCACCTGCCGCCCGCCACCGGCACGCACGGCGCCTTGTCCGAGCGCTTCACCGACCTCGCGCCGGCGCTGACGGCGCGCCAGGCCGCCATCGAGAGCGCGCGCTGCCTCTACTGTTATGACGCGCCCTGTACCCGTGCGTGCCCGACCGGCATCGACGTCGCGAGCTTCATCCGCAATATCCACGAGGGCAACGTGGAGGGCGCCGCCGTCAACATCCTCAAGCAGAACATCTTCGGCGGCAGCTGCGCGCGCGTGTGCCCGACGGAGATCCTGTGCGAGGACGCCTGCGTGCGCAACCACGACGCCGAAGGCCAGCCCGTAAAAATCGGCCTGCTGCAGCGCCACGCCATCGACAATGCGCATTTCGCCGGCCACCCGTTCCAGCGCGCGCCGTCCACCGGCAAGACCATCGCCGTGGTGGGCGCCGGTCCGGCCGGGCTGTCGTGCGCGCACCGGCTGGCGCTGCTGGGCCACGACGTCGTCGTGTTCGAGGCGCGCGCGAAGGCCGGAGGCCTCAACGAATACGGCATCGCCAAGTACAAGCTGCCCGGCGACTTCGCCCGGCAGGAGGTCGACTTCCTGCTGTCCATCGGTGGCATCGAGATCCAGTACGGCCGCACCCTCGGCGCCAACCTGCATCTGCACGACCTGCACACGCGCTACGACGCCGTGTTCCTCGGCCTCGGACTCGGTGCGAGCCGCCGCCTCGGGCTCACCGGCGAGGACGCGCCGGGCCTCGCGGCCGCCGTCGACTACATCGCCACGCTGCGCCAGGCGGCCGACCTCGCGGCGCTGCCGGTGCCGAAGCGCGCCATCGTGATCGGCGCCGGCAACACGGCCGTCGACATGGCCGTGCAGATCGGGCGCCTCGGCGCGGAGGAGGTCACGCTCGTCTACCGCCGCGGCTTCGAGGCGATGAGCGCGACCGGCCACGAAATCGAGATCGCGAAGACGAACGGCGTGCGCATCCGCACCTGGGCCGCCCCGCTGGAGGTGCTGCTGGACGACGCGGGACGCGTGCGCGGCATGCGCTTCGAGGAGACGCGCCTGGTCGAGGGCCGCCTCGCGGGCACGGGCGCGGTCGTCGAGATCGCGGCCGATGCCGTGTTCAAGGCCATCGGCCAGCACATGGATGCAAAGGCTTTGTCCGACCCGCTCGCGGGCGAGCTTGAACGCGATGGCGACAAGATCCACGTCGACGCCCGGTTCCGAACCAAGCTGCCGGGCGTGTACGCGGGCGGCGACTGCGTGGCGCCGGGGCAGGACCTGACGGTGCAAGCCGTCCAGCACGGCAAGCTGGCCGCGCTGGCGATCCATGACGACATCCTTTCCAAAGCGGAGGCATGATGGCCGACCTGAGCATCGATTTCTGCGGCATCAAGTCGCCGAACCCTTTCTGGCTGGCGTCCGCACCGCCGACCGACAAGGCCTATAACGTCGTGCGCGCGTTCGAGGCCGGGTGGGGCGGCGTCGTGTGGAAGACGCTCGGCGAGGACCCGCCGGCCGTCAACGTGTCGTCGCGCTACTCGGCGCTGCACGGCAAGAACCGCGAGGTGATCGGCTTCAACAACATCGAACTGATCACCGACCGCAGCCTGGACATCAACCTGCGCGAAATCACGCAGGTCAAGAAGGATTGGCCGGATCGGGCGCTGATCGTGTCGATGATGCTGCCGTGCGAGGAAGCGCCGTGGCGCGCCATCCTGCCGCTGGTCGAGGCGACGGGCGCCGACGGCATCGAACTGAACTTCGGCTGCCCGCACGGCATGCCCGAGCGCGGCATGGGCGCGGCCGTGGGCCAGCAGCCGGACCTGATCGAGCAGGTCACGCGCTGGTGCAAGATGTACACGCGGCTGCCGGTGATCGTCAAGCTGACGCCCAACATCACCGACGTGCGCGCCCCCGCCCGCGCGGCGCTGGCGGGCGGGGCGGATGCGGTCTCGCTGATCAACACCATCAATTCGATCACGCACCTCGACCTGGACCGGATGGTCGCGTTTCCCGCCGTCGGCGGCGCCAGCACGCACGGCGGCTATTGCGGCACGGCCGTGAAACCGATCGCGCTGAACATGGTGGCCGAGATCGCGCGCGACCCGGTCACGCGGGGCCTGCCGATCTCCGGCATCGGCGGCATCGGCAACTGGCGCGACGCGGCCGAATTCATCGCGCTGGGCGCCGGTTCGGTGCAGGTGTGCACCGCCGCGATGCTGCATGGCTTCCGCATCGTCGAGGAGATGAAGGACGGGCTGGCGCGCTGGATGGATGCGCAGGGCTACGCCGACATCGCCGCGTTCGCGCGCAAGGCCGTGCCCAACACGACGGACTGGAAATACCTGGACATGAATTACCAGGTCATCGCGCGCATCGACCAGGACAAGTGCATCCAGTGCGGGCGCTGCCACGTCGCGTGCGAGGATACGTCGCACCAGGCGATCGCCCGACTGGTCGACGGGAATGCGCGGCGCTACGAGGTGATCGAGCCGGAATGCGTGGGGTGCAACCTGTGCGAGATCACCTGTCCGGTCGAGGGCTGCATCACGATGGTGCCGCAGGAGACGGGCAAGCCGTACCTGAACTGGACGCAGGACCCACGGAACCCGCGGGCGGAGGTAACATTGAGCGAGGCATGAACGGGCCTTCGTTCAGCGTAGCTGGCATCAGTCTTGCTGGTTGAACGCGTGGACAGCCGAGCTGTCCACCCTACGCGGCGTCTCGGTAGGGTGGACGGGTTTCCCGTCCACGCGTTCAACGACAATATGAACATCCACCGCAACCGATGGAGACCGCCCCGATGAGCCCAGACCCCGCAACGAACCAGGATCTCTGGAACGCAGACCTCGCACCGACGAGCGCCGCGCAGCGCACGTGGCGCTGGTATCACTTCGCCGCCCTGTGGGTCGGCATGGTGATGTGCATCCCGGCCTATACGCTGTCGGCCAGCCTGATCGAGGCCGGCATGTCGGCGTACCAGGCCGTGTTCACCGTGTTTCTCGCGAACGCCATCGTGCTGCTGCCGATGCTGCTGATCGGCCACGCCGGCACCAAGTACGGCATCCCGTACGCCGTGCTGGCGCGCGCCGCGTTCGGCACGCGTGGGGCGCGGCTGCCGGCGCTCATGCGCGCCATCGTCGCGTGCGGCTGGTACGGCATCCAGACGTGGTTCGGCGGCAGCATGATCTACACCTTGCTGGGCGTGCTGGCCGGCCACGCGATCGGCGGCGCGCAACTCGCGGGCCTGGGCATCAACGGCGCGCAGCTGCTGTGCTTCCTCGCGTTCTGGGCGATCCAGTTCTGGTTCATCGTGCACGGCATGGACGCGATCCGCAAGCTCGAGACGTACACGGCGCCGCTGAAGATACTGATCTGCTTCGTGCTGCTCGGCTGGGTGTACCAGAAGGCCGGCGGCTTCGGGCCCCTGCTGGCCGCGCCCTCGCAATTCGTCGACGGCGGCAGGAAGGCGGGCCAGTTCTGGTCCACGTTCTGGCCGTCGCTGACGGCGATGGTCGGCTTCTGGGCCACGCTCGCGCTGAACATCCCCGACTTCACCCGCTTCGCGCGCACGCAGCGCGACCAGGTCGTCGGCCAGACGGTCGGCCTGCCCGTGCCGATGGGCCTGCTGGCCGCGCTGGCCGTCATCGTCACGTCGGCCACCGTCGTCCTGTACGGCAAGGCACTGTGGGACCCCGTCGACCTGGCCAGCCGCATGACCGGCGCCGCGGTGCTGATCGCGCTGATCGTGTTGTTGGTCGATACCGTCAGCGTCAACCTGGCCGCAAACCTCGTCGGGCCGGCCTACGACTTTTCCGCGCTGGCGCCGCGCCACATCTCGTACCGCACGGGCGGCTACATCACGGCCGGCATCGCGCTCGTGATGATGCCGTGGAAGATCCTCGAATCGACGCAGGGCTATATCTTCACGTGGCTGATCGGCTATTCCGCGCTGCTGGGGCCCATCGCGGGCGTGCTGATCATCGACTATTACCTGATCCGCCGCACCGAACTCGCCGTCGACCAGCTGTATCGCGACGACGGCATCTACGGCTACCGCGGCGGCTGGAATCCGGCCGCCATCGTGGCCTTCGCCGCCGGCGTGCTGCCGAATATCCCGGGCTTCCTGAACGCGGCGTTTCCGCAGGCGTTCCCGGGCGTCGGCGCCGGTTTTACCACCCTGTACACCTATGCCTGGTTCGTCGGGATCGCGATTTCCGGGCTCGTGTACGGCATCATGATGAAGGGCAGGGCGGCGCCGGCGCTGCATCCGGCCCGTTCGCTCGACTGACGCATCGTTAGAACCAAGGGGACCCAGATGACCATCCTGATCCGTGGCGGCACCGTCGTGAACGCGGACCGCGCCTTCCGCGCCGACGTCCTCACCGAGGGCGACAAGATCGTCGCCGTCGGCGACAACCTGGAGGCGCCCGCGCACGCGACCGTCGTCGACGCCGGCGGCCAGTACGTGATGCCGGGCGGGATCGACCCGCACACGCACATGCAGCTGTCGTTCATGGGCACCGTCACCGCCGACGATTTCTATACCGGCACGGCGGCGGGGCTGGCCGGCGGCACGACGACGATCATCGACTTCGTGATCCCCGACCCGAAGCAGCGCCTGATGGACGCGTTCCACACGTGGCGCGGCTGGGCCGAGAAAGCGGCGGCCGACTACACCTTCCACGTCGCCGTCACGTGGTGGGACGAGTCGGTGCACGAAGACATGGGCACGCTCGTCAGGCATCATGGCGTGAACAGCTTCAAGCACTTCATGGCGTACAAGAACGCGATCATGGCGGACGACGAGACGCTGGTCAACAGCTTCCGCCGCGCGCTCGAACTGGGCGCGATCCCGACCGTGCACGCGGAGAACGGCGAGCTCGTGTACCAGTTGCAGCGCGAACTGCTGGCGAAGGGCATCCGCGGGCCGGAAGCGCATCCGCTGTCGCGTCCACCCGCCGTGGAGGCCGAGGCGGCGAACCGCGCGATCGCCATCGCGGGCGTGCTCGGCACGCCCGTGTACATCGTGCACGTGTCGTGCGCGGAATCGCTGGATGCCATCGCCCGCGCCCGCGCGCGCGGCCAGCGCGTGTACGGCGAGGCGCTGGCGGGCCACCTCGTCATCGACGACAGCGTCTACCGCCATCCCGACCCGGAAGTCGCGCGCGCCTACGTGATGAGCCCTCCGTTCCGCTCCAGCCACCATCAAACGGCGCTGTGGCAGGGCCTGCAGGGCGGCAACCTGCACACGACGGCGACGGACCACTGCACGTTCTGCGCGGGACAAAAGGGGATGGGCGCGGATGACTTCACGCGCATCCCGAACGGCTGCGGCGGCGTGGAGGAACGCATGGCCGTCGTGTGGGACGCGGGCGTGAACACGGGCCGCTTGAGCCCTTCCGAATTCGTGAAGATCACGTCGACGAACGCGGCGCAGATCTTCAACATCTATCCGCGCAAGGGTTCGGTGTCCGTGGGGGCGGACGCGGACATCGTCGTGTGGGACCCGCAGGGCACGCGCACGATCTCCGCCGCCACGCAGCATTCGAAGGGGGACTTCAACGTGTTCGAAGGCCGCACGGTGCGCGGCATCCCGACGCACACGGTGGCGGCCGGGAAGCTCGTCTATGCGGACGGCGATCTGCGCGCGGAGCGGGGCGCGGGACGATATGTGGAGCGTCCCGCATTCACCAGCAGCACGTAAACGTCGTCCCCGCGGAGGCGGGGACCCAAGTCGCATGCGGCCGCGCAGCGTCAACGATTGACGCGAACTGAAATTGGGTTCCCGCCTGCGCGGGAACGACGGTGTCGACAAGCGTCGCCGCAGGGCGACGGCAAACCGGAGAACAACCATGAACGACCTGCGCATCAACGGCACCCGCCTGTGGAACGCCCTGATGGAACTGGCGCGCATCGGCGCCACCGACAAGGGCGGCGTGAAGCGCCTCGCGCTGACTGACCTCGACCGCCAGGGCCGCGACCTCGTCGTCGCGTGGGCGCGGGCCGAGGGCCTCGCCGTCACGGTCGATGCGATCGGCAACGTGTTCATGCGCCGCGAGGGCGCGAATCCGGGCCTGCCCCCGGTCGTCACGGGCAGCCACATCGACACCCAGCCGACGGGCGGCAAGTTCGACGGCAACTACGGCGTGCTGGCCGGGCTGGAAGTCGTGCGCACCCTGAACGAGCACGGCATCCGGACGGAAGCCCCGATCGAGGTCGCGTTCTGGACCAACGAGGAAGGCTCGCGCTTCGTGCCCGTGATGATGGGCTCCGGCGTGTTCTGCGGCGCGTTCAGCCTGGAGACGGCGTATGCCGCCCGCGACGTCGACGGCAAGTCGGTCGGCGACGAACTGGCGCGCATCGGCTACCGCGGCGACCAGGTGCCGGGCATGCACCCCATCGGCGCGTATTTCGAGGCGCACATCGAGCAGGGACCGGTGCTGGAAGATGCGGACAAGGTGATCGGCGTCGTGCCCGCCGTGATGGGCCTGTCGTGGTACGACTGCACGGTGACCGGCATGGAGGCGCACGCCGGCCCCACGCCGATGCACCTGCGCCGCGACGCGCTGCAGGTGGCCACGACCATCATGCAGGAAGTGGTGGCCATCGCCGACCGCTATCCGCCGTACGGCCGCGGCACGGTGGGCATGGTGCAGGTGTTCCCGAACAGCCGCAACGTGATCCCGGGGAGCGTGAAATTCAGCATCGACCTGCGCAACGTCACGGAAGCGCTGCTGGGTACGATGCACGGCGAGATCGAAGCGTTCATCGAGCGCACGCGGCGCGAGACCGGCCTTGCCATCGACCTGGCGCGCGTGTCCTACTACCCGCCTTGCCCGTTCCACCCCGATTGCGTGGACGCCGTGCGCGCCGCCACGGACAAGCTCGGGTACTCGACGATGGACGTCGTGTCGGGCGCCGGCCACGACGCCATCTATGTCGCCCGGCTGGCGCCGGCCGGCATGATCTTCGTGCCGTGCAAGGACGGCATCAGCCACAACGAGATCGAAGACGCCCGGCCCGCGCACCTGGAAGCCGGCTGCAACGTGTTGCTGCACGCGATGCTGGAACGGGCCGGGGTTGCTTCACCCGCACCGCTTGAAATTGTTGCGGACCAGTAACAAAATGCGATTTCCTGTTACGGTTCTGGCCGAATACAGGCGGCGGTAGCATACTGTGGACCGAAGCCGCCCGCCGGGCGGCATGCGCCTGTCCGACGATGCTGACCGGATACTATGAAACCCCGCTGGTCCTGATTTCCATCCTCGTCGCGATCGTCGCGTCCTATTCCGCGCTCAGTCTGGCCGGCCGGGTGACGGAAGCCGAAGGACGCTCCAGGTTCGCCTGGATCCTGGGCGGTGCGATCGCGATGGGGTCCGGCATCTGGGCCATGCATTTCGTCGGGATGCTGGCGTTCCGCCTGCCGATCCCGATCGCCTACGACGTGCCCATCACGCTCGTTTCGCTGGTGCTGCCGATCGCCGCCTCCGGCCTCGCGCTGTGGCAGGTCAGCCGCGCGAATCTCGGCCCGGTGCGCCTGGGCATCAGCAGCGTGATCATGGGGATCGGCATCAACGCGATGCATTACACGGGCATGGCCGCCATGCGGATGGAGCCGGGCATCGTGTACGACCCGCTGCTGTTCGCGCTGTCCGTGTTGATCGCCGTCGTGGCGTCGGCGCTGGCGCTGTGGATCGCCTTCCGGCTGCGCCGCAGCACGCCGGACGTATGGCTGCCGCGCATCGGCGCCGCCGTCGTGATGGGCTTCGCCATCGTCGGCATGCATTACACCGGCATGGCGGCCGCGAACTTCCCGGCCGACAGCGTGTGCATGGCCGCGCGCGTGGGCGTGCACCGCGACAGCCTCGCCACGCTCGTCGTGCTGGCCACGTTCTGCGTGCTCGGCCTCGCCCTCATCGCGTCCGTGTTCGACGCCCGGCTGGAAGCGAACGCGCGCATCCTCGCGATGTCGCAGGCGACGGCCGCCGAACGCCAGCAACTGCTCGAGCGCGAGCGCATCGCGCGCGACCAGGCCGAGCGCCTGTCCGCGTTGAAGGACGAATTCCTGGCCACGCTGTCGCACGAGCTGCGCACGCCCCTCAACGCCATCCTCGGCTGGGCCGGCATGCTGCAGCGGGGCGTGAAGGACGACGCGACCGTCCGGCGCGGGCTCGAGACCATCGAACGCAACGCGCGCGCCCAGGGCCAGCTGATCGACGACCTGCTCGACATGAGCCGCATCATTTCCGGCACCGTGCGCCTGGACGTGCAGCCGGCCGATCCGGCCCGGATCATCGAGGCCGCGCTGGGCACCGTCCATCCGGCCGCGGCGGCCAAGATGATCGCCCTGCGCGCCGACCTGGGGCGCGAGGCGGGCGCCTTGCCGCTCGAGATCAACGCCGACACGGGGCGGCTGCAGCAGGTGCTGTGGAATTTGCTGGCCAATGCGGTCAAGTTCACGCCGTCGGGCGGCAGCGTGCAGGTGCTGCTGGGGCGCGACGGCGATGACGCCGTGATCCGCGTGATCGATTCCGGCATCGGCATCGCGCCCGATTTCCTGCCTTACGTGTTCGACCGCTTCCGCCAGCAGGACGCGTCGATCTCGCGCCGCCACGGCGGCCTCGGACTGGGCCTGTCGATCGCCAAGCAGCTCGTCGAACTGCACGGCGGCACCATCGCCGTGGACAGCGCGGGGCCCCACGCGGGCGCGACGTTCACCGTGCGCCTGCCGCTCGCGCGCCAGCCGGCGGCCGTGGCGCCGGTGGCCGGCATGCGTTCGAGCGCGCCGGCGGTGGCGGGCGACCTGGCCGATTTGTCCGGCGTGCGAGTGCTGGTGATCGACGACGCGCCCGATACGCTCGACGTGCTGGAACAGATCCTGGCGTACAGCGGCGCCGCCACGATGACGGCGCCCGGCGCGGGCGCGGCGCTGGCCTTGCTGGAGCACGACGTGCCGGACGTGATCGTCAGCGACGTGGGCATGCCCGAGGTCGACGGCTTCGAGCTGATGCGCCGCATCCGCCGGCGCGCCGCGACGGCGGCCATTCCCGCCATCGCGCTCACCGCGTTCACGCGCCAGGACGATCGCGCCAAGGCGCTGCAGGCCGGCTTTACGGATTACCTGGCCAAGCCGGTCGAGCCGGCCGCGCTGGCGGCGGCCATCTTGCGCGCGGTGGCGCGCGGCGGCGCAGGTGAAGGCAAGGGCGCGGCCGCGCGCGAGGTTTGACGCGAGCGGCTTACTGGACCGCTTATTGGAACGTGGTTTCGCGTTCCGGCGTCGCGCTGATGCGGTGGATGGCCAGGTCGGCGCCGTCGAATTCCTCCTCGGCGTCCAGGCGCAGCCCGACGGTGGCCTTGAGCAGGCCGTAGACGATCACGCCGCCGATGCCGGCGATGGCGACGCCCAGCAGGGTGCCGATCAGCTGCGACACGAGCGACACGCCGCCCAGTCCCCCCAGCGCCCGGCTGCCGAAGATGCCGGCGGCGATGCCACCCCACGCGCCGCACAGGCCGTGCAGGGGCCACACGCCCAGCACGTCGTCGATCTTCCAGCGGTTCTGCGCCAGCGTGAACATCACGACGAAGATCGCGCCCGCGATCGCGCCCGTCACGAGGGCGCCCATCGGATGCATCAGGTCCGAGCCGGCGCACACGGCGACGAGGCCGGCCAGCGGGCCGTTGTAGACGAAGCCCGGGTCGTTCTTGCCCAGCACGAAGGCGACCAGGGTGCCGCCGACGAGGGCCATCAGCGAGTTCACGGCGACGAGGCCGTTCATCTTGTCGAGCGTCTGGGCGCTCATCACGTTGAAGCCGAACCAGCCGACGGTGAGGATCCAGGCGCCCAGCGCGAGGAACGGGATGTTCGACGGCGGGTGCGCCGAGATGCGGCCGTCCTTGGTGTAGCGCCCGCGGCGCGCGCCCAGCAGCAGCACGGCCGGCAGCGCGGCCCAGCCGCCGACGGCGTGCACGACGACGGAGCCGGCGAAGTCGTGGAACGAGGCGCCGAACGTGGCGGCGAGCCAGTCCTGGATGCCGAAGCGGTTGTTCCAGGCGATGCCTTCGAACAGCGGGTACACGAAGCCGACGAGCAGGGCGGTGGCGGCCATCTGCGGGTGGAATTTGGCGCGCTCGGCGATGCCGCCCGAGATGATGGCGGGGATCGCCGCGGCGAACGTCAGCAGGAAGAAGAATTTCACCAGTTCGTAGCCGTTCTTGGCGACGAGCGTGCTCGTGGCGCCCATGAAGTGGATGCCGTAGGCGATGCCATAGCCCACGAAGAAATAGGCGATGGTGGAGACCGCGAAGTCGATCAGGATCTTGACCAGGGCGTTGACCTGGTTCTTGCGGCGCACCGTGCCCAGTTCGAGAAAGGCGAAGCCGGCGTGCATCGCCAGGATCATGATCCCGCCGAGCAAGATGAAGAGCGCGTCGGCTCCGCTTTTGTATGCATCCATGCGTACTACTCCAAAAAAGTGCAAGTTGGTCGAATAAGCACTTCTGGATAGCAATAAACGTTCCAATTTGGTGAAAAGGCGCACCCCGGGCGAGCATGCCGGTTGGATTGCCCCGCAAACGTGCGCAAGCACCGTGTCGGTGCAGTCATGCGCCAAAATGGGGATGTGCGGCACAGTCCGGTGCACCGTCGTGGCCATGGTCGATATGCAAGTCGTAGTATGCTTTCGGGAAATAACCTCACAAAGGAGATCCATGAACCGCACCCTGAACGCCGCCATCCTCGCGGCCCTGCTGGCGGCCGGCGCACCTATCCTGTCCGCCCACGCCGCCGCACCCGCCGCCGCACCCGCCGCAACCCCGTCCGCGGCGGACGCCGAGCGCCGGCTGGACAGCCTGGCGGCCCGCTTCTACGACGCGCGCGCCCGCTTCGACCCGCTGCTGTACGCGACGGCCAACGGCGACAGCCGCTACGACGACCAGATCGGCATGGCGATCGCCCCGCAGGTCCGCGCCGGCTACTTCGCCGCGAACCACAAGCTGCTCGACGACCTGCACAAGATCGACCGCGCGCGCCTGGGCGACAAGGCCCGGCTGAACTACGACATCCTCGCCTTCGAGATCCGCAGCCAGCTCGACCTCGAACGCTTCCCCGAGCACCTGCTGCCGCTGAACCACTTCGACAATATCCCGAGCACGCTGGCGAACTACGCGAGCGGCACGGGCTCGCAGCCGCTGGCGACGCCGGCCCAGTACCGTGCCTATCTCTCCCGGCTGGCGCAGTTGCCGGCCTGGATAGACCAGGCCATCGCGAACATGAAAGAGGGCATGCGCACTGGCGTCGTGCAGCCCAGGGCGATCACGGCGAAGATGCTGCCGCAGTTCCGCCAGTTGCAGAGCGCCGACCCGGAAGCGAGCATTTTTTATACGCCCATCAAACACCTGCCGGCCGGCTTCTCCGACCAGGACAAGAAGACGCTCACGGCCGGCTACCGCCAGGCCGCGGACCAGATCGACGCCGCGCTCGTCCGCCTGAACGCGTTCCTCGAGAAAGACTACCTGCCCGCGGGCCGCGCCACGGCCGGCTATGGCGCGCTGCCGGATGGCGCCGCCTGGTACCAGGCGCGCATCCGCAACAACACGAACCTCGACCTGATGCCCGCGGCGATCCACGCGCTGGGCGAAAAGGAAGTGGCGCGCATCCAGCACGAGATGGCGGCATTGGCGCCCAAGCTGGGGTATGACGGCCCGTTGAAACGATTCCCGCAATGGGTCGCCGCCCAGCCGCGCTTCAAACCGTTCAAGACCGACCGCGAAGTGCTCGACCGCTACCGCGCGATCTACGCCGCGGTCGAGGCCAAGCTGCCGCAGTATTTCACCTTGCTGCCGAAGGCGAAGCTGGACATCCAGCTGGAACCGGAGCTGACGCGCGCGACGGCGTCCGACCATTACACGCCTGTCGCGGCGGACGGGTCGCATCCGGGCGTGTTCTGGGCCGTCGTCAACGACCCGAAGGAGTACGACACGGTCGGCATGACGACCCTGTTCCTGCATGAAGGCGTGCCGGGCCACCACCTGCACGCGGCGCTGCTGAAGGAATTGCCGCTGCCGGACTTCCGCAAATTCTTCACGGAGCACCCGAGCGCCGCCGCCTACACGGAAGGCTGGGCGCTGTACTGCGAGACGCTGGGCCGCGAATTCGGCCTGTACGACGACCCGGCCGCGTACTACGGCCACCTGAACGACGAACTGCTGCGCGCGGTGCGCCTCGTCGTCGACACCGGCATGCACGCGCAGGGCTGGTCGCGCGAGAAAGCGGTCGCGTACATGATGGACAACCTGGGCTACAGCGAGGCGCGCGCCGCCAACCAGGTCGAGCGCTACATGGTGTGGCCGGGCCAGGCGCTGGCCTATAAGATCGGCGCGCTGAAGATCCTCGACCTGCGCGCGCGGGCACGACGCGAGCTCGGGCCGAAGTTCAGTTATGCGAAGTTCCACCAGGTGGTGCTGGGCGACGGCACGCTGCCGCTGCCGATCCTGCAGGCGCAGGTGGAGAAGTGGATCGCGGCGGAGAAGTGACCCGCCGTCATTCCCGCGCCCGCGGGAATCCATGCCGAGTCACGGAATTCGGTAGGTCGGACGTACTGCGGTGTAATCCGATGCCCGGCTTCGAAAGCTCAGTATGGGTCCCCGCCTGCGCGGGGACGACGTAGCGTTATGTCCCCTGCACTGTGTGCGCAGCCGTACATATCGCCTGTCCACATCGGTGCATGATGGCTTTCATGAACGACCAAGACACCAAGGACGCCGGCGATGCGGTCGCGTCGCCGTCGCCGGAGAACTCGACCTGGCTGTCGAAGCTGGGTCCGGGCCTGATCACCGGCGCGGCCGACGACGACCCGAGCGGCATCGCCACGTATTCGCAGGGCGGCGCCCAGTTCGGGTTCAACCTGCTGTGGACCCTGCTGCTGACCTATCCGCTGATGGCGGCCATCCAGGTCATCAGCGCCCACATCGGCCGCGTGACGGGGCGCGGACTCGCCACCAACCTGCAGCGCTTCGCGCCGCGCCACGTGGTGTGGGCCATCGTCGGCCTGCTGCTCGTCGCGAACGTCATCAACATCGCGGCCGACGTGGCGGCGATGGGCGAGGCGATGGCGCTCGTCCTGCCCGGCCGGCCGCACTGGTACGCCGTCGGCTTCGGCGTGCTGTCCGTGCTGCTGCAGGTGTTCATCCCGTACCAGCGCTACGTCAATTTGCTGAAGTGGCTGACGCTCGTGCTGCTCGCGTATGTGGCCACCGTGTTCGTCGTCCAGGTGCCGTGGAGCGAGGTGCTCAAGTCGACCGTGTGGCCGCGGATCGCGTGGAACCGGGACTATCTGACCACCATCGTCGCCGTGTTCGGCACGACGATCAGTCCCTACCTGTTCTTCTGGCAGGCGTCGCAGGAAGTCGAGGAACTGCGCGCGGATGACGACGCGCGGCCGCTGCGCCATGCCCCCGAACAGGTGGCGCGCCAGTTCAGCCGCATCCGGTTCGACACGCTGGTGGGCATGGCCGTGTCGAACGGCGTCGCGTTCTTCATCATGCTGACGACGGCCGCGACCCTGCACGCGGAGGGTGTGCGCGACCTGCAGTCGGCGGCGCAGGCGGCATCGGCGCTGAAGCCCGTCGCGGGCGAACTCGCGTTCGCCCTGTTCGCGCTGGGCATCGTCGGCACCGGCCTGCTGGCGATTCCCGTGCTGGCCGGTTCCGCCGCGTACGCGATGGCCGGCACGTTCCACTGGAAGAGTAGCCTCGGTTCCGAATTCTCGGCGGCGCGCAAGTTCTACGCCATCATCATCGTCGCGACGCTGGCCGGCGTCGGCGTCAACTTCATGCCGCTCGATCCCATCAAGGCCCTGTACTGGAGCGCCGTGCTGAACGGCGTCATCGCCGTGCCCGTGATGACGATCATGATGCTGGTCGCATCGAGCGCGCGCATCATGGGCGACCTGACGATCGCGCCGCGCCTGCGCGCGCTGGGCTGGTTGTGCACCGGCGTGATGGCCGCGGCGACGGCCGCCATGTTCGCGTCCTTCCTCGGCGCCTGAACGCCTACTGCATGTCGATGCGGCCATAGATGCCGTGCGCCTCGTCGCCCGGCCCGGCCGTGTAGAACAGCGTGGTCGCCGGCTGGTTGTTCACGCCGTTGCCGAAGGCGATGCCCCACAGGCCGTCGATGACGATGGGCGTGCGGTCGGCCCTGGACAAGGTGCCGATGAAGGCGCCGGTGGACGGGTTGTAGGCGTTGATCTTGCCGTCGCCGAAATTACCGACCAGCAGGGCATTGCTGAAGTCCCCGAACTGCGCCGGCGCCATGGCCAGACCCCACGGCGCGTTCAGCGCGCCGCCCGCCGCCAGCCGGTGCAGGAACGTCCCGCCCATGTCGTACACGTCGACGACGCCGAGCCCCGCGCCCTTGACCTCGTCGTTGCCGCCCGTTTCGCGCTGGGCATACGCGACGTAGACGCGGTCGCCGATGGCCTGGATGCCGAACGGCGCGTAGCCCGCGGGCAGGTTCGGGTCCGCGAAGCCGCCGGGCAGCGTGGCTTTTTGGAAGGCGGCGTCGTAGACGTCGATGCGGTTGTTGCGGAAGTCGGCCGCGTACAGGTAGTTCGCGCCCCCGAACGCGCCGATCGCCAGGCCTTTGTAGACGGCGCTGCCGCCCGTGTCGACGGCCATCACGGCATTCGTGCGGTTGACGGCGGGCGACCAGCCCGACACGGTGCCCGCCTCGCCGACGAAGATGAAGGGGCTGGCGCCGGTGACGCCGTTCTGCGTGACCTTGAAGTCGGTGCTGCCGTTGTAGACGATGCCCGTCGGGCTGGCCGCGCCGGACGTGCCGGCCGGGATGGCGACGACGAGCGTCTGCGGCACGCCGTTGCCGTCGTACAGCGTCGACGTCGACGTGCCGTTGTTGGCGACCCAGACGAAGGCCGTCGGGTTGAATGCGAGACCCCAGGCGTTGACGAGGTGGGTGTCGGTGTGCGCGGCGCCGCTGGACTGGTCCGTGACGAGGGCCATGGTCGTGAATGCGCTCGCCGCCACGGGCGGCATGACGACCGGCGGCGTCGTCGTCATCGAGTTGTCGTTGCCGCCGCCGCAAGACGCAACGGCTGCGCCGAGGACGATGCCGCACAGGCCGGCCTTGAACAGGCGGCCGGCCGTTTTCGATTGCAGGTTCATGATTGCTCCTCAGTAGGACGCGTCGGGAAGGGACGACGTTAATGCCCCCCGCGGTGTGCAAGGTTCAACCGGATTCGAGGAATTTTAGTAACGGAGGCTGACGCTCGCGACGAGGGCGCGGGCACGCGGGACGTCGATGCCGGACGCGTGGATGAGCGTCTGCCAGCCGCCCTGCACGCGCCAGTCGCCCGTGTCGTAGGCGAGCGTGGCGCGCAGGTCGGCGCGGTCGCGGTCGTGGTCGTCGCGTCGATATCCGGTGCCGAACGGATGCAGCAGGCCCGCATGCAGCGCGAGCGCCAGCCGTTCGCCCAGCGGGACGCCGCCGTTCAGGTCGAGGTAGACGGTGCGGCCCATGGCGTAATAGACCGGCGCGTACGACAGGCGCGCGCTGATCCGCTCCAGCGCGAGGCCGGCGTAGAACTCGTGGTAATCGTAGCGGCTGTCGCGCAGGAACATCGTGCGGGTGATGCCGGCGTCCCACGACAGCCGCGACGTCAGCGGCAAGGCGCGGCCGCCGTAGACGATCAGCTGGCCCTGGCCGCGGCCGTACAGGGTAGCCGGCGACGCGAAGGCGCCCGCGTACCAGCCGGCATCGAAGTCATGGTCCACGCGCAGCTGCAGGGCGGGGTGGGCGCCGAGGGAAACGCCGCGCATCGCATATTCGGACACGAGGGTGACGTCGGCACTGGTCTGGGCACAGGCGCCGCGCGCCAGGAGCATGGCGGCGAGGAAGAATGCGAGCGCGCCCGTCAACGCGGGCGCGGGGAAGGCAGGCTGGCCGCGTTTGCGGTCATGGTCGTCGATGGGCATAGGCAGACACAGGTTCCGGCGGCGCGTGCAATGGCCGCGCAGGCGTCTATGCTACCAGCTTGTCCCGTTCCCGACGCCAACGCGGCGGGAAAGACGCGCGCGCCACCGTCGAGGTCCGCCCGCAGCCGGGCCGGCGCCGTGCCGGGACGCAGTTCGAGGATCAGCGCGGCCAGCCCCGCCACGTGGGCCGCCGCGTACGACGAGCCGGACACCATGCCCCAGCGCGCGCCCGGCAGCGAGGTGGGCACGTCCGTCCCCGGCGCGCGCAGCGCTCCGGGCGGCGGCGCGTGCTGCGTGTCGGACGCCACCGCGATCACGCCCGGATGCGAGGCGGGAAAACCGCCGTCGGGCTGGGCCGGATCGGCGGCGCCGACGAGCGCCACGCCGCGCGCGAGGGCCGCGTCGAGCAGGGCCTGCAGCAGCCGGTCCGGCGGTCCGCCCAGGCTCATATTGATGACGCCCACATCGTTCATCAGCGCGAAATTGATGGCCTTGCCGAGCGTGAAGCTGTTGCAGCGGGCGGGCGGTCCGGCCGTTTCCCAGCAGGCGCGCAACGCCAGCAGCTTCGCGCCCGGCGCGATGCCCGCGATGCCCTGGCCGTTGCCTTCACGTGCGGCGATGATGCCGGCGACGGCCGTGCCGTGGGCTTCCGCCGCATCCGGATACGCGTCGACGAAGTTGCGGCGCAGCTTGACCTGGCCGGCGAGATCCGGGTGGGTCGCGTCGACGCCGCTGTCGACGACCGCCACCGTCACCCCGCGCCCGGTGCTGGCGCGGTGCAGCGTGGTCAGTTGCCACAGTTGCGCGGCCGGCTGCACGGGCAGCAGCGGGTCGCCGCCGTCGAGGCCCCGGTATTCCTGGATGGCCTGGGCCCACGCGACGCGCGGATCGTGCGCCAGCGTGTCGAGCAGCCGGTCGACGGGCCCGGTGCCGGTATCTTCCATCACGAAGCAGTCGATGCCGATGGCGGGCATTGGCCAGTCGTCGACGACGCGCAGGCCATAGGCCGCGGCGAGGTCGCGCGCGACGCGGCGGCGCGCGGCGCGGGTGCCGTCGTCGGTGTAGCCGCCGCCGTAGGCGCCGTCGGGGCGGAAGTGCGGCGACGGCATGCGCAGCATCACGAGTACCTGGTGCGCGGCGGATGCCGACGCCGCGTGCGGGGCAGGCGGGTCGGCGTTCGCGTGCGGCACCGCGCACGCGAGCGCGCACAGGGCCGCGCACAGCGCGAGGAGGTGGGCGAGGCGCTGTCTCACGGCTGTCCGTCCGCGGCCAAGGGTTCGGCCAGCGTCACGGCCGGTTCCGCGCGCAGCCGGGCCAGCACGGGGGCGAGCTGGCCGTCCGCGCCGGCCAGCCAGGCATCGGTGACGGTCGGTCCGCCGACGATGCGCGCACCGCTGGCGCGCACGATGCGGCGCAGTTCGGCCTCCGGCGTGTCGGGCCGGAAGGTCACGACGAGGCGCGCCGCGCCGTTCGCGCCGGCCGCGCCGAGGACGCGGTAAGCGCCGGACGCATCCGGATGCGCGGCCGGACGCGCCAGCATGGCCGTCAGTACGGCGATCGCGCAGAACTGTGCGGCCACCGCCGCGCGCAGCCAGGTGCGGTCGTTGGCGGCGAGACGGGCGCGCCAGCGCTGCAGCAGGCCCGGCGTCTCGTGCGCCGCCGTGGCGGGCACCGCGCACGGCACGGGGACGTCGTCCTCTGCCGGTGCGGCGTCCAGCCGCGGCATCAGGCGCGCCAGCGCGCGCTACGGATCGAAGTCGAGGTCCGGGGCCGGCCCGGCCGCGGACCTCGACTTCGATCCGG
>Ga0209148_1000552_pt1 | contig 35546 bp, 25 predicted proteins | sample AraplaCol_mMF_r2_2_FD_184288 | JGI IMG/M metagenome (GOLD analysis project Ga0209148, IMG submission 184288) | Arabidopsis root microbial communities from North Carolina, USA - plate scrape CL_Col_mMF_r2 (SPAdes) (version 2) | ecosystem: Host-associated > Plants > Roots > Endosphere | place... | reverse complement strand
TGCCGATGTCGCGCATCGTGCCCGCTTCGTAGACAAAGGCGCCGACCGGGCCGGCGCCGCTGCGGAACCAGCCGGTGACCTGCCCGGCATCGTTGATGTCGACGGCGACGGAATTGCCGCTCGGCGAGCCCAGGTCGCGCAATGGACCGCCGGTGCGGCTGTCGTAGAGAAAGGCGTGAAACCAGGCGTTGTCCGGCCCGTAAGAATAGCCGACGATCTGCCCGACCGTGTTGATGCCGAGACCGAACGAATCGCCGCCGAACGAACCGAGGTCGCGCAACGTCTTGCCGTCGTACCAGAACGCGTGCGACTGGCCGCTCGCCGTCGACGCCCAGCCCGTGATCTTGCCGCAGTTGCTGATCACATAGCCTTCCGAACTGGTGCCGCCGAGCGTGCCCAGGTCGTGCAGCGCGCCGTCGTACAGGAAGGCATGCGGCACACCGCCGGACGTGGCAGACCAGCCCGTCACATGGCCGCACGGATTCACCGCCTGGGCATCGGAAAAATCGCCGCCCAGCGTGCCCAGCGGGATCGACGCATGGCCGTTGTAGAGGAACGCGTGGGCAATGCCGTCCGCGGCGCGCGACGTGCCGGCGACGATGCCGCCGTTCGCGATGCCGTGGCGCGTGACCTCGCCATAGACGATGCCCGGCAGCCCGATCGGAATGACGTCGTAGGCAGGACCGTTGCCGACGGGGCCGGGGCCGGGCCCGCCAGGATTGCCGTGATGGTGGCCGCCGCCGCAGGCGGACAGGGTCAATGCGAGCGCAGCGGCGGATGCGGATGCGCGGAAGAACGTGAACATGGCGACCTCGCTTTCGAAGGGTTCACGCCTGAGTGTAGGAGCGCGGGTCGCGTAAGTTCGGCTAAAGAGGAGCTTGCTTGGGGCGCCTCAATCACGATTTTTTAAAGCAATGCGCGTGGGAATTGAAGAGCTTACCGGCTGAAAATTCGCGGTGCCGCCGCCCGATTTGAACAGCGTTCCGGCAATAAAAAACGGCGCACGCGGCGCCGTCTTCAACATGCTGGTCAGAGCTCGAAGTTCGCAAGTGCGCTCTGCCCCTAATGCCGGTTATTTAAGCGCGAAAGACCGTCATTCCCGGCATTGCCGGAAATGACTCCACGCGCAGGCGGGGATTCAAGTTCTGCGGCCGTAGCCAGGGAAATTGGGTTCCCGCCTCCGCGGGAACGACGAGATTGTGGCTTAAGTGACGAGCACTAGCTCTGACCCCGACTTATGGCTTAAGTGACTATTAGCATTAGCTCTGCCCCCGACTTATTACGGCTGCTGCAGCAACGCGTTAATCGGTTGCAGGTCTTCCTCGCGCAGCGAACCGGCCGCGGCTTTCAGCTTCAGTCCCGCCAGGATCGTGTTGTAGCGCGCGCGGGCCAGGTCGGTGCGGGTCTGGTACAGCTGGCGCTGGGCATTCAGCACGTCGATGTTGATGCGCACGCCGACCTGGTAACCGAGCTTGTTCGATTCCAGCGCGGAATTGCTCGACACCTCGGCCGCTTCCAGCGCCTTCACCTGGGCCAGGCCGCTGTTCACGCCGAGGAAGGATTGGCGCGCCACCAGCGCGGCGTTGCGGCGGTTCGCTTCCAGGTCGTTGCGGGCCTTGTCTTCCAGCGCGATCGATTCGCGCACCTTGCTCGTCACGGCAAAGCCGCTGAAGATCGGGATGCTGTACTGGATGCCGATCGAGTTGCTGTTGGACTTGCCCGACTGCGCCGCCTGGCCGTTGACGTCGCGGTGCAGCGACGACGCCACCAGGTCCACGGTCGGGTAGTGGCCGGCACGGTTGCGCGAGATGTCGCGCTTGGCGGATTCCAGCTGCAGCTGGGCCACGGTCACGGCGTAGTTCTGGTTCTCGGCGGCGGACACCCACTGGTCGACGTTGATCGGTTGCGGCGCCGTCAGGGTCACGCCCGTGCGCAACGTGGCCAGCGCGGCCGGCGGCGTGCCGATGATGGCTTGCAGCGCCGTCTTCTTGGTCTCCAGATCGTTGACGGCAGCAATTTCCTGCGACACCACCAGGTCGTACGCGGCCTGGGCTTCATGGGTGTCGGTGATGGTCTGGGTGCCGACTTCGAAGTTGCGCTTGGCGGAGGCCAGCTGCTCGGTCACGGCGACCTTTTGCGCGCGCGTGGATTCCAGCGTGTCCTGGGCGGCCAGCACGTCGAAATAAGCCTGGGACACGCGCGTGATCAGGTCTTGCTGGGCCTGGGCGAACTGGGCTTCCGAGATGGCTTGCTGCAGCTTGCTCTGCTGGTAGGTTTCCCAGCGGTCCCAGCGGAACAGCGGCTGCTGCAGCGCGACCTGGATCTCATTGGTGCGCAGGTTGCTGCCGCCGCCCAGCGCGGGGTTGTTGTTCCACGCCGTGAAGTCGGCATTGCTCTTCGTGATGTCGCCGCTGATGCCGATGGTCGGCAACAGGCCGGAGCGCCCCTGGGTGATACGTTCGCGTCCCGCGGCGGCGGCCGCACGGGCGCTGGCATACGTGGCGTCGTTCGCCAATGCCTGCTGATACACCTGGATCAGATCGGCCGCCTGGGCATTGAGCGAAAACGCGCTGGCCAACAGTACGGCGATGAGGGGCTTCTGCATTACTTTCTCCGTCGGAGTCATCAATAGTTAAGGACGCAGGCCGTCAATACTTGGGCATCGAAGGATCGACCTGCACGGCCCAGGCGTGTATCCCGCCTGTGAGGTTGGTGATGTTGCTGAAGCCGTTGCGCTCCAGGAAGGCGGCCACTTGCATGCTGCGTGCGCCGTGGTGGCACACGCAGACGATGTCCTGGCCGTCATCCAGTTCGCTCACGCGGATCGGAATCAGGTTCATCGGAATCTGGGTCGAGCCCTCGATGTGGCAGGTCTCGTATTCCCAGTTTTCGCGGACGTCGAGCAGCAGCGGCTTCGGACGCGACGGGTCGGCCAGCCAGGTGGCCAACTCGGGTGCGGTAATGTGCTGCATCCTTGCGTCTCCCGTTGATTAAAACTGGAAGTGCGACGGCACCGGTGCGCCGCTCAGGTAGCGCACATTGGTCTCGAACACTTTCACGGTACTGAAAGAAGTTTCGCCCGTTCGGGTGATGATCGATGCTTCCATCACCGGCGCCTGGCCGACGATGGCGGCGATGCGGCCACCCACCTTCACCTGCTTCAGGATGGCTTCCGGCAGCACTTCCAGCGCGCCCGAGATCACGATCGCGTCGTACGGCGCACCCTTCTCCCAGCCCTGCGCGCCATTGCCGACTTCCACGGTCACGTTGTGGATGCCGGCATTGGCCAGGTTTTTCTTCGCCAGTTCCGCCGTTTCCGGATTGATTTCCACGGTGGTCACCTTGGCGGCGCGGTGCGCCAGCAGGGCAGCCATATAGCCAGAACCCGTGCCGATTTCCAGCACGGTCTCGTGTTTCTTCACACCGACTTCCTGCAGGATCCGCGCCTCGAACTTCGGCGCCAGCATGGCGTCGCCGCCCGGCAGCGGGATCTCGACGTCCGCGAACGCCAGGTTCTGGTACGCCGCCGGCACGAACTGTTCGCGCTTGACGACGTGCAGCAGGTCGAGCACATCCTGGTCCAGCACGTTCCACGGACGGATCTGCTGTTCGATCATGTTGAAGCGGGCTTGTTCGATATTCATCTTTATACTCGGTGGGAAAATAAATAATCCGATATTTTATCGTTGAACGGCTTCAGCAAACATATCTTAACGATATGAGGCTGAGTACCACGGGAAATTGCGACAGTCTGCAGTTTAGAGGGCATGAAACCCTGAAAACCGTGTCTTGACGTAGGAAAACAGGTCACGCGGCCGAGGCCGCCGGCAGCAGTCCATGCAGCGCCATGTCGAGGAAGGTGTCGAGGAAGGCCTGCGGTTCCAGTTCCGCAGGCGGACATGGACCGACGGAATGCTTCCAGATGACCAGGGTGAGCATCGGCGCGAACAGCACCTGGGTCGTCGTCCCCACGTCGATCGGCCGGAACTCGCCGCGCGCGATGCCGCGCTCGAGCATCGTCGCCATCGCCCTGGTGCCGCGGTTGATGACCTCTTCCTGGTAGAAGCGGGCCAGTTCCGGGAAGTTGCCGGCTTCCGCCATGACGAGCTTGATGATGCCGGACGCCTTGGTCGCGCCCAGCCGTTGCCACCACGAATGGATCAGGTGGCGCAGCAGGTCGGCGCTGTGGCCGTCGAACTCGGCGACGGACGCTTCCGCCTCGCCGATCACAGGCACGATATTGCTGCGCACGACGGCCTTGAACAATTCTTCCTTGTTTTCGTAATACAGGTACAAGGTGCCTTTCGACACGCCGGCGCGGCGCGCGACGTCTTCCAGGCGTGTGGCGGCGTAGCCACGCTCGACGAACAGGTCGATCGCCGCCTCCAGCAACTCCTGGGGCCGCGCGTCCTTACGGCGCTCCCAGCGCGGCTTGGTGTCAAAGGGGCATGGCATGCGTCTGTCCGACAACTAACTGTTGAGTCAGCAAATATAGACCGGGGGATAGGGCCAGTCAAGAACAGGTAGTATACTTGCACCTTGTCCGTCTCCGGTCTTTACATCGCACGTTTCCCCGGCCGTTCCAGTGAATTCTCCATCTTCCCCCGTCCATTGCCGCCCCGGTTGCGGCGCCTGCTGCATCGCCCCGTCGATCACGTCCCCGATTCCCGGCATGCCGAACGGTAAGCCGGCGGGCGTGCGCTGCGTGCAGCTGGACGAGCGCGACGGCTGCCGGATCTTCGGGCAGCCGGGCCGCCCCCCGGTCTGCGGCAGCCTGCCGCCCTCGCGCGAGATGTGCGGGGACACGCGCGAGCAGGCGATGTTCTTCCTGTCCGAACTGGAACGCTTGACGGCCTGACATGTGGAAACGGTAACTCGACGGCAGCCCCCTTCCTCATGGTAAGCTTGCGGCCCGCGCAATACCGTCCGCGCACGCGTCCCCAACCCTACCGAACCGCATACACCAAATGGATATCATTCTCGCCCTCAAAGCGATCATCATGGGCCTCGTCGAGGGCTTCACCGAATTCCTGCCGATCTCGTCCACCGGCCACCTGATCCTGGCCGGTAGCCTGATCAATTTCACGGGCGAAGTGGCCCAGGTGTTCGAGATCGCAATCCAGGCCGGCGCCATCTTCGCCGTGATGTGGGAATACCGCGCGCGCATCGGTGCCGCGCTGGGCGGCGTCACGTCCGACCCGCGCCAGCAAAAGCTCGTCATCAACCTGATCGTCGCCTTCATCCCGGCGGCCGTGCTCGGCGTGCTGTTCAGCAAGGCGATCAAGGCGCACCTGTTCGCACCGGTGCCGGTGGCGGCCGCGTTCATCGCCGGCGCGTTCGTGATCCTGTGGGCGGAACGCCGCCACAAGGTGCTGCCGGGCGCGCACCGCATCCAGAGCGTGGACGACATGAGCGTCCTCGACGCGTTCAAGGTCGGCTGCGCCCAGTGCTTCGCGCTGATCCCGGGCACCAGCCGTTCGGGCGCCACGATCATCGGCGGCATGCTGTTCGGCCTGTCGCGCACGGCCGCCACGGAATTCTCGTTCTTCCTCGCGATTCCGACCCTGCTCGCCGCCACCGTGTACTCCGTCTTCAAGGCGCGCCACGACCTGCACGCGAGCGACCTGCCGCTGTTCCTGATCGGCGGCGTGGCGGCGTTCGTGTCGGCCTTCCTGTGCGTACGTTGGCTGTTGCGCTTCATCAGCACGCACGACTTCACGGGCTTCGCCTGGTACCGTATCGTATTCGGTGTGGTCATCCTGGTCACCGCCCATTTCGGCTGGGTCGTCTGGGCCGAGTAATTGGAAAGCAGTAGCATCATGACGAGCGACATCCAGCAACGCGCGCTGCAGATCCTGCAGACGGTATTCGGCTACCCCGCTTTCCGGGGGCAGCAGGCCGACATCGTCGAGCACGTGGCCTCCGGCGGCGATGCGCTCGTGCTGATGCCCACCGGCGGCGGCAAGTCGCTGTGCTACCAGATTCCGGCGCTGCTGCGCGACGGCGTGGGCGTCGTCGTGTCGCCGCTGATCGCGCTCATGCAGGACCAGGTCGATGCGCTGGCCGAAGTCGGCGTGCGCGCCGCGTTCCTGAATTCCACGCAGACGTTCGAAGAAACCTTGCGCATCGAACGCATGGTGCGCACGGGCGAGCTCGACCTCGTCTACGTGGCGCCCGAGCGCCTGATGACGCCGCGCTGCCTGGAACTGTTCGAGTCCGCGCACATCTCGCTGTTCGCCATCGACGAGGCGCACTGCGTCTCGCAATGGGGCCACGATTTCCGGCCCGAATACATCCGCCTGTCGATCCTGCACGAGCGCTTCCCGCACGTGCCGCGCATCGCGCTGACGGCGACGGCCGACCAGCTCACGCGCGCCGAAATCGCCCAGCGCCTGCAACTGGAAGAGGCGCGCCAGTTCGTGTCGTCGTTCGACCGTCCGAACATCCGCTATGCCATCGTCGAAAAGACGAACGGCCGCAAGCAGCTGCTCGACTTCATCTCGGCGGAACACCCGGGCGACTCCGGCATCGTCTACTGCCTGTCGAGAAAAAAGGTCGAGGAGACGGCGGAATTCCTCAACGAAAACGGCATCCGCGCCCTGCCCTATCATGCCGGCATGGAGTATTCGCTGCGGGCCGACAACCAGGCGCGCTTCCTGCGTGAAGACAATATCGTGATGGTCGCGACCATCGCGTTCGGCATGGGCATCGACAAGCCGGACGTGCGCTTCGTCTGCCACCTCGACCTGCCGAAATCGCTCGAAGGCTATTACCAGGAGACGGGCCGCGCGGGTCGCGACGGCCAGCCGTCGAATGCCTGGATGGCCTATGGCCTGCAGGACGTCGTGCTGCAGCGGCGGATGATCGACGAATCCGAGGCCGACGAGAATTTCAAGCGCGTGCTGTCGTCCAAGCTCGACGCCATGCTGGGCCTGTGCGAAACGCTCAGCTGCCGGCGCATGCGCCTGCTGGAGTACTTCGGCGAACGCTCCGGCCCGTGCGGCAACTGCGATACGTGCCTGATCCCGCCGACGTCGTTCGACGCGACGGTGCCCGTGCAAAAGCTGCTGTCCGCGATCTACCGCGTCGACCAGCGCTTCGCGGCCGGCCACCTGATCGACGTGCTGCGCGGCGTGTCGTCCGAACGCATCGTCCAGTGGCACCACGACAAACTGACCGTGTTCGGCGTCGGTGCCGAGCGCGGCGAACAGGAATGGCGCGCCATCGTGCGCCAGACGATCGCCCTCGGCCTCGTCACCGTCGACCACGACGCCTTCAGTTCATTGAAACTGACGGAGGCGGCGCGGCCGGTGCTGAAAGGCGAGCAAAAGGTGCAGCTGCGCCAGTACCAGAAACCGGTCAAGCCCAAGCGCACGTCCACGCCGCGCGGCAGCTACGAAGAGGTCGAACTGTCGAAGTCGGAACAGGCGATCTTCGACAAGCTGCGCTGGTGGCGCGTCGAAACGGCACGCGCGCACGGCGTGCCGGCATACGTCGTGTTCCAGGACGCGACCCTGCGCGAGATCGCCAAGGTCAAGCCCACGTCGCTGGACCAGCTGCGCGGGGTGTCCGGCGTCGGCGAGAAGAAGCTGACGTCCTACGGCGACGAGATCGTCGGGATCATCAGCGAGATGGTGTAGCGTTACTTCTTTTTGAAGACGAGGTCCCACACGCCGTGGCCCAGCTTGAGGCCGCGGTTCTCGAACTTGGTCAGCGGCCGGTACGCCGGCTTTTCCGCATATCCGTCGGCCGTGTTCTGCAACGCCGGTTCCGCGCCCAGCACGTCCAGCATCTGCACCGCGTAATCTTCCCAGTCCGTCGCGCAGTGGATGTAACCGCCCTGCGCCAGCTTGCGGCACAAGAGCTCGACGAATGGCGGCTGGATCAGGCGGCGCTTGTTGTGGCGCGCCTTGTGCCACGGGTCGGGGAAGAAGATGTGCACGCCGGACAGCGTCCCGTCGGCGATCATGTTGTTCAGCACCTCGACGGCGTCATGCTGGAGGATGCGCAGGTTCGCGATCTCCTGTTCGCCCGCCAGCTTCAACAGGCTGCCCACGCCGGGGGTGTGCACCTCGACGCCGATGAAATCCTTGTCCGGCATCGCCTGCGCGATGTGCGCCGTCGTGCCGCCCATGCCGAAGCCGATCTCCAGGATCAGCGGCGCGGTGCGGCCGAACGCCGCGTGGAAGTCGAACGGCGCCTTCTGGTACTCGATCAGGTAGCGCGGGCCGAACGCTTCCAGCGCGCGCGCCTGTCCGGTCGACAGGCGGCCGGCGCGGGTGACGAAGCTGCGGATGCGGCGTTCGGTCGGGTCATAGAGCATGGTGCGGCCCTGCTCGTTGGTAGGCGTATCGGAGGACATGGGAGATAGAGGAAGAGTCTGAAAAAGCGGGCGCCATTATAACCCGGCGCTTTCCCGCGCCAATCTTCGCCATAATGCGTGCTTGACCACAGGAGTTGCCGATGCGCCAGCAGACCCACCCGATCGCCACCGAGGACAACGTCGCCGCCTACCGCCTCACGTCCTTTCACTACGGCACGCAAGGCAGCGGCAGGAAAGTCTATATCCAGGCCTCGCTCCATGCGGACGAGGTGCCGGCCATGCTGGTCGCGCACGTCCTGCGCCGGGAGCTCGACCGGCTGGACGCGGCCGGCAAGGTCCGCGGCGAGATCATCCTCGTGCCGGCGGCGAACCCGATCGGGCTGTCGCAAGTGATCCACGGCGCCCCGTTCGGCCGCTTCGACCTGGCCAGCGGCGTCAATTTCAACCGCTCGTACCGGCACGTGGCCGACGCCCTGAAAATCTCGCTGGAGGGAAAACTGGGCCCGGACGCCGCCGCCAACGCGGCCCTCGTGCGCGCCCACGCGCGCCGCGAAGTCGCGGCCTGGCTGCCGCAAAACGCGACCGAGGAACTCAAGAAGACGCTGCTGGGCATGGCGATCGACGCCGACATCATGCTCGACCTCCATTGCGACAACGAGGCCGTGCTCCACATGTACACCGGCACGCCGCTGGCCGGGCGCGTCAAGCCGCTGGCCGCGCTGATGGGCGCGCACGCGGTGCTGCTGGCGACGGAATCCGGCGGCGAGCCGTTCGACGAAGCGTGCAGCCGCGTATGGTGGCAACTGCAGGAACATTTCGGCGACCGCTTCCCGATCCCGCTCGGCTGCGTCGGCGTGACGGTCGAACTGCGCGGCGAGAACGACGTGCGCTACGACCTCGCCGAACAGGATGCGCACGCGCTGCTGCAATACCTGGCGCGCGAAGGCGTCGTCGACCTGCCGTCCGAACCGCTGCCGGCCCCGCTGTGCGAACCGACGCCGCTGGAGGGCGTGGAGCCTTTGCACGCGCCGCATGCGGGCGTGCTGGTGTTCCTGAAAAAGCTGGGCGACCGCGTGCAGGCCGGGGATGCCGTCGCCGACATCGTCGACCCGGTCAGCGGCAAGACGACGACCGTGCGGCCGACGCAGTCCGGCATCCTGTTCGCCGGCACGGCGCACCGGCATCTGCTGCGCGGGATGCACGTCTGTAAGGTCGCGGGGGCGACGGCGTGGCGGAGCGGGAGTTTGCTGGGCGCTTGAAAAGAAACCCACAACTAAACCGTCGCCCCCGATATACCGTCGCCCGCGATATACCGTCGCCCCCGCGAAGGCGGGGGCCCAATTTTGCAAGCGCCGCCGTGACGCATGCATGACTTGGGTCCCCGCCTCCGCGGGGACGACGGATCAGGCGTTGCAGGTCTTACGCCGCGAGCGCCTCCTTGGCATGATTGGGTCCCCGCCTGCGCGGGGACGACGGATCAGGCATTGCGGGTCTTACGCCGCGAGCGCCTCCTTTGCGTGACTTGGGTCCCTGCCAAGGCGGACGGCCAGTCCGGGAACGAACGGATCAGGCGTTGCAGGTCTTACGCCGCCAGCGCCTCCTTGAACAGATACCGCTTGGCCAGCAGCGGCGCGATCGACGCCGCCGGCTGCGGACGCGCGACGAAATAACCCTGCACCTCGTTGCAGTTCAGCGCGCGCAGGATCATCAGCTGATCCTCGTTCTCGACGCCTTCCGCCACGACTTCCATCCCGAGCGCGTGCGCCATCGACACGATGGCCTGGAAGAACACGGTGCCTTCCTTCGACCGTCCCAGTTCGGCCGTGAACGAGCGGTCGACCTTGAGCACGTCCATCTTCATGCGCTGCAGCTGCGACAGCGACGAGTAGCCCGTGCCGAAATCGTCGACGTGCAGCTTGACGCCCAGCGCGCGGATCGCGGCCAGTTCTGCCAGGATCTCGGCCTGGTCGCCCATCATCGCGGACTCCGTGATCTCGACTTCGAGCAGGCCGGCCGGCACGCCGTGACGTTGCAGCGCGTCGGCCAGCTCGCGCTGCACGCCGCCGCGCAGGAACTGCTTGGGCGAGACGTTGATCGATACCGGCACCGGCACGGCGCCATGCGCGCGCCACGCGGCCAGCTGGGCGCAGGCCTGGTCGATCACGATGGCGCCGATCGGCACGATCAGGCCGCTCGACTCGGCCAGCGGAATGAATTCGTCCGGGCGGATCATGCCCAGCGTCGGATGCTCCCAGCGCAGCAGCGCTTCCATGCTCAGGAGCTCGCCCGTGCGGGTGTCCACGCGCGGCTGGTAGTGCAGCACGAACTGGCGCTTGTCGATCGCTTCCATCAGGCGCTGGCGCAGCTGGGTGCGGGTCTTGAGGATGTTCGACTGCGCGGGATCGAAGAAGCGGTACTGCCCCTTGCCTTCGGCCTTGCCGGCATACATGGCGATGTCGCCGTGGCGGATCAGCGTCACCGCGTCGAGGCCGTCGCGCGGGTACACGGCGATGCCGACCGAGGCGCCGATCATGTGCTGCTCGTCCGCGATCGGGAATGGCTTGCTGAAGGCATCGACGATGCGCGCGGCGACGATGGCCACCTGCTGGTCGCTGTCGAAAGGGCTGAGCAGGACGACGAATTCGTCGCCGCCGAAGCGCGCCACGCTGTCGCCCGGACGCAGTTGCGACATCAGGCGCTCGGCGCCCAGCTTGAGCAGGCGGTCGCCGACGGCATGGCCGTGTGAATCATTGACCTGCTTGAATTCGTCGAGGTCGATGAACAGCAGCGCCGCACCGTGGCCGCTGTTCTGCGCCTGGGCCAGCGCCGACGGCACGAAGTTCAGGAACCAGTGGCGATTCGGCAGGCCGGTGAGGCTGTCCTCGTTGGCCAGGCGCGCCAGCTGCGATTCGTGCTCCTTGCGCTCGCTGATGTCCTGCAGCGTGACGGCGAGGACGTCGCCCACGCGCACGATGCGCCGGTGGCCCCAGCGGATGTTCAGGCGGTTATTGTCGGGCATGCGCCGGTCTTCCTGGTGGAAGCCGACGGCCATGGCCGTGCGGTAGTTGGCGGACAGGTCGTCGAACGACGTGCCGTGATGGAGTTCGGAGATCAGGCTGCCGACGAGTTGCGTGTGCGTGGCGCCATAGAAGAAGGCGCCGCGCTCGTTGCAGTCGACGATGCGGAAGTCGATCATCTGGCCCTTGCGGTCGCGTACCGGCGCGACCATGTAGAAGCCGTCGTTGCCGCTCTCGGTGGCCGTGCGGTAGGCGCGCTGGATTTCGGCGCGCTCGCCGGCCCGCGCGCCCGCGCGCAGCGACAGCATGCTCGCGCCCAGCGCCAGCAGCGACAGCACGGCGCTCGCCAGCACCGTCTGGTTGCGGTTGTCGGTCCAGTAGGCGTCGGCCGCTTCCAGCACGGCCGTATGCGACAACGCCACGAGGGCCACGAGCGGATACGCGCTGGACCGGCGCCAGCCCAGCACGCGCGGCTCACCGTCGGCAAATCCGCCGTGCCCCTCGACCAGCTGCACGCCGCGCGCCACCGGCCAGCGGTCGGCATTGGCGGGCAGCAGTGAACTGGCACTCTGGGTGCGTACGATGCCGCGGGCGTCCTGCTCGACGCGCAGGGAATTCTCGGTGCCGACCAATGCCAGCAAGCTGCCGGGGCCCAGCGTGGGCGAGCTGACGAACGAGGTGAAATAGCCGGCATCGACGGCCATCAGCAGCACGCCGTCGAATCCGTCGTCGGCCGTGTCGAGGCGGCGCGTGAACAGAATCGTGCCGCGGGTCTCGTCCAGTTCCGGCGGCGGCGTGCCGATGCGCAGCGCGGTCGAGATGGCGTCGCGGTGCTGGACGAAAAAGCCGGCCCTGGACAGGTTCAACCCGCGCTCGTGGATACGGCTCGAGGAGCGGATCGCGCCGTCGGGTCCGATCACGCTCACGTTGACGAAGGCGGCGTCGGTGAACATGCCGTCGCGGCGCATGTTCTCGATCAGGCTGCGGTCGTGCGCATGCTCCCAGCTGTGCTTGAGCTGCATGGTGATCTGGTCGATCTGCGCGACCGAGCGCGTGACGTACTGTTCGTAGGCCTCGGCATAGGCGTCGGCCTCCTTGAAGGCCTGCTCCTCGGCGCGCCGGCGTTCGGCGCCGGCATGCAGGATGGTGGCGGTCCAGAGGGCGGCGCAGGCGAGCAGCGCCAGCGCGGGCCACAGCAGCGCGAGGAATCGGTGGGTGCGCGGGGCGGTGTGCGCACTGGACTTGGACATGCGGTTTCCGTCAGATAGGCGTGGGCCAAGGGGGCACACACTCAGTTACTGTTCAGCAACGCACAGTGTAAGAAGTGAAAGTTACCGCTTGATGACAATGGCGCGGAGAAATATTACGGACATCGCAAGGTTACCCGGGCACACCACCGGCCAACGCCCGCGCCAACGCGTCCACGTCGGCCGGCTTCACGAAATGGTAATGGAACCCCGCGGCCTTCGACGCGTCGCGGTCCTGCTGCTGGCCATAGCCCGTGAGCGCGATGAACAGGGCGCCGGCCGCCCCCGGCAGCGCGCGGATCTGGCGTGCCAGTTCGTGGCCGTCCATGCCCGGCAGGCCGATGTCGAGGACGAATGCGTCGAAGGACCGTTCGCGCGCGCTGACCAGTGCCTGCAGCGGATCGTACTCGACGGCCGCCTCGTGCCCGAGCACTTCCAGCAGCATCGCCACCGTCTGGGCGGCATCGACGTTGTCGTCGACCACCAGCACGCGCCGGACGCCCGGCGGCGCCGCGGCATCGGCGGCGCGGCCGCCCACCGCGGGCGCGGACGCCGCGACCCGGTCGCCGTGGCGCTCGATGACGTTCCTGACCGGCGGGGGCGCCACCCCCACGCCGTCGTCGGGGTGTACCAGTTCGGCCAAGGCGCCGCCGTCCCGCGATTCTTCGATGATGCCGATGAAGTCGTACATACGCTCGTTCCAATATTCAGCCGCATGGCATTGCCAATGGTACGAAAATACGCCTCGTTGGCGCGCAGCCTACGCACGATAGGGCCGCGCCCGGTCGCTTCCCGGCACGCGGAAGGCCGTCCATACGACGCATGCGCCAAGGATAACCTTCCCAGTGCCGCGCGGCAATACGCGCACGGTTGAATGATCCAGGTCGCCGGTCAGCGCCGCGCTTCGGCCTGGGCCAATACTTCGTTGACTTCGTTCAGGTCGGCGGGCTTGACGAGGAAATGGTCGAAGCCGGCGTGCCGGGCCTCCTCGCGATCCTGGCGCTGGCCGTAGCCGGTCAGGGCAACCAGCGTGGCGGTCGCGTTTTCCGGCTGAGCGCGCAGGCGCCGCGCCAGTTCGTAGCCATCCATGTCGGGCAGGCCGATGTCGAGCAGCAGAACGTCGGGATGCTCGTTGCGCGCCCGCGCCAGCGCCCCGCGCCCGTCGTACTCGACGCTCACCGCATGGCCCTGCACTTCGAGCAGCGCGGCCAGCATCTGGGCGGCGTCCGCGTTGTCGTCGACCACGAGCACGCGCAGGTTGCCGTTGTCCTGGACGGCTCCCGCCGCGCCCGCCGCGCCGGCGTCAGGCGTCCGTGTCGGGGCACGCACCACGCACGGCAGGCTGATCGAGAACTCGCTGCCCTGCCCCAGGCCGTCGCTGAAGGCGTGCACCGTGCCGCCGTGCAGCGCGACGAGGCTCTTGACGAGCGCCAGCCCGATCCCGAGCCCGCCCTGGGAACGGTCCGGCGTGCGCTCGGCCTGGGTGAACAGGTCGAAGATGTACGGCAGGACCTCCGGCGCGATCCCGACGCCGTTGTCGCGCACGGCCACCGTCACGCGCTCCGCTTCCGCCGTCACGGCCAGCACGATGCGCCCACCCGGCGCGGTGTACTTGGCGGCGTTGTTGAGGATGTTCGAGATGACCTGCACGAGCCGCGTGCGGTCGCCGATCACGTGCGCCGGCTGGCCGGACAGTTGCAGCGTCAGCGCATGGCGGCGCGTGTCGACCAGCGGCCGCACCTGCTCGACGGCGGCGGCGACGATCACGTTCAGGTCCAGCTCTTCCTTCTCGAGCGTGACGAGGCCGCGCGTGACGCGTGACACGTCCAGCAGGTCGTTGACGAGGTCCGTCATGTGCTCGGCCTGGCGCACGATGATCTCGCTGGCATTGGCCACGCTCCTGGGCTCAAGGCGGCCGAGCTTGAGCAGCTGGGCCGCCGTCATGATCGGCGCAAGCGGGTTGCGCAGCTCGTGCGCCAGCATGGCCAGGAACTGGTCCTTCTGGCGGTTGGCCGCGCGCAGCTCGTCCTCGACGAGCTTGCGGGCCGTGACGTCGCTGCCTTCCACGAAGATGCCGTTCACCTGGCCGTTCTCGTCGCGGATCGGCTGGTACACGAAGTCGATGTAGCGTTCTTCCAGGGGCCCGTCCGGCTCGCGCTGCAGGCGCACGGGCAGCGCATGGCCGACGAACGGCTCGCCCGTCGCATAGACCCGGTCGAGCAGTTCGAGGAAGCCCTGGCCGACGATCTCGGGCAACGCCTCGCGCGCGCGCTTGCCGACGATCGGACGGTGGCCGACCAGCTGCATGTACGACTGGTTCGTCAGCTCGAACACGTGCTCGGGACCGCGCAGCACGGCCATGATCCCGGGCGCCTGCGCGAACAGGCCGCGCAGCCGCTCGTTTTCCTCGTTACGGTATTTCTCGGCCAGCACCTGGTCGGTGACCTCGACGACGGCGCAGTACATGCCGGCGATGACCCCGGTCTCGTCGCGCACGGGCGAATACGAGAACGTGAACCAGGTCGGCTCGTCGTAGCCGTGGCGATTCATGACGAGATACAACCGGTCGGCATACGTCGCCTCGCCGCGCAGGGCGCGCCCGATCAGCGGCTCGATGTCGGGCCAGATCTCGGACCAGATGTCGTGGAAGCGCCCGCCGAGCGCGGCCGGGTGCTTGTCGCCCAGGATGTCGCGGTAGGAGTCGTTGTACAGTAACCGGAGTTCCGGTCCCCAGGCCACGAACATCGGAAACTTCGAGTTGAGCAGCAGGCCGACGACCGTGCGCAACGCCTGCGGCCACGTGCGCGGCGAGCCCAGGGGCGAACCGGACCAGTCGTGCGCACGCATCATGGCCCCCACTTCACCGCCGCCGCTCAGGAACATGAGGGCGCCGGCATCGTCGAGCGCATTCGGGTGGTAGGGGCCGTAGCCTTCTTCTTGCATGATTGATACTGGATGGAGCGACAACACCAGTGTGCCATAAGGGGGCGCGCCAGGCGCGCACGGCGGGACGAGCGGACTCGTACGTATTACAGGCGAAGGCAAATACGTCTATTGATCGGGCTCAACAGCAAGTCATGGCAGTCGGTTTTTTACTTGCTCCAGCGTCATATGGAATGGACCGATTTACGCACTCGCAAACGGGCTCGGAGAACATAAAGCAAGCGCAGCGGCAAATTGCCATATCGGAAAATATCATCCAGATTAACTGATGCCCTGTCTTGGTCGGATTTACCTGCTTCGTTCAATCGAAATATATCGAACAGGTCAGGCATTAGCAATACGGACCTTGAAGATATTGCCGAAGGCAGCGTCACCATCACATTAATAATTCCCGTGAGAAAGCGTGCATATTTCAAGCCTGGCAGTTGCTAAACTGGACGATTAAAATCATTTTCGACAATCTCGTTATGATCACACTGATTTCCCGTCCGTTGCGCGCCATCGCGTTGTGCATTCTGCTATCCGGGACCTGTACGCCGATTGATGGCTTTGCTGAGGATGCGCCAAACTGGGCAGCGCTCGCACGGCAAGATCTTCAGTTTGCAGCCGACACGATTGCGTCAAGGCACGCTGGCGTTGTCGATGGGCAGCCCAGCGTGACGGGTCCACTCACGACCGGACTGCGCGTCGCGCTTGCGGATGTCGACGCCGTACACAATGAGCAGGATTATCTGCGATTGCTGACGCGATTTATTGCCGGATTCGGCGACCCGCACACGGCGATCGACCTGCACCTGACCACGCGTGGCTGGACCGGCATCATACTTGACCAAATCGATGGCCGATATCGCGTCATATGGTCGGAGCCCGGTTGGCCAAATGCATTGCCGCCGACCGGTGCCGTCGCAGAGAGCTGCGACGGCGTATATACCGGCACCTACCTGCAGCTGAAAGTCGGGCCGTTCGTGAACCGCCGCGCCGAATATTCCACCGCCTTGAGTTCGTTGGCTCAACAATCGATGTTTGACACCGGTTTGGGCTGGACGCCGGCGCAGTGCGTATTTGCTCTGGCAGACGGCAGTGTGCGTCGCTTCGCGCTACCGCTGCGCGTTGTGCCCGAACAGGTCAGCCAGGCACGGCTGAACGCCCTGCGTCCCCTCTACCATGCGGCAGCCAAGCCAGTCGGTGTGACACAGCTGGGACCTGGCCGCTATTGGGTCGGTATGCCGACGTTCAACGGCAAGTATTCAGGCGCTGCCTACGAAGCGCTGTATCCGAAACTGGCGGCGCTGAAGCAGCCGGCATGGGTCGTGCTGGACCTGCGCGGCAATGGCGGCGGCGATTCCAGCTGGGGCACGCGCGCACTCGGCGCCCTGTATGGCACAGCCTACAGCAGTCAACTGGAAAAGGCCGGTGGGGAACAGGAGTATCTCATTGCCGATAACGTCACTGTCAATCAGCTCAAGCGGTATATTGCAGCGCCGGAATTCGCCAATTCAAGGGATGATCTGGTCGAAGTCCTGGAGAAAGTGCGCGGTGCCATAGAAGCGGGCAGCAAGATGGCACTCGTGTCGGGACGAGCCGACGCCCCGACAGCCGATGCGCTTCCGGCGCGGGTCGTCCGTCGCCCCCATGGTCCGCGCCTGGCTGCCATCATTGATCGCGACTGCTTCAGTTCGTGCATGAATGTACTACAACAAATCCGCGCCACCGGCGACGCCGTCGTCCTGGGAGAGCCAACCATCGGCTATTCTCCATTCGGCGAAATTTCCCGGATCGACCTCCCAAGCCGGCGCGGCGCGTTGTTGATCCCATCCGCCGTGTTCAGGACCGCACAGGCAACGCGTCAGCCATTCCTGCCGGACTATACATTCTCCGGAAAAATGACCGACGATAACGCTCTCACAACGTGGGTCAACCGCATTCTCGACGACCTGACCGTACGTGTTGAAAGAAAAGCTTTTTGACTATTTGAGCGCGCAAAACTGCTTATGGCCGGGGACTTTCGAATGGGCCCATTCACCGGTCGAGATCATTCAATCTCCATATTTAAAAAACGGGGATATCGTCGCCTTTCGAGCTCGTTCATCCGCTGTCCGTGGTGGCTAACAAAGCCGGAATGAATACCGCCGCCAGAGGCTACCGCGATATTGCAGCGGCTTAGCGGAATGCGCGGTGGCATGCCAGGGGCTTACATCGCAAGGCAAATAAGGTAAAATAACCCTGCTGCCTCAATCTTGGCGGGCATAGCATAGTGGTAATGTCCCAGCTTCCCAAGCTGGTTAGACGGGTTCGATCCCCGTTGCCCGCTCCATGTCTTCGAAGTACCGAAAGATCAAAGATCTTGCGGGAACTATCTCAAGTCTCTGTCGCGCCGCAATACGGTGGTCATGCGTTGGTCGTTGTCGCATACGTCGCTGCCGGCGCGATCGACCAGGACGGCACATTCCACGTCAGGTCGCTGCCGAACCACATATGCACCAGGAATATGCTCTGGATGAACGCACGCCCCGTATAGGTTTACGGCGCGGCATGGCTGCTCGACAGATGACGCGTGTTGGCTCAGGAATATCACGAAACCGCTGAGCAGGAAGAACAGGTCGACGGCCAGGTAGCCATGCGAAATGACGTTCCTGACCGGCGCCGGCGCCGACTCATTCCTGAGGCCCAGAAAACGGTAGATCACCACCCGCCGTGAGCAGACTCCCCGTCACCCAACGAATTGCTTGAATTTCACGGTATCGCACGTCCTTTTACCTTGAGTTGGTCGCGCGTCACGCGCGCCGCGTACTGGTCGATCGCCACTGTCAGGCTGAGCATGTAGAAGATGTACGGCTGGTAGGCGATGCCGACAAAGGAGCCACCGGCGAGAAATACGACGATCGAGGTCATCAGTGCATTGGCCAGCCCGGCAATCCAGGCCATGCCGGCATCGTTTTTCCAGGTCTTCTTCAACTTTATTAATTTAAATAGTGCAATCCCGACCATAGCGAAATACATGGCGAAACCGATGAAACCTTGTTCGCCCAACATCTCGAAATAGATACTGTGGAAAGCTTTGCCGCCGACCTGTCCTTCGGGAAGATACTCGGTCACGCCATCCGATGTGACGCCAAGAATACGATTGTGTAGATAAGCATCAAAGCCGCCGCCCAGCGGATGCTTACCGACGAAGCCGATCGTCCATTCCCACACCTTGAGCCGGCCAAGTGCGGACGAGTCCGCATTGTAGGTTTCGATCGTGGACATGCGGTTACCCCAGCGGGTCGCGGATAGGTCGAGATTCAATATAATGACGGCGACAATGGCGAGGCCTGCCAGCCACCATACTTTCTTCTTCGACTGAAGCATCGAGAGCAGGCACATCACACCAATGGCGATGACACCGGTGCGCGCCGCCGTCCCGACCATGGCTGCTACCGCCATGACGATAATGGCCAGGAACAAGCCGCGCGTCAGCAGGTTTCTCGGAAATATCAAGGTATGGCGCATGAGGAACATGATCAGTGGGATCAACATTACGCAGACAACCGCCAGCGTGCTGCTCTCGGACAAACCGGAATTTCCCGTTCCCATGACGGCCAGCGTCCCGTAGCCCCCACCGCCAAGGACGGTCTTCACGCCGGCCGAGAACAGGATCGTACTGGCGGAGAACACGAACACCAGGATGAAGGCTTCGATCTGGACCCGCGAGCGAAAGAGGTACGGGATCAGGACTGCGAAAATAAGGACCTTGGACGCCCAGTCCCACTTCCCCCATGCCTGCGTCGGGAAATCCGAAATGAGCGTCGTGAATGTCACCCAGACGGTGAGCATCGTAATCAGAATCAGGATCGGGCCGAATTTCGGCGGCGATTTTTTATCCTTGGCGACGAACAGCGTCAGCGTGGCCATCGCCGCGATGAACGACAGCGGGAGACTGTTGATGATGGAATAGGCGAGCTGCTGGGGCCTGACGATATCCACCCAAATAAAGCCCAGCGCTGCGGCAAATGGGGCGAAAAAACCCGCGAACATCAGTGCGGCAAACACTGCCGACAAAAAGAGACTCTGCATACGTGTGATGCCTTGCGCAACAGTAAAAAGCGGCCCGAAGCTGTATGGTTATTTGCGAACGTTCTTCTTCGCCGGCGGTGGCGGTTGCTGTTCCTCGCGTGAAAACCAGGGAAGCAGCTTGTCCAGTTTGATTGCGCGGATAACCGTATAAATTATTAACGTACTGAAAAGCAATATTGCTGCAGTGTCAATCATGCGTGACCTTTGACGGGAATCTGTTGCCGCGTATCGATGAGTTACCGGAACGAACGGGCGCTAGAATAACATGCAATATACGGCCACACCGTTGCCTCAACGGACTTTGTATTATCAGCCAGTCTCGAAACCGAGCACAACAACCTTTCCCGTCGCGTGCCGCCCTGCCAACACAGGTGCGGCCGTTCACATGACAATCTTTCAACGCAAAGTATTGACGGCGCGCAGACCGGTCCCGCTGCGCTTTAGACGTTTTCAGCATGAGCTTGTGCCGAAAAATTCGTTGGACCACCCATGGACGGGCTCGTAATATTGACAACTCGTCTATAGAACAGCGGAGGCATCGTGGCGCCCGAATTCCCTGAGCGACATCTTTCCGGCCCGGCGCACATTGCCGCTCTCCAATTGTCGCCGCACATGCGGGGCAACCGCCTCCGGGAGCACGACTGATGGCCGACTTCGACATCGGCGCGATCGTGCGCGACCTGCACGACGCGCGCCAGCAATGGCGCCAGGTCCATCGTCCGGCCGGCGAAGCGCGCGGCATCGAGTTCCCGTCGCGCGAAGCGCTGGCGACCGTCGTCGGGCAACTCAAGGGGGTGCTGTTTCCGCTGCGCCTGGGCCCGCCCGACCTGCGCCAGGAAAGCGAGGACTTCCACGTCGCGCACGCGCTCGACACCGCCCTGCACGCGCTGCTGCGCCAGGTGCGCATCGAGCTGCGCTACAGCGCGGCGCTGCGCCAGCTGACCGATACCGACATCGAACCACGGGCGCTGGAGGCCACGCGCGTGTTCGGCGCCGCCCTGCCCGGCATCCGCGTCCTGCTCGACAGCGACGTGATCGCCGCCTACCAGGGCGACCCGGCCGCGCGCAGCGTCGACGAAGTGCTGCTGTGCTATCCGGGCATCCACGCGATGATCCACCACCGCCTCGCACACTGCCTGTACGGCCTCGGCCTGCCACTGCTGGCGCGGATCATCGCCGAGCTGGCGCATGCGGAGACGGGCATCGACATCCACCCGGGCGCCACGATCGGCCCCGGCTTCTTCATCGACCACGGCACGGGCGTCGTGATCGGGGAAACCGCCGTCATCGGCCAGCGCGTGCGCCTGTACCAGGCCGTCACCCTGGGCGCGAAGCGCTTCCCCGCGAATGCCGACGGCACGCTGCAAAAGGGCTTGCCGCGCCATCCCGTCGTCGAGGACGACGTCGTCATCTATGCCGGCGCCACCCTGCTGGGCCGCATCACCGTCGGCAAGGGCGCCGTCATCGGCGGCAATGTCTGGCTGACGCACGACGTGCCACCCGGTGCCCGCGTGGCCCAGGCCGCGTCGCGCGAGGATGACCTGGGGGTGCCGGGCGAGCCGGCGTGAGCGGGTCGGCGCGACCCGGTCATCTTGGGCTCTCGACCGCATAGCCCCTGGCCTGCAGCCCGGCCAGGTAGCTCGTCGGACCGACGATGTCCTGGATCTCCAGAACGGCGAACGTGGACACGTTGGCGGCCAGCGCCTTTTCCGCCGCCTTGAGCCAGGAGGTGCGCAGGCGTTCGCGCATCTGGCGCAGGGCCGCGGCGTCCTTCGCGATCGAACTGTTCAGGATGGCGTCCAGGCAGGCGTCCTGGCGTTCCGCGAAGTTCAGGCCGCGGATTTCGCCGATGTCGCCATTGGCCCAGGCATTCGCCCGCACGCGCATTGTTTCGAGGTCGACGTCCAGGCTGTCGAGCGTCCTGGTGAAGCAGACGAGGTCGTCCACCTGCGAATTCTTGAAGTCGCGCACGAGCTTGCGGGGATCGTCGAGCATGACGTCGTAGCCCGAGTCGCTCAGCTTGACCTTGTTCTTTTTCGCGATGTCCTCGATCGTGTCGAGCACTTCGCCGCCGTAGGACAGGCCGCTCTTCTTGAGGCCGGCGAGCAGCAATTCCTCGCCGGCGAAGACCGGGCGGTAATGCTCGACGCCGTCGTCGCTGCCGATATATTTTTCCTTGAGCACGGTCCAGTGCGCATAAACGTCGGATGGAACGACGTCGTGCAGCACCGCATCGTCGGGATTGCGCTTGATGCCGATGAGGCTGGGCAACGCAGTCAGCCCACGGAAGAAACCGATGTGGGCTTTCGCGACCGGCGGCATGAGCACTTCCTGCGACCTGGACACCAGCCGCTCGACGCGCGATGCATCCCATTCCATCGTCCGCGGCAGCGGTGCATAGGTCCCGAACACCCACATCACATGCGTTCCCTTCGATACCTTCCAGACGCCTGGGCCGGGGCGGCGCCCTTCGACGACGACCGTGGCCGGAATGGCATCCGGCGCGGGTTCGATGACGGCCGCCGGGCCGGCCGGCGGCGCGGCCTGGTCCACGGTCTGGGCGAGTGCCGGCACGGCCAACAGGCCCAGCCAGAGCGCGTAGCGCCTGCTTCTCTTCCTCATAGGGGGCATCCTTGTTGTTGTAGCGCGCTAGCTTAACGCTTATTTCGGGCTCTCGACCGTATAGCCTTTCGCCTGCAGATCGGCCAGGTAGCTTGCCGGGCCGACGATGTCCTTCATCGGCAGGATCGCAAAGGTCGAGGTGTTGTCGGCCAGCGATTTTTCGGCCGCCTTCATCCAATTGGCACGGATGCGTTCGGGAAGATGCTGGAACGCGGGAGAATGCCGGGCGAACTGGCTGTTGAAGATGGCGTCGTTGCACGCCTTGTCGCGCTCGGCATAACCGAGGCTTGAAATCTCGGCGATATTGCCATTGGCCCAGGCGTTCGCGCGCACGCGCATGGCGTCGATATCGCCTTCCAGCCGTTCCAGGGTCTTGGTGAAGCAGGCCACGTCTTCCACCTGCGACTTTTTGAATGCCTTCATCATGCCGCGCGGATCGTCGACCTCGATGCTGAACGTGGTCGGCGTGACCTTGACCTTGTTGTGCCTGGCCGTCTTTTCGATCTGCTCTTCCACGCCGGTGTTCTGCGTCAGGCCGCTTTTCGACATACCCGCGCTCAGCAGCGTGTCGGCCACGAAGAGCGGGCGCCGGCGCTCGATGCTGTCGTCCTCGCCAATATACTTGCCCTTCAATACCTGCCAACGCGCATACACGTCCGCCGGGAGCACATCGCGCAGCGTGGCACCATCCGGATTCTTGTCGATGCCGATCGCCGTCGGCAGCAGGGTCAAGCCCCGGAAGAAACCGACCTCCATGCGGGCGCCCGGTCGTGCCAGCACTTCCTGCGACTTCGCCACCAGACGTTCGACCCGCGCCGAATCCCATTCCATCTTTTGCGGCAGCGGCGAGTACAGGCCGAACACCCACATCACGTGTTCGTCTTTCGACACTTTCCACACGCCGGGCCCGGGACGGCGGCCCTCGACGACGACAGTGGCCGGGACGGCATCCGATGCCGCCTCCGCGGCAGATTCGACGGCCGGTGCCGGTTCAGGCTGGGCCCCGGTCTGGGCCACGGTCTGGGCCAAAGCGGGCAGGGTCAGGAAACCCAGGTACAGCGCACATGCATATCGTTTGCTCATCGGACATCCCATTGTTGTTATGTGCGCAAAAGCTTAGCGCTGCCGATGAGCTTAGCCTATCGGGGCAACGGAATGTTACATATTTGACATGCATATGTCACAACGGCAACGCAAGCGTCACGCCTCGTCGGGCGTCTCGATCGGCCGGTTCAGAAGCGCGTGCGCCAGCTTGATCCCCTCGACCATCGTGTTGAACGCTTCGCGCTTCGCATCGTCGCCCGGCACCCGCAGCACGTACGACGGGTGATACGTGGTGACGACCCAGCGGCCTTCATGGCGCAACGGTTTGCCGAGGGAGTTCTTGAGCGTGACGTTGGCCGTGCGCAGCACGGATTTCAACGCGGTGGCGCCGAGGGCCACGATGACGGTCGGTTTGACGCTCGCCAACTCCTTGTCCAGCCAGTAGTGGCAGGCCTCGATCTCGCGCTGGGCCGGCGTCTTGTGCAGGCGCCGCTTGCCGCGCGGCTCCCATTTGAAATGCTTGACGGCGTTGGTGACGTAGATCGTGTCGCGGTCGACGCCGGCCGCCTCGCACACGCGGTCCAGCAGCTTGCCGGCCGGCCCGACGAAAGGTTGTCCGGCGAGATCTTCCTGGTCGCCCGGTTGCTCGCCGACGAACATGATCTTCGCCCGCTTCGGCCCCTCGCCGCCGACGGCCTGGGTGGCGAACTGCCACAGCTCGCAGCGCCGGCATTCGTCGAGTTTCGACGGCTGCTGGCGTTCCGGCTGGGCGTCCTCGGGGGCGATCGGGATCGTCGTGCCCTTGCGCTGGCCGACGGCCTCGTACTGGCCCACCTTGCGCGCGCCCCGCGCCGCTTCGCCCACCATATGCGGCACGATCTTCGCCTCGGGCAGGTTCTTCCAGCGGTGCGACGGGATGTGCTGGTGCATGACGCCCGTGTTCAGGCGCGCGGGGTTGAACACGCTGCGGTAATACGTCAGCCACAGGGCTTCGCCCGTGTCTTCCAGATCGGCCGCATCGCGCACGAGGGGACCGGTGTTGTGCAGCGTGTGGCCATCCCACAGGACGCTCGCCTCGGGCGTGGCGATCATCCAGCTGACCTTGCCCATGCGGGACATGAAATGCTCGGCCACCTGGGGCAGCACGTCGTGACGCGGCTCGTACCAGGCGACGAAGCGGGGCGGACCGGCATGTTCCGGGCGCTCGCGGAAGCGGATATAGGCATGCATGTCGTGTTCCTCGCGGTGCACCGCCTTCACCATCGCGTGCAGTCGCACGCCGTCTTCGTCGGCCGGCGACTGCACGTCGTGCTCGCCCTGCTGCCAGCGCCAGATCACGCGGTACAGGAAGGCCCAGCGGTCCGGCACGCGGCAGCAGGCGGCCGACTGCAGCATGTCCATCAGCGAACGCGGGATGTACGGCGCTGGCCGCAGTGGCTCGATCGGCGGCTCGATTGGCGGTTCAGGCAGATTATGGGATGCCTCGGCCGGCGGCGGCGCACCCGTGAACAGGTCGCCCGCCAGCAGGTCGTCCATGTGCGGTGCGCCCCACGTCACCTGTTCCGGCCTAATGCCGTGGATGAGCAGGTCGCGCGCCGCCTCGCGCCATTCGGCGAACGTCTCGACCACGAGCGGCTGGCCGGCCCGGACCCGTTCATCGGCGGCGCATGCGGACCATGAGGCGGACATCATGCGCCCTGCAGTTCCGGCCATAGAGGCATTTGCAGCGGCACGTCGGCCAGGTTACGCCGCAGCAGGTCGGACGACGCGGCACCCTGCGCCGGCTTGTAGTCCGCCGTGATCACGAAGGGCGCCAGCTTTTTCAGGCTGCAGCGCAGGCGCGACAGGTCCTCCCAGCGGATGCGCCGCAGCCGCCGCAGATCGATCAGGCGCTTCGCCGTACGCAGCCCGATGCCCGGCACGCGCGCGATCATGCCTTCGTCCGCGCGGTTGAGGTCGAGCGGGAAGTGGGTGCGGTTCGCCAGCGCCCAGCCCAGTTTGGGGTCGACGTCCAGCGCGAGATTGCCGGCCGCGGGCATCAGCTCCTGTGCGGTAAAACCGTAGCCGCGCAGCAGGAAGTCGGCCTGGTACAGCCGGTGCTCGCGCAGCAGCGGCGGCGCGGACGGCACGCTGGACGGGCTCTGCGGGATCGGGCTGAAGGCCGAGTAGTACACGCGCTTGAGTTTATAGCTGCCGTACAGCGTTTGCGCCATGCCGAGGATCGTCCGGTCGTCGCTGGCGTCCGCGCCGACGATCATCTGCGTGCTCTGCCCGGCCGGCGCGAACGCGGGCGCCTTGGGATGGTCGTCCTTCTCGTCCAGCTTCGTGCGGATGGCCCCCATCGCCAGCTTGATCGTGTGGACGCTCTTTTCCGGCGCGAGCTTCGTCACGCTGTCCTGCGTGGGCAGCTCGATGTTCACCGACAGGCGATCGGCATACCGGCCCGCCAGCTCGATGAGGCGCGGATCGGCGTCGGGGATCGTCTTGAGGTGGATGTAGCCGCGGAACTGGTGGTCCTCGCGCAGCCGGCGCGCGACGTCGACCAGTTGCTCCATCGTGTAGTCGCTCGACTGGATGATGCCGGAGCTGAGGAACAGGCCGTCGATATAGTTGCGCAGGTAAAAGTCGCGCGTGAGCTTCACGACTTCGGCGACGGCGAACCGGGTGCGCGGCACGTTCGACGTGCGCCGGTTCACGCAGTACTGGCAATCGTAGACGCAGAAATTGGTCAGCAGAATCTTGAGTAGCGAGACGCAACTCCCGTCCGGCGTATAGCTGTGGCAAATGCCCATGCCATTGGTGGCGCCGAGCCCGTCCTTGCCGACCGAGTCGCGCCTGGGCGCGCCGCTGCTGGCGCAGGAGGCGTCGTACTTGGCCGCGTCGGCCAGGATTTCGAGCTTGTCTTTGAGTTCCATCGCGCAGCAAATACTGTATATATAAACAGTATATCGCGAATCGTCCCCGCCATGCCGTGCGCGAACGCACCGTTGCCACCGATGCATCCGGGCCGTTGTTTAATATGACGGTCGCTATTTCACAATGTTAATATCGGAGAATCGCATCAAGCCTGGCCGGGAATCAGCATGTCAGTACAGTTTCGCAACAACGTCCACGTGACCGGTTCCGGACCGGCGACCATGGTTTTCGTGCATGGTTTCGGTTGCGACCAGACCATGTGGCGCTCGCTGGCGCCGGCCTTTGCGGACCGTTTCCGCGTCGTGCTGTACGACCTGACGGGCAGCGGCCGCTCCGACTGGTCCGCCTACGACCGCACGAAGTACGGCAGCCTGCAAGGCCACGTCACGGATCTGCTGGACATTCTCGACGCCTGCACGGCCGGCCCGTGCATCGTCGTCGGGCACTCGGTCGGCGCGTCGATCGGCCTGCTGGCGACGGTCGCGGCGCCGCAGCGCTTCGAAGCCCAGGTCCTGGTCGGCCCCTCGCCCTGCTACGTCAACGACGGCGATTATGTCGGTGGCTTCAACCGCGAAGACATCGACAGCCTGCTGGACGCGATGGAGACCAATTTCCTCGACTGGTCGCGCAAGATGGCGCCCGCGATCATGGGCGCGCCCAACCAGCCGCACCTGGGACAGGAATTGACGCGCAGCTTCTGCCGCAACGACCCCGCCATCGCCAAGCATTTCGCGCGCGTGACCTTCCGGACCGATATCCGCGCCGACGTGGCCCGTTCGACGGTCCCGGCCCTGATCCTGCAATGCAGCGACGACCTGATCGTGCCGCGTGAAGTGGGCGACTGGCTGCAGCGCCACCTGGCGCACAGTGTGCTGCGCGTGATCGACAACGTGGGGCACTGCCCGCACCTGAGCGCGCCGACGGCGAGTTCGGAGGCGATCGAAACCTTTCTCGCGCAGACGCTGCAATAACGTCGACACGCGGCATGCGTCACGCGTGGGGTGCAATGTCCACTCTTGGCCGAACTCGGCCGTTCAGCTCGGAATAGCATGTTGCCAATCCGCAAAAATCACAGACAGTCACGACCGGCCGCCACGAATGGATCTGGATCAGCAACGTGAGCGGCTATCGGTGTAGTTGGTCTCACGAGCATAGGATTACCGGCGGGCGTGTGTTTTTAGAGGTAATCCGATTTGACAGAGTCGGACTTCACGGGCGACTTCCCATGGCGACTTTCTCGGCTTTGGACGGCGATCTCGGCATGATGGATCAGAACTGGACTGCTGTTGCCAGAGAACTGGGCCGGATCGAGCAACTGTCCAAACAGGACGTACAGACCGTCGAAGTTCTCGATCTCTATGGAGCACTCATCGGAAATACTGACAAGCACCACGGAAACATCGCGTTGGCATGGACGCTCGAGCATAAACATGCTCTCTTGGAAGCCTATGACATGCTGCCTATGATGTATCGACCGAATACTCACGGAGAAATTGTCCAGCGCGAATGGGTTCCTAATTTTGGCGCCGGACTCGAACTTAAACATTTGCCGCTGTGTTACCAGATGGCGAGAGAATTTTGGGATCGTGTCATGGAAGACGCTCGGATCTCCGACGATTTCAAACAACAGGTAGCTTATCGCCACTTGCGTACACTTCGAGAATTGAACCCGAAGCCGCAACCCGACCCGGCGCTTCATTAACGCGAAGTCCAGTGACCGCATCACGTCTTCGTAGGACGGTAGCTACGCCGCGCCGACGTAACCGTTCGCCTGCGCCAGCAATCCGGGTTCCATGCGCGCCGCCACGCGCCGGATGTAGTGTGCGGCCGGCGCGATGCCGGCGGCGCCGGCGCGGTGCAGCCATGCGTAGGCTTCCACGAGGTCGGTCGGCACACCCTGCCCCGCCGCATACATCACGCCGAGGTTGAACTGGGCGCGCGCATGGCCCTGGCGCGCGGCGCACAGATACCAGAAATGCGCGGCCTCGTAATCGCGCTCCACGCCGTGGCCGCTGTCGTGGCGCAGGCCCAGCGCGAACTGCGCGAGCGCATGGCCCTGCTCGGCCGCCTTGCGGTGCCACAGCGTGGCCTGGCGCGGATCGACCGTGCCGCTGTCGTCGCGATCGAGGAGCATGCCCAGCGCGTACTGGGCCGGCGCGTAGTCCTGGTCGGCGGCCTTGCGATACCAGTACGCGGCTTCGCGCTCGTCCTGCCCGACGCCGTTGCCGCTCTCGTAGCGCAAGGCCAGGTCGAACTGGGCGCGCAAATGACCCTGTTCCGCGGCCTTGCGATACCAGTCCAATGCAATCGAAGGGTCCTGCGGCACGCCGTGGCCCGCGTCGTACAACTGGCCGAGGTGATACTGCGCGCCGGCGAAGCCCTGCCCGGCCGCTTGCGCGTACCAGTGCGCGGCCTGCGCGTAATCCTGCTCGACACCTTGGCCATGTTCGTAGCGCAGGCCGAGATTGTCCTGCGCGGCAGCGTGCCCCTGCTCGGCCGCGCGCCGGAACCAGGCCAGCGCCAGCGCCGGCGCGCGCGCGACGCCGTGGCCGGCATCGTAGATCAGCGCCAGGTTGAACTGCGAGCTGGCGTGGCCCTGCTCTCCCGCGCGGCCGTACCACAGGATCGCCTTCTCGCTGTCCTGCGGCAGGTCGTGGCCCTTGTCGTAACGCAGGCCAAGGTTGAACTGGGCCGGCGCATAGCCCTGCTCGGCGGCCTTGCGGAACCAGTGGATCGCTTGCTGCACGTCGCGTGCGATGCCCTGGCCGCTGTCATACCGGAGCGCGAGGTTGAACTGCGAGCGCGCGTAATTCTGTTCGGCCGCCTTGCGATACCAGTCGAGGGCCCGGCCGACGTCCTGGGCGACGCCCTTGCCGCCCTCATACATCATGCCCAGGTTGTGCTGTGCGCCGGGATCGCCCTGGTCGGCCGCCTTGACGAACCAGCGCAGCGCTTCGTGCACGTCGGCCGGCGTCCCTTGTCCCTTGGCGTACAACCACCCCAGGTTGTACTGGGCCTGGACATAACCCTGCTCGGCCGCCTGCCGATACCAATATAAAGCCTGGCCCGGGTCCTGCGCCACGCCTTGCCCCTTCTGGTACATCACGCCGAGGTTGTATTGCGCCTGTTCGAGGCCGGCGCTGGCGGCCATGCGGTACCAGGCCACGGCCAGTTCGTCGTTGCGCGGCACGCCCTGGCCGTTCACGTACATGAAGCCCAGGCTGTGCTGGGCGCTGGCGACGCCGCGCTCGGCCAGCGCTTTTACGCGCAAGAACTCGGCCGTGTGGCGAGCCTCAAGCTCGCTCGGGGAGGCCTGGTCGGGCATGGCGCATCAGGCCTGGAACGCGAGCACGTTCGACGCGCCCGCCGGCTGTCCCTGCCCGCGCAGCACGTCGATGAAGCGCGGCAGCGGCATCGGGCGGTGGTACAGATAGCCCTGCATCGTCAGGCAGCCGTTCGAGCGCAGGTAGCGGGCCTGCGAATCGGTCTCCACGCCTTCCGCGACCAGGTTCAGGCCCAGGCCGCGCGCGATCGAGATGATCGCCAGGACGACCGGATAGTGCCCGTGCTCGTCGTGGATCTCCTTGACGAACGACTGGTCGATCTTGATCGTGTGGACCGGGAAGCGGTGCAGGTAGGCGAGCGACGAATAGCCGGTGCCGAAATCGTCGATCGCGACCGACACACCCAACTGCCCCAGCTTGTTCAACTGTTCGATCGCGTGCTGCGGATTGCGGATGCAGATGTTCTCGGTGATTTCGACTTCGATCTGGCTCGGCGCGATCCCGTAGCGCAGCAGGGCGCCACGCATCTTTTCGAAGAAGTCGCCGCGGTCGAGGTATTGCGGCGACAGGTTCAGCGACAGCCGCACCTGGTTGCCGCCGATGTTCTTCCAATGCAGCATGTCGCGGCACAGGGCGCCGATCATCCAGTCGGAGATCGGCAGCATCAGGCCGTTCTCTTCGGCGAACGGCAGGAATTCTCCCGGCGAGACGACCCCGCGGGTCGGGTGGTTCCAGCGCATCAGCGCCTCGGCGCCGACGATGCGGCCGCTGATGGCGTCGATCTGCGGCTGGTAGTACATCTCCAGCTCGTTGTTCTCGAGCGCGCGGCGCAGGCTCTGCTCCAGCGCGATCTTCTGGTGCGACACGTCCTGCATCGTCGGGTCGTAGAACGCATGGCCGTTCTTGCCCTGTCCCTTGACCTGGTACATGGCGATGTCGGCGTGGCGCAGCAGCTCGTCGATCGATTCGCCATGGCCCGGATAGATCGCGATGCCGATCGACGCCGAGATGTGCACGGCGTGGCCATCGAGGTCGAACGGCTGGTGCAGGCATTCGAGGAATTTGTCGGCCACCATGCGCGCGTCGTCGCGGTCGCGCAGCTCGGGCAGCACGATCGTGAATTCGTCGCCGCCCTGGCGCGCCAGCGTGTCGCCGCGGCGCAGGCACTCCTTCAGGCGGCCGGCGACCTGCTGCAGCAGCTCGTCGCCTTTCACGTGGCCGAGCGTGTCGTTGACGAGCTTGAAGCGGTCCAGGTCGATGAACATCACCGCCAATTCCGTCTGCTTGCGCTTGGCCTGGATGACGGCGAGGCCGAGGCGGTCCTTGAACAGGATGCGGTTCGGCAGGTCCGTCAGGATGTCGTGGTAGGCCTGGTACGAGATGACTTCTTCCGCGCGCTTGCGGTCCGTGATGTCGCGCGCCACGCCATACGTGCCGTAGAACTCGAGCTTCTTGACCTCCTGGTCGGGCACGTGCATGCCGATGGCGTTCAGCGAGATCGTCATCAGCGTGTTGTTGAACGTGCGCTCCTGGTTGGCGCCGGCGTGGCACTTCAGGCGCAGCTCGACGTTGCGCGAGGCCCGCTCGTCGACGCGGCGCTCGTTGAACACGTAGCGCGCGCGCTCCAGGTCTTCCTCGTGCACGAGGATCGAGTAATGCTGGCCGATGAGCTCTTCGCGCTTGTAGCCGAGCAGCTGGTAGGCGCGGTCGTTGATGAACGTGAAGCGGCCTTCGTGGTTCAGCGTGTAGATGATGTCCGGGGAGCTGTCCACCAGGTAGCGGTACATCTTCTCCGAGTTTTCCAGCTGGTTCGCGATGCGCGCGTTCGCTTCTTCCAGGCGCCGCTGCTTCAATGCGTTCGCCACGGTCTTCAACAGCTCCTCGCGGCTGTACGGCTTGCGCAGGTAATCGTAGGCGCCGCGTTTCAGGGCGCCGATGGCGGCGTCGATGCCGACTTCGCCGCTCATCACGATGACATCCGATTCGATGTCCCTCTCGTTGATGAAGTCCATGATCTCGTGGCCGCCGATGTCGGGCAGGCGCAGGTCGAGCAGCACGAGGTCGAAGCGCAGGCGCGACAGGTGGGCGAGGGCTTCGTTGCCGGTGGCCGCCGTGACGAGCTGGTAGCCGCGGCCCTGCAGCAGCTCATACAGCGACGCGAGCAGGCGGGGTTCGTCGTCGACGAGCAGGAGTCGCGGCTGGTCGTTGCCGAGCGAGGTTTGCGTGTCGTGGGGGCTGGACGACGTGGCGCTGGCGGAGAATGGATTCATTGTTACCTTATACGGATCCAAGCGCGCGCACCGGCAATGTGGCCGGGGCGCCGGCGCCGGCATGCGCCGGCAGCAGGATTTCAAAACTGGTGCCGGTCGTGCCGCTGCGGCAGGCGATATGCCCGTTCAGCTTCTTGACCAGGCTGTGCACGATCGACAGACCGAGGCCGTGGTGCGGCCCTTCCTTGGTGCTCTTCACGGCCGAGAACAGATTGGCCAGCACCTCGCGCGACAGGCCCGGACCGGTGTCGGAGACGACCAGTTCCAGGTACAGCCTGCGCTCGCGGTTCACGTGGCCGCGGTTGGCGATCTCGATGCGGCCGCCGCTGGCCGACAGTGCCTCGATCGCGTTCTTGACGAGGTTCACGAGGATCTGCTTGAGGATGTCCGGGTCGCCCTCGACGCGGCTGTCGGCGTCCGTCATGCTGACGACGATCTCCACGTTGGCCGGGATGAAGTTCGTCGTGCGGAACAGGCGCAGCACGTCGGCCACGACCCTGGTCACGTCCGCGGCCGGCGTCGTGCCTTCGCTCGGCGCATGGCCTGGCTGGATTTCCGTCAAGCTGCCCACCAGCTGGCCGACGCGGTCAATCTCCTCGTTCAGGATCGACAGCTCGGCGCTGACCGGCTCCTGGCGTTCCAGCTTGCTGTCCAGGACCGACAGATAATTCTTGATGATCGACAGCGGGTTGTTCACTTCGTGCACGACGCGGCGCGACGCCTCGCGGTATTCCTCGGCCACGTGGGCGAGCTGGCGGCGCGCGTGACCGCGTTCCGACAGTGCCGTCTCGAGCGCGCCCGCGGCTTGCGCCCCGAACGCCTGCAGGAAGCGCTCGCGCTTCTGGCAGGCCGGCAGCTGCCACGCGGCGACACCGCCGACCAGCACGCCGAGGCAGCGCGCGCCCGCGACGAGCGGCAGGCACACGAACGATTCCGTGCCGAGGATGCGCAGCAGCTGTTCTTCCGCCAGGCCGAGCGGCCGGCCGTCGCGGCGGATGAAGCCCAGGCGGCGGTCCAGCGCGGCCTCGGCGACGGCGCCGCCTTTCGCCAGCGGGACCGTGAATTCGGCGATGCGCAGCTGGTTCGCGGTCGGCGCGCCGACGAGGGCTTGTCCGGTCGGATTCTCCAGCAGCACGACGGCGTTCTCGAAATCGAACAGGATGCGCGCCGAGCGCGTCATCGCTTCCAGCAGGCCCGATTCTCCTTGCTGGCGCGCGAACGTCTGGCCGACTTCGGACACCAGCACCAGGTTGCGCACTTCCTCGGACAGGCGCTGCTGCACGGGATCGACGGGCGGCGGCGGCGCGAACGCGGGCAGCGCGGGCAGGTCGTCGGCGCCGGCGAGGTCGATGCCGAGATGGACGGCGGCCTTCTCGACCTGGCGCGCGGCCTGGTTCAACAGCTCCTCGGGCACGTCCGGACCGAGCCCGCACAGGGCGCGCGCCTCGTCCACGAGGGCGTCGTCGTGCGCGTGGCAGCACAGCACGTGGGCCACGCGCACGATGCGGATCAGGGGATGCGCCGCTTCCAGGCGCTCGCTCGGCTCATGGTGGTACAGCACGGAATCGGCGAGGAAGGAATCGAGCTGCCAGCGTTCGATCAGCCAGGCGCCCGCTTCGGCGTGCGTGATCTGCAGGGTGCGCTGCTCGACGGCGCACAGGTCCTCGTCGTCGCGCGCCGTGAAGTTGAATGCGTATTCCTTGGGCGCCGTCGCCAGCAGCGCGAGGCGGCCGACGTTGTGCAGCAGGCCCGCCAGATAGGCTTCTTCCGGCTGCGCATAATCGATGCGGCGCGCCAAGTCGCGCGCCAGCACGGCGGCCGTCAGCGAATTCTTCCAGAACGCGCGCAGGTCGGTGGCGCCGGAATTCGGGAAGCTGTTGAACGTCTGGAACACGGAATCGCTGATGACCAGCGTCTTGATCATGTCCGTGCCCAGCGCCACCATCGCCTGCTCGAGATTGGCCTGGCGGCCGTTGCGGTGGTAGGCGGAGCTGTTGGCGACGGTGAGGATCTTGCCGGTCATGCCGGCATCCTTGGCGACCAGCGCAGCCAGTTCCGGCATGCCCAGATCGTCCGCCTGCAGGTGCGCAAGCAGCTTGATGAGGATCTGCGGCATGGCCGGCAAACGCGCGATCAGCAGGCGGTTGCGGATGTCCTGGTCAGGTTGATGTATGGTTTCAAGCACGGCCGCCAACTTGGTTTTTGGGGTAATGGCCGCCTTCCCTGCGGGGGCTGCCACAGTGTTCGTTCTTGCGATCCCTGGAATAAAGTAATTCTTACATCGTTATTCCAAGCATGAAAAACTTATCTTAGCATATATACATTTCTGGCCGGGAACAATATTTTCCGCACAATGTGAGGCATTTTAGAGTCAAAACTCAACCACATAGTATTGACATTTCGCAAACCAATCCACAGGAATTACAATTTTGTTACTGCGATCGCTCAGGCCAGCGCCTTGTAGCGGCGATACTGGCGCGACGTCATCCAGCACGCGAGCGACGCCAGCGCGAACGCCGCCTGGCCGAGCGCCATCGCCAGCACCGAATGGGTCAACGCGGGCGCGATGATGCCGGCCACCAGCGCGCCCATCAAGGTGGTCACGAACGACTGGCACGACGCCACCGTGCCGCGGATGTGCGGGAACAGGTCGAGGGCCAGCAAGGTGGCGCTCGGGTTGATGATCGAGCTGCCGAAGTTATAAAAGAACATCGGCAGCACGGTCCACGGCAGCGCCGGCGGCAGCACCGAGTGGTACGTGACGGTGCCGACGACGGCCGCCAGCATGAATGCGTAGCCGATGCCGATCTGGCGCGAGAACGTCATCTTCCCCGCCAGCCGGTTCGCGGCGAGCGCGCCGAGGAAGATGCCGCTCACGGCCGGTACGAACAGCCACGCGAACTGCGACGGTCCCAGGTGCAGGTGCACGGGCAGCAGCACGGGGGCGCCCGCGATGAACAGGAACATGCCGCCGAAATTGCACGCGACGACGCCCGACTTCATCTGGAACGGCACGGAGCTGAAGATGTCCCAGTAGCTGCGCGCCAGGAAGCGCGGATTGAACGGCTGGCGGCGTTCCACCGGCATCGTCTCCGGCAGGTGCTGCCAGCACACCCACCACAGCACGACCGAAAATCCCAGCAGGCCGAGGAAGATGGCACGCCAGTCGAACGCGGACACGACCCAGCCGCCCAGCACGGGCGCGATCGCGGGCGCGATCGAAAAAATCATCGTCACCATCGACAGCAGGCGCGCGGCCGGCGCGTCCGAATACAGGTCGCGGATGATGGCCCGGCCTACGACGACGCCGGCGCCGGCCGAGATGCCCTGCATGATGCGGAAGATCCACAGGTAGTGCACGGAATGCGCGGACGCGCAGCCGAGCGTCCCGACCGCGAACACGATCAGCCCGACCAAGACCACGTTGCGCCGCCCGAACGCGTCCGACAGCGCGCCATGCCACAGCGACATCACGGCGAAGGCCAGCATGTACGCCGTCAGCGTCTGCTGGACTTCGAGCCCGGTCGCGCCGAGCGACGCCTGGATGCTCGGGAACGCGGGCAGGTAGGCGTCGACGGAAAAGGGGCCGAGCATCGACAGCGCGGCCAGCAGCGAGGCGAGGCCGCCGGCCGACAGCATCGTGACCTTGTGCGGCACCGGCAGCGGGACGGGAGTGACGGGGTCTTTCGGCAGGTTGTCCGGTTCGGGTTCGGGAAGCATCGTTCAGTCTTGCTTGGGTTGGGTCTCGCCCGGCTTGGCGGCGTCGCGGCGATTAAAACCGGCGACCATGTCGAAGCGGAACAGGCGGCATTCGAGGGCGCCGT
>Ga0209148_1000551_pt1 | contig 35578 bp, 31 predicted proteins | sample AraplaCol_mMF_r2_2_FD_184288 | JGI IMG/M metagenome (GOLD analysis project Ga0209148, IMG submission 184288) | Arabidopsis root microbial communities from North Carolina, USA - plate scrape CL_Col_mMF_r2 (SPAdes) (version 2) | ecosystem: Host-associated > Plants > Roots > Endosphere | place... | reverse complement strand
TCATGGCTTGAGCGAGCGCGCTGACCGGACGCGCGATAGTGAAGAACGAGAGCACGGCCGCGCCAATCAGCGTGAGCACAATTGTGATGCCGATTGCGACTGACGTCTGCTCAGACGTTGCCATTAGAGCTGACGACTTTGCGGCTTCCTCTTCGACGCGACGCTTGGCAAGATCAACAACCTTCTCTGAAAGCTCGCCCATTCGAAGGGCAATGGGAAGTACCATTACTCTGGCAACTCGTTTAGCGTCGGCTTCCAGGTTGGCAATACGTGCAATTGGGTCGGGTGCTGCGTCGCTCCCGTTGCCGCGTTTGTTAGCCAGTTCAACGGCTTCAGTCCGTAGTCTAGCAATCTCACGAGCATGGCTCGTGTAGTCGTTCGCGAGCGCTGCGATATTGGAGATTGTTTCCTGATCCTCCGCGGATTCCGAGAATTTGAGCATCTTGTCCGTGAAGCCAAGCAGAGACTCCTGGCGGGTCACAAAATAACTCACCGCCTTCTGAATTTCGTTGGAACTCTCGGCAAGCCGAATGTCTCGCGCGCCTATTTGCATGCCGCTCACCGCAGCCTTTACGTCGAGGCCATTCATCGCGATTGCTTGCTGATGCATACTATTCACGTCCGCCTCGCGAATGGTGGCGTTACTAAGCATCTGCACTAAAACCATACCCGCGACGAGTAGAATGCCCAGCGCCGACGTTGCGCCGAGCTTGATTCCGATTCGCAGGTTTCCAACAAACCTCATCATCGATGAGCCTCCAACTTTCAATTGCCTGATCTTTGGGAAATTGCGCAGCTTGGCTTGCAAGTCTCGCAGAGTATGATGCTGTGACCGCGCATCCATCCGCGTTCGGTTCCGGGAGTGCGAAGAGGCAAGAGCCTCTCCTGCTGAGGCGAGTTGCACATACTCGCCGAGCGAGTGTCATCACGCCGTCATGATCCGCCAAATCGTGTCGAGAGCCGCACTAGGCATTCCTATGGCTTAGCAGCCGTGGGACGGAAGACACTCGAGCAATGATCGACCTCACATTTCCTTGGCGCCATGCCATTCCCATTGCGATTGTCAAAGCTTGAATAATCCACTGCACGGGCGTCGGCGCCCCGACTGATAAGACAAGCTGTCCAAGCTGGCTCAAAAACACGGCAGCGACTGCACTTGCAACAATACTCCCCAATCCACCGGTTAACGCAGTTCCACCGAGAACTACTGCTGCGACCGACGGCAGGAGATAGCTCTCGCCGGCAAATATGTCCGGCGTCTTGAGATAGGCAGCGAGCAGCACTCCAGCAGCGGCGTAACATCCGCCCGCTGCGGCATATCCTGCTACGACATAGCTATTGATGTGGATCTTCGCTGCAGCAGCAGCAAGCGGATTGGCGCCGACAGCTTCGAAGCGCCGCCCCACCGTCGTGAGGCGAAGGACCAGTTGTACGGCTGCCAGGATTGCGGCTGCTGCAACTGCAATCACCGGAATCCCGTAAACTTGGCTCACGGCCCAATCCCCAAGCGATGGCGCAATTGGCGTAGGAAATCCCCTAGAGTACCACTGAATGAATCCCATCAGAATCGCGTTCATTCCGAGAGTCGCGACAATCGGCGTAATTCGACCGATCGCTACGCAAAGCCCGTTAGCCACTCCTGCAGCAACACCTGCGGCAATTGATGCGATGATCGCCGGGATCATAAGGTTTGGCGCCTGATCGGGAATCTTCGTTACGAAGATGGCTCCCAGCGACACCATTCCGGGCACGCTTAGATCGATACCACCCTGTTGAGCGACCAAGGTCTGTCCGGCGGCAACTACGGCCAGAATTGCGGCGTAGGGAAGCATTGCCATCAGCGACGAATGCGAAACGCTGTTGGGAACGGCAACCATACACACAATGAACAAGATCGCGGTGGCAATCCAGATCGCGCCGAAATTTGTTGGTGAAACCTGTTTGACTATCATGGTCCCGCTCCTATCGACGTCCTGCTCGCAGGCCGGAGTACAGCAGAGCTGCCGCAATTATCAGGATTCCGATCAACCAGAACTGCCAGGCAGAATTCAACTTGATGAACGTGGTAACGTTCATCACCTGCTGGATCAGGACCGCGCCCATCAAGGCCCCAATGAAGGAGCCTCTTCCGCCAAGAAGACTAGCCCCGCCAAGGACCACCGCGGTGATGCTCGTAAGAGTATAGTTGACGCCAGCACCGGGGTCGCCGACCCCGATCTGCGCCATCAACATCAGACCGCCCGCGAAACTCAACAGCGTGCACAAAGTGTAAGCGCCAAGGTAAGTCCATTCGATGGATACGCCTGCCTTACGAGCATTGACTTCACTCGAACCGACCGCCCGCAGCGAAAGACCCCAACGTGAGCGGCGGAGAGCTACTTCAAGCATACCCGTCGTCACAATGGCCACGACAAAGGCGATCGGAATCGGTCCAATTCGCGCTGCCAGCCAGTCGCAAATGCGACTATCGATCAAGCCTTCCGGGATGCTCCGCAACCAAAGCGAAGCTCCTCGAATGCACATAAACGTAACCAGCGTGGCGATCACCGGCGTAACCAGTGTCTTGCGGATTAGAAGAAAGTTGAAGACGCCGACGGAAAGCGATGCCAGAAGCGACAGCCCGATACCGACCGCGATGCTTTCCGTTCCAGCAGGCTCGATCAAAAAAAACGAGCAGATCACCGCGGTGAGACCGGCAACCGGTCCTACGGAAAGATCAATGCCTGATGACAGCAACACGACCATTTGTCCGAGCGCTATGAAGATCAGCGGTGTGAGCAAGGTCAGAACATTGCTAAGATTCCGCTCCGTTGCATAAAAGGGGCTAACCGAAGACGCATAGCAGCCTAGGCCGAGAACAACCGCGAGCAATATCAAGCTTGGCGCATACTGAGATCGAAGCAGCGCCTGCATCCAGGAACCGGCCTTGTCGTCAGCACCGGGCGACCTCCGGTGCACGATGGAGGTCAGCGCCGCTTCGGTGATATTCTTCTCTGTTACAGCGTCTCCCGACAATTCCTTCACGACAGTTCCGCGAGAAAACACCAAGACGCGATCGCAAAGACCTGCAAGTTCCAAGGCGTCGGCCGAAGCAACCACCACGGCAACTCCCTCAGCTGCCTTCTGCCGCAGGATTGAATAGATATCGAAGCGAGCGCCCGCATCCACGCCCTGCGTCGGTTCATCGGCCAACAGCGCAGCGGGGGCACTCATTAGGCAGCGGGCGATTACCACTTTCTGCTGATTTCCACCCGACAGGTTCTTAACTGGCGCGCCAATAGCCGGAGTTTTGATCGATAATGCCGACACTTGGTCAGAGATGGCCTGCGTTTCTCTCCGCGCCGAAATGAACCCGTACAGAGCATGTCGTGCGAGCGACATCAAACCGGCATTCTTTCCGACCGACAGCGACATCATGAGACCCTCGCGATGTCGGTCTCGAGGAATGTACGCCATTCTGTTTGGCGCTCCATCCTTCCGCAGAACTTCTGTCACGTATCCGCTTGTCGGCAACAAACCGGCGAGACCGCGTAGAAATTCCCGTTGGCCATTACCTTCGATGCCAGCCAAGCCTATGATTTCGCCACTCCACGTGCTCAAAGTGACTGAGTTGAATCCCGGACCCGAAAGATCGCGAATTTCCAGCAGGGGAGCGCCAGCGCGCGAAACCTCGCTCGGCTTCGCGGGGAAAGCCGCCTTGAGCGTTCTTCCCACAACCAGATTGATGATCTCTGCTTCGCTTACGGACTTTGCATTGAATTCACCGCGAACCGAGCCGTCGCGGAGCACCGTAATTCGATCCGCAATCGATTTCACTTCATGGATCCGATGGGAGATATAGATGATTGAACATCCCTTAACGGTTAGCGCGCGGATACCAGCAAAGAGATGCCGCACCTGATTGCCGTCCATATGCTCAGTTGGTTCGTCAAGAATGAGCACCTTTGGCTCAGTCGCGAGCGCCTTGGCTAGCCCGACGAGATGTTGATCAGCAAGCGGAAGATCTGCGACGCAACTTGATGGCGACACGTTGGGTGCCCAGTCGCGAAGTCGTTCCCTGATCCAACCATCGGCTTGCCCTGCCCCAGGTCGTATCGCCTTTGGCAAAGCAAGGAGAAAGTTTTCTGCGACAGTAAGGTCCTGCAGAAGCGCGGGATGTTGATGCACAAGCGCCAGGCCCATGGCAGAAACATAAGCCGCAGAGTACGTCTGCACGGCACTTCCGCCAATTTTCACCGAACCGGCGTCAGGTTCGAGATCGCCGGCAGCGATTGCCATCAGGGTGGATTTTCCTGCACCATTCTCGCCGACGATCGCATGCACCTCGCCCGCGCATGCCACGAAATCAACTGCTCTTAGCGCCTGCACTCCCGAGAACGACTTTTCTATTCCGCACATGCGAAGCGACTCGACGCCGTGCGTTTCCTGCGCCTCGGGCATTGGTGTCACCAGTGAGAGGGAGCGATGGATGGACATGCAAGCGCCTCCTATGAGGAATTCAACGGCGGGAGCAGTAAACCCACCACTCCCGCCGCATACCGAGTGTCTCAGGTCTCACTTCTTTGCGAAGAGAGCCTTCAACTGGTCGATCGACAGGTTAGCGGATTGGGGAACGTCCAAGGGCAGGAGCTTGTCGCAACGAGGCTTCAACTCCGAGTTGGTCGAGTCCTCCAGCACGGAAGGTGTCTGAATGGACGGCTCGCTGTCCTTCAGGCCTTCAGCTCCGGCCACGGCCTTCCGAAGGGCCGCTCGGCTCTGCCATGTATACGAACCAACGGTCATCAATTCGAATCCAGGATTGGCCGGCTTATACTCATAGAAGGCGCAACCAAGTTCATTGATGTCGGTGGTCGCCAGCGGTACGAGCGGCTTGCCCGCGCTGACAAGGGCGCGCAAAGCGCCAACACTCGATCCTCCGTACGACGAGATAATGCCCGAGATATCAGGATACTGCGCCAACAAGCCCGTCATGGCCTTTTGCGCGTCCGCCGCGGTGTAGTTGGTGACCTGCACGCCGCCGACCAACTTAATTTCGGGCTTCGAGGCCAGCGCCTTCTTGACCGCATCGTAGATGGCTTGGTCGGTGGGGTTGGCCGGCGTTCCGCCTAGAAAGACGACCGTGCCTTTTCCATGCAGACGCTCGGCCATCCAATTTGCGAACAGGGTGCCGATCGCGGGGTTGTCCGGGATCACGGAGGCGCTGTAGTCCTTGCCCGCCTCACCGCCAGGGCTCGAAATATACGGGACGATGCTCACGCCGGACTTGTAGGCCGTGCGAATGGCTGGCAGCAAAGCCGGTCCGGCATCCGGGAACACGACGATTGCATCGACGCCCTGCGCTACCAGGCCCTGAATATCGGAGATCGCCTTCTGCGGATTGAGCTGGCCGTCCGTGTACAAGACCTCGGTAATGTTCTTGCACTTTGAAGCCTCGTCTTCCAGTTCGGCTCGTGTAATCTGGCGCCACGAATTGCCGTTGAAGCCTGTCGCCAAGGCGACCTTGATTGGCTTCGTGCCACAAAATGCGGGAGCAGTCGCTTCCGCCGACACGCGATCTGCCGTGAAAAGCACCAACGCCGCGGCGCCGCCAATTAGGGCTGGAATGAATCTACGTGCACTCGAAAGTTTGGTTGGTTTCATTCGTCTCCTCCTTCGTTTTTACTGCCGATTAACAGAACAAGTATGAGAGTCTGAGGCCGACCTCCTACGCTGGCAGCACGTGTCACGAAGACATGACTCATCCTGCCGGCGAGCGGTTCTCGTCGGGCCGATTTTCCCAAGGGGTACTGTCGAACAGTGATTGAGGAATTTTGCCTGCGCGATTTTTCGCGTCAGAGCGTGTGCCCTCAATCCGCTTGGTGAGACCTAATTCTCGCCTAGCGCTACGCGTCCCCTCCCAACTTTTCCGGCTTTGACATCTACCGGTTTTCCATCTTGTTATTAAATGACTGACCAAAAGTCAATACTTCGTGTTGTTGGGAGCTCCTTGCGAGATCGCGGCTCCACAAATTGCGGCACCGTCTGGCGCTTCGCCCGTACGCAGTGTTGACCGGCGGTCAGCAACTTGAGCGATAACCTTGTCCAGAGTTGCACCAGCTCATATATTCGATGAAACACCTCCCGTTTCTTTGATTCCGAGAGAGCAATGACTCAGATGAAGGCCAGCGCGAAGCGGAAGCGTATTTCGAAGCCGCAGGAAGAACGCTTGACCGACCTTCTTGACGCTTCCGCTGTGATTTTCGCCAGGGACGGCGTCGCTGACGCCAAGATCGAGGACATCACTGCGCAGGCGAATGTCTCGAAAGGGACGTTCTATCTGTATTTCAAATCAAAGGACGAAGCTGCTGCTGCGGTATGGCGGCGTTACATCGATGAGTTTATTAGCGTCGGAGAGGCTATCGTTGCCGACACCAGGGTCCCCGCTAGCACCCGGCTGGTCAGGATATTTGAATCGCTCTTGCGCTTTACGTTTTCCAACGCGGATCTGCACCGAAACTTGTACCAGGCTGCCGGCTCTGAAGTGGTGAAGTCGACTGCGAACCAGCGGCTGATCGAAATGATCGGCCGGACGGCCCAACAGGGAGTCGAAGACGGGGAGCTCGAGTGCGATCAACCCGAATTGGCTGCCAGCATTCTGTACCATGGCCTCTGTGGGGCCACATTGGACGCCTTGCGAGTGAGACCGCCGAAGCCCGACCCATTGATCAAAGCCGGCGGACGGCTGGCCCACACAATCTTTGCCAAGAGCAAGGCTGCAGACGCGGCAACCGCCAAGATGGCAGCGCGCAAAATCTCTTCGAAGTCGCGCTAGCGCCCGACGTTTGGTGATTCAACAAGGCGGGGCATCCGATTGAGCCGACCCGCCCGCCAGCCCTTTACGCGCCCAACTCGATTGACTAACAGTCAGTCAGGTGTAATGATGCTGAATGCGGACCTTTAGCTCCGCGAGAAAAAGGGAAACGCTTGAAAGGGCCAAACCATGAGACACCAGAAGAGAGCCGCGCATGACGCGCTCCACTATACGGACGCGACAGAGCTTGCCCGCCTGATCCGAACGAAGAAATTGTCTCCAGTCGAGGTGATGCAAGCCCACTTAGATCGCATCACGAAAGTCAATCCCAAGGTCAACGCTATTACGACACTGCTGTCCGAACAGGCTCTTAAGTCTGCAAAGGAGGCAGAGAAGGCCATCCTTGAAGGCCGGGAGGTTGGTGCATTCCACGGCGTGCCGTTCAGCGTCAAAGACGTGATCGATGTGGCGGGCGTCCTGACGCATGGCGGCTCAAAGATACTCGCGGACAACATCGCGAAGCAGGACGCTCCATCCGTAGCACGAATGAAGAGAGCGGGCGCGATCCCTATCTCCAAGACGAACGTTCCGGAGTTCTCTTGCTGGACGGAAACCGACAACTTGGTGACCGGACGGACCAACAACCCATGGAATCTTGACCGTACACCAGGAGGCTCGAGTGGAGGCGAGTCCGCCAGCATCGCGGCCGGCATGTCGCCCATGGGATTGGGCTCCGATGTAGCAATTTCAGTGCGAGGCCCCGCAGCGTTTACCGGAATCGTGGGGCTGAAAGCTACCCACGGCCGTATTCCGTACACGGGGCACTTTCCCCATTTTCTCAGCCGCTATTGGCATATCGGGCCGATGGCGCGAAGCGTGCGTGATGTGACCACCATGTTCGAGACCATCAAAGGAGCCGACGGGATCGACCCGTATGGCATCCACGCGCGCGACGCAGGGTGCGCAAACGCACCGATCGGTGGCCATCCCTTGCGTATTGGCTATCTTTCGAAGACCGGCTTTGGGCCTGTAGATCCCGAAGTGGCTGCTTCGGTCGAAGAGGTAGCCACCTTCCTTGAGCAGGTCGGCCATCACGTCGAAATCGCGAAAATCCCGCTGCTTGAGGAAAACGACTTCGTCGCCACCGCCATGACCTTGTTCATGGGAGAACTTCTCGATGATTTCCGTAAGCTTGTAGCCGGCCACAAGGAGGAGCTACACTTTATCGGCACATTGTACGCGGAGATGCCTGATCCGTCGCTTAAGGACTACATTGCCGCCCAGGCGTTAACGACTCGACTCAAGTCGACGTTCGCTCAGTATTTCGAGAAATACGACGTGCTCTTGTGCCCAGTGATCCCGTTTACGGCACCGCCTCATCAACTGCAGGAGTATGTGGTTGATGGCCAAACGATTGCCGCCACTCAGATGATGCGGGCGACGTCCCCTTTTAATCTGACAGGCCTACCGGGTCTCTCCGTACCTTTCCGAATGAGTTCGGAAAGACTTCCGATCAATGTCCAACTCGTCTCCCGATGGCTGGATGAAGAGACAATTCTTCGCCTGGGCGCGCTCGTCGAAACTCAGAGCAGCGTGTGGGATCAACATCCTGCTCTGTGAACACACTGAGTCGAGGCCGGCCGCGATTCCCTGTCGCCTCCGGTGAGGAGATTGCTTTCGCCTCGACTCATCGATCTCTCTAAATCCATCCTGCACGTATCGCCTCCTTAAGCTGGAGTACCGCGATCGCTGTCATCTGTCGGGAATCAACCGCGGCACAACGAGTTGCAGGAGACCTGCACAACGAAGGATCTCAAGTTATGGCCTACAAACATTGCTCCGTCACGCGCGAGGGTAGGATTACAATCGTCACGATCGAGCGGGAATCGTCGCACAACGCATTGCATTTTGATGCTCATCTAGAGCTCAGTTCAGTGTTCGACGCTTTTGCCGCCGACGACGATCAATGGGTAGCGATCATTACAGGCGCTGGCCAGAAGGCCTTCTGTGCCGGAAATGATCTCAAGCTGGTTCCTGAGATCGGTCCTGATAAGACGCCCTCGACCGGCTTTGCGGGCCTCACCAACCGCTTCAATCTTACGAAGCCGGTAATCGCCGCCGTTAATGGCGTCGCTATGGGCGGCGGCTTTGAAATTGCCCTCGCCTGCGACATCATCGTAGCGAATGAGCGCGCCGTTTTCGCGCTTCCAGAACCGCGCGTAGGCCTGGCGGCGCTCGCGGGTGGAATTCAGAGACTTGTTCTCGACATCGGCATGAAGCGCGCGATGTCGCTTCTTCTCACGGGGAGACGCGTGAAGGCGAGCGAGGGTTTGGCGCTAGGATTTGTGAACGAAGTGGTTCCGGAGAACGTGCTCGACGCGGCGAGGCGCTGGGCAAATCTGATCCTTGAATGCAGTCCGCTATCGGTTCGGGCGACCAAGGACGCATCACACAAGGTCATCAGTCAATACTTTGCCGAAACAATGAAGGACGAGTGGGAGTATCCAGCAATGAAAACAATGCTGCAATCGGCAGACGCGGCCGAAGGCCCGCGCGCCTTTACGGAGAAGCGGCCGCCGGTTTGGACAGGGCACTAAGTTTTTCTTGGGGGGCCGCGGCAGAATCATTTCCAAAAGACATGGAATGCAAAGTCGGCCCCTCAGCACGCGAGCTCCTGCGCGACGGTTTCGCGCAGTGGCAAAGCACCAGATGCGAGAGCCTACTCACGATTCTCACATTTGCTCCGAGGCCTAGCGCGCCGAGATTGCCTGATGCACCAGGTCTTTCAAAGATTCATTGATCTACTTTCGGCGGCTAAGGACTCTACAGACCTTCGCGAAGCGATCGCCATCACGGCGGAAGCGCTGGACCTCTCTTGCTTTGCCTATCTCGCTCTTCCGCGGAACGGGGTCAGCAAGCCAAGTTTGATTTCTACATATCCTCCAGAGTGGACTTCTCATTATCTTCAGAACCGCTACCAGAAGATCGATCCGGTTATCGTGGAAGCGCTCCGTAGTCCTGAGCCCTTTAGGTGGGGAACTGACTTAGATGCGCGGTCTCACTCGCGCGTCCAACAACAATTGCTGGACGAGGCTTCGCAGTTCGGGATCCGGTTTGGCTTTACTGTTCCCATCCATGATGGCCACGGCCCAATTGCGGCCCTGACCTTCGCATCCGACCATCGAAGCGCGTCGTTCGAGCGCTACGTCACGTCGAACGCGCGTGTCCTTCAACTTATGGCGCTATACTTCCACGCTCATGCCCGCCGTAAGCTGAGGAGCGAACCGGGCGGTAGCAACTTGGCTCTATCCCCTCGCGAAGCTGAATGTCTGGAATGGGCTTCACGAGGCAAGAGTAGCTGGGAGATCGGACGAATTCTAGGCATCTCGCGCTATACGGCCGCCTCCTATTTGAGTAGCGCGAAGAAAAAGCTGGGAGTCCGAACGGTTGTGCAGGCGGCGATTCGCCTGGCGACTGCAAATAAAGAACAGCGGAATTAGGACAGACCACCCCCACAACTACAGGTGATGCAGTCATCGCCACTTCCCTCCATCTGGTTCTTACCGGAAAACACGGAGGGACTTCATGATTCAACTTATCACGCAGCCTTGTTACGGCGACTTTTCCAACTTGCTGGTTGAGATGCACCAGCTACGCTATCGTGTCTTTAAGACACGGATGGAATGGGATGTTCACGTTACTGATGAATTGGAGATCGACGAATTCGATTCACTGCATCCGGCTTACCTGACGCAGATCTCTGAAGAGGGCAGAATCCAAGGAGCCGTGCGCCTGCTTCCAACCCTTGGACCGACAATGCTGCGAGAGACCTTTCCGGTGCTTCTTGCGAACCGGCAGGCACCGTCAAGCCCGCATATTTGGGAAAGCAGCCGATTTGCCATCGATGTACCGCCTGACTCGCCAAAGGGGAAGCATGGAATCGCTCGGGCAACATACGAACTGTTTGCTGGAATGGTCGAGTTTGGGCTGTCTCGGCAGCTTACGGACATTGTCACGGTAACGGACGTTCGAATGGAAAGGATACTTAGGCGCGCGGGCTGGCCCTTACGCCGCATTGGCGATGTCCAGAATATTGGGAACACTTCAGCTGTTGCCGGCTACCTTGAAACGTCGATTGAAGTCCTTACGAGACTTCGTATTGCCGGCGAGTTGACCGGGCCGGTCCTTTGGGCACCGGTGATGTCCAAAGCGGCCTAGAGCATCCTACATTCTCCGGAAACGCGGACAGTGGGCTCTGCCGAGGCAGAGCCTACTCATCTTACAATCCGCTAATGAGCTACAGAAATGAGTGAGCCTGCCAAGACGACTAGTCAGCGTCGTACATTCGCCATTGACCTGCAGCATCTGCGATTTGCAGTCGTTGCCTCTGATTGCGGAAGCCTTCGCCGGGCTGCGGAATTGCTATCGATTGGACACTCCGCGCTAAGTCGCTCGATTGGCCAGCTTGAACATCTGGTTGGGACTACGTTATTTGAGCGCTCGAGCGGGGGAGTGAAGCCCACGTTGGCGGGGCGAGGAGTTCTCAGGATTGCAAGGCTGATTCTCGAGCAAGTTGATTCGCTCGTCGAGACTGGACGCTCCATTGGCGGCGGTGAGGCTGGTCGCATCTCGATAGGATTTTGTACGTCGATCTCGTCCGGAAACTTGCGCACGACCCTCATCGAGTTCAAAAAGCGCTTTCCGCGCCTCGACTTGAGAACCGTCGAGCGCTCACGCATTCACCTAGCGAACGCACTTCGAAACGGAACAATTGACGTCGCAATCAGCCCTGGGCCACTCCAGCTAGCGGACTGCAACGTCCACACGTTGTGGAACGAACGCATTTTAGTCTCGCTTCCCGAGCATCATCCGCTAGCCGAACGGGAAGCAGTGTATTGGACGGATCTGCGCAAGGAAACGATTCTACTGAGCAAGCATGATCCTGGACGGGAACTGGAAGACCTGCTCGTGTCAAAGCTTCTTCGCACTGAAGATCGGCCAACGATTCAACGGCATGATGTTAGCGGGGGAATCTTGAAAGCTCTTACGAGCATGGGCTTCGGAATGGCGCTCACGCTAGAATCAGACATTGGGACGAATATCGCTGGCTTGGTCGATCGCGAATTGCAGGACGGAACTGGACCTGGTCGCATCAGCTTTCTTGCACATTGGCGTCATGACAACATCAACCCAGCGTTGGGACGCTTTCTTATGCTGTTAGAAGAACGCTATCCATCCGTTTCACCGCCCTTTGTCAAATGAGTGCTGCGGCGGAATTTTGTGAATCCCCTATCGGTAGCCATGAATCGCGCGAGCATAGGCGCGATCAACTTTCCGGGGTCTACGGCTTGACCAGTCTGCCGTGCCATTGCTTCGGCGTAAGCGACGAGATCTCTATGAACCGCCGCCGGCAACTCGGCATTCATCTTTACCGGTTTGTCGTCTTCAAGCGCCGCGATTTTCAGCTTTGCCATCTGGTAATCATCCTCTGTACTGCTCAAGAACGAGATCGCGATTGACAATGACGCGAACGGGGAAGCCGGGTCTGATGGTGAGCGTCGGCTGAATGTTTAAGCTGCGGCGAACCACCTGCTGGCCGGTTTGATTCAGTGAGTCCCCTGCTCCGTGCCGCAAGGCCTGGATAATGGCACTGTCATTGCTGTTCGTGTCGGAGCCCGCGCCGAGCTCGGTGCCGACGGCCAGCAGAGTCGATAGGGCCGCAGCCTTGAACAGCTCACCCCAGTGATTGTCGACTTCATCTTCCAACCCCGCATAACCCGCTGTGTCCGCACCTGGCTGTCGCTCAAGAACGATTGAACGCCCGTTTGGCATGATCAGGCGAGTCCAGACCAGAAGGACGCGAGACTGTCCGAATGCAACCTGGCTGTCGTAGACACCGATCAGGCGCGCTCCCTGCGGGATGAGCAGAAGGAGCCCGGTCGGCGAATCGAAGACATTTTCCGTCACCTGCGCGGTGAACGGTAAATCGTTTGAGGAATGGAATTGCCTGCGCGTCTTCGCCGGTCTCGGCGGCGCGTCGCTTTTCATCATTCGGCACGAAACGATCAGCGTAGACAACAGAGGTGCCGCGCTCTCCCTTGCGCACGTGGCCGCCAAGAGAGAGCGCCTGGCGGAAGGTGAGCCAACTTTGACCGCAAAATCCGCGTTCGATCACGGCTCCCCAGAGGATGAGGATGTTAACGCCACTGTATTGCCGGCTAGTCGATGCATTTTTCGGCATGGCCAGCGGCGCTTTCGCCGCGGCCGTACCCCAGGGCTGAACCCAGGGGACGCGTCCGGCCTCAAGCTCGGCAATGATCTTGTCGGTGATTTCGTTATAGAGGTTCGCGCGGCCTTGGCCGGCACGCGCACCAACAGTAGGATTTGGCATCGCGGTTCTCCGCGACGGGCGCCGCGAGCCTCTCTCGCAGCTTGTAACTCGTCACGGAAAAACCCAGCCCGCACTCTTACTCTCGGCTCTCTGCGCCATCTGCCTGGGGCCGCAGGCCCGATCAGGCGTGCGCCAGGGGCGCATCGCCTCAACGGAAAATGGCACCCGGAGAGCGTGAGCATAGCGACCCGAAGGGACACGCGGGTCCGAGTGCAGCGACGAGACCGGTTCAATAGCGGCACCCGGGAACGGGGCAGTGATAGCGATCGCCGCAGGCGAGCCCCTTTCCCGAGTGCCCCCGGCGAGGAGCTCCGCAGCCCTTGCGCGAGGGATCGAAGCCGGATGGCGTGCGCCGTTGTGGCGTGAAGAAGAAGGGAGTGTTCGAAAGAATGGAGCCTACTGGTTGGGCTCTTACTTACCCGGCTTACCGGTGTCGGAAACGACTGAGACTCCGAAAGGGGAACGGGACCAGAGCATGCCGGGAAACGTCTCGAAATCGGGCGCCGCAGCCCGGTGGAGAGCACAGAGTAAGGTGTGCATGGTGAAAGCTGTATTGTCTGAATCCCAGTTTCCAGTCGCCAAAGGGCTGGCAGTAGCGAACGCGGCTGACACGCTACGCCACGCGGGGCAGATCGCACCGGCCAGTGCGAACTGCCACCAGTTCGCGTGGGACGACCACCATCCGTGGGTCAAGGAGACGAATGGGACACCTAAACACACCGCAACTCCCCGCACACGTAACTACGGGATCGCCTGCAGCAGGTTCGTTTGCGAACCTGTATGGCGACGGAGCCGTCGTAGTACCCAAATGCCCGACGTAATGGCCGGGACAGCCGCCGCGAGGCGGACGATCATGCGTATAAGGCCGGGTGACCGGACCGAAAGCGCCTCCGATCGGGGGAAGGACGATGCCGTCAATAACGGCATGTGCAGTATGCGAAGAGAAGATTCTTCGACGGAGAGGTTCTGCTGATGCAGGCCGTCACCATCCAGAGGAGAATTGAATCACTGCCGACTTTGTCGCGGTCGGGCAAGCGTGTAAATGGCCTTCACCGCCTGATGAGATGTCCGCATCTCTTCGAGTGGGCCTACGAAAAGGTCTCCCGCAACAAGGGAGCCCTGACGCCCGGTGTAGATGGCAAGACCTTCGACGGCATGTCGCTGGAGAAGCTCGCCGACATCGCCAGGCGCGTGGCAGATGGCACTTATCGCTTCCGGCCGGTCCGGCGGGTTTATATCCCGAAGGACAACGGCAAGACACGACCGCTGGGTATCCCCACGGTGGAAGACCGGCTCGTTCAGGAGGCGGTCAGGATTCTGCTCGAAGCGATCTATGAACCTGTGTTCCTCAATGAATCACACGGGTTCCGCCCGGGGCGATCCTGTCATACCGCGCTCAAGCTCATCAAGAAGAGTTGGACGGGCTGCAAGTGGCTGGTCGAAGTTGATGTGCGTGGGTTCTTCGACAACATCGACCATGACATCCTGCTTGGGCTTCTAAGAAAGCGGATCGATGACAATAAGTTCATTGGTCTGATCGAAGGAATGCTCAAAGCAGGCTACATGGAAGATTGGGTCTACGGACGCACTTACAGTGGCACGCCACAGGGCGGCGTTGTCTCGCCCTTGCTCGCCAACATCTATCTGCACGAGCTGGACCAGCACATGCAGAGGATGAAGGCGGACTTCGACAAAGGCCGTGAGCGACGCCCATTCCCGCGCTATACGGCGTTGGAACGGCGCGTTCTCAGTCTTCGCCGGAAAATTGAACGGCTCCGCGCCGAAGGCGCGGATCGGACCGAGATCGACGCTGCATTCGCGGAGATCAAGGCCATTAATAAGGATAGACGGAAAGTGCCTTCCGTCGATCCGATGGACCCCAACTTCAAAAGGCTCCGCTACTGCCGCTACGCCGACGACTTCCTCATCGGCGTGATCGGGAGCAAGCGGGAAGCGTGTGAGATCATGGCCTGCGTCGAACGATTCCTGACGGAGACCTTGAAGCTCGCCGTTTCGCCCGAGAAAAGTGGGGTCTACGCCGCTTCAAAGGGAGTGACCTTCTTGAGCTATCGCGTCTCGACATACACATCCTACGGGGCTGGACGAAAATCCAGCCGCAAGGGACCGGCTGGACGGACATGGCGCGTGATGCGTCGGCCGACCACCGGCAATGTCAGCCTGCGGGTGCCGCGCAAGGAAGTCACCAAGTTCTGCAAGCAACACGGCTATGGCGATCTCGCCAAGAAGACCGGCAGTCCGCGCGAGCAGTTCCTGGTAACCAGCGACGTTGCAACCGTCCTCGCCTATAACTCAGAGTTCCGTGGGTTTGCGAACTACCATTCGTTTGCCGACAACATCAAGAGCGCCTTGGGATTGTTGGAGCTTGTCGTGTTCCGCAGTCTTGTGAAGACGCTGGCGATGCGACATCGGACGACGAGAGCAAAAACCATGGCGCGTCTGTGGAAAGGCACGGACTACGAGGTTAGCTCCGTGGTCCGTGGTAAGCTTCGCAGTATCAAGCTGTGGAGACTGAAGCATCTGACCCGAGCCTACTGGACAAGTCCGACTATCGACAACGTCACGGCAGGTGCGTGGTGGGTCAAAAGCCCAAATGATCTGATCGATCGACTTAACGCTCGCAAATGCGAAGCGTGCAGCGATAGGACGGGACCATTCGCGATGCATCATCTCCGCCGCCTAGGTGACCTGCGAAGCGGATCGCTGACGGTCTGGAAACGGTCCGGTTAGCGGCGCAAGACCATTGTCCTGTGCCCGTCATGTCGTGCAGCCGTCTCCGGTCGAGAGCATGCGCGTACGGAAAGCCGTGTGCATTGAAAAGTGCCCGCACGGTTTGGGGGGAGGCGTAGGGATATCCTCTTCGAGGCGTCCCGCGCCTACCCTACCGAGACGCGGAGCGGCTCGGTTCACGAGAGCCCGATGCGGCGGAAGCCGCACGCGCAAAAGAAGCAGCGCAAAGACTTGAGTCGGAGGAACTAGATTTCCTCGCGCGCATTCGTCTGCGCGTCATAGATCCTGATCTGAAGCATAGGAAAACGTTTCTTGAGCTCTTCTCCACCTGCCCTGGCGCCGTCTCTGGTTGCAAATTCGGCTTTCAGTCGGCCGTCCACTTCAAGCGCATAACCAGAAGCAGGCGGTTCACGGGTGGCAGCAACCATATCATTCCCATTGTGCAGTGAGGTGGTTGAGAATGATGGGTAGCGTGAGTCGCCCACACTGCGCTAGCACTCCAAACCCTGAATTCCTGCCATTGCGAATCCCTGCCAGCCGGAACGAATGGCGGACACAACGATTCGTCCTATCAGGAGCCATTTCGATGCTGATGACGCGTGAACGAAGGCCGCCGATACGGACGCTGCGCGGGTGGGCGATTGACGTGCTCCAGGAAGCTGGCGCCATCCGCGAGTGCGAGGAGCACGGCTGGATGCAGGACCGCGCCGATCCGCATGCATGGGAGCGAGCGATCGATATCGCCCGCGTTGACCCGCCCGCAGGCGTCTCCCCTGATGCAGCGGCGGCCGAGGTTCGTGACGTGCTGAACTCGATTGGTGATACCTGCCCAGAATGCCCTCCTGATTAGAAGGCCCCGCGCCGAGCATGACGGAAGCTAACCCCGCGCACGCCGCAGCGTCGCTTCCAATCGCTCCTTCTCCTTATCCCAGCGGGCTTTTTCGGCTTGCGATCTCTTCTCGAGAGCCTCGACCTCGGCCTCGATGACGGCGGCCCGCTTCGCGTGCTCCTGCGCGGCCTTGTCCAACGCAGCTTGCGCCTTGTCGATGGCCTGCTGCCGGCGTTCACGGTCCTTCTGCCTGGCAGTCTCTTCCTTCGGCCTGTTCAAGCTGGCGCCGCTTCTGCTCCTTTTCGAAGGCGAGAGCGGCCTTTCGTTCCGCAGCCTTGTCGACGGGGCGAGAGGAAGGTTTCTCCGCCTTTGGGCCTTTCGACTTGCGGGCGGCTTTCGTCGGCCCACCGCCGCCAAGATCGGTGGGCAGCTCGGCATGTTCGCTGAAAGGTCGGTCGGTTCCGACCGGCCGCCTGAGAACGACCCCAGGCTTTGCCATGGTCGCGGCGATGACGTCCGGGTCGTGGCTCTCCTTCGCCGCGCCCTGATGGAAGAGATTGCTGTCGGCGCCCCACGCTTCCAGAGCCGCTTTCATGGAGGGAGCTGCGATCGCCAGATCGAAGAAGCCGAGCGAGGTCTGGTAGGTCTTCAATTTTCTCGCCATGAGACGCTTCTCCGCACTGACCCACTGACCGCTGCCATGCGATCAGCCGTGCTGTCTAGCTCGGGAGCAGAGAACTTCCAAAGCGGGCGAACAGAGCGGCCGGCCCAGGAAATATCTCGATGCATCCGGCCTGTCGGAGCGAGTTTTCCGTTAACCAGCGCAAAGATAGCTTAAGCCGACTTCCGCTGCGGTTTGGCCACCGGCTTCCTTGCCGCGGCCTCCTTGGGCGGCTTCTTGCCGGCGATCGGCATCAGCATTTCCTTCTGCCCGGCCGCCGCCTTGCGCGCCTTCTTGGCTGGCTTCTTCGGAGCCTCTGTCGCTGCCGCCTTTTCGGCGCCAAGGCTCTTGCGCAGTGCGTCCATCAAATCAACGACATTCTCGCCACGCGGTCGCTCTTTCGCCGTGATGGGTTTGCCGGCGCGCTTCTTATTGATGAGATCGATGAGGGCGGTTTCGTACTGGTCTTCGAACTTGTCCGGCTCGAAGTGGCCCGCTTTCTGATTGACGATGTGCCTGGCGAGATCAAGCATGTCCTTGGTGACTTTGACATCCTGGATGTCGTCGAAATACTCGTCTGCAGAACGCACCTCATAAGGATAGCGCAGCAGCGTTCCCATCAGGCCCTTGTCCATAGGTTCGAGGGCGATGATGTGCTCACGGTTGGTCAACACCACCCGTCCGATCGCGACCTTGTTCATCTCACGGATCGTTTCACGGACGACGGCGAAGGCGTCGTGACCGACCTTCCCGTCTGGCACCAGGTAGTAGGGACGGATCAGATATCTCGGGTCGATCTCGCTGCGGTCGACGAACTCGTCGATCTCGATGGTTCGCGTCGATTCCAGCGCGACATTTTCCAGCTCCTCCTTCGTCACCTCGATGAAGGTGTCGGTGTCGACCTTGTAGCCCTTGACGATGTCCTCGTTGGCGACCTCCTCGCCGGTGTCGGCATCGACCTTGGCGTACTTGATGCGATGGCCGGTCTTCCGGTTGAGCTGGTTGAAGGAGACTTTTTCGGAATCGGAGGTGGCCGGATAAAGCGCGACCGGACAGGTGACGAGGGAAAGACGCAGGAAGCCTTTCCAGTTAGCGCGGGGGGCCATGGCGGGGGAACTCCGATACTGATGCCGGATTCAAGACGAACGGCCCGGCTTGGTTCCGACACCGCGCCCCTACCAAAAGGATGATTTTTTCTCGGCGCGGGCTTGAGCGGACTCGACTTCTGTTCACTTTATGTTCTAATTCAGAATGACCGACCGACCCGCGAGCTGGCGCATGCCGACCCCGAAGCAGATGGAAAAACTGGCCGCTGAAGCCGCCCGCAGGCCAGCTCTCCCCGCTGCTGCTCCAGATGCGCCGCTCCCGGCCGAATACTGGGAATCGGTCCTCAAAGACCCTCGCGCCGGCGCGACCGGGGCCCAGATGCGGCAGCGACGTCTTTCGGAAATTCAGCGACACGTGTTGCGCATTTCGTGCCGCCGCTGCGAGCGAACCGTGGAAATCCAGACCGCCGATGCAGTCCGATTATATGGCGGCAACGCAGTCTGGAAGGACGTCGCGCAGCGGCTGCTCGACAATACCTGCCAGCAGCGCACCGGCAGGCATGAAGAAGACGGCTGCTGGCCGGCGTTCGAAACGCCGTAGCCCGCTCCGGATCGCCGATCCGATCTCTTTGCGCCTGGATGTCCGGATGGCCCCGAAGTATCACCCTACGCCCCTGTCGGGCGGCGACCGCAAAGCTCTGGCGAAAGAGCTCGGCAAGGCGCGGGCAATGGCCAACATCCTGGCTACCCGGTCGGCGGAGACGCGGGCGAAAGGGGAAGCGCTTATCCAGCAGGCAGACAAGCTGCTTTGCGAAAGCTGGAACGAACGAATGTGGAGCGACGGCGAACCGATAGATCCGTCGCCTACCATCGACCAGGCGGTGAATGGAGGCTTCCCTTGGCTTGAGATTCAGTGCGCGCGCTGTAAGACGCCGAGTGACGTTGATCTCGCGGCGATGAAGCATCCGCCGACCACCTTCGTGCACGATCTCGCCAGCCGGCTGCGCTGCCGCAAATGCGCCAAGGCCGGCCGGCGTCCTTCCGCGACTCTGCTACAATTGGCGTTGCAGCCGCGCCACCCTCGAACCGAAACCTGACCGATGTGCAACCTCTACTCGATCACGACCAACCAGGCCGCGATCAGCGCGCTGTTCCGCGTCGTGAACCGATACGTTGGCAATCTGGCGCCGATGCCGGGGGTTTTTCCCGATTACAAGGCACCGATCGTGCGCAACGGGGCCGAGGGCCGCGAACTCGCCACGGCGCGCTGGGGAATGCCGTCGTCGTCAAAAGCGCAGATGGACGCCACCAAGAAACGAGCCGAGAAGCTGCAGGCCAAGGGCAAGACCGTCGATTTCAAGGAGCTGCTACGGATGGAGCCGGACGGCGGCACGACGAACATCCGCAACGTGAAGAGCAAGCACTGGACGCGATGGCTGGGAGCCGAAAGCCGCTGCGTGGTGCCGTTCAACTCCTTCAGCGAGTTCAACAAGGACGAGGGTGGTGATATCTGGTTCGCGCTCGACGAGACCCGTCCCCTCGCCTGCTTCGCCGGCATCTGGACCAACTGGACGTCCGTTCGGAAGGTCAAGGAAGGTGAGACGACCAACGACCTCTACGCGTTCCTCACGACCGAGCCAAACGCCGAAGTCGGCGCCATCCACCCCAAGGCGATGCCGGTGATCCTGACGACGCCGGACGAAGTCGAGACATGGATGACGGCCCCTCCGGACGAGGCCCTGAAGCTGCAGCGGCCGCTTGCCGACGGAGCGCTCCGGATCGTCGCCCGCGGCGTCAAGGAAGACACGGCCGGGCTAGCGACGTGACCATCGAGGACGATGACGACCAGGTGGCTTCCCCGGGCCGCCAACGCAAGATCATCCACATCGACATGGACGCTTTCTATGCATCCGTCGAGCAGCGGGACAATCCGGATCTCCGCGGCAAGCCAGTCGCCGTCGGAGGATCCCGGGAGCGCGGCGTCGTGGCGGCGGCCAGCTATGAAGCGCGCAAGTTCGGCGTCAGGTCAGCCATGCCATCGGTGACCGCGAAGCGGCAATGCCCGGACCTGATCTTCGTGAAGCCGCGTTTCGAGGTGTACAAGGCGGTCTCCCAGCAAATACGCGAGATCTTCGCCGAGCACACCCCGATCATCGAGCCGCTGTCGCTGGACGAGGCCTACCTCGATGTGACCGAAAATCTGCAAGGCATTCCGCTGGCGCGGGACGTCGCGTTGGCGATCCGCGCGAAGATCAAGGAGGTAACGGGCCTCAACGCTTCGGCCGGCATCTCCTACAACAAGTTTCTCGCGAAGCTCGCTTCCGACCACCGCAAGCCGAACGGCCAGTACGTCATCACGCCTGAGAAGGGCCCCGCATTCGTAGAGGGCCTACCGGTCGGCAAATTCCACGGCATAGGGCCCGCGACCAGCGCCAAGATGAATGCGCTGGGCCTCTACACGGGGCTCGATATGCGCAATCAGTCGCTCGAATTCATGCAGGCCAATTTCGGCAAAGCCGGGAGCTACTACTATTGGATTTCGCGGGGCGTCGACGACCGTGAGGTCCGCTCCGACCGAATACGAAAGTCAGTCGGCGCCGAGAATACGTTCTCCAGCGACCTCACCGAATTCGAAGCGATGGTCGCCGAACTGCAACCATTGATCGATAAGATCTGGCTGCATTGTGAAGACAAGGGAGCGCGGGGCCTGACGGTGACTCTGAAGGTCAAGTTCAACGACTTCGAGATGATTACGCGCAGCAGGTCGGTACCCGTCGCGGTTTCGAGTCGCGCGGATCTCGAACGCCTATCGGTCGCATTGCTTCAGAACGAGATGCCCTTCTCGAAACCAGTCCGGCTGCTGGGGGTTACGCTCTCGTCTTTGCAAGGCGACCGGGTAGAACCGCAACTTGGTCTACCGATCTGATGGGGCGTCGCTGACATTCGGTCGCTGCGGCGGTCTCGCCTGGGGACAGGTCGATTTGAGTGTCGCACGGGCCCTACACTGGAGCGGATTCTGAGCGTGGTCCGCAACGCCGGCGATACTGACGAGATGGTGTTGATCGCTGCCGCGGTCAGCTTGCGCGATGTGCTAAGATCGTGATGGGCGACCCGACAAAGAGGACGTCTCAAGCGCGGTTTGACAGCAACGATCATCCTGAAGTTCGACGATATAGCATAGAAACCCACCGAAATCGCTTGCGGGTAAACGCAGCGACCTTGCGACCCGCGCCGGTGGGGCATATCTGCTATGATAATCCCATGTTGACCGAACTAGTTGCGAAATTCCCCGAGGCCGGACGGCTTCTCGATCTTTCCGCCGCTCAGCTTGATGCTGTCTTGCTGGCGTGCATTGCGACGCGCGCCAACGATCCGAGCCCGATCGCCGCCAAATACGTCTACCGCGACGAAATCAGCGGTCTCTATCCCATCGGGGCGGGTACGACTGCTGGGCAGCGGCAAGCCGTCGATCAGGCCTTGATGGAATCCTGGGAGCGCCTGAAGTCTTCGAACATCATCATGCAAGCCCCCGGTCAGGCTCCGGACAACATGACGTTGACTGCGCGCGGCAAGGAAATTGCCGGAACGGGCAACATGGACGAGATCATGGCGCGAGCGAACCTAAAACGTCAGATGCTCCATCCGCTACTTCGCGCATCGGTCTACGACAGCTTCGCCACCGGGCACTACGACACCGCAGTGCGCGACGCCTTCGTCATCGTCGAGGACAGGGTCAAGATCGTGTCGGGAAACAAGACTGATATTGGAGTCAGGCTTATGCGAGCCGCATTCAATCCCAACGGTGGCCCCCAGACCCTGACAGACATGACCCTTCCTATGGCGGAGCGGGAAAGAATGGCCGACCTTTTCGCCGGGGCAATCGGAACCTACAAGAATCCGCTTTCCCATCGAGTGGTGGGCAACAGCGACCCTGCACCGGTGATCGAAGAACTCATGATCGCAAGCAGGTTGCTGCGCTACGTGCCTTGAGGTTAATAGACTCCGATGACCGCGCAGCAACTTACGAAAACTCCGACCGAAGCCGATCTTGAGGCCGAAATTCACGGGGTCATCCGTAAAGCGTTTCCCTGGCTTCCTGCGGAGGCAATCCGCCACCAAACCAAATTCTCCTTCACCTTCGGTCACGCAACTATAGAGGTTGACGGCGTCACGGATCTTCAGGCGGAAGGCCGTACTGATATTCTTATTCGCTCGAATGAGATTCCAGTTGCAATCCTGGAGCTGAAACGCAAAGGCCTTGCGCTCACGTCTTCCGACGTCGACCAAGGATTATCCTACGCGAGCGTGATCCGCCCGCGCTTTCCATTGGTGGTCGTTTCCAATGGCGATGAGACGCGCATCTTTGAATCATACAGCGGCAATCTCTGGCAGCCAGCCACATCCTCGGAAGCCGAGTTCAGCAAACTTGTCGCTGCTACCGCGCAAGCCGCGACAACAGACGTCAAGAACGCTGTCAGCACCCTGATGGGATCGCGGTCGACAGTGTGGGTGCAAGCCATACGGGCCGCTTCCGAGGGAGCCATTGAAGAGCTGACCGGCCGTTGGGACGAGCCGATGCAGCCCTTCGTCCGCAACTATTTGTTCCCGCGCAAAGCCTCGGCGATAATCGCGGCCGAGCTGACGCGAGGCAGGCGATTTGTTCTGATCGAGGGTGCGCCGCTCGTCGGCAAGAGCAGTCTCATGCGAGAAATGATTCATCGCACGGTGACGTCCCCTGATTTCACAGTCCTGTTCCTGGTGGCGGATGAAGGCGCCGGCATCTTTCAAGCGATCGCTGATATTCTTTCAACGTCCTTGTCGTGGCCGGTAACTGCTGACGAGGCACGCACGTGGCTTAGATCGGTCTCACGAGCCAACGGTCCATCACTTGTCCTCGCCGTTGACGGTGTCGGTCCCGAACATGTTCGCCTGCGCCGTGAACTCGAAGATTTGAGCTCGAGCGTTTTCGGGTCCCAGCTCCGCTTGCTGGTGACCGTCGACGATGCCGTGACCACGACTTTGATTGAGCATCCGCGCGGACGTCAAGCTTCGACGCTTGGTCGGCGGATTGACGGTCGGATCGAGCTAGCCCCGTTGGATGACGATGAATTTGAACTGGCGGCCCAGACCTTGTGGGAACACCGCATGGCAATCATGCACGGAGGTCACTCGTCAGCAGAGCTGCGTGTTCCATGGATTCTTCGCGCTCTCGGCGGGCGCTATGCTCCCGAGCCCGGCGAACAGCCAGACAAGGCAGCCGTCCTTCCGTCACAACTGAGCCTTGGACTGATCGCGCACGCGCGCGAGCGCTTTAAAGATGAAGACCTGCGACGGCAATTCCGCGAGATTGCCAAGGCGGTTCTACAAGACACCGAGGAGAAAGATCGGCCGATCGCGCTCATGCTGGAGTCGATGGCAACTTTCGTTGTTCGCCGTCGAACGCTGCTACAGTTCCTGGCTCTCAGCGAGATTGAGAGCCTGCTCAGAATGGGTTATCTGAAACCTAGTCTCCACGCATCTGGAGAGGCCGTCCTGTTCGTGCGGCTCCCGGAACTGCTCGCTAGCGAGGCGTCTATCGTTCTTGCGTCGGGGCTGGTCGAACGCGGGCGGGCTGACCCGGCTAAGACGGCGCTTGAGATGGTTTCCGTCACATCACGCCTTCCACTCGGCGATATTGTCGCCGCACACGCGTTTGTGGACGCGATACAAGGAAGCACGGGCGTGCCTCTCGATGTCGTGGCAGAGCTTGTACAAATGGCGCCAAAGAGAACGCCGATTAAGCCGGGCATGAGGGCAGCAATGCACGTCCCTGGCGTTGGCATGATGGAGATGACGTTTCAGGCCGACGGCTCGTTTGTCGGTGAACTCAATGGTCAAAGTCATACGTTCGCTGCCGATCCGGGCGAAGGCCTCGGCGAGTTGATCGGCGAGTCGCATGCGTGGTTGATTTTGTCTCATCTCGCTGGTCAACGCATAGGCATTGCGCGCGGGAGCGGGGCGGAAAGACTTGATCTAGCGCTTCTCGGGGAAGTTGGTCGTTGTCCCCACGCGTTGCGGCGGCCGGACTCCATAGTTGAGGGGCGAGGCGTCTTGACGCACAGCATGGCCGGTTACGGCGAGGTCGTTTGCCACAAAGCTGGTATCGTGGAACCCATCACGTTTTCCCTCTTCAGGCGGGTCAGTGAGGAAGGACCAGACATCGAGGACTGGATCCGAGAGGTAGTCCACGATGGCTCGCTGGCAATGATCGCCAGGCTCGACATCGCTTTACGGGAGACGGCAAAGCTTGCTGACGACATACGGAGGCCATGGGCCGAGCGGATGCTGGCGGAGCTAGTGACGCCTGCGCTTAACGATGCACTACAGTGTACGTCCGAATGATCCGCGGGGGATCCCTCACGAGGCCTCGGTCAGCCAGTCCGGCGACGACTTTTTACGTGGACGAAAGCGGAAACTCCGGCGATCTTGTGAACGCTGGCCGCTCATTCGATTTCGGACAGCAACCGGTGTTCACCCTCGCTGGCATTGGCGTTGATAACGACTCATCTCTTGCGGCCGAGCTAGAACGCCTGCGGGTGCAACACCGCGTCAGAAGTCGAGAGATCAAATCCTCTGCTGTCAAAGACAAGCCGGCGTTTGTTGTCGACCTGGTAGCGCACCTTCAACAGCGAGGCTACCCCATCTTCTTGGAGGTGGTCGACAAGCGCTTCTTCATTTGCGCCACGATGGTCAATCACTTCGTCATCCCGCCGGTTGCGGATGAATTCGATCGGCGCCGGGATGTTATTCAAATGAAGAGTGACGTCGCCGACTATCTTCATACAGTGATGCCCACGTCGGTCATGCACACCTATATCGACGCCTGCGCGGAACCTACGATGGCGTCGACGCGACGCGCGTTCGAAGCATTGATTCATTGGCTTGAGAGCCGGATCCAGAGCGACGAAAACGCCCGATTCGTGCATCAATTTGCGATCGATAGCTTCGCTGATTTCGAGGAAGGCGCCAAGGCGTCGCAGCCGAACGCTCAAACATTCTTGCCGGCACCCGATTTGAGCAAGGGGGCGAAGCCGTATTGGATGCTGCCGAATCTGTCCTCGTTCACGAACCTCTATGCCCGGATCAATTTATTTCGCGGGAGAGAGATGAGTGGCGTTCGGATCATACACGACGAACAGCTACAGTATGATCATATTCTTCATCAAGGCAAACAGGCGAGCGAAAGCTTTTCCGATTTGGGGCTGACTTGGCCGCTGCAGCATGCGGATTATCGTTTTATGGAACGCGGAGAGCTCACTTTTTCGGCGTCCAACCTTTCCGCAGGGATCCAGGCGGCTGACGTCCTAGCCGGTTTCGTAATGCGCTATGTTCAAAGCATCATTGTCCAAGCGACCATGCCTCCACCCGAAGCAATAAAAGCATTCGGATTGCTGCTGCTATTGGCGGAGCCTGAGCGGGGAACCGGACTCAACTTCGTTCTGGGTCGTCGCGATTTCGATCGTCTTGGCTTGCTGCAGGCATGACATCCGCCTGCGTTTACGGTTGCTGTCCAAAGGTTGCATGCCGACGCTGTCGGTGCTTAACGCACCCACTTGCTGATCCGACTTCAGCTTGCGATACAACGAGCCACGATTACCGAAACGTTGTCGCGTCCTCCCGCGTCAAGGGCCATCGCCACGAGATCGTCAGCCACGTATCCCCTAGTGACCACATCCGCAACAAACAAACGCTCGTCGACCTCATCTGTCAGACCGTCTGAGCAAAGAAGTAGCGTCCACGGAGCGGGACTACGCAGATGAAGCGTGTGGGGCTCAAGGCGGGTTCGCCGCAAAGCGCCTCCTCCGAGAGCCTGTGTTAGTAGATGGCTGGAGCGGCCGGATATCTCGCCATCGGACAGGCTTGTTGTCCGAGAGGAGGCCGGCGAATCGTCCTTGCTCATCTGTCGGAGGTTACTGTTGCCCATCGAAAAGTAGATACGGCTATCGCCGACGTTCGAGATTGTTAACGCATCCGGAGAGACCAGGGCCATCGCAAGCGTGCTCGCCATGTTGAATAACGATGGATGCGAGCTCGCTTTTGCTCTCAAGTCTTCATCAACGCACATGATTGCCCTAGTCGCTGCATCGATGTCGCCTACAGCCAGACTTGATTTCATCAGTGAGAGGCGCTCGGCAACTAGTCGGCTGGCAATTTCGCCAGCGCTATGACCACCAACGCCGTCAGCCACGGCAAGCAACACGTCTACAAACGAGCTTCGCGTGATGCCATGGGAATCGGCATCACCGAGACCTACCCATTGTTCCACCAGTATCGCGTCCTCATTGGTCCGACGAGCCAAACCACGATTCGTGGCCGCGGTGACCTCTAAGATGTACCCAGACTGACCCACGTCACTTTTTCTTTCGGAGAAACACGGGACTGACATCCTTCAGGCCGGCCAAGGACGCTATCTCCCTGACCTGCTGGGGCACTCTCGTAACCACGGCAGCACGAGGGGTAAAGCATTTCTGGCGGGGTTCGTTCAAAAATGGGTGGTTGGAAACAATTGCCAGGTCATCATCCTTGATAAGAAAGAATAACTCATTTTCATCCGGCGTGTGGGCGAGAGAAAACCCGACCCGTTGCTGGGCCTCGAGACATAGCTGCACAGCTGGCTCAAAAGCTCCGGCCTTTCCTTTCGGATTGACGTTTAGCTCGAGCGAAGTCTCGATGCGGATATTGACCCCATCTGACAATCGATCCGTGATCTTCTTGATAACACCTTTGGGAGCCGCTTTTGCGTCAACCGTTCTTGACGTTATCAAGAGCCGACGTTCAGCCTTGTCCAGAGCCTCGTTAAGAAGCTCTCTAAGCTCGTAGGGCGAGCCGAGCCGAAGACCTTGTCTGTCGAGTTTGAGTCTTAACTCGGTTAATCGTTGTTCAACTCGAGCTGGATCCGGCCGAGTTTGATCCTCCGGCTTGGGGCGCCTCTTTGGGCGCCCCATCTTCGCCAGAAGTACCGAATACTCGTCCAGCGCCCCAGTGATTTCGCGCTGCAACTGGCTAACTGTTTGGCGGTCGGCGAGCGAATTCCATAGAGCAGCGCCAAGGCGGTGGGAAATCGCCCCCATTGCGTCCGTATAAGATTGTACCCTGATGAAGCCCGGCTTCTTCACTCCGCCGTGCCGAGCGAAGACCATTTCATGCTCTTGGCTGAGCGTATCGCCGATCGCGAACCCAACTTGGTAGTCGTTGGATTCGATGCCCCGATAGACAAGTCCGACAGCCTGGCGAAATAGTGTTTGTCGTCGAACGATGCGTCTGATTGCGAGCAACGTACGCTCAAACGGACGGTCGGAGATACGACGTACTGCCGGAACCACTTGATTCAGAGCGATTTCCTCGACCGGCGGCGCGTCGACCGGATAGGGCCGTATCTGAAACGCCTGCATGTCGGAGAGTTCGGTCGCACGCAAAAGACTCTCCTTGCCCAATCGTATGGGGCGTCGTCGAAGACCGTCGTAGTCGAATACTAGGGTCTCGTCTCGATACACGCGAGTGCCTTGGGTCAGAAGCTCCTTTCCAAGGTCCGTTATGTTGTAGGTGCGATCGGCAGCATCGAGATCATCTTCTGATATTGCTACGAGCTCATCATACGCCAAAGTGTCCAAACCGTCGCGAACGACGACTTCTGAGAGGCCCAATAGACGCGATATTCCCTCCGCCTTCCGCTCGCCTGCTTCAATCGAGCGCAGCACGAACTCTTCGATGGTAGGCATTGATGTCTTCTGGAGTGTCACGGCCTCAACTGTGAGCCGAAACACGGGTAATCCGACTTCTGCAAAGTCCACCAGCTCAAAGCCGTCGCGCGTGTCGAAGCGTCGAATCTTCGCCGCGGAAATCATGATCGCAGACTTCCGAGGTGGCAGACATTAGAATGAGATTCCACCCATTCGATCACCGGACGAAATGGATTGAAGCCCTTTGCAGTCCTGCAAAAATGATGATCTCCTATCAAAATCAACGCCGAACGGGCTCGGGATAGTGCGACGTTGAGGCGAGGCTTTTCCTTTAGGAACCGCAGTTTTCCTCGTCGGTTCGAAAGAGTGACCGAATAAATGCATACATCAGCCTGCTTGCCCTGGAACGCATCCACTGTATTGCAAACAATCTGCAGCGAGGGCCAATCGGAAGCGTTTCTCTCTGTCATTTCGGAGAGACGCTGCACCTGCGCGGCGTAGCCGGCGATCAGGGCCACATTAATTTGCTTTGCCTGACGTCTGGCTGCGCGCTCCAAGCGATCGAGAATAGCGCGCGCCCATTCAACTTCCAGAAGATTTTCGAAAGTATTCCTAACCGGTCGCTCGAACCTTCGATGCTCTTTCGAGGTTGTGTACCAAGTGATTGAGGCCTCGATCTCCGGCGTCAGCTTCAGCCCATGCGACTTGATTGGGCTCTGCAGGGTGCCATCATAAAAGCAGTCGCTCACGAGGTTGCCGATCGGCTCGATCATACGGCGTTGGATCTTTAGCTCCGCACGACAGGCTTTCGGTAGCCCCTTTTCGGGCGCAATCATTCGATCGAGGACCGTTGCTCGAATTTCGCTCTTTTCGTCGAATTTTTCGATCAGTTCTTCTCCGAACTCCTCGAAGAAGGGTGGCAGTTGCTTTGGATCGCCTACAATGATCCAGCGATGGCTTCGCGATAGCGGCACCAGTATTTCGGTTGCGGTCGCTTTCGAGGCTTCATCGACGATACACAGGTCGAATTCGACGTTTTCGACGCCTCTGGTCCCCGCTATGCCAACGCACGTTGCGGCGATAATTCGAGCGGAATTCATTACAGCCGCATTGAAGTCACCGCTGCGTCCCACCCGCAAGTACCAACTCTCGAGTAGTGCAAGACGTTCGCGGCAAAGCCGCACGTTGTCGTTACCGTCAAAGCACAGATCTTGCCACTGTTGTAATTCGCCGATGTCCGTCATGCGGGCAAGGTCGGGCCCTAAATCCGGGCATTCCGATAGCTGGGATCTCACCTCTCTCTCTTGTCTCTTAATGGTCCGCAGAGTGTCCTTCAGCAGGGATATGCGGTTGCTGATCTCCGTTGTCGTGACCTCAAGCTCCTCGCTCTCGTCTGGCGACAGCGATGGCTGCGCAAGCTGGCGCTCGGCGCTTTCGACGCCATCGACCTCTTGATCGATCAATCGTTCGGTTTCGTAGCGACGCCACAACAATTGTACCAGGCGCTCGACTCTTATCCCGAGCTCGACGGTTTGCCGATTTACACCGTTAGCAGCGGCCCACCCGGTCATATTGGCTTCAGCAAGCCTACGCACGCTCTCCGCCCAATCATTGACCTTTTGCTGGAGCAACAGCCGCTGTGAGGTGAGCGCTATTCTTGGATCATCGTTGCGACCAATGCGAATTATTGCGCTGCCCATTTCGGATCTCAGCTTCGTGATGCGCTCTATCGCCTCATCAAGCGCCGTATGAGTCTGGGAGGCGATCAGGATCCGATGTTTAGGAAAACGCTCGAGCCAGGCGGTTGCAATCTCTGAAATCAGATCAGTTTTACCCGTTCCGGGCGGCCCCTCGATCGATAGCATCTCGGTCGTTCCGAGAGCCTGGCATATGACGCCGAGCTTCTCGCCGGAAAGGCCCAGACGTTTGATCTCCGCCCCCTCCAAGCGATCAGGTCCGCGCGCGCAGCTGGGGTCTAAGAGAATTTCCCGCAGACGCGGATTGGGAATTCGGCCATACATCACCGCGTCGAGCGCGGAGCCTTGATAATTCAGCGACGATTCGGCCGCCCGCGTATTGAGGAGAAGCTCACCCTTTCTGGGCAGCGATTCGGAATCGCCTCCGTCAACTCTCATTGCGACCTGGTCGAGAGTCACGCGAGCAATGGTGCCGAACACGTGCCGACTCCCAACCCGAACGAACCGCTTCTGCCCAAGAATATCGGCGGATTGGGCGATATCCGCGGTGAACGTCACCGTGTCATTGTTTATCCGTCTGCTCACGAAAATGATGGCGCTAGACCGGTTGGCCTCAAGATCGTGACGGTCTCTAAGATAGCTTTTCCAGGCCCGGAATATGCGTTCGCTATTGATTGCTTTCCGTTCCTGAGCGCGTTTGGCGTCGTGACGTCGAATATCTTCGATCAGCTCGTCAAGGCTTTGGGCCGACGAGTCTGGATCAGGTGATTCCGAGAATGAAAATGATAGGCTCGGACGATAGGCTTGATCGCGAATTTCTCCAGCTCTCGCTGGATCCAGTTCATAGGCCGCGACTATTTCGAGCTTTTCACTAGCTCGGCCGCTTCTCACCGCTCGAAATCGCCACGATCCGCCGATTATGTCCAAGGCGTCGAGGGCAGGTTCGCCCTGAGGCGTCCGCTTCAGCTCAATGACGCAAATGTCGGAGACTTCTTCTAGGATGAAGTCCTCAACGGCATCGTGCGAAGTGAGCTCCAGCGCTGCCTGAAGTCGCGCCATACACGCGTCGGAAAGCTCAAGGTAGCAGCGAAAACCTGCCGCATGTTCTCTGGCTCGCGCGTCTTCGACCTGCTTCAACCGAATCTGCAGAGTCCTTGCATCGATTGGACGCCGGCCTGGATCCTCAGACAAAGTATCTTCGATGAGCGGTCGAACCGAGTCAGGGAGGTTTGCCTCCTGGCAAGCGATCGTAAGGTCCGCATCAGATTCGAATCTTCGGCCAACGAGACAAAAGACCGCGATGGCGGCAAGCGAGTAACAATCTCGCGTACGGGTAAACGCGCGATCGTCTGCCTCCTTGGGGCTAAATCCAGGAGTTCGCGCGTCAACCAAGGTCCGGCCTGCCTTGGGGAGCCAAGCGTCTCGATCATCCAGCACCTTGGAAATTCCGTAGTCCGTAATTTTCGGAATGCCCTGGGCTGTAACGAGGATGTTCCGCGGATTGAGGTCGCGGTGCACGAGGTCGTGTGACATCTGCGCGTACTCGATCGCGCTAAGAAGGGGATGGCCGAGGTTTCTCAGAAAGGCATTCCAGCCTAGCGCTCCGTAACGGAGAATCCAGTCCTCAAGGTTGTCGTCGATCCACTCCATTGCCAGAAACCAACGACCGGACGGGTCCCGATCCACAGTCAGCATGGTAACGATGTTAGGGTGCTTTAGCCGCTCCAGTGCGTTTACTTCCCGGTTGAAGGACGCGTTCGATCGCTCCTGGTCGGCGGATTGCTTCATTCGCTTGATAGCGGCGAATTTGTTGGACTGAAGATCGACCGCTTTCTGAATTGTGCCCATTCCGCCCTCCTTGATTTCAGGGAGCAGAATGAATCGGTCGCAAAGTGGTCGCTGAAGCCCGGCGCCCTGTGATGGTGTAACGTCCGTCATGGAGGCCTGTTGCCAGATGCTTCGCCAAGCGAAGCGGATTACCGAATTGGTTATCGAACGAGAATGAGTGAATCTCTTTCAAAGCGCGCGTGTTTTCTATATTTATTCGACCATAAGTAGGGGGATTCTACTAGGCGATACCTTGCTTAAGGTCGCCTAGATGGGCGAAATCGTTGCCTTCAGCTGTGGAATTCTGCCCGTTTGGTGCATGTTCCCGTGACGAACGGGCGGAGAGAACGCAGTATGGCGCTGGTCCGTGTGCTTGAAATCGAGAACTTTCGGGCGGTGAAATCCCTTCGCTGGTTGCCTGGTCCGGGCATAAATTGCCTGGTCGGACCGGGCGACAGCGGCAAGTCGACGATCCTTGATGCAATCGATCTTTGCCTCGGTGCACGCCGATCGCTTTCGTTCACTGACGCGGATTTCCACGCCATTGATTTCGGCCGACCGATCCGCATTGCGCTAACTCTTGGTGACCTCGACGACCCTCTGAAGAACATCGATTCCTATGGCGACTTCCTCGTGGGCTTCGATGCGGACACCGGGCTCGTGGAGCCGGAGCCCGGCGCCGGGCTCGAAACCGCCCTGACGCTCCAGCTCACAGTGCAGGACGACCTCGAACCAGAATGGACGCTTGTCTCGCCGCGTGCCCAGGCTGCAGGTCGGACGCGTAATCTCAACTGGGCCGACCGCACGCGTATCGCTCCGGCGAGGCTTGGCGTCACCGGGGACATGCATTTGACTTGGCGGCGAGGATCCGTGCTGACAAAGCTCAGCGACGGCAAGGCAAACGCATCGAAGGAGCTGACGCGGGCAGCTCGCGAGATGCGCGACGCGTTCGACAAGAAAGAGCTCGAAGAGCTTGAGGAACCGCTCAAGATCGTTAAGGACGCTGCAGGTAATATGGGCGTACCGGTCGGAAAGGCTGTACAGGCGCTGATCGATGCCGGTTCTGTCACGTTCACCGGCGGCACGATCTCGCTTCATGACGATGACGGAGTGCCGTTGCGCGCTCTCGGACTTGGTTCTTCGCGGCTGCTGATCGCTGCCCTGCAGCGGAAGGCGGCCGAAAAGGCGACGACGTTTCTGATCGACGAGCTAGAATATGGACTTGAGCCGCACCGGATCATCCGCCTGCTCGGTGCGCTGGGTGCCAAGGAAGACGTGCCGCCGCTGCAGGTCTTTGCAACGAGCCATTCACCAATTGCCGTCACCGAGCTGAGCGCACGCCAGCTTCATATCGTCCGCAAGAATGACGAGCAGCATACGGTCCGCCGCGCGAGCGACGCCGGGGACGTACAGGGCACGATCCGGGCCCACGCCCATGCATTGCTCGCCTCGTCAATCGTGGTGTGCGAGGGTGGCAGCGAAATCGGCCTATTGCGCGGCCTGGATCAGCATTTCACCAGCCTTGGCGATAAATCGCTCGCAGCAAACGGCGCGGCCCTAGTCAACGGCAACGGCGACGAAACCTTCAACCGCGCGATCGCTCTGCAGTCTCTGGGTTACCGGACGGCTATCCTGCGAGACAGCGACAAGCCCGCCCCAGCGAAGGAGGAAGCTACATTCATTGCGAGGGGCGGCAGCGTGTTTGCATGGGGCGGCGGGCGAGCACTGGAACAGGAATTGTTCGTCGCGCTTCCGGACGGCCCCGCTGGCGATCTTCTGGATCTTGCTATTGAGGCGAAGGATCGCGCATTGATTGAAGCGCATATCAAAACGATTTCGAACAACGCGGCGAACCTCACGGATCTAGAAAACGAGGCATTGATAGATGGCCTCGGCCTCGATACGCGCACGCTTCTCGGAAATGCAGCGGCGCGCTTTGGATGGCTAAAGACCATCAGCACGATGGAGACGGCGGGCCGGACTATCGTGGGTCCTGCCTATAGCGAGACTGACGACAGTCTCACCGACGTGATGGACGGCGTTCTGGACTGGGTCGAAGATGGCGGCCGCTGACATCGACCTGCGCACGATTGGGCGTGGACTGGTGATAGCGCCGGCCGGCTGCGGTAAAACCCAACTTATCGCGGATGCTCTCGCGAGACATGACGGCTCAAAGCCTATCTTGGTCCTGACTCACACAAACGCTGGCGTCGCCGCACTACGCGGCCGCGTCGAAAAAGCGAGTGTAAATCCGAGCGCTTACCGCGCAACAACATTGGACGGCTTCGCCATCAGACTTATTTCGACATTTCCTCAGCGAGCGGGGCATGATCCGCGCATCGTCACCGGCGCCCGACCGAACTATGAGGCGATCCGTGACACGGCAACCCGTCTCGTCGCCGCCGGCCACCTCAATGACATTCTCGCGGCCAGTTTCGCGCAACTATATGTAGACGAGTATCAGGACTGTTCGACCCGACAGCACGCGCTGGTAACGTGGTTGGCTCAGAGTCTACCCACAGCCATCGTCGGGGATCCGTTTCAGGCCATCTTTGGATTCGGCGCCGATCAGTTGGCGGATTGGCAGACGGACGTACTAGCGTTCTTTCCAAAGGCGGGAGAACTTACCACGCCGTGGAGGTGGAACAACGCAGGCGCGCACGATCTGGGTCAGTGGTTGTTATCGATAAGACCCGACCTTGCAGCAGGGAAACCTATCGATCTTCGGACCGCACCGGGCAGTGTGCAGTGGGTTCAACTCGATGGCCGCCAGGACGATGCCTTGCGGCAGGCGGCGGCCTCGGTCGCCGCACCGGGCGACACGAAGGTTTTGATTATCGGCGACAGCACGGACCCTCGGGGACAACGTCGTTTCGCCCGGCAAGTCGAAGGAGCCGTCACCGTCGAGGCGGTGGACCTGCGCGACCTCACGGAGTTTGGCAGTGCCCTCGACCTTGCCAGATCAGACGCGCTCTCGGTCGTGGTCGGCTTTGCAGAAAACTTGATGAGCGCTTTTTCAGCAAGCGATCTGGTCAAGTCTGTTTCGGCCGCACACGCCGGTAAACTCGGGCGGGCTCTCACGGCCATCGAGCAAGTGGCCGTAAGATTTGACAATTCGCGGTCGCTTGCAGATGTCGCGGTTCTACTCACCACCATCAACCGCGCCGGCGGAGTTCGCTGCTACCGTCCTGCAGTTCTGGCAGCCGCACAGCGCGCTCTTCAACTTGCAACCTCGCCGGAGGGACCATCGTTTCGAGAGGCGACTGTGACGATCCGGGAGTACTCGCGGCTCATCGGACGGCCGCTTGCGAAGCGTTCGGTCGGAAGTACCTTGCTCCTGAAAGGTCTCGAAGCCGACATCTCGGTCGTCCTCAATGCCGTCGCTCTCAATGCACGCAATCTCTACGTCGCGATGACCCGTGGATCGCGCCGGGTCTTGGTATGCTCGCCAACGCCAATCCTCAACCCACCCTGGTAAATCGGGGCTACGGCGGTTCGACCCAAGACACTTGCGCCGCCGACATGTAGACGATTGCGCCCCGCTCGGCACCCGTGACGCGCAGATAGTCGCGCAGTTGCGCGACATGCGCACCGTGTGTCGTCGCCGCGGGATTCACGTCTGACTTCCAGTCGACAACGAGTGCGATGCGCTCTCCCTCGAGAGCGGCAGCGTCCGCACGGCCCGCAAGAAAACGCGGCGGATTTGCCGCCCAGAGCGGAACTTCGGGCACCAGTTTCGCTAAGAAGGGCGCGAGCTCCGGCAGGGCCAATGTGCGCAGCGCCGTCTCGGCCATCTCGATCGCGTCGGGCCTTGCGGCATCGGTCGGGTCATCGGATTGCAGTTGAGCAAGCAGCTCGGTCGCGCGAAGG
>Ga0209148_1000548_pt1 | contig 35918 bp, 35 predicted proteins | sample AraplaCol_mMF_r2_2_FD_184288 | JGI IMG/M metagenome (GOLD analysis project Ga0209148, IMG submission 184288) | Arabidopsis root microbial communities from North Carolina, USA - plate scrape CL_Col_mMF_r2 (SPAdes) (version 2) | ecosystem: Host-associated > Plants > Roots > Endosphere | place... | reverse complement strand
TGGCATCGAGCTCGGGGCGTTTGTTGCCGTTGTACTCGAAGACCAACTCGAGGTAGGGATGGATCCAGATCGAACGCCGCCCGCTCCCCTGCGCGGGCGACTCGGTCCAGCTCAGCACGAAGCCCTCGTTGCGCCGCACCTTGCTGACCACGACCGCCTGCACATGCGCGAGCAGGCGATCCTCCACCTCGATGTGCATGCCGCGCGCGCCGTAGATCAAACGTCCCATGATGGCTTTCTTACTGGATCGAGGGTGGTAAAGGAAACCACCGCCCGCCCCAGAGTGCAACCCCGGGCTTTTCGCGGACCCGAAAACGTATGGTCGGCGCATGTCGATCACCCTGTACATCGCCGGCGGATCGTTCGACCTCGCGGACCACTACACCACGGACGAGGTGCTCACCAGCCTCGATTCCGACCATCAGGGGCGCCTCGGCTTCGACCTGGTCGGGGGCGACCGCATCCTGATGCACGTCCCCGTGGGATGCGACTGGCTGGTGCGTTCCCCGTCCGACGACTGACCGAGCCGGCGGGCCTCAGGGCGCCTCGTCGATCGTCGTCTCTTCGACCAGCTTCTTGACCACCTCGCCCGGAACGTCCTGTTCCGCTCGGGCGGCGGCCTCCTGCTCCTGCTTGACCTCGACCCGCGCCGCCTGCCAGGCCGACCAGTGGCCCGAGACCAGGGCCCACAGCGAGAGCGCCGACACGAAGGTGACGCTGTTCAGCCAGCCCATGGCGAACGACAACGGGATCATCAGAATCCAGAAGATCGTCAGCCAGCCGTTCACCCGCCGCATGAAGACGGGATCGCCTTGGACACTCGCCCACAGTGACTTCATTTCCCAGCCCTTCTCGTCCGATGGCGCTCGCCGGGATGATGTGATCGCGGCGGCCTTTCGGCGAGTATTTTGCCGCGATCGACGGATCACGTGCCAGACCTGTGTGAACCCTCAATCGTTCGGGTCGGGTGGCCGAGGCGGTTCCCAGGCTCAGTGCCCGCTGCTCGAGGTGGGATCCCAGATCTTCCAGAGCGCGTCGGCCAGCGGCCAGCGGGGCGAGGTGTGGCCGTTGCACATGACGACGATGACCGTCTCGCGATCGTGCGAGACGGCGAACGACGTGACGTAGCCGCCGATCCGGCCGGCGTGATTGAGGCCGCCGGTGGGCTGGATGTAGATGCCCGCCCCGTACTTCTGGTGGTCGCTCTCGCCATCGTCGACGGCTCCGACCGCGAAGTCGCTCTGGATGATGTCGCCCGCCCGGTACTGGTCGCCCCACCTGGCCAGCTCTGACGGCGTGGTGACGATCCCGCTGTAGCCGTATGCGGTCCAGGCGGGCTGCTGCAGCTGCAGGTTGTCGTCGTACGACAGCGCCACGTCGGGCGCCTGAACCGCGGGGGCGACGACCATCTTCAAGCCGAGCGGCGTGAAGATGTGATCGGCCAGGAACTGCGGAAGCGGCGTACCGCTGACCCGCCCGACCACCTCGGCGAGCAGTACGTAGTTGGAGTTCGAGTACTCGAAGCCGGAGCCCGGCGAGAGCTTCTTCTCGCGGCGGATGGCGTTCACCGTCGTCTGCTGGTCGGCGGGCTGGCTGAACCCGATGCCCACCTTGGCGAGTTCGACCCAGTAGTCGGGGATGTGACTCGTGTGGTGCATGAGCTGCTCGAGCGTGATGGTCGCGCCCCACGCGGGCAGCCCGTCGACGTACTGCGAGATCGGATCGCTGAGCTTCAGCTTGCCCTCGCGCTGCAGCATCAGGATCGCGGTGGCGGTGAACTGCTTCGACAGTGACGCCATATCGAAGCGGGTGCTCGTGGTGTCCGGAGCCTTCGTCGCGAGGTCGGCGAGACCGGCGGCTCCCGCCCAGACGACGCGACCATGCCGCGCGACCGCGGCCGAGCATCCGGGTTGGGTGGCGCTCACCAGGGTCGTCAGCGCCTGATCGCTCTTGGCCTTGTGCGCGGCGAGCGCGGCAGCACGGGCCGCCGTCGCGGCGACCGGCCGGTGAGCCGCCTCACGGGTCGGGATGGGAGCGAGGGCGACCGCGATGATGACGCCGGCCACGACCACGGCGGCGATGCCGGCCACGACCCAGCCGACCACGCGCCGCGACGGTCTCACTGCGTCCACCTCACCGTTCTCACGGTAGCGCCCACGGTAGCCGCTCGAGCGTCGGACGCCGCTCGTACCCTCACCCCATGCCAGAAGGTGTCGAGGCGTGGTGGGCGCGCCGGCAGTTCACTCACGACACCGACGTGCCCTTTCCGGTCGGCACCTATCGCGAGGCATGGGCGCCGTATCCCGCGCTGATCCGGCAGTACCACCCCGAGTTCAACGCGGGCATCACCCTCACGCAGATCCCGCCGGCCGCCGAGGTGCTGCTGCTCTGGCAATGCGAGGTCGGGCACTTCTTCGCCGCGACACCGGGAGAGCAGCGCGCGCGACCGGGCCTGCAGCGGCGGCGATCGGCGTGGTGCCCGGAGTGCTCGGTGCAGGCGGTGCCCCCGCGGATCCGGCCGGCGGATGAGGCGGCCCGTCGTCGGGCCGCGCGGCTGGCTGCGCCCCGGGCCGCATCCCGAGCCAAGCCGCTGTCGCAGAAGCTGTGCGCGAAGACCCCGCAGCTGCCCGTGGGCGAGGCGTTCGCCAGCGAGTGCGCGCCGGCCACCGCATCCGCTGTCGAGGCGCAACTGCGGCAGGATCTCGCCGCGCGCCTCGAGTTCACTACCGGTGTCAACGCGGTGCGGGTGGCGAGGCCGTTCTTCGAGCATCTCGAGGTCTGGCCCGACATCGTGATCCCCGAGCTGCGGATCGCCGTCGAGTACGACAGCACCGGCCGGCACGGCCTCGAGCACGTCGGCCCGCGACAGGATGCCGACCTGCGCAAAGACCGCACGCTGCGGTCGGCCCGGTGGGAGGTCGTGCGCATCCGCACCGGACGGCTCGAGAAGCTCGGCCCGTGGGACCTGCAGGTGTCGGGCACCGGCAAGAAGACGCTGGCGGCGCTGCTCGACACCTTCTGCGCGATCCGGGGGGAGTTGATCGTCGAGGCCTACCGGCGCTGAGCCGCGACCGCTTCGCTCAGCCACCGGGCAAACACGTCCCAAGGATCACGGCCACCGGCCAGGATGTCGGCGTGGTCGGCGATGACCGGCGTCAACCGGAACCACTCCGACCCGCCGAACCGGTCGGCGGCGAACTGCTCGTGCCGGTGCTGCTCGAGCCTGCGATCCCCGCGCTCGAAAGCGAGCACCTCGTCGTGCCAGATCGCCGCGAAGCGCTGGCGCGGGTTGGCGGTCGTCCCGATCTTCACGCGGTCGCCGTAGCGCAGGTAGTAGACGACGTCGACGCGCGGGGGCGCCACGTCGTCATCGGGCACCTCGCCGTAGCGCCACTCGCAGACCGCGCAGACCCAGCCCGACGGGTAGTGCATCCCGATCCGCGAGCCGCAGGCCAGGCAGGGCGAAGGCAGCACATCGGTCACGCCCTGGGCGCGCGAGCTCCAGTCGGCGGAGACGGCGAGGTGGGTGGCGCAGAGCGGCAGGGGTGCGTCGGGGTCGACGCTCTCGCGGCATCCCGGCGCGCAGCATCCGCCGCGGCTCATCGGTGCTCCTCGAGCAGCGGCGTCGACCAGCCGGGATCGCGACCGAGCGTGGCGGCGCGATCGACGGCCGCCGCCCCGAACTTGTCGCGCACCGCGTCGAGCACGGTGTCGAGTCGGCCACCCTCGTTCCAGTCGATCGGCAGCTCGGGCTGGATGTCGTCGGCGCGCCCCAGCTGCGCCAACGAGAGTCCGATCAGGGTGATGCCGCGCACGGCGATCTCGGCCTGGGCGGCGGCGAGCAGCCCTCGAGCCGTGGCGAGCAGCACGCTGGTGCGGTCGGTGGCGGGCGCGACGGTGCGCGAGCGGGTGGCCCGGGCGAAGTCTCCGAAGCGCAGCCGCAGCACGACCGTGCGGCAGACCCGGTCGCCGTCACGCAGGCGCCGGCCCAGCCGGTCGACGATCTGGACCAGGATGACGTCGAGCTCGTCGGGTGTGCGCGGCCGGCTGCCGAGGGCGCGCTGCGATCCGATCGAACTGCGCCGCCGCGTCGGCTCGACCGGACGCGGATCGCGCAGCCGCGCCAGCGCGTGCAGGTGCGCCCCGGCGGCCCGGCCCAGCATCCGCTCGGTGGTCGCGGCTTCGAGCTCGGCGAGCTCGCCGACGGTGCGGATGCCGTAGCGATGCAGCTTCTCGGCGGTCTTGGCCCCCACGCCCCACAGCCGTTCGACCGGCAGCGGCAGCAGGAACTCCTGCTCGCGGTCGGGCTCGACCACCAGCAGCCCGTCCGGTTTGCTCACCGCGCTGGCCACCTTGGCCAGGAACTTGGTGCGCGCCACCCCGACCGAGATCGCCAGCCCGACCTCGTCTCTGACGCGCTGTCGAAGCCGAACGGCGACCTGCTCGGGCGTCCCGACGATGTGGCGCAGGCCGCCCACCTCGAGGAACGCCTCGTCGATCGAGAGCCCCTCCACCAGCGGAGTCGTGTCGCGGAAGATCGCGAACACGTCCTTGCTGGCCGCCGAGTACGCCTCCATCCGCGGCGGCACCACCACAGCATCCGGGCACAGCTCGCGCGCCTGCCGACCGCCCATCGCCGTGCGCACGCCGCGGGCTTTCGCCTCATAGCTCGCGGCGAGCACCACCCCGCCGCCGACGATCACCGGGCGGCCGCGCAGCTCGGGTGCGTCCCGCTGCTCGACCGAGGCGTAGAACGCGTCGAGGTCGGCGTGGAGCACGGTCGCTTCGCCGCGCATGAGAGTGCCTCCCGCCCGACGTGGTCCGTGAACGTCCGATGCCCCGGATTGTCGCACGTACCCGCGACACCGCACCGCCAACCTGAATGTTTGCGCAGCGCTCAAGCCGGGTGGTTGATTCGACCGCTCGCGAGAGCGAACCTGGGCGCGACCGAGGAGGCCATCACATGAGTGAGACAGAGAAGCCCGATGGGAGCGAGCAGGACGAGCCGACCCTGATGGGGACGCTGGGCAGAACCGTCCGCGGGTTCATCCCCGATCCCGATGCCGACGCCGCGACGGGGAGGGATACCCCCGACGACGCGACGGGCGAGGAGGTCCCGCAGGACGGCGATCCCGGCCGCTGATCACCGGGATGTCGCCGCTGGGCGACCGTGATACGAGGCTCTGGTAGCTGAGGCGGGATTCGAACCCGCGACCTCACGATTATGAGTCGTGCGCTCTCACCAACTGAGCTACTCAGCCGCAACTGCTGGTCACCAGACGGGAAACCCCACGACGAACAACAGGCGAGCCCCGAGTCAGGATTGAACTGACGACCCCTTCCTTACCATGGAAGTGCTCTACCACTGAGCTATCGGGGCGCTCCGCGAGCTGGCCGCGGCACCGCAAAAGACTAGCATTCACAATCCGGGCGGCCGAACTGCGTGACGGGTGCTAGGCATCCCACTCCGGCAACGACACCCCCGGCAGCTGCCACGCCGCGAACGTCGGTCCCGCGATCGCGACCCGGCCGCCCTCGAAGGCGACCGATCCCTCGATCAGCGGTGCGTCATCCGGCAGCTCGTCGCCCAGATCGATCGTCGTGATGCCACGCGCGGCGACGACCAGCACGCACTCCGACGCGCTCTCGCGGACGAAGGCGACCGCGTCGTCCGAGGCGTGCAGCCACCGGATGCCCCCGCCGTTCAGGGCAGGGTGCGCGCGCTTCAGGGCGATCAGCCGGCGATACAGCGCGATGGTGTCCGCGTGCTCATCGAGGGAGTCCCACGGGATCGGTGTGCGGCTCTCCTCGCCATCCGACGCCGTCAGCCCGAACTCGTCGCCCGCCCACACCACCGGGATACCGGGCATGGTCACCGCGAGCCCGAACGCCACCGGCACCACCCCCGGCAGCGCCGAGGTCAGGAACCGCGGGGTGTCGTGTGTGTCCAGGGCGTTCATCGTGTTGAGGCGGGTGCGCCACGGGAAGGCGGCCGCGAACTCGCGATGGGCACGCAGGAAGTCCACGCCGGTGTAGTCGCTGGTGCGACCGAGCGTCATGCCGAGGCCGCCGCCGGCGGGTGAGCCGGGCACCGAGAGCCAGTTCCACAGCGGGCGGGTGAAGTTGGCGTAGGTCATCGCGCCGTGCCAGGCGTCTCCGGGAAAGTCGGAGGCCGCGTCGTTGGTCGACTCGCCGATCAGGATGGTGTCGCGGTTGACCTCGCTCATGGTCTGCCGGATGGTGCGGCGCACCTGCTCGTTCAGGTCTTCGTCGCGCCAGCGGCCGGTCATGTTGGCGACATCCACCCGCCAGCCGTCGAGCGAGTACGGCGGCTGCAACCACTTGGCGACCACCGAGTCGACGCCGTCGATGAAGCGGCGCTGCAGCTCGTCGGCGCGCCAGTTGAACTTGGGCAGGCTCGAGAAGCCGAGCCAGCTGACGTACTCGGTCTGGTCGCCGTCCAGCCACAGGTAGAACGCGCTCTCGGGCGAACCCGGGTTGCGGTACGCCGCGCGGAACCACTCGTGCGTGTCGCCCGAATGGTTGGTGGTCAGGTCGCCGATCACGCGGATGCCCTTCGCATGCGCCGCAGCGACCAGGTCGGCGAGCGCCGAGTCGCCGCCGAGCAGCGGATCCACCCGGTCGAACGAGGTCGCGTTGTAGCGGTGGTTCGACGCCGCGGGGAACACCGGCGTCAGGTACAGCAGGTTCACGCCCAAGTCGACCAGGTGATCGAGATGGTCGATCACACCCTGCAGGTCACCGCCGTAGAACTGCTCGCCGGTTCCCGGACCGACATGGATGACGGGGTCGGTCCACTTCGCCGGCATCGCCCAGTCGGGCGGCGGCCGGTGGTCGGCCTCGGCGGAGCGCGCGAACCGGTCGGGAAACACCTGGTACATCACCGCCTCGGCGCCCCAGGCCGGTGGCGGGTCGTACGTCACCATCCGGAAGTCGTCGATGTCGCGCGTCTCGGTGTGCGAGAGTCCGGCCGAGGTGAGCCACCAGGTCGCGCCGTCATCGGTCTCCATCAGGAAGCGGTAGCCGTGCACCGGGTTCTCGACCTGGATCACGGCCTCCCACCACACGACATCGGGCGTCTCGTGCACCACGACCGCGTCACTGAAGGCGGGCTCGCGGTCCGGATTCGAGCGGGTGCGCACCACGCGCATCGTGCCGAACGCGCGCGGCACCCGCACCCGCACGCGCACCGCTTCGCCGAGTTCGGGCGTCTGATCCGAGACGTACAGCGGCGAGCCGTCGTGGTGAGGAAGCTGGGCGAGATCGTGCTCCATGCCGCGAGGCTACCCGCCGAATGTTTCGACCAGATGAGCGCCCTAGGCTCGACTCATGGCCCGATCCGCGACCCGAACGCCGTCACGCTCCGCCGCGGAATCCGAGTGGTGGCGCACCGCGGTCATCTACCAGGTGTACCCGCGCTCCTTCGCGGATTCGAACGGCGACGGCATCGGCGATCTGCCCGGCATCACCGCGCGTCTGGATGCCCTGGTGGAGCTCGGCGTCGACGCCGTCTGGCTCTCGCCGTTCTACACCTCGCCCCAGAAGGACGCGGGCTACGACGTGGCGGACTACACGGATGTCGATCCACTGTTCGGCACGCTGGCCGACTTCGACGCGCTGCTCGCCCGCGCGCACGCGCTGTCGCTGAAGGTGATCATCGACCTGGTCCCGAATCACAGCTCGAGCGCGCATCCGTGGTTCCAAGCCGCGCTGGCGGCCGGGCCGGGTTCGCCCGAGCGGGCGCGTTACCTGTTCCGCGACGGGCTCGGCGCCGACGGCGACGTGCCGCCGAACAACTGGCAGTCGGTGTTCGGCGGACCGGCCTGGACGCGCGTCACCGAAGCCGACGGGACGCAGGGGCAGTGGTACCTGCACCTCTTCGACACCAGCCAGCCCGATTTCGACTGGACCAACGACGAGGTCAAGGAGTTCTTCCGCGGCGTGCTGCGGTTCTGGCTCGATCGCGGCGTCGACGGCTTCCGGGTGGATGTCGCGCACGGCCTGATCAAGGAGGCCGGCCTGCCCGACTGGACCCCCGATCCGGCACTGGGCATGGCCGACCACCAGGACGAGGCCCCCTACTGGGCGCAGCCCGGCGTGCACCCCATCTACCGCGACTGGCACGAGGTGCTGGCCGAGTACGGCCCGGACCGCATCCTGACCGGCGAGGCCTGGGTGGAACCGCTGTCGAAACTCGCCGACTGGGTGCGCCCCGACGAGATGCAGCAGACCTTCAACTTCACCTTTCTCGAAACCCCGTGGGACGGCCCGCGGCTCAAGAAGGTGGTCGACGATTCGATCGCCGCTTTCGGCGGTGTGGGCGCGCCGAGCACCTGGGTGCTCTCGAACCACGACGTGATCCGGCACGCGACCCGGCTGGCGCTGACGCCGCCCCCGCCTCAGGGCGAGGGTCTCGGACCGAACACCCGGCTCTACCCGGATGACGTGGTCGGGCTGCGCCGCGCCCGTGCGGCCACCGCGTTCATGCTGGCGCTGCCCGGCTCGGCGTACCTGTACCAGGGCGAGGAGCTCGGCCTGCCCGAGGTCATCGACCTGCCGGACAGTGCCCGGCAAGACCCGACCTTCTTCCGCACCGCCGGCGCCAACTACGGCCGCGACGGCGCGCGCGTTCCGCTTCCGTGGGACTACGCCTCCCCCTCGTCGGGGTTCGGCCCGGCAGGGGTGAGCGGGGCCGGCGCGAGCTGGCTTCCCCAGCCGGCCACCTGGCCGAGCTATGCGCGGGATGCCCAGCTCGGCATCCCCGGATCGACCCTCGAGTTCTACCGGGAGGCGCTCGCGGCGCGGCGAACCCACCACCTCGCGAGCAACGAGCTGGTCTGGCTGCCCTCGCCGGATCCGGCTGTGCTGGTCTTCCGTTCCGGGGCCGTCACGGTGATCGCCAACACGGGCGCGACCCCTGCCGCCCTCCCCGAGGGTCGCGTGGTGCTGGCCAGCGGTCCGGTCGGTGCCGACCGACTGCCCGGCGACACGACGGCCTGGCTCGTCGCGTAGCCTCCGTCGCTTCGGCGTTACTGTTCTCGACATGCCCAAGACGACCGTTGCGTCCGTCGCACCTCTGGGCGCCGCGGGACTGGTCGTCACGGGACTGATCTGCCAGGAGGCAGGAGCCGGATTCGCGGTCACCCTGTTTCCCCAGGTCGGGCCGGTCGGCATGGTGGCGCTGCGGATGTGCTTCTCGGCAGTCGTGCTACTGCTGGTCTTCCGGCCATCGTTCCGAGGCCGGAGTCGAGGCGACTGGATCACAGTGATCGCCTTCGGTCTCGTGCTTGCTGCCATGAACACGCTCTTCTACCTCGCCCTGACGCGGCTGCATCTCGGTGCAACGGTCACGATCGAGTACCTCGGGCCGCTCGTGCTCTCGGTCGTCGTCAGCCGCCGGGCATCTTCCTGGCTCTGGGCCGTCTTGGCGCTCGCGGGTGTCGCCTTGCTCGGTCGCGGGGGATTCACCCACCTGGATCCGCTCGGGGTGGCCTTCACCCTGGGGGCCGGCGTGATGTGGGTCTGTTACATCCTGCTGTCGGCGCGCACCGGAGGTCGGTTCCGCCGCCTGGACGGACTGGCGATCGCCATGGTCGTCAGCTCCGCCGTGACGATCCCGGTCGCCGCGGTGACTGCCGGGGCGGCCCTGGTGCGGCTCGACGTCTTGGCGATCGGGATCGCGGTCGCCGTGCTGTCCTCGGTCATCCCCTATGGCTTGGAGTTGTTCGCGCTCCGTCGGCTCCCGCCTGCGACCTTCTCCATCCTGCTGAGCCTCGCCCCCGCGTTGGCGGCGATCGCCGGGCTGATCATTCTGCACCAGGCGCTGACGGTGCTCGATGCCATTGCGATCGGCCTGGTCGTGATCGCGAGCATGGGCGCCGTGCGCGCGGCGGCGCGCCGATCAGCGACGGCGGGCGACACGCCGGAACTCACCCCGTAGCCGGGAATCGGCAACCGGTCGACCAATTTCTGTCCGAGACTGTTGCGCGGCGTGGGCGGTGCGGTATGGTCATGACACGTCACGGTCGACCGGTCAACCATCGCTCGCCGGACCGGCCGTCGCACCCCCGTAGCGTCGCCCCCAGGCACCACGAGAGGAGAGTTGAATGAGCTCGCCAAGCATTAGGAAGGCGTCCGACGACTTCGTCGAGACTCCCGGCGAAGTGTTCGTCGCCAACACCGAACTGAAGAAGGGCGCCATCGGTCTCACCGGCGCCGTCATGCAGAACATCACCCACATCGCGCCCGCGGTGGCCGCATTCCTCTTCACTCCGACCCTGGTGGGGTTCGCGGGTGCACAGGCACCCTTGGCCTACCTGATCGGGTTCGTCATCGTGCTCGCGCTTGGCAGCTCGCTCGTCCAATTGGCGAAGCGATTCCCGTCGTCGGGCGGCTACTTCACCTATGTCGCGCGCACCGTCAGCCCGCGCGCCGGATTCCTCGTGGGCTGGGTGTACACGCTGTACTCGCCGGTCGTCACCGGTCCGTTCCTTGCGTTCCTCGGGCTCATCCTCGAGGGCGAGCTCGCGAGCAACTTCGGCATCCACTGGTTCCACTGGTGGATGCTGGTGATCGTCGGCGCCCCGCTGATCGCCCTGTTCGGCTACCTCGGCGTCGGCATCTCGATGAAGCTGATCCTGGTGGTCGGTGCGTTCGAGTTCATCACCGTGTTCGCGCTCGGTCTGTTCGGCATCTTCAACCCGGGCGACGGCGGCTTCACTTTCGCCACGTTCAACGGCAGCTTCGATCCGTCGAAGCTGCTCACCGGCGCTGGTTTCGCGCTCGCCGTGGTCTTCACGGTCCAGGGCCTCACCGGCTGGGAGGCTGCCGTGCCTCTCGCCGAGGAGACCGAGAATCCGCGCCGCAACGTCCCGATCGCGACCATGGCATCCATCGTCATCATCGGCTCGATGCTCGTCCTCACCATCTGGGGCCAGGTGCTCGGATGGGGCATCAACCGCCTGTCGAAGCTGCCCGGCTCTGCCGAGCTGCCTGCTCTGGTGATCGCACACCGGGTGTGGGGTCCGGTCTGGATCTTCGCCCTCATCGCGATCGTGACGTCGGTGATCGGCGCGAGCCTGGCCTGCCAGAACGTGGCGACCCGCATCTGGTTCGGCATGGGACGCGCCGGCGCGCTGCCCAAGTCGTTCGGCAAGGTGAACCCCAAGCGCAAGACCCCGACGACGGCGATCACGACGCACCTGGTGCTCACGCTTCTGCTGGGTCTGGGCGGCGGATTCCTGCTCGGACCGGACAAGATCTTCATCCTGATCCTGGGCTACGTGCTCGTGATCGCGGTGATCGTGGTCTACGTGCTCGCGAACCTCGGCGTCGTGCTCTACTACTGGCGCGAGCAGCGGGCTCACTTCAACTGGCTGCTGCACGCGGTATTCCCGATCGGGACCAGCGCACTGCTGATCTACTCGCTGTTCGCGTCGTTCAACCCGTGGCCGCCGCTGCCGTTCGGCCTCGCCCCGGCGATCGTAGGCATCTGGTTGGTGATCGGGGTCGTCATCCTGATCGTCTTCAAGGTGCGCGGCAACAACGAGTGGATGACGCTGGCCACCCAATCCGTCGACGAACGTCCCGAGACGGCCGAGGAACTGAAGCACAGGCCCACCATCTGATCGGTCGGCATCGGGAGCGCGGGCCATGGCCTTCGCTCCCGATGCCGCGCTACGTTTCGACCATCATCTTCGACCATGCTCTCCGAGCAGCACGATGAGATCCAGGAGCACGATATGTCCACTCGATCCGACGCCGAGACCCGTCCCGTGGTGCGCGAGTACCGCACTGACTTCCCTCGCGACGAGGATCCGATCTCCGAAGGCGGCATCTGGCTGAACGGCCTGAAGGATGCCATCGACTGGACCGACGTGGTCGTGAAGAACGGCGTGGCCTATGGCGCGTATGCGCGCAACAGCACTGCCGAGTTCCGCGCCGAGCAGGGCAACCTCGAGTCGGAACAAGCCGCCCCGGTCGGCGACTGGGACGACCCGACCGCTGCGCTCACCGGAGAGTGGGGTCCCGACCAGTACCTCTCTGGCACCGCGTACATCCGGAATCCCTCCGAGGATTACTTCCAGGAGATCCAACTGCGCGCCCGCTGGACCCTGCGGCCGCACTACTGCACGGGCTACGAGTTCATCTTCCGGGTGCTCGACGGCCCGGCGTCTTACGTCGAGATCGTGCGCTGGGGCGGGGCGATCGGCACCTGGGAGTCCCTCGGCCGTGTGGAAGGCCCCGAGGTCGGCATCACCGACGGCGACCTGCTCGAGGCGCGCGCCATCGGCACCACCCTCACCGCGACGATCAACGGCCGTGACGTGCTCACGGTCGAGAACGATGTGCTGGCCGAGGGTGCGCCGGGCTTCGGATTCAACTTCGGCGTCGGCCACAGCAACGTCGACCACGGCTTCACCTCCTTCGAAGCCGTGACGTTCTGATGGCCCGCAAGCTCCGGGTCGCGATCATCGGCACCGGAAACATCGGCACCGATCTGATGTACAAGGTCGAGCGCAGCAGCGTGCTCGAGCTGGCCGGCATGGCCGGCATCGACCCCGAGTCCGACGGTCTGCGCACCGCGCGCGACCGCGGGCACCTCGCAACCTCGGACGGGCTCGCCGCACTCCTCGAGCTGGCGGACGGCATCGACCTCGCGTTCGATGCCACCTCGGCGGGAGCCCACGCGGCGCACGCGGCGATGCTGGCGGAGCGCGGCATCCGGAGCGTCGATCTCACCCCGGCCAAGCTGGGGCCGGCCGTGGTGCCGGCGGTGAACCTCGGCGCCGTCGATGAGCAGGAGATCAACCTGCTGACCTGCGGCGCGCAGGCGACCATCCCCATCGTGGCGGCGGTCAATGCGCTCACGCACCTGAGCTACGCCGAGACCGTGTCCACGATCTCGTCGCGGTCCGCCGGCCCCGGCACCCGGCAGAACATCGACGAGTTCACCGCGTCGACGGCGAAGGGACTCACCGAGATCGGAGGCGCCGACGCGGCCAAGGCGATCATCATCCTCAATCCCGCCAAGCCGCCGATGATCATGCGCAACACCATCTACCTGCAGTCCGACACCGGGTTCGAGGCCGACGCCCTCGAGGCGGTGGTCACGGATGCCGCGGCACGCGTCGCCGAGTACGTCCCCGGCTACCGCGTCGTCACCACACCCTCCGTGAACGGCAACGTCGCGACGCTCACGGTGGAGGTCGAAGGCGCCGCCGACTACCTCCCCGCCTTCGCGGGCAACCTCGACATCATGACCTCGGCGGCCGTGCGCGTCGCCGAGCTGTATGCGGGAGAGCTGGCGTGAGCGCCCCCGCGGCCACGCCCGCGTCCGGCGTGCGGATTGTCGACACCACGCTGCGGGACGGCTCGCATGCGATCGCGCACCAGTTCACCGTCGACCAGGTCACCCGGCTCGCCGGCATCCTCGACGCGGCCGGCGTCTGGGCCATCGCGGTCGGGCACGGAGACGGGCTCGGGGCCACCTCGTTGCAATACGGGCGACCGCTGCACAGCGATCCCGAGCTGTTGCGCGCCGCGCGGAAGGTCATCACCCGAGCCGAGCTCGCCGTGGCGATCCTGCCGGGCATAGGCACGAAGAAGGATCTCGAAGCAGCGCGCGAGGCGGGCGCCACCCTGGCGCGGGTGTCGACGGTGGTGACCGAGGCCGACATCGGCGTCCAGCACCTGGGCCTTGCCCGCGAGCTCGGCATGACGGCCCACACGCACCTGAACACGGCCCACCTTGCCGACGTCGACCAGCTGGTCGAGCAGGCGAAGATCGTCGTCGGCGCGGGGAGCACCGGCGTCTTCATCGTGGACTCGGCCGGCACCTTCCTCGAGGACGACATCCGCCGCCGGGTCGCCGCGTTGCGCGCCGCCCTTCCCGACGAGGTCGGGATCGGCATGCACGAGCACAACAACCTGTCGCTCGCCGTCTCGAACTCGATGGCCGCAATCGAGGAGGGCGCGACCCTGGTCGACACCTCTCTGGCCGGACTTGGAGCCGGCGCCGGCAACTGCCAGACCGAGGCGCTGGTCGCCGTCATGGAGCGGTCGGGCATCCTGAGCGGGATCGATCTGTGGGCCCTGCAGGACGCCGCCGACGACATCGTGCGCGGCGAGATCATGCAGCGCCGGATCGAGATCGATCGGCTGACCGCCACCATGGGGCTGGCCGGGGTCTCGGCCAGCTACCTGCTGCACGCGGTGCGGGCGGGCGAGCGGTTCGGCCTCGACCCGCGCGACATCATCGTCGAGCTGGGCAAGCGCAAGGTCGTGGTCGGCCAGGAGGACGTCATCGTCGGCGTCGCGATGGAGATGGTGAGCAGAAGGGGCTGAGTCGATGGCCGCACCCGCAGATGCGCCGCGCCTGCGGGCCGCGCGAGCGATGATCGGGTCTTCTGTCGAGCGCGTCCCCACGCCGGCTCTCGTGCTCGATCTGGCCTGCGCCGAACGCAACATCGCCGAGTTCGCTCGGAGGATGGCCGAGCTCCCGGCGGCGCTGCGACCGCACGCGAAGATCCACAAGAGCCCGATCCTGGGGCGCATGCAGCTCGAGGCGGGAGCGATCGGGCTGACGACCGCGACCGTGTGGGAGGCCGCCGCCATGATCGAGGACGGCATCGACGACATCCTGATCGCCAACCAGGTCGTCGGCCCGGTGAAGACCGCGGAACTGGCCAGGATCGCCGCGATCGGCACCGTGATGGTCGCCGTCGACAGCGGCGCGAACGCGGCGCAACTCTCAGACGCCGCCGTGGCCGCGGGTTCGACGATCGACGTGCTGGTGGAGCTCGACGTGGGAACCCACCGCTCCGGTGTGCGCACGGTCGAGGGCTCGGTCGAGCTGGCTGTCGAGATCGACCGGATGCTGGGGCTGCGGCTGCGCGGACTGCTGGGCTACGAGGCGCACTGCATGCTCGAGCCCGATCGCGCCCTGCGCATCAGCAAGACCCGGGAGGCGAACGGACTGGTGATCCGGGCCGCCGACGAGTTCCTCGCGAGTGGCCTGGACGCGAGCGTGGTGGCGGCGGGCGGCTTCGGCACCTGGGACATCACGGGCGCGAATCCGCGGATCACCGAGATCCACGCCGGCTCGTACATCTTCGGCGACGTCTTCCATCGCACCCTGTCGCCGGGATTCGAGTCGGCCCTGACCGTGCAGGCCACCGTGATCTCGCGCTGGGGCACCATGGCCGTCCTGGATTGCGGTCGCAAGTCGATCGGCATCGACCGTGCGGTTCCCGAGGTCGTCGGCGGCGTCGGCGCCGTGAAGATCGAGCACGGGGAGCACTTCGTGCACGAGGAGCACACCGTGCTCGACGTGCCGACGGATTCGCCCCTCGCGGTGGGAGACCTCGTCCGGATGATGCCGGGCTACGGGCCGACGACCGTCAACCTCTACGACCTCTACTACGTGGTCGCCGACGGCCTGGTCGTCGACGTCTGGCCGGTGCTCGCCCGGTATGGGAGTGCGACCGCCGGCGTCGGCGGCGGGGTCGGCGGCAGCTAGCCGAACGCCCGGCCGACGAGTTCGGCGATGAGGGTTGGCGAGCCGACGTTGCCGGGCACGACCACCTGGGTCAACTGCTCACCGTCGGGCAGGTCGAGCCGCCACATCGGGACCCCGGACGCGGGCTGGCCGAGCACGGCGGCGGTCGCGGCGCCGAAGCCATCGCGGGCGACGCGCGCGCCTGTGATGCCGCCCTTCGAGATCACGAGGCCAGGTCGGATGCCGAGACCCGCAACGGCGGCGATCACGACATCCATGATCGCCTCGCCGGCCGCGAGGGTCAGATGCTCGGTCGAGGTGGAGCGCGGCGTCGAGAGCACGACCACTCCGTCGGGTAGTGCCAGCTCGTCCGTGAGCTCGGCCGCGAGCCGAGCGGCGTGGGCCGCGGCTCGCGTCGGTCCGGCGAGGGCTTCGGCGATGTCGACCCGTACGTGCCGCGGGCCATGCTCGGCGTCGAGCGCCGCCAGCTGGTCGCGGGCGCCGGCAGCGTAGGAGCCGCAGACGACGAGCATCGCGCCGACGATGGCGGGCATCCCGATCGCACGGGGTGGCGACGCCGTGATGACCCCCGCCAGGCTGGCGGCGCAGCGGAGCACGACACTCCGACCGGCGTCGAGGGCGCCGTTCCAGGCTGAGGCGATGACCTCGAGATCCTCGGCATTCTCGGCGTCGGGCAGAACGATGGCGTGCGCGGGTGCCGAGAGGAGCACCTCGCGCAGCGCCGTCGCGCCGTTCGAGGCCCGAATCAGCTCGGTGCCGACGGCGATCGTCGACCGCGAGGGATCGTGCTCGGCCACCCACTCGGTCAGGCGGCTGCTGCGGTAACCGAATTCGTGGTCCCGCGCGTACTCGGTGGCCGCGACCTCCACCCGGTCACCGGCCACCTCGGCGTAGTGCACCCCGTCGATCGTGACCCGACCCGCCTCGAGGAAAGCCGGTACGAACAGGAACACGCTGTCGGGCGCGGCGAGCGCATCGAACTCGGCCAGCACGTGTCCGCGCAGGGTCGAGTCGCCCCGCAGCACGAGCTCGGTCGGACCCGCGATGGATGCCGCCACGGCATCGGCGATGTCGTGGACGGTACGCACCGCATCCGCCTCGTTCATCGCGCGGGTGTTGGTGAGGACCCAGAGCGGACCGTCCCACCGCTCGGTCGCCGCCCGCAGCGTCTGGGCATCCGGGCGCAGCACAATCGGCAGGCCGGCGACGCCCTGCGTCCCCGTCGGATCGTCGTCGAGGACGACCACGCGCCGAGGTGAGGGCGTCATGCGCGGGATCGCCGGCGCCCGCTCCGGGAGAAGCGGTCGAGGCGGAACGGCTCGAGCACCTGCGGACGGTCGCCGTCCACGATGAAGCCCGCAAGCGACTGCCCGGTGCCCGGCGCGAGCGACACCCCCTGCATCGCATGGCCGGTCGCCACGTACGCGTTCGCAAGCTGCGGCATCCGGTCGACGATGGGCAAGCCGTCGGGCGCGATCGGCCGCGGGCCCGACCAGACGTCAGTGATCTCGTCGCTCTGCCAAGGCAGAAAGCCCTCCTTCGAGAGCTTCACGATCGAGTCGACCCGGCCGCGGTCGATGTGCCGGTTGTTGCCGCTGAACTCCATCGTGCCGCCGATGCGCAGGAAATCGCCGAACGGCGTGCACCCGACGTGCGCGTCGGTCAGGAGCACGGCATGTACCGGCATCACCGAGGGGCGCACGGCGAAGCTGTAGCCCTTGCCGGCCTCGATCGGGACGTGCGGTGACCCGAGGCCGCGAAAGAGCTCGATCCACGAGCCGGTCGCGAATACGAACTCATCTGCCTCGAAGATCTCGGTCGCCGTGGATACCGATTCGATCCTGCCGGTGCGGTGATGCGCGACTTCGAGCACCTGCGCGCGCTCGATGATGCGTGCGCCGCGCGCCCGCATCGCCGCGGCGAGGCCCGTGCAAAGGGTGTCCGATCGGGCATGCCAGTGCTCCTCGATCGAGAAGCCCGCGGTGATCTCCGCCGAGAGCGACGGCTCGAAGTCGTGCAACTCCTGGCCGGTGAGCAGCCCGTCGGGCAGCCGATAGCCGAAAGCCTTCATCGGCTGCAGCTTCTCGAGCGCGGCCGCGACGTTTGCCTCCTTCTTGGCGGCATAGACCATGCCCTGCTTGTGCAGCTCGAACTGCACGCCTTGCGCCACCCAGTCGTCGACGAGCCGGAAGGTGCTCTCGCCGAGCGCGGCGAGCGCCGCCACCCCGCGGTGGAAGTCGGCTTGGTTGCAGTAGCGCCAGAAGCGGAGGAACCAGCCGGCCGCGAACGGCAGGTGCGTCGGCGATATGTAGAGCGCCGAGTGACGGTCGAAGAAGGAAGTGATGGCAGTGGCCGTCAGTCCGGGCTCGGGAAGCGGACCGGACTGCGCCGGACAGAACCAGCCACCGTTGGCGAACGACGCGCCGCTGCCGACGGTCTCCGACTCGAGCACGGTCACCTGCACGCCGCGGTCGAGCAGGTACCAGGCGGTCGCGAGCCCGATGACGCCGCCGCCGATGACGACGACGTGCTTCGGCGCTGCCTTCGCGGTCGCCATCAGAAGATCGCGATCGGATTGACGGGCGAGCCGGTGCCGCGCTCCAGCCGGAGCGGGGCGATCACGGTGAGAAACTCCCAACGCTTTTCGCGCTCGCACTCCTTGGCGAGATCCTCGAATTGCAGACTGTCCATGAAGTGCAGGCCCATCGCGTTCATCCCCAGGGTGTGAATCGGGTACATCACGGCATCGCAGTCGTTGGGCACGGCGTCGCCGTCACCGTCGGCCCCGAAAGCCGCGATGTCGCGCTCGTGCAGCAGAGTCATCGCGGTCGAGTGCAGTCCCGCCTTGGCAACCGCGGCATCCCACGCTCCGAGCTCCAGACGCCGTCGGTGATGCCCCGATCTCAGGTACAGGATGTCGCCGGCCCGCAGCTCGACGCCCTGCGCCCGCTCCGCAGCCCGCAGTTCGTCGGCCCGCACCATCTCACCCGGCTCGAGCCAGGGGACCCCGCGCAGCCGCGGGATGTCGAGCAGCACCCCACGGCCGACGATCCCGTCTCGCGCGACGTCGATGCTCGAAAGGCTCGCACCGGCCGAGGTGACGCTCGACGAGGCGAAGCCGTTGAAGATCGACCCCTCGTACATCACGTGGCAGAGCGCATCGATGTGGCTGTGGGCGTCGCCGTGGAACTCGAGTCCGAGGTAGTCGGCGCCGAACCGCAGCGATCCGGATCCGATGTCGGTGTCGTCGAGCATCGCCATGAAGTGCTGTACCGGGTGCGGGTTGTCGGGACCGACGGCGGTATCCAGCGGCAGCGAGAGGCTCACCGTGCGTCCACTCGTCACGAGCGCGCTCGCCGCGGCGACGTGCTCAGGGGTGATCAGGTTGAGGGCGCCGCGCTGGTCGTCTGCTCCCCAGCGTCCCCAGTTCTTCACCGACTCGAAGATCGCCGCGAACTTCTCGGCGTCGACCCGGCCGCCTGCCGCATGCGTGGTCGCCATCTGCTGCCCTTCCGTCGTCATTCGGCGTTCGCGATGAAGCCGCCGTCGACCAGCACCTCGGTGGTGGTCATGTACGCGGCATCCTCGCTGCAGAGGAAGGCGACGACGCCGGCGATGTCCTTCGGCTGCCCGATTCTGTGCAACGGGATCCGGTCGAGGTAGTAGGCCAGCTCCGGGGAGCCCTCGACCAGGATGTCCTTCGACATGTTGGTCATAATCGCTCCCGGCGCGACCGCGTTGCAGCGGATCCCGTACTCGCCGAGCACGCACCCGAGCGACATCATGAGGGCCGAGACACCCGCCTTCGCGGCGCAGTACGCCACCTGCTCGGCGGAACCGACATGCGCCGAGATCGACGAGATGGCCACGATGTTGCCGCCACGTTCTTGCTTCACCATGTGCTGAGCGGCCTGGTGCGACAACGCCCAGCAGGCACGAAGGATGGTGGTGTGAATGTCGTCCCAGACATCGTCGGTGATGTCCTGCCAGGTCAGCAGCGGGTTGATCCCCGCGTTGCTGACCAGGATGTCGATGCCGCCCTGGCGTTCAGCGACCTCATCCACCATGGCGCGGGCAGCCGCGACATCTCGGAGGTCGACTGGGCACGAGATGGACGTGCCTCCGACCGCGGCGATCGCGTCGCGGGTCTCAGTCCAGTCCTGGCCGGGCAGGTGATTGACGGCGATCAGGGCGCCCTCGGAGGCAAGCCGCACGGCGATCGCCTGACCCATGCCGGTCGCGGCTCCGGTGACGAGCGCCGATTTACCCAGGAAACGTGACACGCTCGCTCGCTTTCGTCGATGAATCGATCTTGACGGAGAGTACTTGGCTGAGTACGGTCGACCGGTAGACCACGGTATCGCACAGCGATTCGCGTGACAAGCGACGGCCTTTTTCGAGGGAGATACCGACCACGATGACCACCCCTGAGAGATTCGGCGGCGTCACGGCCGGGCAGGCGACCCCGCTGTTCCCTGCCGCGGCGAGATTCGGCAGGCTCCTGCTGCTGTCGGGTCAGGCGCCGCTTGACCCGACGACCGGAGCGGTGATCGAGGGGGACTTCCGCGCCCAGGCGCGACAGGTCTTCAGTGAGATTCGCCGTTCGCTCGCGGCGGCGGGCGCCGGCATGGAGGACGTGTTGCGCGTGGTCTGCATCCTTGCCGACGCGGGCGACTTCGCGGTCTGGAACGAGGAGTTCGCGGCGGCATTCCCGACGACGCGTCCCGTGCGCACCACGTTCGTCGCCGCCTTCGTCCTGCCGGGCATGCTCATCGAAGTCGAAGTAACCGCGGGGCTCGGCCGGGGTGTGACCGGATGACCGAGTCGCCGTTCGGCGGCATCGACCATGTGGCCGTGCTCGTGCGGGATATCGAGGCGTCGCTTCCCGAATTCGTCGCCCTGCTCGGCGCGGAGCCGTCGTCCGACGAGACCCTCATCGACCCGCCGGTGCGCCTCGTCCACTTCAACGTCGGCAACGTCGACCTGCAGCTGGTGCAACCGACAGCCGATGGCGGCCTGGCTCGGGACCTCGGGAGGGTCGGCGAGGGTCTGCACCACGTGTGCTTCCGCGTCGCCGATCTGGATGACGCGCGCACCCGGTTCCCGTCCGCCCTGCCGCCGTTCACGGGCGGGTCCGGTCGGGCGGCCTGCTTCCTGGGTGACCGCCCATCCGGGCTGTACGTCGAGCTGATCGAACGCGCGCCCACGGCGATCGTGGCCCTCACCGAGGCGCTGCGCGTCAGTGCCGAGTACTGGAGGGCCGAATGCGCGCGGGACATGCCCGCGATGCTCGCGCATTTCACCGAGGATGCCGTGGTCGAGAGTCCTGACGGACGAGCCGTTGGGCACGCCGAGATCGCGGCCATGTACCAGGCGTCGTTCCAGGCCTATCCCGGCCTCGCGGTGGACATCGTGAATGGATACGCCGGCGAGCTGGATCACGGGGTGGCCTTCGACGCGGTCCTCACCGATCGGGCGGGAGACCGCTGGCGTGTGCAGGGGGTCAACACGGTGCGACTCGATGGCGGCCGCATCAGCCGCCTGCGCTCGTTTGAGGATCGGCCCTCCCCCATCCCCGCTGGTTGACAGGTCTACCATGGAGCCGTGACTACACCTCCGAAGCCGCTCGAGCGCATGGATCGGGATCGCGTCCCTATCTCCAGCGAGGTCGCTCAGGTGCTCATGGACCACCTGCTGCACGACGGCTACGAGGTCGGTCAGCGCATCCCGTCGGAGCGAGCGCTCGCCGCCTCGCTCGGCGTCGGGCGCTCCGTCATCCGCGAAGCCCTGAAATCGCTCGCGCTCCTCGGCCTCGTGCAGGTGCGTGCCGGTGACGGCAATTACCTGCAGAGCCGCAGTTCAGGGCTGCTGCCGAACACCTTTGAGTGGGGGATGCTGCTCGACGACAACCGCATCGAGGAAATCATCGAAGCGCGCCGCGAGCTCGAGGTCGTGCTCGCGGGATTCGCGGCTGCCCGACGGACCCAGGAAGACATTCACGACCTCCGCGGCCTCCTGGCCGCCATGCGCGCCGCGCCCGCCGACCAGAGGTTCGTCGAGGCTGACGTCGCCTTCCACCTGCGCATCGCCAGGGCGGCTGCCAACCCCGTGCTGCAGCAGATGCTCGAGAGCACGCACTCGCTGCTGCACGCCTGGATCACCCGCGTGATCGAAGCAGCAGGCGACACGAACATGTCGGTCGGCGAGCATGTCCCCGTGCTCGAGGCGATCGAGGCCGGCGACGTCGAAGGCGCACGGCAGGCGATCCGCGACCATCTCGACCGTGCCGGCGACCGGCTGAGCGCAACCGTTTCGGAACACACCTCGCGCGAGTAGCCGTCGGGGTGCCGCGATACGACTCGCCCGACTGAGTCGCATGGTTCGGGTGCCCTAGTTCGGGCCGGCGTTAGCCGTCATCCACGGGATCGGATCGATCGTCACCCCGTCGACGTTGACCTCGAAGTGCAGGTGGGGGCCGGTGGCCTCGCCGGTCTCTCCGACCAGTCCGATGAAGTCGCCCACCTGGACCTTCTGCCCGAGCACCAGGGGACTGGAGCCGGTGGTCATGTGCGCGTAGGTGAATCGCACGGTGTGCCCGTTGACCGTCGAGGTGATCATCACCACGTTGCCGTAGGTGCTGCTGTAGTGGCCGTTATCGCCGGCGTCGCGGGTCGTGACCACGCCGGTCGACGACGCGAAGATCGCGGCCTTGTCGCCGGGGACCATGTCGACGCCCTCGTGATAGGTCGAGCATCCGCCGCACGGCGCGACCCGCGGACCGAAGCCCGAGCTGATGCGGACGGGATAGGGGAACGGCCAGCGCACCGGACCGGTGCCCGCGCCTCCGACCTTGGCGCCGGTGTTGTACTTCTGCGCGAGCACTTGCGCCCACGACAGCACCTGGACCGTGTCGCGCGTGCCGACATCGACCTTCTCGTCGCCCGAGACCGCGACCGACTGGCCACCCTTGCTCGACGAGGAGGACAGGCTGCTGGCAGTGTCCGTCGACGGCGAGAAGAAGGCGTTCGCGGGCAGCGAGACGCCGACGACGAACGCAGCAGCGAAGATCATGGCCGCCAGGGAGAGCAGGCGCGAGCCGATGGTGCGGGCCCGCGAACCGCGACGCTCGACCGATCGCGCTGAGGAACGCGGCGTGCTACCCGACCGCGCCGGACGCGCCTTCTCGACGGCGCGGGCACGGTTCGGACGATCTCGACGGCCCGGCTGCGAGCGGCTGCGCGACAGTTCTCCTGCCCGCTCGCGTTCTCTGAGTTCGCGGCGACTCGTCGCCTGCGGAAACTCGGGCATGACAGAACTCCTCAGCGGGCGGATCATCCGATAGTAACGAATCGGCAACATAACGGCCACCCGCCCGTCCGGGTGACGCGTGAACTCAGAGGTCGAACTGCGATCCGAGCTCGATCAGCAGCGGCTCGAGCCGCGCGGCGAGCGCCGGCTCGGCGGCCAGGATGACGTCGCGACTCGGGGCCGCGGCACCGAATCCCTTCACCACGGCGCCCGCCTCGCGCGCGATGATCGCGCCGGCCGCGTGATCCCAGGGGCTCAAGGTGCGTTCGAAGTAGGCGTTCGTCCGCCCGTCGGCGACCATGCAGAGGTCGAGCGATGCGGTGCCGAAGCGGCGGATGTCGCGCACCATCGGCAGCAAGCGCGCCACCACCTCGCCCTGCTTGGCCCGCGTCTCGGCCGCGTAGGCGAACCCCGTGTTGATCAACGCGAGCTCGAGCGGGGCCGGGGCGGCGACGCGGATCGGGGAGTCCGGCCCGCCGTCGGCCGACAGGAACGCGCCCTCACCTCGCGAGCCGCTGAACAGCTCGCGGGTCGCGGGGTTGAGTACGCATCCATGCAGCCCGGTCCAGGTGAGCGGATCGGGGTCGCCCTCGACCACCGCGATGCTCACGGCGTAGTGCGGGATGCCGTACAGGTAGTTGACCGTGCCGTCGATGGGGTCGACGACCCAGGTGAGTCCGCTGGTGCCGGATGCCGACCCGTCTTCTTCACCCAGGATGGCGTCGTCGGGGCGGGCCGCTGCGATCCGCTCGCGGATCAGCCGCTCGACCTCGCGGTCTGCCTCGGTGACGACATCCACGATCGTGGACTTGGTCGCCGCGACCTCGACTCCCTCGCGCCGACGCCTGGCGGCCAGCTCGCCCGCTTCGAGAGCGATCGCGCGGGCCAGGTCGAGCAACTCGGAGGGCATGGCTCTAGCCAACCATGCGCCCGCTAGAGATCGATCCGGATCCGTCCGCCGCTGATGCCCTTGTCGTCGTCGGGGGTGGGCGCGGGGACCACGTGACGTTGCTCGGTGTCGAGCTCTTCACGAGCATCCGCGCCGGTCGGGTTGAACGCCAGATCGAGCCCGCCCAGCACGCCGGATGCCACGGACCCCGACCCGCCCGGCCCACGGCCGCGCTTGGCGCGCACACCGGCAACGACCAGCGCCACGACGACCGCCAGCACGAAGGCGACGATCACGATCGGAACGAGCATGCACCGAGGCTACGCCCCGCACCCACGCCGCAGGAGCGGCGGAGTGACCAAGAACTGGTGGCGGGTGAGGGATTCGAACCCCCGTAGCATTACACGTCTGATTTACAGTCAGATCCCTTTGGCCGCTCGGGTAACCCGCCAGGCGCGCCCGCCCGGTGTGATCACCGACCGGAGGCGCTCGGACAATCGTACAAGGTGTTGCGCGCGGCGCGAACCGGGCGCCGGTGGCCCTGAATGCGCAACTCAGCAACGATCCTCGGCGACGCACCGGGCTTCGGCAACGAATCGCCGAACCAAGGTCCCCGATGATTGCGAACCTGCGCGTCCATCCCAGGAACCCCGACCATCGATCCGTCCTCGACTTCGCTCCCGGCACACGCGATGGCGCCTCGGACGTCGACCCTATGGGGATGGTCTCGCTCGATCCCGCCGCCGCCGTCGCGTCGCTCGGGGGCATCGCACGAGTTCGCGACGTCAGGATGCTCGGCGTCAGCAAGGACGCCATCCATCGCGCCGTCACGTCGAGCCGAACCCTGAGGCGACCGCGCTACGGGGTCGTGGCTCTGCCTGACCTGCCCGATCCCATCCTCCGAGCTGCTGCCGCAGGCGGTGCGCTCGCTGCCGTGAGCGCCGCGGACTACTACGGACTCTGGACCCCTCAGCACGCAGAGCTTCACATCAGCGTTCGCGCAGACGCCGCCCGTCGGACGCGCGGTCGAGCCCGACTCGTTCGCGACGGTTCGCGGCTCGGTCGTGAGGAGCGTTTTGTGGTGTCGCTTCAGACGTGCGTGCGCCAGTGCGCGGTTCTTCTTCCATTCGACGAAGCGGTCGCCGTGCTCGACTCGGCCCTTCACCGCGCGGCCGCGGGGATCGGAACGGCAGTGGACCTGGATGCGCTGAGACACACGCTGCCGCACCGTTTGCACGGGGTGCTCGATGCCGCCGACGCTCGAGCGGAGGCGGGCGCAGAATCACTTGCCCGCGTTCGACTCGCCCGCATCGGAATCCGAGCTCGGCCGCAGGTGTGGGTGACGCAGAAGATTCGGGTTGACCTGCTCGTGCAGGATCGCTTCGTCATCGAGATCGGGAGCAAGGAATTTCACGCCGATCCGACGCAATACGAGAGGGATCACGATCGTGCGGCGACGCTTCTTGCGCTGGGTTGCGATGTCCTCGAGTTCACGACCGGCCAGGTCATCCACGACTGGGCGTTCGTGGAGGGCATCGTCGCCGACCGGGTGCGCGCAACTCCGCACTAGTTTGTGTCGCGATGCCGGCGTGTCGCCCGGTTGTGCCGGCGCGGCGCCGGATTCCGTTGCGAGGTTGCGCGTCGGGGCGGCGTTCGCCGCGCATGGGCCGCACACCAGCCGGGCCAGCCGCGCGAGCGCCGCTCAGCGCGACCCGGCCCTCGCTGCGGCAGCGTTGTACGCCACCGCCGCCCGCGCGACGCTGCGCAGGTAGGCCTCGGTCGAGTTGTAGGCCGAGATGGCGGCGCGCCATCCCTTCTCGGTGTCGAGTGCGGTCGAGGCGCGGCACAGGTAGTTCGTAGTGGCCATGACGGCGTCGTCGATGTTCTGCGGATCCTCCTTGCCGTCGCCGTTGCCGTCGGTGTGCCAGTTGCGCCAGGTCTGCGGGATGAGCTGCATCGGCCCGACCGCCCGGTCTGACTTCGCATCCCCATCGATCACCCCGCCGTCACTGTCGGGGATGAGCGCCACTCCGTCGCCGTTCAGCGCGACGCCGAAGATCGGCGGCGTGACCGTGCCGTCGGCGCCGATCGACGATCCGCCGTGCTGCCCGTTCGAGCTCTCGACCTCGCCGATCGCGGCCAGCGTCGTCCACGACAGCCGGCAGGCCGGCATGCTCTCGGCCTTCGCCAGCGCCGCACCGGCATAGGCCAGCACGGCACGCTTCGGGATGCCGGTGGCGGCGGCCATCGAGGCGGCCCAGGTCGCATCCACTCGAGTCGCGATGCCCGGGCCCGGCGTGCCCGCCGCCGCGACGGGCGGGTCGGCAGGGGGCGGAGCCCAGCGCGGGCCGGGCGCCGCCGCATCCTGCCCCGCCGTCACCCGAGGTGCCAGGAACAGCACCACCGCCCCGACCAGCACCGCCAGGCCGACCACGGCCGCGATGACGGCCGCGATCACACCTCGCCGTTCGTGCACCCCCTGTTACTAGCATGGCCGCATGGCAGATTCCTCTTTCGACATCGTGAGCAAGGTCGACGACATGGAGGTGCAGAACGCGATGGGTCAGGCCCAGAAGGAGATCCAGCAGCGTTACGACTTCAAGAACGTCGGCGCCTCGCTCGAGTTCAGCGGCGAGAAGATCCTGATGAAGGCCAATGCCGAGGAGCGCGTCAAGGCCGTGCTCGAGGTCTTCGAGCAGAAGCTGATCAAGCGCGGCATCTCGCTGCGGTCGCTGGATGCCGGCAAGCCGTTCGCGAGCGGCAAGGAGTACCGCATCGAGGCATCCATCAAGCAGGGGATCAGCAGCGACGACGCGAAGAAGATCAGCAAGATCATCCGCGACGAGGGCCCCAAGGGCGTGAAGAGCCAGATCCAGGGTGACGAGCTACGGGTGCAGAGCAAGAGCCGCGACGACCTGCAGCAGGTCCAGGCGCTGCTCAAGGGCAAAGACCTCGACGTCGCCCTCCAGTTCGTGAACTACCGCTGACGTCACCGGCGATCAGCCACCGGAGACCGACGAGCAGACATGACGGGAGCCACCTTCGGCGCGATCATCGCGATCGCGCTCGTGGTCGTGGACTTCATCGTCCGCGTGCTCTCGGTGGTGCTCATCCCGCGCAACCGACGGCCGCAGACGGCGCTCGCCTGGTTGCTGGCGATCTTCTTCATCCCCTACATCGGCATCGGGTTGTTCCTGCTGGTGGGCACCTTCCGCCTGCCGAAGCGCCGGCGTGACAAGCAGGTCGAGATCAACCAGTACATCCTGGACACCACGGAGGGCTTCGACCGGGTCGCCGAAGAGGCGCCGTGGCCCGACTGGCTGGGGCCGATCGTCGAGCTCAACCGCACGCTCGGTGCGATGCCGATGGTGGGCGGCAACTCCTCGGTGCTCTACGACCAGGATGCCGCGGCCCTCGCCGCGATGACCGAAGAGATCGGCCGCGCGAAGAAGTCGGTGCACGTCGAGTTCTACATCCTGGCCCTGGACCCGACGACCCGGCCCCTCTTCGATGCTCTCGCCGCCGCCGTGAAACGGGGAGTCGTGGTGCGGGTCCTGCTCGATCACCTCGGCAGCTGGCAGTACAAGGGGTTCCGTCCCGCGAAGCGGGCGCTGACGCGAATGGGCGCCGAGTGGCACCTGATGCTGCCGTTCCAGCCGCTGCGCGGCCGCATCCAGCGTCCTGACCTGCGCAATCACCGCAAGCTGCTGGTGGTGGATGGCGAGGTCGCCTTCACCGGATCGCAGAACATCATCGACCCCAGCTACGAACGTCGCCGCAACGCCCGACGCGGGTTGCAGTGGAAGGACTTCATGGTCCGCTTCGAGGGACCGGTGGTCGCCGGGATCGATGCGCTGTTCGTCACCGACTGGTACGCCGAGACCGACGAGCTGCTGACCCGCGAGGCGGCGCCCGCGCGCCGCACCGGTCCCGGCCCGCTCGACTGCCAGGTCGTACCCAGCGGTCCGGGCTTCACCGGCGAGAACAACCTGCGGCTGTTCAACTCGCTGGTCTACGCGGCGCAGAAGAAGGTCATCCTGGTGTCGCCATATTTCGTGCCGGACGACTCGATGCTGTACGCGATCACCACCGCCGCCCAGTCGGGGCTCGAGGTGCAGCTGTTCGTCTCAGAGATCGGCGACCAATTCTTCGTCTACCACGCGCAGCGCAGCTACTACGAGGCGCTGCTGCGGGCCGGGGTGCGGATCTTCTTATACAAGTCGCCCACGATCCTGCACGCCAAGCACTTCACGATCGACGACGACGTCTCGGTCATCGGCTCGAGCAACATGGACATGCGCTCGTTCAGCCTCGACTTCGAGATCTCGGTGATGATCTGGGGCGGCACCTTCTTGCAACGCCTGCGCGCCATCGAAGACGAGTACCGCGAGAGCAGCCGCGAGCTGACCCTTGACGAGTGGTTGGCTCGCCCCGTGCTGGCTCGGGCGCTGGACAACGTGGCGCGGTTGACGGCGGCGGTGCAGTGACGCGGGGCTTGCTCAAGGCGAGCCGCGCCGCCGCCCGTCTCGGGCGTCGGGTCACTCCCCTATTTCCCATTTCAGTTCGCGCTGAATTGCGGGCGAAGTGAAATGGGGAAATAGGGGGTGCGGGGGTCAGCGACGCCGAACCGTGGGTCGCCGGCGGATAGGTGGCGTCGACGCCCCTCGGCTGCTCACGCGTTGAAATCCGCGACCGATCTACGGTCGGCCTCCCAGGGAGATGTCAACCATCTCGTCGCGGGGCACGACCTTGATGCGCGCCCGATCCTGCGCGGCACCGAGCGCGATCTCGTGCTCGTCGAGACGGTGCCAGCCGTCGAGGTCGGTGTAGGCGATCCCGCGCGACTCCAGCAGCTCGACGATCGCAGCCGGCTCGGGGGACGCGGGCGACCACCAGTTCGCCTGGTCGACAACCAGGTGGCTGATGGTCTCCATGGCATCCGACTTGGTGTGCCCGATGAGGCCGACCGGGCCGCGCTTGATCCAGCCGGTCGCGTAGACGCCGGGGATCACCTCGTCGTTCTCGTCGATCACCTGACCCTCGCGGTTCGGGATGACGCCGCGGCGCTCGTCGAAGGGGATGCCATCCAGGGGCGAGCCGAAGTACCCGACCGCCCGGTACACGGCACCGACCTCGACCTCGCGGAACTCGCCGGTGCCGACGATGCCGCCCGCGCCATCCGGCCTCGTGCGCTCCCACCGGAAGCCGGTGACGCCCGACTCGGGCGTGCCGAGCACCTCGACCGGCCGCGCGTGGAAGTGCAGGTGCAGCCGGCGCGATGCCGCCCCCACCTCGCGCGAACGCCACTGCGAGAGCACCTTGTCGATCACGAAGACCTGCTTGTTCGTCTCGATCGCCGTTTTCGAAGCCTCGTCGTAGTCGAAGTCCTCGTCGTGCACGATCATGTCGACGTCGCGCAGCTCGCCGAGCTCGCGCAGTTCCAGAGGCGTGAACTTCACCTGCATCGGACCGCGGCGCCCGAAGACGTGCACGTCGGTGACGGGCGAGGCCTTCAGCCCCTCGTAGACGTTGGCCGGGATCTCGGTCGGCAGCAGATCGTCGGCATGCTTCGCGAGGATACGCGCCACGTCGAGCGCGACGTTGCCGTTGCCGATCACCGCCACCGAGCTCGACTCGAGCGGCCAGTCGCGCGGAACATCCGGATGTCCGTCGTACCAGCTCACGAAGTCGGCGGCCCCGTAGCTGCGCGGCAGGTCGATGCCCGGGATGTCGAGGTCGGCATCCCGAATCGCACCCGTCGAGAAGATGACCGCGTTGTAGTGCTGCTTGAGGTCGTCGAGCGTGATGTCGGTGCCGAATCGCACGTTGCCGAAGATGCGGATGTCGCCGCGGTCGAGCACGTCGCGGAGCGCCGTGATGATGCCCTTGATCCGCGGGTGGTCGGGGGCGACGCCGTAGCGCACCAGGCCGTAGGGAGCCGGGAGCTGGTCGAACAGGTCGATCGACACGTCGAACTCGCGCTGCTGTTTGAGCAGGATGTCGGCGGCGTAGATTCCGGCCGGGCCGGCGCCGACGATGGCGAGTCGGAGGGTGGTCATGCGAGTTCCTTCGGAGCGGGGGCGGCGCGAGCCGCGCGAGGATGGTGCGCTCAGGCCGAGCGCTCGACGATCGCCTCGGCGAACTTGGTGAGCGCCTTCTTGACCGGACCCTCGGGAAGCGGCGCGAGCGCGGACACGGCGTCGGCGGCCCAACGGCGGGCCTCGGTCAGGGTAGCGCGAGTGACCTCATGGTCGCGCAACTCGGCGATGGCGCCGGCCAAGTCCGCGTCGGCTGCATGGGCGTCACGAGCCTGGTCGGCGTCGGCATGGCCGGAGTCGGCATGGTCGGCGTCGACCACGTCGCGCTCGATGCGCTCGAGCAGCTGCGCGGCGCCGGCATCCGTCTCGGCCGCTCGCCGCAGGTACAGCAGCGGCAGGGTCGGGACCCCGGCGCGCAGATCGGTGCCCGCCACCTTGCCGGTCTGCTCCGTCTCGGCCGAGAGGTCGATGACGTCGTCCACGAGCTGGAAGGCCACCCCGATCCGCTCGCCGAAGGCCTTGACGGGCTCCTGGAGCTCCTGTGGTGCCTGCGAGAAGATCACCCCGAGCACCGCGGCCAACGCGATGAGCGATCCCGTCTTGTCGGCCAGCACCTGGAGGTAATGCGCGATGGGGTCCTCGTCGGGCTGAGGGCCGACCGTCTCGTGCAGCTGCCCGAGCACGAGCCGCTCGAAGGTCTCGGCCTGCAGCTCGAGTCCTCGGTCGCCCAGCCCGGCGATCAGCCGGCTGGCGCGCGCGAAGAGCAGGTCGCCCGTCAGGATGGCGACCGAGTTGCCCCACACCGATTGGGCGCTCGGGACCCCGCGGCGCAACTGCGCCTCATCCATGACGTCGTCGTGGTACAGCGAGGCGAGGTGCGTGATCTCAACCGCCTGGGCGGCGCGGATCACATCCGAGCCGGCGCCCGAGCCCAACTGCGCGGTCAGCAGCGTGAGAGTGGGGCGCACCCTCTTGCCGCCGGCATCCAGCAGGTAGCGGCTGGTCACGTTGGCGATGTCGTCGGTGAACGACAGCTCGGCGAGCAGGCCGCTCTCGACCTCGGTCAGGCCGTCTTCGATGGCGACCGCGAACTTGCGCTCCTCGCTCGAGGCGAACAGCTTCTCGCCGAGCCCGAGAGACGAGCTCAGCGTGTTGCTGCGCCGCGCCAGCGGCGGGCTCGGAGTCACGACTCGGCCGTCGGGCGGGGCGGGCGCGTCGCCTTGCGCTTCGCGGTGGAGGCGCGGATGGCGGCGTCTTCGGGCTTGCGGCCGCGGTGCAGCGCGACCACGCCCGCGGTGAGGTTGCGATACGCCACGCGTGTGAAACCCACCCCTCGGATCCACTGGGTCAAGGTGCCCTGATCCGGCCAGTTGCGGATCGACTCGGCCAGGTAGTCGTAGGCCTCGGAATCCGAACTGACCACGTTGGCGATGACCGGCATGACGTACTTCGTGTACGCCTGATACCCGATTCGGAACAGCGCGCGCGGCGGTTTGGAGAACTCGCAGACCACGAGCCGGCCGCCCGGCTTGAGCACCCGGTACATCTCGGCGAGCGCCACCTTGGGATGCTCGACGTTGCGCAGTCCGAAGCTGATCGTGACCGCGTCGAACTCGTCGTCGCCGAACGGCAGCTTCTCGGCGTTCGCCTCGATGAACTCGATGCGCGGATGCCGCGCGCGTCCGGCCGCGATCATGCCAGGCGAGAAGTCGACCGCGACGACTGTGGCGCCCGTGCGGGCGAGCGCGGCGCTCGAGGTGCCGGTGCCGGCCGCGACATCCAGAATGCGCTCCCCCGGCTGCGGGTCGACGGCCTTGACGGTGGCGAGGCGCCACAGGGCGGCGTTGCCCACCGACATCACGGCGTTGGTGCGGTCGTAGTGCTTGGCGACGTCGTCGAACATGCCGGACACCTCGTCCGGTTGCTTGTCCATCTCCGCCCTGACCACATGTCGATCCTACTGAAACCCTGCTGAGGACTTTTGGTGAGCAACGTAGGCTCGACTCCGTGAACATCCCCGCGCTGACGGTCGAGACACGCGCGGTCGATCACCCGCTCCCGTCGCTGGTTCCGCTGCTCGATCCGCGGACGCCGCTGATGTTCGTGCGGCGCGGCGAGGGGATCGCCGGCTTCGGCGAGGCGCTGCGACTGGAGTTCCGTGGCGCCGACCGCATCCGCGAGGCCGCGAACGCATGGCGCGAGATCGCGGCCGCCGCAACGGTCACCGACGAGGTGCGGCTGTCGGGATCGGGGCTCGTCGCGTTCGGCGCGTTCGCCTTCGCCGACGAGTCCGAGGCGGTCAGCGTGCTCATCGTGCCCGAGGTGATCGTCGGACGTCGCGACGGGGTGAGCTGGGTGACCCGGGTCAACGGCTCCACCTTCAAGCCCGAGCACACGCCGCTCGGGGCCGAGTACCGGATCGCGCTGCACCCGGGCAGGCTCGACGCCGCCGGTTATCAGGATGCCGTCGCCGAGGCGGTGCGCCGCATCCGCGACGGGGAGCTCAGCAAGGTGGTGCTCGCCCGCGACCTCGTGGGCCACCTGCCCGAGGGAGCCGATCTGCGTCGGGTGCTGACCGACCTGGCGCTCGGGTATCCCGACACCTGGACCTTCGCCGTCGACGGCCTGCTCGGCTCCAGCCCCGAGACGCTGGTGCGGGTCAATCACGGCACCGTGAGCGCGCGCGTGCTCGCCGGAAGCATCGGCCGCGGGGTGGATGCCGAAGCCGACCAGGCCGCGGCCCTCACCCTCGCCACGTCCACCAAAGATCTCGACGAGCACCGCTTCGCCGTGCAGAGCGTGCTCGCCTCGCTCACCGGCCACGCCACGGGAGTCGTCGCCAGCGAGCTGCCGTTCGCCCTCAAGCTGCCCAACCTGTGGCACCTCGCGTCCGACGTCGAGGGCACACTCTCCGACGGCTCCTCGGCGCTCGACCTGGCCGCCGCGCTGCACCCGACCGCGGCCGTCGCGGGCGCGCCGACGGGGACGGCCCTGGGCGTCATCCGCGAACTCGAACCGATCGACCGGCGACGCTACGGCGGACCCGTCGGATGGGTGGATGCCGCAGGCTGCGGCAAATGGGCCGTCGCCCTGCGCTCGGCCGAGGTCGCGCCCGACGGCGGGATCACCGCCTACGCCGGCGCGGGGATCGTGGCCGACTCCGACCCGGAGCGCGAGCTCGCCGAGACGCGGCTCAAGTTCCGGCCGATCGTGGAGGCATTCGGCTAGTCGCGCAGGCATGCGGCTGGTCGACGCTCTCGAGCTCGCGCGGGAACGGGCGGGTCCTCCCGATTCCTCATTTCAGTTCGCGGTGAATTGCGCGCGAACTGAAATGGTGAATTCGAGGGTCTGACGCACGCCTACGGGCCCGCCAGCCGCGCCTTCTGCGCCGCCACGTCGTAGTCGGCCTCCGGCCAGTTCTGGCGCAGGTCGCCGAGCGCGTCCAGCAGCAGTTGCTGCACGGCAAGGCGGGCGTACCACTTGTGGTCGGCGGGGATCACGTACCAGGGGGCGGCATCCGTCGAGGTGCGCGTGATCGCGAGCTGATAGGCCTCCATGAACGCGGGCCACAGCTCGCGGTCGTCGATGTCGGCGGGATTGAACTTCCAGTGCTTGGTCGGATCGTCGAGGCGCGCCTCCAGGCGCTTCCTCTGCTCCTCGGGCGAGATGTGCAGCATCACCTTGACGACGGTCGTACCGCCTGCCGTCAGCTCGTTCTCGAAATCGACGATCTCGCCGTAGCGCGCCTCGATCACCTCAGGGGTCGAGAACTGCCGCACCCGGTGCACGATGACGTCTTCGTAGTGCGAGCGGTCGAACACGCCCAGCATCCCCGCGGTCGGCAACTGCTTGCGGATCCGCCAGAGGAAGTCGTGCGCCTTCTCCTCGTCGGTAGGAGCCTTGAACTGCGCGATGTGCACGCCGTAGGGATTCACCGCTCCGACCACGTGCCCGACGATGCCGCCCTTGCCGGCGGTGTCCATCGCCTGCAGCACGAGCAGGATGCGGCGGCGATCGCCCGAGAGTCCGTTGGCGTAGAGCATCTCCTGAAGCTCGGCCAGCTGGGCGGCTCCCGCCGCGAGCGAGCTCACGCCCTCCTTCTTGCCGCCATCGAATCCGGGGGTGGATGCGGTGTCCACCTTCGCGAGGTCGAGTCCCTCCCCGGCGCGCAGCAGTGGTTCGATGCCTCGGGTGTGACTCATCCCGTCACGCTAGCGCTGCAGCGGGACCTCGATCAGCACCTGTCCGGGGGACGGCGTGAGCGCCGGGTCGAGCTCGCCCCGGTTGCTCACGCGTCGGTACTCCCAGCCGTAGGCCGCGGCGAGACGTTCGAGGTCGACTGTCTGAGGGGTCAGCAGCACGCGGTCGAAGAGCGCGGCGTCTGCCGAGGCTGCCACCTCGAGACCGTCGAAGATCGTCCCGCCGCCGTCGTTGCCCACGATCAGCTGGATGTCGGGGCGCGTCTCGCCGACCCCGAACGCCAGCGACCCGACGTCGTGCAACATCGCCAGATCGCCGAGCAGCACGCGGGTGATGCCGCGGGCGTCGGCCGGCACCCCGCCGGCCGCCTCACCGGACTGCTGCGCGAGCGCCACCCCGACGCCGGTGGCGATCGTCCCGTCGATGCCGGCGAGGCCGCGATTGGCGCGCACCGGGATCTTCTTGCCCGGTGCGACGCGATCCAGCTCGCGGATCAGCCGCGACGACGCCAGCACGAGCCGGTCATGCGGCCAGCTGGCGTTCCACACCGCGAGGGCGAGGCTCCGCCTCGTGACCGGTGCCCGGAGCGCCTCGAGCTGGGTCAGGGCGAAGGCGGCGCGTTGGCGGTAGTCATCGGTCAGAGCGGCACCGGGGGCCGCGTCATCCAGTTCCTCGAGGATCGCGCGCGACGTCATCACCCAGCGCCCGACCCAGCCGCGGGAGGCTTCGAGCGCCGCGACATCCTCGACGACGGTCACGGCATCCGCGAATCTGCTCACCCGGTGCCCCGGGTTGTAGTCGTCGCGGCCGCCGCTGCGCACCACGATCGTCTCGACGCCGTCGCGCTGGATCAGCGCGGGCAGCTCGCGACTGAGCGTCGGATGCCCGAACACCACGACGCGTTCGACCCGGTCGCCGAAGTTGCCGGCCGTCATCACCTCGCGGTAGGCCGCGACCAGGTTCGGCCCGAATCGCGCGCCGCTGGACACCTCGGCCAGCAGCGGAGCACCCAAGGCACGCGCCGTCGCCTCGGCCTCGGCGCCCGCCCCGGTGCCGGCCACCACGATCGTGCCGGGCTCCGGTCGCAGCTCGAGCCGCTCGATGGGAGCCTCGGGCGGCGACCACGACCCCGGCGCCACCTCGGGAAGCAGCTGGGGCGCCGACAGCGGCTCGCGGAACGCGAGATTGACGTGCCGAACCCCGCGGATGCCGGTCAGCACCTCGGCGACGAGCTCGCGCGCCGCCCGCTCCTCTGCGGCGTCGCCCGTCGGTGCCGGCACATCCCACGACCGCTCGGGCGCCTCGCCGAAGATGCCGGGCTGCACGGTGGTCTGGTTCGACCCGATGCCGCGCAACTCGGTGGGCCGATCGGCGCTCAGCACGATGAGGGGCACGCCGGAGTGCGCCGCCTCGAGGACGGCCGGGTGCAGTTCGGCGACGGCGGTGCCCGATGTCGTGATGATCAGGGCCGGGCGACCGGTCTCGACCGCGAGCCCGAGCGCGAGAAAGCCGGCGGAACGCTCGTCGATTCGAACTCGGAGGCGGATCTGACCGGCACGTTCGAACTGGGCCGCCGCGAGCGCGAGCGCCTGCGACCGCGATCCGGGGCTGAGCACGACGTCGGTCACGCCCGAGCGAACGAACTCACCCAGTAGAGCGGTGGCGAAGGAACTTGCCGGGGAGGCAGGCTGCGCGGAACTCACGTGCCGGGCTTGTCGTCGCCGCCGAGCTCGTCGAGCCGTTTCTCGAGCTCGCGGATGCGCTCCTCCTGCTGCTGCTCGCGGCTGAGACGACCGAGGAAGTCGGGATCATCGTCCGGCGCGATCGGGCCGAAGCGACGACCGGGGGCGGAAGGAGAAGCGGGGGCGTCGGCGTAACGACCGTGATTGCGCGGTTCCAGTCGCTCACGACCGACCAGGAACCACAGCAGCGGGCCGATCAG
>Ga0209148_1000547_pt1 | contig 35927 bp, 36 predicted proteins | sample AraplaCol_mMF_r2_2_FD_184288 | JGI IMG/M metagenome (GOLD analysis project Ga0209148, IMG submission 184288) | Arabidopsis root microbial communities from North Carolina, USA - plate scrape CL_Col_mMF_r2 (SPAdes) (version 2) | ecosystem: Host-associated > Plants > Roots > Endosphere | place... | reverse complement strand
AATCCCGCCTGAGCGTTCGGTTTAGCCTCACGCGAATACTTCAAACAGATGAGCTGTATCCAAGTAGTGCCGTCCGCTCCGCTTTACTTTTCCGGGCCGAATCCGATATCCAGACACCGTCATTAATTACTGTGGCATTTTACAGTGGTTAACTAAGTAATTAACAAATCAGCCCGCTCCGCTTGGAAGCGGAACGGGCTGATCACATCCGTTACGAGGCTGATATTTGGCCGACGGGGCGGCTTACGGATGGGCCGTTATCGCTACTTGCTGAAAGCGGCGAAGGCCTCTGCGTAGTCGGGATGCCAGCGCGATAGCGGCGGGCGGTTCTCGACGATATCGCCAGCCGCCCAGAGAATGCGCCGCTCATCCAGGGCGCGCGGCACGTCATTGTCCGGACAGAGAATATAGAAGTCGCCGGCGGCCAGGCGCGCCAGCATGAAATCCACGGTTTCAGCCGCCGTCCAGGCCCCCGCCGGCTTTTCAGTGCGGCCCCTGGCGGTGAGCCCGGTGAAGACGAAGCCGGGGATCAGGAGATGCGCACTCAACTGGCAGCCGGCGGTGTTGCGCAACTGGTGCTGCAGCGCCTCGGTGAAGACCTTCACACCGGCCTTGGAGACGTTATAGGCGGGATCTCCCGGCGGTGTGGTGATGCCTTGCTTCGATCCGGTATTGATGATCAGGCCCGGCTGGGTATTGCCGATCATGCCCGGCAGGAAGACCTGCGTCCCGTAGATGACGCCCCAGAGATTGACGGCAAGGATCTGTTCCCAGGTCTCGACCGGACCATAGATATCGCTGCCGGGCTGGATGCCGGCATTGTTCATCAGCACATTGATCTCGCCGAAGCGTTCCCGCACCGCGGCTTCCAGCATCTGCAGTTCCGCCAGCCGGCTGACATTCACTTCCAGCGCCAGCACATCGTCAGCGCCCTGCGGCGCCAGGCTGGCGATTTCCTGTGCGGCGGCGGCCAGGCGATCGGTACCGAGATCGGCGATACAAACACGCAGGCCGAGGCTGGCGAACGCCTTGGCGGCGGCAAGGCCGATGCCGGAGGCCCCGCCAGTGATGACGGCAACGGCACCGGCGGTGAGTGCGGGATGGGGCATGGCACATCTCCTCAAAAAATCATCAGAGTCGAAACGGTCATCAGGAGCGGGCAGCAACTGGTTGGTCTCGGATCGTGCCCACCGACAATGCCCGGCCGAGAAGCCGGGCCCAGAATATCGTCTGACATCATATCGTGTGACATCGGGACAAGTGGGAGGGGCCGAAAATCCGCGACCGGCCTTGCACGCGTTGGCAATGGCGCCGGTATAGTGCTACGGCCCACACTCCGATGTGAAGGCGTTAAGCAGATGATAACCAATTCCATCGTCTTATGAAAAGCAGCTTCTCTCCGTCCCCTGAAAAGGGGCTTTTTTTATTTCGGATGTTTCGGAATCGCGCCTCATGCTTCGCGTCTTGACCTGCATCACTCAGGAACATGACCTGCGGCTGGTTATCCTCGCCGGGCTGATCTGCCTGTTCGCCTGTTATACGGGCTTCAGCCTGATCGCCCGTGTGCGGAGTACAGTGGCCAAGCATCAGATCTATTGGATCGCCGCCGCGGCCTTCGCCACGGGCGGCGGCGTCTGGGCAACGCATTTCATTGCCATGCTCGCCTTCCAGCCGAACCTGCCCTCCGGCTATGACATCGACATCACCTTGTTCTCGATTGCCGTCGCCGTCGCCTTTTCCGGCCTCGGCTTCTGGATCGCCAATCACGGCGGCCGGCGCCATGGCCTCATCGGCGGCGCCATCGCCGGCGCCGGCATCAGTGCCATGCATTATACCGGCATGGCTGCCTTCGAGATACCGGGCCAGCTGACCTACAGCACCGGCATGGTGGTGGCCTCGCTCGTCATCGGCATCGCCCTCGGCACCGTGGCGCTCGATTACGGCCTGCGCCATCCCGGCGTGAAGGGACGCTGGATCGCCGCTGCTACCTTTGCCCTCGGCATCTGCGGCATGCATTTCACCGGTATGGCTGCGGCTGTGATCACCCCGGACCCGACCGTTGCCTTCACCAATGATGCCATCGCCGCCGGCTGGCTGGCGGTGGCGATCACGGCGGTGACCATCCTGGTACTGGCTCTCACCCTGGCGGGTGCGATTTTCGACCAGCATCTGGTGACCCGCCACGAAGCCGAGCAGGAACGGCTGCGGCAATCAGAGAGCCGCTTCCGGCAATTGGCCGATGCCACGTTCGAAGGTGTGTTGATCCATCGCGACGGCACCATCGTCGATGCCAATGAGGCGATGTGTGCCTTGACCGGCCGCTCGCTGGCGGAAATGGTCGGTCGCCGCGTGCTAGAAATCGTCGCCGAAGCCAGCCATGCCGCCTTGCGCGCCAAATTCGCCGTTGCCCGCGAAAGCGGCAGCGATACGCGCCTGGAGATCGAGCTGCGCCACAAAGACGGCAGCACCATCCCGGTCGAGATCCTCGGCCGCGCCATTCATACCGGTGCCAGTATCCGTCCCGAAGACAGCCTGCGCGTCGTCGCCATGCGCGATCTCCGCGAACGCAAGGAAGCGGAAGAACGCATCCGCTACATGGCCAATCACGACGGCCTCACGGATCTGCCCAACCGCAACCTGTTCCAGGACCGCCTCAGCCAGGCCCTCGCCCGCAGCAAGCGCGGTGCCTCGACTTGCGGCGTGCTGTGTCTCGACCTTGACCGCTTCAAGAACGTCAACGACCTGAACGGTCATGCCACCGGCGATGAATTGTTGCGCCAGGTGGCACTGCGCCTCACCGCCAGCGTGCGCGCGGATGACACGGTGGCACGCCTGAGCGGCGACGAATTCGCCATCATCCAGGTCGGCGTCGCGCATCCGGACGGCCCGGCGATCCTGGCCGACCGCCTGGTCAAGGCGATGGCCGCCCCCTTCGAGATCGACGGCCAGCAGACCGTCATCGGCACCAGCATCGGCATCGCGCTTTATCCCGGCGACGGCGATAGCGGCGAGGAACTGATGCGGGCCGCCGATACCGCACTCTACCGCGCCAAGGCCGCCGGCCGCGGCACCTATCGCTTCTTCGAAGCGGAGATGGATGTCCGCCTGCAGGAACGCCGCCGCCTGGAACGCGACCTGCGTCAGGCCCTCGCCAGTCATCAGCTCGACGTGCATTTCCAGCCGCTGGTCGGCTGCGACAACGAGCAGGTGATCGGCTTCGAAGCGCTGGTGCGCTGGAACCATGCCGAGCGCGGCTTCGTCTCACCGGCTGAATTCATCCCGCTCGCCGAGGAATGCGGCCTCATCATGCCGCTCGGCAACTGGGTGCTGCGTGCCGCCTGCCGTGAGGCCGTGACCTGGCCGGCGGAGACCATCGTCGCCGTCAATATCTCGCCGGCGCAATTCCGCCATGCCGATCTCGCCAAGGAGGTCCTCGGCGTCCTCGCCGAGACCGGCCTGGAGCCCCGTCGCCTGGAACTGGAAATCACCGAAGGCGTGCTGATCGAGGACACCGACCGGGTGTTGGAAACGCTGACCCTGTTGAAGCAGGCTGGGGTGCGGATCTCGCTCGACGATTTCGGCACCGGCTATTCCAGCTTGAGCTATCTGCAGCGCTTCCCCTTCGACAAGATCAAGATCGACCGCTCCTTCATCTGGGAGATGGAGAAGAATCCGGATTCGATGTCGATCGTGCGCGCCGTCATCGCCCTCGGCCGCTCGCTGCGCATCACCGTGACGGCGGAGGGCGTCGAGACGCCAACCCAGCTCGCCTTGCTGCAATCCGAGCAATGCGACCAGGTACAGGGCTTCCTGATCGGCAAGCCCCTGCCCCGCGCCGAAGCCAGCGCCCTGCTCGCCAATCCCGAGGCGCTGCTCGGCAAGAGCCGCGCGGCGCAGTAGACGCTTCCTCTCTTACCCTGCACGATTACACGGCTTCCCGCCCCCCCCCGGGGGCGTGCTCTGGGCGTGCTCCGGGCGTATCACGCCTTCAGCAATCCCCGCTCGATGACCAGCACGCGGCCTGGACCGTGTACGGCCGCAAAGAGCAGGCCAGCCAGGAAAGTGAAGTGATCGACGAAGAAGCCGAATTCCATCTGGTTGCTAGCCCACAGGCCGGGTCCGTGAAAGGCGAAAGCGAGAAACACCACATAGAGCCCGGCGATGAGTGACGCCTCGCGGAAGAACGCACCGGTGAGGAAGGCCAGCACCAGCAGGCATTCCAGGATAGCCGCCAGCCAGGCGAGCACCGTCGGCACGGGAAATCCGACGGCGGCGATATAGGCCGAGGTGGCGCCGATATCGGCGAATTTGAAGCTGAGTGCCATGGCGAAGACGGCAGCGAAGATCAGCCGCCCGAGGAGAATGGCGAGCCGCCGCCACAAGGCGGGCGATGGCGCTGACGAAACATCTGGGTTCATGCCTGCATCCTTCATGATGACTAACTGGAGATGACGGCTGAGCGGAACCGTGCGGGGGTAAGGGCAGTAAACATGACAAATGGATGGCATCACAAGACACCTTCTGTGCCGCCCGCATCGCCCATCGCACAAGGCGAGGTACCGGGATATTTGTCGAAGCAATGACATCACACGGCACCGTGATCGGCCAGCCAAGCGGGCAATATGGTGATCGCTCAGATTGCGCTTGACCGTCCAGCAGCGCAGCGTGCATTTTTCTTTCCCATCCTTCGATCTCTCACCGACAGCGCGTCTCTTCCCTTGCCGAGGACGCGCAGCACAATCGCATTCGCCATATCTATCCGTGATAACGCGCGGCGCCATTTCGTGAGGACAGCAGCATGACATCGCAAAATCGTCCGGTCTGGTTCGTCACCGGTTGTTCCACCGGCTTTGGTCTGGAGCTCGCCAAGCTTCTGATTGCGCGCGGCTATCGCGCCGTGATCACTGCGCGGGACAAGGCGCGGCTCGCCGGTCTTGCCGGCAGCAATGCGACGGCAAGCGACGGGGGCAACGTGCTGGCACTCGATCTCGATGTCACCAATACCGCACAGATCGCCGCCGCCGTCGAAGCGACGGAAGCCAGGTTCGGCCGCATCGATGTCCTGGTCAACAATGCCGGCTATGGCTATCAGGCGGCCGTCGAGGAAGGCGTCGAGGCAGAAATCCGTGCCTTGTTCGAGGCCAATGTCTTCGGCCTCTTCGCCCTCACCCGGGCCGTCCTGCCGGTGATGCGCCAACAGCGCAGCGGCCATGTCATCAACATCACCTCGGTTGCCGGCTATGTCGGCTTCCCCGCCTCCGGCTATTACGCCGCCAGCAAGCATGCGGTCGAGGGCTTCTCGGATTCATTGCTGGCGGAAGTGCAGCCGCTCGGCATCAAGGTGAGTTGTGTTGCCCCGGGCGCCTTCCGCACCGACTGGGCCGGGCGTTCACTGAAGCAGACGCCGAACCATATTGCCGAATATGCCGCCACCGCCGGCGACCGCATGCGGTCCGTCTCGGGCTATAGCGGCAAGCAGCCGGGCGATCCCGCCCGGGCCGCGGCGGCGATGATCCAGATTGCCGAAAGCAAGACCCCGCCCCGCCATCTGGTGCTGGGCAGCGGTGGCCTGGAAACCGTCACCACGCATCTCCGTAGATCGCTCGCCGAAATCGAGGCCTGGCGCGATCTCAGCCTCGGCACCGACTTTCCGAAGGATTGAGCCGCGGGTTACACGAAGTCCGGGGCGGATAGCCGTGCAATAAACCGTGACGAATCGTCATCCGCTGAGGCTATGATCGCAGCAGCAACCGGCATGAGAGGTCGAGATGAGCCGATCGGAAAAAGTCGAATTCAAGGGCGCCCATGGCCTGGTACTGGCGGGACGGCTGGACCGCCCGGATGATGAGCCGGTTGCCTATGCTCTCTTCGCCCATTGCTTCACCTGTTCCAAGGACGTCTTCGCCGCCCAGCGTATCTGCAGTTCCTTGGCGGAACACGGCGTCGCGGTCCTGCGCTTCGACTTCACCGGCATCGGCAATAGCGAGGGCGACTTTGCCAATACCAGTTTCTCCTCCAATGTCGAGGATCTGGTCGCCGCGGCGGATTTCCTGCGCGCCAACTACCAGGCGCCGAAACTGCTGATAGGCCACAGCCTCGGCGGCGCCGCCGTGCCGCTGGCAGCCCTCAGCATTCCGGAATGCATCGGCGTCGCTACCATCAACGCGCCCTTCGATCCCGCCCATGCCCAGCATCTCTTTGCCGATGCCATCGCTGCGATCGAGGCGGATGGCGCGGCCGAGGTCACCCTGGCGGGACGCAAATTCACCATCAGCCGCACTTTCCTGCATGACCTGCAGAACCAGATGCCGAAGAAGACGCTGCACGATCTCCACCGTGCACTGCTGATCTTCCACGCCACCGCCGACAAGACCGTCAATATCGACAATGCCCGCGAGATCTATCAGGCGGCCCAGCATCCCAAGAGCTTCGTCGCGCTGGACGGCGCCGATCACCTGATCTCGCGGCGCGAGGATGCCGTCTATATCGCCACCATGCTGGCGGCCTGGTCGTCGCGCTATCTCACCGCTGACGTGGCCGCGAAACCCGCCCCGGTTTCGGCGCCGAAGAGCGCCCCCGGTACCACCATCGTCACAGGCGCCGGCGAAGGCCTGTTCCCGCAGCTGATTTCCGCCAGCGGCCATGCCCTGCGGGCTGATGAGCCGGTTGACGTCGGCGGCACCGATAGCGGCCCCGGCCCCTATGATCTGCTGCTCTCGGCGCTCGGCGCCTGTACGGCGATGACGGTGCGGATGTATGCCGAGCGCAAGAAATGGCCGCTGGAAAACGTCCTGGTGACCCTGCAGCACAGCAAGATCCATGTGGATGATTGCGCCAAATGCGAGACCAGCGATCAGAAGATCGATTTCATCAGCCGGCAGATCCGCTTCGAGGGCCCGCTGGATGACGCACAGCGTCAGCGCCTGCTGGAGATCGCCGATAAGTGTCCGGTGCATCGGACCCTGACATCGGAAATCCGGATCGAGACGAAACTCGATCCGGCTCCGTAACCATCCCGTCGGTCAGGCCGCGGCCTTGCCGCGCAATTTGGCATCGAGGCTGATCGATCCGCCGCCGATGAAGACCAGGAAGAAGAACAGGAAGCAATAGAGGATGGCGGCGTCACCGCCATTCAACGCCGGGAAGAAGGCGCGCGGGAAATGCGCCATGAAATAGGCAAAGGCCATTTCACCCGAACAGATGAAGGCCGCCGCCCGCGTGAACAGGCCAAGCGCGATCAGCAGGCCACCGACGAATTCGATGATGCCGGCGAACCAGGCGATCGTCAGCATCTCCGGCATGTGGTCGGTGGGCGGGAAGCCGAACAGCTTCTGCATGCCGTGCTCCATGAACAGGAGGCCGGCGACCAGGCGCAGCAGCGAGAGAACGATCGGGGTATAGCGGGCGAGGCCCGTATCCAAGTTTGCAGATGACATTGATGGGATCCAGACGGCCAAAGGTGTGATCGCAGTCTTGAAAAGATAGAGGGGCCGGATACGCGCGGTCAACCGCTTCCAGCCCCTCGATTTTCACTTATTGGTGGCTACGGCGTCCGTGCGCGACAGGCGAGTGCTTGGCGCAATGTCTCCGCCGCGTCCCCCTCTCCCCTCGCCGAAGGCGGGGGAGGGTTAGGGAGAGGGGGCAGCAGCCGAAGCGCCACCCGCCTTGTCACCAACCCGACGACCCTATCGTCGCGATGCGTTACCTGCCCTCGCCGATCTTCTCGATCTCGAAGGGTGTGGTCTGGTAGATCTCGTTGATCCAGTTCGAGAACAGCAGATGGGCATGCGGCCGCCAGCGATTGGGCGGCACCTTGTCGGTATCGTTGCCGGGGAAATAGTTGATCGGCAGCTTGATCGGCACCTGCGCGCTGACATCGCGGAAATATTCGTCCGCCAGCGAGCGCGCGTCATATTCCAGGTGATCGAGCACGTAGAGGCGCTTGTAGCTCTGCTCCTCGATGACGCTCGCCCCCTTGTCGTCGGAATGGCTGAGCAGGGTCAGCGCTGGCTGTGCCCTGATGTCCTCGATCTTGATTTCCGCCCAACGCGAGACGGGAATCGCAAAGTCATCGGAGAAGCCGGCGAGATAAGGCGACGTCGGCTGCAGGATGCGCTGCGGATAAACGCCGAAGGCCTTCTCCGGCAAGGCATGTTTCTGCACGCCATGAAAGTGATAAAGTGCCGCCATGGCGCCCCAGCAGACCGCCATGGTCGAATGCACATGGGTCTGCGACCAGGCGAAGATGCGTTGCATCTCATCCCAATAAGTGACGTCCTCGTAATCGATGGTCTCGACCGGCGCACCGGTGATGATGAAGCCGTCGAACTTCTCCGCCTGCACCGTCTCCCAGGTCTCGTAGAAGGCGAGCAGGTGTTCTTCCGAGGTGTTCTTGGCGCGATGATTGCCGATGCGCAGCAACGACAGTTCCACCTGCAGCGGCGTCGCGCCCAAGAGGCGCGCCATCTGCAGCTCGGTGGTGATCTTATTCGGCATGAGATTGAGGAGGCCGATGCGCAGCGGCCGGATATCCTGACGGATCGCCGCAGTCTCGGTCATCACCCGCACGCCCTCTTTCACCAGGGTCTCGAAGGCAGGCAATTTATCTGGGATTTTGATCGGCATAATAGACGGACCCCGCATAACAATAGCGATTCGCTTCAGGTCCGCATGCGGCCCTTTAGCGATTTATTTAACGTGGCTGCAAGCCGGCCGGCCAAATCACCACGTGTGCCAAAAGACACATATGAGACGTGATATAGTGAAATCACCCGGTAATGTCTAGATGTCGCGAAAAATCCCTACCCTTGCCGTGGTTTAGCGCTAAAGGCCGAGGGGTGTCGACCTAGGGTAATGGCGCCATTCTCCACAAATCCTCGCCCCTCCTGCTCCCGTGCTGCGCCCGTCAGAGAGCAGTGGCGATGATTTCCACCGGGGCGATCACGCCCCCTTCGACCAGCCGGATCATATTCGCCATCTTTTGCGGCTGCGTCTCGCCCATCACCAGATGCAGGCCAAGCGCCGGCGGCTTGCCGCTTGCTGACAGGCTTGCGCGCATCTGCTTGAAGAATTCCAGCGCGACATCGCGCCGGCTCAGCGTTGCCCCGACGGCAAAGCCGGCATCCGACAGCGCCTGCCGGTATGCGGGAACCGTATCGACGAAGCTGGCCGCCGGGTCGCTGGCCCAAGGCAGCGGGAAGAGCAGCTCACCGTCACCTTCGCGCATCACGTCATAGACGGCAAAGAAGCCGCCGGGCTTCAGCATGCGCCGGATGCCGGCGAACAAGGCCGGCTTGTCAGCGATATTCATGCCGACATGCAGCATATAGGCGCCGTCGAAACTGCCGGGAGCGAAAGGCAGGTCCAGGGCGCTGCCCTGGCGATAGCTCACCTTGTCGCCGAGCCCCACCCGCCGGGCCAGGGCGGCCGCTGTCCGCACGTAATCATCGGTGAGATCGATGCCGGTCACGCGGGCGCCATGGGCTTCGGCAAAATAGCGCGAGGGCCCCCCGAGGCCGGAGCCGATATCCAGCAGATGCTGGCCGGGTTTCAGCGCGAGCTGTTCCGCCAGATGCACTGTCGCCGGCCGACCGCCGACATGGAACTCGTCGACCGGCGCGAGATCGGCCGTCGTCAAGCGATCGATATCCAGCCCCGTCGCGCGCAAAGCTTGCAGGATCTGTTCTTCCAGCCCGCTCTTGGCATAGTGCCGGGCGACCGACTGTTCTAAATCCATGTCACCTGCCTCCTCTTTGGGATCAGAACCTGATGCGGATCAGCTCGCGGCCAGATGGGCCCCGTAGCTCTTCAGATATTTCATGCCAGTATCGCACATGACCGTGACGATGACCGCACCGGAGCCAAGCTCCCCGGCAAGGCGCAGGGCGGTAACTACATTGGCACCGGTCGAGGTGCCGGCAAACAGCCCTTCCTCGCGTGCCAGGCGCATGGCCATCTCACGCGCCTCTTCAGTGGTCACCCGCTCGATACGATCGGCGATCTCCGGGTGCCACAGCGGCACCACATAGCCGGCGCCGATCCCGTCAATCTTATGCGCCCCCGTCGGCCCGCCGGAGAGGACGGCGGATTCCGCCGGTTCCACAGCGACGATGTTGACACCAGCATGATGCCGGCGCAGCCCTTCGCCGATGCCACGGATGGAGGCCGCAGTGCCCACGCTCTGCACGAAGGCGTCGATGCGATGTTCCGTCTGCTGCCAGATTTCGTCCGCCATCCGGTGATAGGCGGCAAGCGGATCGCGATTGTTCATCTGGTCGGTCAGAAAAGCCCCCGTCTCGGCCGCGACCACGCCGGCGGCCGCGATCATGTCGCGTGTCAGTTTCTCGGTCTGGCGACCACTCTCGCTTTTGATGAGCTGCAGTCGTGCGCCCAGCAGGCGCATATGATCCAACTTCTCCTGGGAGAACGCATCCGAGCTGACGATATGCAGCGGATGACGCTTCACGGCACAAACCAGCGCGAGCGAGACGCCGGTACTGCCACCGGTATATTCGACCACCGCCCCGCCCGGCTTCAGGCGGCCATCCGCTTCCGCCGCTTCGATCATGGCCAGCGCCATGCGGTCCTTCATGCTGCCGGTCGGGTTCTCGCTCTCGATCTTCAAGAAGATGCGGGCGCCATTCTGCGGCGCCATGAAGCGGAGCGGCAGCAGCGACGTATTGCCGATGCGATCCAGAATTGTCGGTGGTGTCGCCATGTTGATACCGCCTCTCCGTCCTTCCACGCTTAGCCTAGCCACGCAGGGCCGGCCTGCCGCGCACCGGAATTTACTTGTATCTACAATTATTGTATATACAAATAAATGAACCACTGTACAACCGGATCAGATGGCTAAACAAAAAAACCTACAGACCACGGCAAGAAAGATCATCGACAGCTGCGCCGGCTGGAACAGCCGCGTCGCCGCCCGCCGCATCAGCCAATTCATCGAGCGGGAAATGGCCGGGACCGGCCTCTCGCTGGCGCAATTCTCCCTGATGGGGCAGATCGCGGCGGCCAGCGACGATACCCTTGGCGCCTTGGCCCAACGCTGCGACCTCGATCCTTCCACCCTGTCGCGCAACCTGCGCCAGCTGGAGAAGGACGAACTGGTCGAGATCGTCACCATCGAGAACGATCTGCGACGCCGCGCGGTCTGGCTCACCGAGAAAGGAGCCCGCAAGCTGGAAGCGGCAGTACCGGCCTGGAGCCGGGCGCATGCCAAGTTATCGAAGCTTGCCTTGCCGGACCTCGCGCGGCACCTGGCCCAGGAGAGCGAGGCGCTCGCCGAGGCCGAGAACAGGCCCTCAGCTGGCTAAACCGAATGCGCGGGCATCACCGCATCTCAGTGCTGATCGAGAATCGAGAGCACCACCTGCGCGAGATCGACCGGCGCCGCGACGAGGTGATCGGCACCGGCGGATTCCAGTTCATCGCGGGCACCATATCCCCAGAGTACGCCGAGACCGCGCATGCCGACCGCATGAGCGCCGGCAATATCATATCGGCGGTCACCGACCATCAGGCTGTGAGACGGCGCGAGATCGTGCCTTGCAACAATATGTGCGAGCAGTTCGGGCTTGTGGTCGAATTCGCCGCCTGGCAACGAACCATAGATGCCATCGAAATACCGGGTGAATTGCAGATGGTCCAGAATGCGACAGGCAAAAAGCGCCCGCTTGGATGTCGCGAGATAGATCCGCAGGCCGGCGCGTTTCAGCTCTTCCAGGGAATCCCCAATCCCGGGATAGGCGACACTTTCGAGCAGGCCAATCTCACCATAATGATGACGATAGGCCGCGACCGCTTCACCGACTCTGTTGTCGCCATAGGATTGCAGCAGGACCTGCATCACATCCTCAAGCGGCGGCCCGATCAGTCCTCTCATATCAAGGCTGTCATCCGGCGCGTGGCCGAGGGCGAGCAACGCCGTGAGGCAGCTTGCCCGGATGCCGGGATAGGAATCGACCAGAGTGCCGTCGAGGTCCAGAAGAATGGAACGCATCATGATTTGACGATAACAGGCGAAACCCATCGGTTACAAGGCCGCCTGTCTTCTGTTCTGCTGGTTCATACGCGCAGATGCCGCACTAATAGATCCCCGGGATGAGCCGTGATGTGCGCTGGCGATAGGCCGCGTATTCGGCGCCGAATTGCCGGCTCAGCAATTTCTCCTCCGCGGTGATGCGGCCGATCACGACGACGGTCGCCAGCGCGGCCAGCAGGATACCGGCCAGGGAGCGGAAGGCCAGCGCCCAGCCCAGCATGTTGACGATGAGGCCGAGATAGCTGGGATGACGGATGACACTGTAGATGCCGTCGGTGACCAGCTGGTGATCCGTCTGGATGGCGACCAGGCCGCTGAAACGCCGCCCCAGCACGAAGACCGGCCATAGCCTGAGCGCTCCGCCCGCCGCATAGAGCAGGACGCCGATCCAGCGGGTCCTCTCGTCGCCGATAGTCCAGATATCCACCCGGTCGGTATAGGCCGGCAGCCAGGCGGCCAGCAGCCCCAGCGCAAGAAGCGTATAGATGACCCAGCGATTGCCGCGATCCTCACGCTCGCCCGAACTGATATTGCCCTCGGTGAAGAAAGCGGCGACCGTCAGCAGCACGGTGCCGATGAAGAGCATGGCCAGCGGCCGATGCGCGAAGAAAGCATCAACCCCGCCCCAGCCGAGAATGGCGAGGCCGAGAAAGATCGCTACAGCGGGAACGGAAATCAGCTTGAAGGCGATGCGGCGCAGCATGACAGAACGGGCTCGCGCGTGAGCAGCAGGTCAATTGCGCAGGAAGAAACGCCAGCGTTGCTTCGGATTGTCGGTCGGCCAGACTTCGGCACGGATCAAGCGCAGCGGCCCCTTCTCGATCAAATCCTCACTGGTGATATACCTGATCGCCACCGCCGCCGTCGTCGCCTCCACGGGGCGTATCGGCGCGCCGTCAGGCAATCCATCCTGATACATCTGAACGACAAAGAAGCGCATGCAGGCCTCCCGGATACGGGACTGAGTTTACCATTAAAAGCGAGTCGCACATCGTCAAGGTTCCGTGACCTTTGTGGCATGATCATGGCAGTATGTCAGATCACATCACTACCCGATCACATCACTATCCGATCGCATCCGTGCCTGATCGCATCGCACGCCGTTCAATTCATGGACGAAGACGCTGCATGACGCTGGCCTGACGCTGGCGCAGGTTTTAAGCTCGGGGAATTGAGCGCGGCGGATGATACGACCGCACGCGAACAATGCATGATGGCTATATAGCGCGACAATAACGCGCAGCCATGCCGCTCAACCCGTCGCGATGACAGAGGAGGCCGCTATGCCCGACCAGGCTCGCCAGCTTGCCGAAAAGCTGATCCGCAACGTCGATGCCGTTGCCATGCATCATATCTCCCGGGAACCGCTCTATGATGCACAGTTCGGCCGGCTGGCGCCCGGCACCGCAGCCGAGAAGCTGGGCGCCTCGATCACCATCCTGGAACCGGGCAAGCGCACCTGCCCCTATCACCTGCATAACGCACAGGAGGAGATGTTCGTGATCCTCGATGGGCTCGGCAGCCTGCGCGTGGCGGGGGAAATGCTGCCGATCCGCAGCGGTGATGTCATCTTCATCCCCGCCGGCCCGGATTACCCGCACCAGATCGTCAACACCTCCGATCGGCCGCTGAAATATCTCTCGATCAGCACGCTGGAGGTGCCGGAGATCTGCGAATATCCGGATTCCAAGAAATACGCCGCCTATGCCAGCGAAACGGAGGAGAACCGCTTCGATGCGCTGCAGCGCCTGGCGCCCAATCTCGACTACTGGGACGGCGAGCCATAAGCGACTCCGGCGCCTAGGCTCTCCGACGCTCAGGCCGGCTGCAACACATGCACCTGGATATCGGCGACATGATCCTTGATCGCCGCCGCGAAGGCGCGCATATGCGGGCTGGCGCCATGGGCGGCGAGCGCTTCCCGGTCGCGCCATTTCTCCACCACGACGAAAGTGTCCGGACCGAAAGCCGGCGTCGCGCCGGTCACATCTACCGCGGCACCATATTCGATGCAGCCGTCCTCGGCATGAACCGCCGGCAGATTGTCGGTGAATATCTTCAGCACAGCATCGCGCTGCTGCGGCTTGGCGGTGATGAAGGCGAGAACATGGATCATCGGTTGGTCCCCTCGAGGTTCTGGATTGTCGGGATTTGATCGCTGTCGCAACTGAGATAGGGCGCCAGACGTTTGGTTAAAAGAGCTCTACAGCGCATTCCGCCGGAATGCGCCCATAGCCCTCTCGTCGCACGGGTATCCGTGTTTCGGTCAGAACCCTGCCGGCAGAAGAATCTTCTTATCAGCCATATTGCGATCGATGCTCGGATAAATCCTGCGCGCAGCCGCAATATCCGCGGCTGCCAATTCATGCTTCCCGCGTGCTGCATAGGCGACGCCGCGGCCGAAGAGCGATGTTTCATATTCGGGATCAATCTTGAGAGCAGTGGTATAGTCCGATATTGCTGCATCTATATTGCCGGCTCTTTGCTCTGCATAGCCGCGACTGTCGAACGGATCTGGATTCCCCGGCATCATCGAGATTGATCGATCGCAATCCGGTATCGCTTTCTGCCACTGCCCAAGAATGGCCAAGCCAAAGCAGCGGTTATTATAGTAGTTGCCGTTATCCGGATGGAGCTCAATTGCACGATTGAGGTCAGCAAGCGCTCTTTCTTCATCGCCTTTGAGGGCAAAGATTATGCCGCGCCGCGTATAAGCGTTGGCATAGTCGGGCTTGAGGCGAATGGCATTACTGAGGTCATCAAGTGCCTTATCATAATCGAAGAACGCTCGATCGACGACGCCACGGCTGTTATAGGCATAAGGATAATCTGGATCCAACTTGATCGACGCATCGAGATCCTGACCGGCGTGCACATAGTCTTTTCTGTGTATATAAATGATCGCACGATCGTTGTAGTCGATCGCCAGGTTCGGTGGTGTTTCATTGCCTTGGCTGATTAGATGATCGCAGGCTCGCATCTGCGTTTCGAGATCATATTGCTTCTGCAGATTGTCGCACTGAGCCTGTTCACCCTGCCGAGTATCTGCCATCGCCTGATGTCCGGACAGAAAGGCGACCACCATCAGCCCCAATCCAATATGGCTGAGTCTGCATACCATGATACGATCCCCGTGGATAAATCATCCTGCAAGCTAACCTTCGCCAGCACAGCAGGCAAGCGTCACCAAAACTGGTTGCCGGATCAGGATTGCCTATGGCTGTCTGTTGCACATCTGTTTTCGTTCTACGTCTAGGGGGTTCAGAATGTCTGATCGGGCCGACGGCCTCGCCGCGAAACTAATCCGCAATTTCAACACCGTCGCCTTGGAGCACGAGGTTCACGATCCGCTCTATGACTCGCATTGCGCACGCCTCGGCACCGGCACGGCGGCGAAGAAGCTCGGTGCCTCGATTGACACCGTGGCACCCGGCAAGCGCTCCTGCCCCTATCATTTCCATTACGGGCAGGAGGAAATGTTCATCGTGCTGGAAGGCAACGGCACCCTGCGCGTCGCCGGGGCGATGCTGCCGATCAAGAGCGGCGATGTCATGTTCATTCCGGCCGGCCCGGAATATCCGCACCAGATCATCAACACTTCGGATACACCGCTGAAATACATTTCGATCAGTACGCGGGAATCACCGGAGATGTGCGAATATCCCGATTCCGGCAAATACGCCGCCTTCGCCACGACCGATAGCGGCAAGCGTGTCCATGTCGTCCAGCGCGCCGAGCAGAGCGTCGATTACTGGGATGGGGAGCCGTGAAACATCATCCGGTGAAGGGCGAAAACAGATTCCCCGTCATCCCGCCGTCCGCTTGACAATGGTGAAGTGGGGCGCGCCCCAAGTGAACCTCAACCGGTCATGCCGATAGCCGGTCATTGCCTCGGCAAGATCAACGGGGATATCAAAGACATAATCGACTGCCATGGTGTCGGGACTCAGTGTGAGCAGTTGTGGCACGTTGCTGTCGGTAGCGGCACTATTCCGCTGCTCCGGCGGCAAGGCGGCTTGACGCTTATCTTCGGCGTCCTGACTTGACAACTGCTGTTGACGGATACCCGCAAATGCCGCCGGCAGTGATCCGGCCATATGCAAATCCCTGGTTCCATGTCCACCACCATCGTGCCAGACCGCCCACCGCTCTTGCCGGTTTTCATAGCCATAGGCGCTGCTGAACATGATGCCTTCGTGCACCTGACAGGCAATGATCGACATCCCCGCAGATAGCTCGATGAGATGCTCTGCCGAGGCAAAGTCGAAATCGTTGGAAAACAGGATCGTCCAGCCGGTCGGAATTTCGGCCAAGGAGAATGGCGCCTCATTCGCCTCATCGGCAGCGCCCGTATCGCGAAAGCCCAGGCGCCCGAGAAGAGTCACTTTGTCGACCGCTTTGAAACCGACCCAGGAAATCGCGAACCCCATGACCGCCCCCAAATTTGGAGCGATATATTAGAGCCCGCGGACAGAGGTTCAAACACCTTTTCCCTCTGCCGGAGTAGCCGCCCTCACGCCGTTCATCACAGCGCGATGCCTCTATTTTTTTGCACCGTCACCCTCGGACCTGATCCGAGGGTCCGCGGTTACAAGCTCGCGGTCGTTGCCATGGATGCCCGGATCAAGTCCGGGCATGACAAGTGAGGGTGTGGACATTCCTGGCCGGATTTCGCTTTAGCTAAGGGCGCCGGATGCCCCTCACACCAAATCCCTTTTGATCCTCTTAAGCCATTTGCGTTCGAAGACGAGCTTGCCCTGTTCATGGGCTTCCAGGTTCATCTCGATGACGAAATGCGTCCTGGTGCAACTCATGCTGCCCCAGCTGTGATGGCGGATGGTGGTGTCCTTGCGCTGCATCTCGACGTAATTGTCTGTCGTCACCTTGGCTGAGAGCGGATCGCCATCGGTGATGGTGTAGATGGCATTGCCTTCCGAGGTGACGGTGATGCCGATATCGGTCATCTCCTTCTTATAGGTCCAGCGCGGGAAATCGACCTGCATCCTGCCGCTCAGCAGGTCGCGGGTGATGCGGCGCTTGGTCTGCGCCTCCAGCGGGTGGCTCTTATAGGGTGTCGGCGCCGCCATCTCCGCCGAACCGAAATCTGGCAGCTTGGCGTCCTGCTTGCGGGGCGGGCGGACCGGCAGGTTGAGATAGCTGTCGCCGCTATAGACGGTCAGCGTCACCGGTTCCGGCGAGGGCCAGGCGATCGGCCAATAGGTCGTCGAGAGCGAGACGGCGATGCGATGGCCCTTCTTGAAGCCATGGGCGATGTCGTCGAGATCGACCACCGCCTCATAGGTCTTGCCGGGCTTCAGCGGGGTGGGCTTCTCATGGCTGTCGCGATGGGTAAGATTGAGGAGGCCCGATGTCACCCGCTGTGACGCGCCATCCGGAGCGACATCGTTCAGCCGCACGCTCACCAAAGCCAGTTCCCGGTCGCTGCTGAATTTGAGGCGGAGCTGCGGCGCGCCGAGGATCTCGCTGCGCTCCTTCAGCGGCGCCGAGACGAAGACCAGCGAGCCGCCATCATCTTCGCGCTGGTCGGTCGGCCAATCGGCATCGCCGCCATAGCGTCCCACTTCCCCGGCGCCGAGGCCGACCCAGAGCGGCGAACAGAGGCTGAGCTTGAGGCTCGGTCGCTTGCGGCCCCCGAGCTCGCCGGCGCGCGAGGCCTGCTGGTTGCCATCGGCATTGAGGCGCAGCTTCTGCCACTCGATGCGCGGCGACGGCCAATGCTCCTCCGCCACCCAGCGGCCGGGCCGCTCGGTGTAGCAGGTCTGCGGTGCCTGGCTCTCCTGCATCCAGACCCGGTACATCGGCTCGTCCATGATGCCGGTATCCCTACCCTTCATCCAGTGATCGAACCAGCGCAGGACTTCCTTCAGCCAGCCGATCGGCGCGCCCACCGTCACGTCATGGGGATAGGAATGCGCCCAGGGACCGATCAGGCCCTTGCGCGGCACATCGAGCCCGGCGAGCAGGCGCGGTATTGATTCTGAATAATTGTCGGCCCAGCCATTGACTGCATAGACGGGAATCTTGATCTTGGAAAAGTCCTCGCAGACTGAGCCTTGCTGCCAATAGGCATCGCGCCGCTGATGCTTCATCCAGGTGAGGATCCAGGGCTCGTTGGCCTTCAGCCGCTCCAGCCACATTGCCCGCCAGCTCTCGCCGTGGAATTCCGGATCGGGCGGAAGATCGTTATTCGCCATCATGGTCGAGGACCAGTCGAAATTGTCCTTCGACAGGCAGCCGCCGACATAATGCACGTCAGTCGCGTAACGATCGTCGGTGGAACCGATGGTGATGATGGTCTTCAAGGCCGGCGGCTGGAGGGCGGCGATCTGCAGGCCGTTGAAGCCGCCCCAGGAGATGCCGATCATGCCGACGCCGCCATCGCACCAGGGCTGCGCTGCGGCCCAGGCGATCGCCGCGACGCCGTCTTCCTGTTCCTGCGGTGTGTATTCATCGCCGATGATGCCTTCGCTGTCACCGGAGCCGCGGATATCGAGCCGCAGACAAGCATAGCCATGGCCGGCCAGATATTCGTGCTTGCTGTTATCGCCGGTACGGGTCCCTTCCCGCTTGCGATACGGCACGTATTCGATGATCGCCGGTACGGGATGACGCTCGGCATCTTCCGGCAGCCACAGCTTGGCCGCGAGGCGGATACCATCCGGCATCGGGATGAACAGGTTCTCCACCACCCGCACCCGATGCGGAAACCGCGTCACCACCTTGGTCATCATTCCTCCCCCTTCAGTCATCCGCCGCGGCCTGTTCGTCGGCAGCAGGTCGCGATGCCGCATCAGGCACATTTGTGCCCGGCACATCATCTGTTTTATAGCTGTATACAGCTTAGAGAGGGCTCATGATAAAAGCAAGCCGGATGCGCCGGGCGGTCGCAGATGCCAAGCAGAACCAGCCGATACCGATGCGCCGCCGTAGATGGAAGCGGCTGATCTTGCGTCAAATATGGAACGGGTTTTGGTGCAGAGAGACGCTGTCAGCGCAATCAGAGCGCCTCAGTGATGCAGATCCTGGCTCGCGCCGACGATCATGGCGGCGGCGAGGAAGCCGATTATGCCGGCAAAGAGTGCCGCCAGCCAGCCGGCATCGAGAAAGATGCAGGCGATCACCCAGATCGCGGCATTCAATGCACAAGCGAGCAACCGCCAATAGGTCCGCGATCGTCGTGCCGCCTGCCGTATCGGCGCTGGCGCGGTGACGACATGCAGCTTGGTGGCCGGCATATCTCCCATGATTACCCTTCCCAACGTCCCCAATTCATCAGGCGAGGTCGACGTCATGTCAGACGGTGCGAGCTGCGCATCCAGATGATGCGGCCATCCTTCGATCGTGGCCGCCCGGCTTCCATTGCCATGACCATCCAATGCCGCATGAGGCAGCATTGAATACTGTGTGAGTTTATCGCAAATTTTGCCGGGTTGTAGAGGCTACGCGTGGCTATACGCGAAAATTGTAGTCACGTTTGGCAATCGACAACACAAAAAGCGCAATGACGGTGCTGGAATCGCGGTCGCCGGCTGAAAGCTCACATCCCGTTGCAATCCGGTCCGATCAGCCGATTGGCAAGCTGCTTCTGATCGGATGTCAATACCTTGAAGAGCTGATCGATCGCCGGACGAATCGCCTTCATGGCGTCCAGCATCGCCTCCATGGTCTGGATGCGCGCATCAATCCGGCTGATGGGGTCGCCCTGCATCATCGCCGCGGCGTGGTGCTCATAAGTATCCTGCATCCGACCGGCATGATTGCGCACGGCATCGGCATACACGTTCCACGCGGCGCTTTCCGTCTCGGTGATACCTAGGGCCACACGCAGGAAGGCGAGCCGCCCTTCGATCACCGCCGCCTGACTTGGCCAGGCCGGGATCGTATTACCGGCCATCATCTGTGGCCCCATCCCGTTTGGCGGCATGGTCACTTGCGGTATGTTACTGGATGTCGCACTGCCGGCGATGACGCTGTTCTGAATGACGCGATTGCCGCCCATCATGCCGTGATAGACGAAAGTCGCGCCGTCAGAAGCGTTGTTCCAGCCCATCATGCCGTAGGGCATGGTGCCCGACACGACGCCCATCATCATCGGACTGCCCCATCCCATTGCAGGGCAGCCGTCACCCATCATGCCGATCATTGGCAGGCCCGGCGCCGGATAGGCGACAGCGACGTCCTGCGCCCTTGCTCGCGGCACGGCTGCCGTCGCAATGCCCAGCGCCACCAGGCCGGCCAGCAGCATATGAGCGAGCCCGAGGGCCGGGCATGTCATTTGCCACGTCACTGCGCGACTTTTTGCATGCTTCGCCATGACAATCCTCCATTGTCGTCAACTGTGGCAAAGCTAGATGGATCGACCGGCGAACGCCTTGACCTGCGTCAACAGGCATTGCGGGAAAAAGCGAAGACGTGACAGAAAAGGACGCGAATGGCCGGAACTGCTGCGTCGAAAATTCGTCAGGCCGTTGATGCCGGCTGCTCCGCCAGCTCGGCATGGGCGGCGGCCCGGGCATCTTCTACATCGACCCGGTAGCGCACGGCGGGCGGGCGCAAATGATGCGCCAGCAGGCCCCGGCGGATCTGCGGCCGGGCACCGACGATATAGATCAGCGCGCCCCGCTTCTGCGCCTTGTGGACGAAGGCCTCGATGGTAGCCGCCGCGCTGGAATCCAGAATCTGGACGGCCGAGAAATCGATGACATAGGCCTTGGGCCGCTCGGCGATACGGTCGAGTGCGGCGGCAACGCTGGCCGCCGCGCCGAAGAAGAAGGCGCCGGAAATGCGATAGACGACGACATCGCGGTCGGTCGCCACGGTACTGTCGTAATGCCCGCGTGACGTACCGGCCCCACCACCATTCACACTGTCCGGCAGATCGGCCTCGATCATCGGTGCCGGATGTTCGACATTCTCCACTGCCACGGCTTGTGCCATGCGATGCAGGAAGAGCAAGGCGGCGAGGCCGAAGCCGACCAGGATGCCTTCGGTCAGATCGCGGAACACGGTCAGCAGGAAGGTCGCCAGCAGCACCACGGCATCGCCGCGCGAGGCCCGCACCAGGACCGCGAAGGCCTGTTTCTCCGCCATGTTCCAGCAGACGACGGCGAGTACCCCGGCCAGTGACGCCAGTGGAATATAAGAGGCGAGCCCCGCTGCCAGCAGCATGAAGAGTAGCAGGAAGACGGCATGCAGCATGCCGCTGATCGGCCCGCGGGCACCCGCGCGCACATTGGTGGCGGTGCGGGCAATGGTGCCGGTGACGCAGATGCCGCCGAACAGAGCCGAAGCGATGTTGCCGATGCCCTGGGCCACCAGCTCGCAGTTGGAGCGATGGCGGCGGCCCGACATGCTGTCTGCCACTACCGCCGAGAGCAGGCTCTCGATGCTGCCGAGCAGCGCGAAGGACAAGGCCGCCGGCCAGACCGCCGTGATCTTCTCCAGCGACACCTCCGGCAGATGCGGCGCCGGCAATTGATGCGGGATGCCGCCGAAGCGGGTGCCGATGGTCTCGACCGGCAGATGCAGGAAATAGCCGGCAAGCGAGGCGATGGCGACGGCGATCAGCATCATCGGCCAATGCGGCCGGTAGCGGCGGATGACGAGGATGACGGCGATGGTCAGAACGGCGAGGCCGAGTGCCGCCGGGTTGAGGGTCGACCAGGCATCGCCCAGCACCATCAGCTTCGGCACCAGCGCCCCCGGCTCCGGCACGCTGAGCGTGAGACCGAGCAGATCCTTGATCTGGCTGGCGAAGATGATGATGGCGATGCCGCAGGTGAAGCCGACCGTCACCGGATAGGGAATGTATTTGATGAAGGTGCCGAGCCTGAGGAGGCCGATCGCCAGCAGGATGAGGCCGCTGAGCAAGGTCGCGAGAATGAGCCCGTCGACGCCGTATTGATGCACCGTCGCCGCCACCAGCACGATGAAGGCACCGGCCGGTCCACCGATCTGGAACCGGCTGCCGCCCAGCAGCGAGATCAGGAAGCCGCCGACAATCGACGTATAGAGGCCGCGATCCGGCGTCACACCCGAGGCAATGGCGATCGCCATTGAAAGCGGGATGGCGACGATGGCAACGGTCAGGCCGGAAATCGCATCGGCCTTGAGATCGGCAAACCGATAGCCCTCGCGCAATACGGTGACGAGTTTCGGCGTGAACAGCTCGATGAAGCTGGCAGTGGCCGGCGCAGCGCGCGCGGCGCTGCGCGGTGAAGAAGATGCCCGGTCGGTCTTCGCTTGCATGCGGGTCCAGCCCCTGCCCGCTCGATCTGCAGACCTGCCCGCGGGCGCTATCCTGATGATGTGTAATTATCCCGCCGATCGCGGCACGGGATGGAAACGGAGACGGCGCGCGATCCGCCGTTTGTTCCAGTCAGGCTAATCAGCTTGGTTCCGGCGGCTTGGGGGCTTTCAGCCGCACACCGCGTCCGCCGACACTGCTGACCGCGTTCTCACCGATGAGTTCGATGCCGGCGCGGTCAAGCGCCTCCACCACCTTGATCAGCGTATCGATGACACCGCGCACCGTGCCCTCGCTCGCCTCCATGCGCTGGATGGTTGGCAAGGAGACGCCGGCGAGATCAGCGAGCTGGCGCTGATCGATCCCCAGCAGGGCGCGGGCGGCCCGCATCTGTGCGGCAGTGATCATGGACGCAAGAACTCCTGGCCACCCGACGCGGAGAAAACCGTGTTGCAGCCGAAATGGCACCAATAAAGAGAATACTGCCATAACATCAAATTTGATGTCAAATACATTAATATAGATGCTAATAACATTATTCCGAGGTGATAGATTTAATGAACGATCGCTAATAAGTTGTAACTCATGAGACAGACCGCCCCGCACATGGATGCGATCTGTCAGGTTGTACCTGGTCTTCAACCTTTCCCTTAAAGTTGTTATCCTCCCAACTCATCTGCGACGCCGCGCGTGGCAGCGATCATCGCAAGAGGAAAAACCACCGTGACTGATTTTGCGCGTCATTACGCCGAGGCGCCCACCGAACTGCTGATCGAGCTGCAGGGCGAGCGGGATACGCTGTCAGAAGAAGCCCGCCAGGCGCTGGATGCCGAACTGGCGCGTCGCGGCGAGGCCATCAAGACGGTGAAGGCCGATCTGGCGCGCACGGCCGAGCAGCAAGCGATGGCACGCCCCCCGCTCGGCCTCCTGTTGATCCTGCTCGCCCTGTCGATGTTCCTCGGCCCGATCGTCAATGCGATATCGATGATCGCCCAGTTCGGCATGACAGCCGCGGAGACGCCGGGGATCGATCGACTGCCCGAATGGAGAATGAACCAGATCATTTCCGCCATCATCTGGCTGCTCGGCGCCGGCCTCAGCCTCGCCGGCGGCCTGCGCCTGGTGCGCGGCCGTGACCCCAGCGTCGTCCCCTTCCTCATCATCGTCGTATGGCTGACGCGCAGTGGTCTCGACCTCGTGGATATCCTTGCCGGCTATCTGACCTGGCGCAGCCGCGGCGTTTCCATCGGGGCTGCCTTCAGTCACAGCAGTGGACAATTGGCCGCTGATACCCTCATTGCCGTACTGTGGACGCTCTATCTGCTGCGTTCATCGCGGGTGCAGGCACGCTATGGTGGTGCGACCGCCGCGCTTGCGAAAGCATTCTGATCACTCGCTCGCCTTGCCCGCGCGGCGAAGGTGATTCAAACCGGCAGGCGCCGTTTCGCCCGCCAGTCCAGCAGGATGACGGTGATGGTCAGGATGTCGAGAGCCACCAATCCGGAAATCGGCCAGCTCCAGTCACGGGTGAGCCGGAACAGCAGATAGGCGACAAAGAGCGTGAAGAAGAACACGGCCGCCGGATAGGCCCAGGTCTTGCCCATCAGCAGCAAGGCGGCAAGGCTGGTTTTGACGATGCCGTGGAACAGCAGATAGAAGATCGCCAGGCTCTGCGCGTCATGGCCGAAGCCTTGGGCCCAGCGGAGCAGCGTGTTGGCGACAAAATCGCCCGGATCGACGGACAGTTCCTGCGCCGTCAATCTTTGCACCAAGCGGTTGATGGCATCTCCCGAGGTGAAGATCAGCGCCGCGCCGCCGGCCAGCTCCAGCAGCCCGTTCAGCCCTTTCAGGAAGACCAGGACATCGAATATGCCATGCGTCAGCCGGGCGGCGTCGGACGGCTTCTGTCGTCGCGCAAGCGGCTTCATCGCAGGCAATAATCGCTAGAGCAAAGCGGTAACCCACCGATCAAGGCGCGTCCCCTTCCAATAGGTGGCGCGAATGACGACCGCCGCGATCAGCGCCGTCACTGCACCACCGGCAACATCGCCCAGGTAATGCGTGCCGACATAGATGCGGGAAAACATCACCAGCAACGCCCCTAGTAGAAAAATGATGGTCCTGCGATAGCGTTCCTGCAAGAGGTAGCTGAAAACGATCGCGCAAGAGGCCGTCGCATGATCGGATGGAAAAGAGGGATCGGCACTGGCGGTAATCAGCAGATGGGTGACACCGGCATCATACGGCCGGACACGCTGAACCATCAGCAGAATGAGCTGATTGAGTACCAGGCCCAGCAGAAGGGAAAGACCGGCACAGATGGCGGCGTGCCGTTCGGCCCGACGGTGTCACGCACCCACCAGGAGAGTGCGACCGTCATGACCAGGAGCAGAACACCAATCTTGGTGATGAGGGAGAAAAATTCGTCAAGCGGAGGATATCCAGACAGCCCATTGACCCAGGGAGTGGCGAGGGCATCAACTTCATAAAGCACGCGTCGCTATTCCGTTCTGGTGTCGCATGACCAACTATCGGCCAGCGATGCTCATCGGATCGTTAGCGGCAAGCCTCTTGGAAACATGTTATAACGGCTTTAATGACATGAACCTGTCGAGATAAGCCGCGCACATAATCGTCACCGGAACGAGGCTTTACATGGACCTGAGTACCATTCGCGAGCATAGCCGCAAACTGTGTTCCCGTTATCGCATCACCGATGGCAAGAAGTTCCGGCTCAAAGATGTCGATCCCGACGACATCGCCCATCTCAAGAAATCCGACAAGCAGGAAGCGAACGAAGCCTTGACCGTCGGTGTCGAGGCGCTGGCGGAGCTGCAGAACAAACTCTATGCCCAGCACCGCTGGGGCATCCTCATCATTCTCCAGGGTATCGATGCGGCCGGCAAGGACGGCGTCATCAAGCATGTCATGTCAGGGGTCAACCCGCAGGGCTGCGACGTGTATTCCTTCAAGGCACCCTCGGCCGAAGAACTCGCCCATGACTATCTCTGGCGTTGCCAGACACGACTGCCGCAGCGTGGCCATATCGGCATCTTCAATCGCTCCTATTATGAGGAAGTGATCGTCGTGCGGATCCATCCGGAATTGCTGGCAGCGCAGAGCCTGCCGCCGCAAGTCACCGGCAAGCATATCTGGAAACAGCGCTACCGGCAGATCAACGATTTCGAACGGCACCTGACCGAGAATGGCTACCTGGTGCTGAAATTCTTCCTGCACGTTTCCAAGGATGAGCAGAAGAAGCGCTTCATGGAGCGGCTCGACGATCCCAACAAGAACTGGAAATTCTCGCTGGGTGATGCTAGCGAACGCCGACATTGGGACGAGTATACCAAGGCCTATGAAGAGATGATCCGGGCCACCGCCACTGATCATGCGCCCTGGTATGTCGTGCCGGCCGATAATAAATGGTTCACCCATGTGACGGTGGCTGCCACCCTGATCCACGAAATGAACAAGCTCGACCTCGCCTATCCGACGGTCGACGACGCCAAGCTCGCGGAACTCGCCAAGGCGCGGAAAGCCCTCATGGAAGAATGAGGGCCGCCACGGCCTCGCCTTGAATCACCTCAGTATCAGACCAGCTGCAGAAAGATCATCACCAGGCCGACCATCGAGATCGCCCAGATCAGGGTCCGCAGATAGGGAATGCCGACCAGGTAGACGACTGCGTGCGCCAAGCGCGCGTAGAAGAACAGCTCGGCCCCCAGCGCCGTCGTGCTGTTGGTACGGCCCGCCACCTGCGCCACCAGCACCAAAGCGATGAAGAGCGGCAGGTTTTCCAGCATGTTGTAATGCGCCCGGAGCGCCCGGCCGGCGAGCCCCTCCAGTGCCGGCATCTTGTCGCGATTGCCAGCCACCATTGGCATGCCAAGCTGCGGCAAGGCAGTGTTGACGGCGATCAGCATCTGCACCACGCAGAGCGCCACCGACCAGACGAGATAAGTAAGTTCCGGAGATAAGGCAGACATGGCGATCCTCCCCGCACGGGGTCGCATCGGACCCAGGAAAGCGGGCCAGGAAAGTAGGTGTCCCCCGCCTTCCTATCATTTTAGCGCAGCGCCCTGAGTCGCGAAAAATCGCCGCTTCGGATAGCAGATCACTTCGCCCGCACCCGCTGCAAGAAGCCTTATACTTCCGATCGCAGTTGGTCCGACTGCGTCGTCAGCGAGCTCGCCGCTTGCAGCAGCAAGCCGGCCGGATCGCCCGCCTCGCCGGAGGCCTTGGTGACGGCAGCGACGCTGCCCGAGACCTCGTTGGTGCCGTTGGCCGCCTGCTGCATTGTGCGGCGATCTCCTTGGTGACGGCCCCCTGCTCTCCCACCGCGGTGCTGTCTTGCCCCCAATCACTTTTGTCAGATTAAAGATGTATGATTAAAAATCGGCTAGATCACATATGCCAATATGACGAGCTAGCGGTATCGTGGTGGTGGCGTGATTAAAAGATTGGGAACAATAAACTGGTGGAGACAGCGATACCGGCATCCATACCCATCAGCATTCGGCCGCAGCAGATAACTCCACAAAGACCGGTGCTTCCGAGAGAGGCGCTCATGACCTTCACGCATAAAGCTTGACGTCGCCGCATCATGCCATCCTCCCCGATCGTCAGCTGGGTGCGCCAACTCTTTCCGGTCGACCGCGATACGCGCTTCGCGCATTGGCTCTGGCCCGATGCCGTTGCCGGCATCACCACCGCGGCCGTGGTTATTCCAAAAGCCATGGCCTATGCCGGCCTCGCCGGACTGCCACCGGAGATCGGCATCTATACGGTTCTGGTGCCGATGGCGGTCTATGTGCTGCTAGGATCATCGCGGGTCCTCAGCGTCTCGACCACGACGACCCTCGGCATCCTCACCGCCGCCAGCCTGCAGAACATGATGCCGGGGGCCGATCTGCCGACATTGCTGCAGGGAACCCTGGCCCTCACTTTACTGGTCGGCATCCTGCTGGTGATCGCCGGGCTGGCACGCCTCGGCCTGCTCGCCGATTTCATTTCCGATCCTGTCCTGGCCGGTTTCAAGACCGGCATCGGCCTCGTCATCATCGTCGACCAGATCCCGAAGCTGATTGGCGAACCGGCCGGCCATGGCTGGTTCGGCATGAAGCTCTGGCTGCTGCTGCACGATCTGCCGGCAGTCAATCCGGCGACCGCCGTGCTTGGCCTCACGCTGCTGGCGCTGCTCCTGTTGTTGCGCTGGCGGATGCCACGCCTGCCGGCACCGATCATTGTGCTGGCGCTCAGCCTGCTGGCAGCCGGTTTCCTGGATTTTGGCCGTTACGGCATCGAGCGGATCGGCAGCATACCCGCGGGCCTGCCACAGCTGCATCTGCCGCGGATCGATGCCGATCTCTGGTCACAGCTGCGCGCCATGCTGCCCAATGCCGCCGGCATCGCCTTGATGAGTTTTGCCGAGACCATCGCCGCCGCCCGTGCCTTTGCCTTGCCGGGCGAACCGCCTGTGCCGGCCAATCGGGAAATGGTGGCGACCGGCCTCGGTAATCTGTTCGGCGCCCTCTTCGGCGGCATGCCCGCCGGTGGCGGCACCACCCAGACCGCGGTCAATCGCCTGGCCGGTGCCCGCAGCCAGATCGCTGCCGCGGTGACCGTGGTGGCGGCAATCCTGGTTCTGCTTTACCTCGCACCGGTCATCGGCAATCTGCCGGAGACCGCTCTTGCTGCCATGGTCATCGCCTATTCGATCGGCCTTCTCAAGCCGCGCGAGCTCAAGGACATCCTGCATGTCCGCAGCCTGGAATTTGTCTGGGCGCTGATCGCCGTCATCGGCGTCATTGTCCTTGGCACCATGCAGGGTATTTCGGTTGCCGTCGCCGCCTCGCTGCTCAGTCTCGCCTACCAGACCTATAACGCGCCGATCTACGAGCTTGCCCGCAAACCTGGCACCGACATCTTCCGCCAATTGGCCCCCGACATTCATCCGGATGAGACCTTCCCCGGCCTGCTGATGTTGCGCGCCGAGGGCCGGCTCTATTTCGGCAACAGCCGCATCGTCGCCGACCACTTCACCCATCTGGTCGACCGCCACCGACCGCGCATCGTCGTCTTCGATCTGAGTGCCGTCTTCGATATCGAATATACCGGGCTCCGTGCCCTCACCGAACTCGACGACCGGCTGCAGGCCCGTGGCATCACATTGTGGCTCGCCGGTCTGAACCCGGAAGTCCTGCATGTGCTCGCCAGGACACCATTGGGCGCGCGCATGGACGAGGATGGACGCCTGGCCGCCGGCCATATCGGCAAGGGGCGGTTGTTCCACAACCTTGAGGAAGCGGTCGAGGCCTATCTCGCCTTGACGCCCGGCACCAGTCATGCGGAGAATGCGCCCGCCGACAGGCCGGCAATGCAGAAGCAGGTGCCGCAGGAACAGACGAGGAGCGCCACGGAATGACCATAGCAAGCGACTGCACGACACAGCCGCCTCAGCGCTGCGCCGTCGATCTCTCCCGCGCCTACCGCCTGCTCAATCACGGCCCGGTGGTGCTGGTCAGCAGCGCCCATGGCGGGCGGCGGAATGTCATGGCGGCCTCCTGGTCGATGCCGCTGGATTTCGACCCGCCCAAAGTCGCCCTCGTCATCGACAAGAGCACCCTCACCCGGACACTGGTCGATGCCTCTGGCAGCTTCGCCCTCAATGTCCCCTTGCGTCCGCTGGCCCGTGCCACCGAGATCGTGGGGAACGAGTCCGGCCGCGATATCGACAAATTCGCCTCGCTCGGCCTCGAGACCTTTGCCGCCGAAAAGATCGAGGCGCCATTGATCGCCGGCTGCGCCGGCTGGCTGGAATGCAGGGTGATCCCCGAGCCACATAACCAGGAAGCTTACGATCTCTTCCTCGCCGAAGTCGTCGCGGCTTGGGCAGATCCTGCCCTCTTCAGCAACGGCCGCTGGCATTTCCCGGCCGAGGCGGATCGCACCCTGCATTATATCGCCGGCGGCGCCTTCTTCGAGACCGGTACCGCTTTCAGTGTCGCGGACGAGGCGGTCTGAGACCATGCGAAAAGCGTTGCGGCGCAGCAAGAAATCGTAAACGCTTTTACTTGAATGTCGGTTCAATTCGATGCTCTAATCGCTGTACGTGACAGCCGGAATGTGGCACATCCCGGATTTGTCCTTTATGTTGGGGGCAGCCTCTCAAGCGGGAACAAGGAGCGTCGGGATACATGGCCAAACGTGACCAGCGTCGACAGGAACTGATCAACGCCACCATCTCCGTCGTCGCCGCTCACGGTTATTCCGAAACCACCGTCAGCCGGGTCGCCAAGGAAGCCGGCCTGTCGCTCGGCCTCATGCACTTCTATTTCAAGTCCAAGGATCATCTCTTCGAAGAGACCCTGCAGCACCTCTCCGATGAATACGATCTTGTGTGGCAGGCCGCGGTACGGGAATTCGACGGCGCCGCGCCGCGCCGTTTGGTCGGCATGATCTATGCCTTCTTCGACAAGCAGGTCTTTTCCCATGAGCGCCTGGCGGTCTGGTTCGCCTTCTGGGCAGATGCCAAGCTGCGCGACCGCTTCCGCCTCGATGTGGTGAAGACCGAACAGCGCTACAGCCGCGCCATCCTGCAGACGGTGCGGGAAATCGCCGCCGATGCAAAGATTGAGAAAGCCCATGGCGACATCATCGCCACCAGCCTGATCTCCATGATCGACGGGCTGTGGCTGCAGTTCATGATCAATCCGGAAGCCGCCACCCGCAGCCGGGCGATCAGCCGCTGCCTCAACTTCCTGCGCCTCACCTTCCCCGATCTCTGCGCTGTCTGGGATGCCGAAGCTAAGCGCACCGCCCAGAAGCTGTCACGCAAGAAGAACTGAGCGTCAGCGTTATCGACAAAAAGAAAAGCGAGGCACGGGAGACCGCGCCTCGCTTCTTTCATGCATGTCGCACCTATTCCGTCGCGGCGATTTCCGAGGCGAGCCGCACGCCGGTATCCGTCAGCACCCGCAAGGCTGTCGGCGGCAGGAAGGCCTGCACGCTGCTACCGGGCGCGAAGGGAATGTCCTCGCCATCGTTATGCATCAAGGCCTGGATGGTGTGGCCAGTCGCCAGCTTGACGATCAGCTGCACGGCATTGCCGAGATAGACCCAGCGTTCCACCTGGCCCGGGATGCGGTTCTCGCCGCCCGGTGCATTGCCCGCCTCCAGCCGCACGCGTTCCGGACGGATCGTCGCCTTGGTATTGCCGCCCGGCGCCTGGCCATGTCCGGCCGTCAGCTCATACTGGCCGATGCGGATCCGCGTGCCGCTGCCATTGACGGTGCCCCCTGCGGCCGCCTGCGCTTCCATCAGATTGGAGACACCGAGGAAGTCAGCGACGAAGACCGTAGCCGGCGCCTCATACATCTCCTGGGGCGAGGCAATCTGCTCAATATGGCCGTTCGACATGATGGCGATGCGGTCGCTCATGGTGAGCGCCTCTTCCTGATCATGCGTCACATAGACGAAAGTGATGCCGACCTGCTGCTGCAGCGTCTTCAATTCCACTTGCAGCTGCTTGCGGAGACGGGCATCCAGCGCCCCCAGAGGTTCGTCGAGCAGCAGCACCGAGGGCTTCAGCACCAGGGCGCGGGCGAGTGCCACGCGCTGCTGCTGGCCGCCCGACATCTGAATGGGCTTGCGCTTGGCGAACTGGGTCAGCTGCACCATGTCCAGCGCTTCACCCACCCGGCGGGTGACTTCCTTCGCATCTACCTTCTGCCGGCGCAGACCGAAAGCGACATTGTCGAAGACATTGAGATGCGGGAACAGCGCGTAATTCTGGAACACGGTGTTGACATGGCGATGATGCGGCGCCGTCGCTGTCATGTCATGACCGTCGAGCAGGATCTGCCCAGAGGTCGGGCGCTCGAAGCCCGCGATCATGCGCAGGGTCGTCGTCTTGCCGCAACCAGAGGAGCCCAGCAAGGAGAAGAACTCGCCACCCGGAATATGAAGATTGATTTGATCGACGGCCCGCATGGGACCGAAGGCCTTCACCAGATCGACAAGTTCGACTTCGCCACCGCTCACATTCGCATCCTTCCCTGTCACGTTATCGTTCATGGGCAAGGCGGCATAACGACCGACACCCGCCTGCGGCGCCATTGCATCGGTCGCCTGCTTTTCGCCCATTTTGCTCCCAGAAACCCGCATCATCAAATCCTCAGTCTCAAAAATCCCAGTCCTGGAGCTCTACGCTCAGAAATCTTTAGTTCAGCCAATTCCACCGGTTACTGGCCCGGTCAGCGGCCGTACCAGCCCCCATCACATATCGAAACCACCCATCGCCTGGGTCACGCCACCGCCAGGACCGGCCTTGCGTTCGCCACGCGTCATCCAACGCTGGACGAAATAGGCGATACCAACGGCAGCCAGCGTCATCACCACCAGGATCGCTGCGATGGCGTTGATCGAGGGGAAAGGCGCGGCACGGGTCGAGTTGTAGATGCGGATCGGCACGGTGTCGCAATCGGCACCGCAAGAGAGCCACTGGCTGATGACGAAATCGTCAATCGAGATCGCGAAAACCATCATCAGGCTGGAAAAGATCGCCGGCGACAAGAGCGGGAACACTACCAGATAGAGCGTCTGGAACGGTGTGGCACCCAGATCCGCCGCCGCTTCCTCATATTGCTTGCCGATCGAGAACAGCCGGCCGCGCACGATGACGACGACATAAGAGAGCGAGAAGGTGACATGGCCCAGCACCTGGGCAGTCGTCCCTGGCGTGATCCAGTCATAGAGATAGAGGAACACCATGGAGAGGGCGACGCCCATCATCAGTTCCGGTGTCACCAGCGGGAACAGCATGATGAAGTTGGAGGCGCTGGCGAGATAACCGCGCCAGCGGGCGAGGCCTAACGCCAGTAACACGCCCAGCGGCGTCGCGATCAGCATATCGAGGCCAGCCAGCTTCAGGCTCTGCATCAGTGCGGCGATCAGGGTCGGATCGGTCCAGACCGAATGCGCCGGATCGCTGTAATACCACTTGGTTAGGTTGAAGCCCTGCCAGGTGGTGACCGAGCGGCCGTCATTGAAGGAGAACTGGATGGCGACGACCACCGGCACGATCGAGATCAGGATATAGAGCCAGGTGATCACCACCAGGGAGCGTGGCGTTCCCCAGGGATTGAACAGCCAGCTGCGGAACTTCTGCGTCGCCGTTGGCTGAATGCCACGCTTAGCAGGAGCGGTTGCGAGGCTGGCGCGCGGCGCCGTGTTCATCTGTCCGACGCTCATGACGCCATCTCCTTCTGCGCCTTGGCGATCGAGATCATGTAATAGGCCATCAGGATGGCGAGGAAAGCCGACAAGATCAGCGTCAAGGCGGCGCCGACGGCAGGCTGCGGCCCGCCATGGAAGAAGATGTCGATCTGATTGCCCAGCATGCTGGTGGTCGGCGAACCGGAGACAATATTCGGCGTGTAATAGTCGCCGAACATCGGCAAAGCGATGATGACGCTGGCGCCGAGGATGCCGTGCTTCGACAACGGCAGCGTCACATGGGCGAAAGCCTCCATCGGACTGGCGCCAAGATCACGCGCCGCTTCCAACACGCTGCGATCGATGCGATCGAGGGCTGCCAGCAGCGGCAGAATCAAATACGGGATATAGCCGTAGATCAGGCCGAGCACGACCGAGACCGGATTGCCGTCCAGCCAATTCGGCGGCGTCGTGACGATATGGGTCCAGAGCAGAATCTTGTTGATATAACCCTCAGGCGAGAACAGGTTTACCCAGGCCAGCATGCGCATCATGTAGCTGACCCAGAAGGGCAGCACGAGCAGGCCGATGAGCCAGGATTTGCTGCGCTTGGCATGGCGGGAAATGTAATAGGCGACCGGATAGCCGATCAGCAGCGAGCCGGTAAGCGCCAGACCGACATAGATCGCGGTGCGGATGAAGACCGTCCAATAGGTCTGGCCGGGCAGGAACTGTCGCAGCGTGTCGAGCATGGCATCATATTGCCAGTCGAGCGGATTCCAGGTCGGTATCGGATTTTGAAACACCGGATCGACGCCACCGAAGGCAACACCGATCAACGCGTAAAATGGCACCAGAAACAGCAGTATCAACCATACCACACCCGGTACGGCGAAGACGGGCCAAAGCCATCTTGGATACATTCTATATTCGCCTCATTCAACCTGCGCAGCAGAGCCGCGCATCCCTCACCCATTCCAGTCTGTCGATGCCTTATCCAAGCATCGGCTCTCCGGCGGCCCGTCGCTGTCCCAGACATGACGGACCGCCGGAAACACTCACATCAGATCAGGCACCCGAATTGAACTTGGCATAGGCACTCTGCCAGAGCTTCTGCCCGGCGGGCGTCAAGGAACAATGTTGCAATGAATTGGCACCGAGATCCTCCGGCTTCAGGATCGTCGTGCGCAGGGTCTCGGGGATCGTCCCGGCCTTGATGAGATCATCGGCATTAATCTTGTTCTGTGGCGGTTGGTATGAGGTGAAACCGACAAAGTTATCGTAGGCGACCTGCTCGTCGAGCAGATGATTGAGCCAAAGATGACCCAATACCGGCTTCTGGCTATGTGCGAGGACAACCCAGGTATCGTTCTGCACCGGCGTCTTGCCGACACCGCCCGCCCAATATTGCAACACGTTCGGATCCGTGCCCTTGGCGAGATAGTTGATGGCGCAGCTGATAAGATCCCCGGACCAGCTCTGATGCAGATAGGAGCTGGCATCGCCCAGCTGCTGGTATTCCTTGATATCGACCTTTGGATGGCAGATCGGCACCATCTTCTGCAGCTCAGCCAGCGAAGCATTGATGACGTCGGCATCCTCGGTATTGAGGTCGTACTGGCCCTTATACATCATGCCGAGAGATAGCGCTTCGCGGGCATCGTCCAACACACCGACATAGCCGGTATAGGCCTGGGCGTTCCAGAAGATCGACCACGGATTGTCAAGCTTATGGATGTCCTCCTTGATCTTGTCGCTGCGCCAGCCGATGCCGGTCGTGTAGACGACATAGGGCACGCTGTATTGTGACCCTTGGTCATAATAGGGATCCTGCAATGCCGGCCAGATATTAGCCGCCAGATTCGGGATGTAATCCTTGTTGAGCGGGCGCAGCAGCTTGCCTGCTACCATCTGCGCCATACGGTCCGGCGTCAGGTTGGTCGAGTCCGGCTTCACCTGGCCAGTCGCCATGCGCGTGATTGCCTGGTCCATACTGTCGAAGGTGGTGAGCTCGACCTTCACATTGTATTTCTTGGCGAAGCTGTCCATCACCTTCTGATCGACATAATCCTGATAATTATAAATCTTGAAGGTGCCGCTTTCCGGCTTCAGGCCGCTCTTGATCGGGTCGCCATGCAATGGCAGCTTGACCGGCATATTGGGCCGCGCCAGCGGGATACCGCCGGGGCCGGGCTTTTTGCCAGCCTCGTCGGCGAAAGCCGAACCGCCGATCAGCGGCCAGGCCGACGATCCCAAGGCCGCAACGCCGCCAATCCCCAAAGCCCGCAACGCCTGACGGCGCGATAACCGTCCCAGCGCGAATTCGCTGAGAATTTCCTGCACTTCGTTATCCGTTTTTTTCATGCTCGTCTCCCAGGCTCACGCCACAGGACAGTCCCGCGGCGTTAATTCTTCGGCATAGCTGTCGAACCGATATCAGGGCCCTGTCTGCCCAACCGATAGTGACACCTCGCCTCTTCTTGGCCGCGGATTGAGCAGTGATATCGCGAAGAGATCAGCGTCACCCCTGGATGACGCAACAGCATCGGATCGTTGCCGCACCGATGACATGCTTCATGGCAGACCGATGAGCAAACCCGGCCGCATGCTTCCCTGACGTGATACCAACCGCCGCTTTGCCGCGGCACGTTCGTTTATTATTGGTAAAAATGAAATCACAAACCGCCGCAGCCGACAATACGAAATCGGTAACGGATTGTATCATTATTCAATTTTCTTGAACGCCGGTTCAAGTTTTGCCGCCGGCGACCAGTTAAATCCTTTCCCTTCAAAGCCGCGCCTTGCGGGACCAATCCGGCCCTCCAAGCCGGTCGCTACCACTGGAAGTATCGCGCCAAAAGGAACTGCGACCGTCACGAGCAGAGTGGCCGAATATCTTTCTATAAAAATGAAAACCACCTGGAAAATGAAAGCCGCCCATCGCGGGCGGCTGAAACGCGGCAGCAAATAAGTGACTGAAAATTACCATCTGCTATCGCTATCAGATCGACTCCACTTTTGTAACTTGGGCAACACCTTGCGGTGACCTGACCAGAGCCTGTTTCGCTACCCGAGTGGTGGTGGAACACGGTCGGTGTCTTCGGAATCTGTGCCATGAGGATGGCTGCGATAGATGCGCCCGATCGCCTTGAGCTTTGCCGTGTTGCAGGCATTCGCGAGTCGATACCGGCTCAGCAGCCCCATCAGGTCAACATCGGTGCGGATCTCCGCCGGCTGCCAGGCCGGCTCATCACAAGGCCGCAGCAAGCTGTCCGGCAATTCACGATAGACGGCAACCGTCTCAATCTGTGGCGGCAGGGGCGGCAGGCTGGCGGTCGAGGTCGCGGTGCAAGCCGCCAAGCACATCGATAACCAGGGGGCCCAAGGGACGAATCT
>Ga0209148_1000545_pt1 | contig 36006 bp, 27 predicted proteins | sample AraplaCol_mMF_r2_2_FD_184288 | JGI IMG/M metagenome (GOLD analysis project Ga0209148, IMG submission 184288) | Arabidopsis root microbial communities from North Carolina, USA - plate scrape CL_Col_mMF_r2 (SPAdes) (version 2) | ecosystem: Host-associated > Plants > Roots > Endosphere | place... | reverse complement strand
CGGCGATTGATGCGCTGTCGACCGAGGTCCCGGCGTTCGGCTTGCAGAGGATCAATGGCATCACCACTCGACGCAGCCTTGGCCTGGTCGAGAACCGGGTCCAAGCTTGCCGATGCGGCGGCAGGCGGGATTGGTTCGATGCTCATAAGGGCGCCATTATATGGCGGGCCGCAGCGTTGACCGCAAGCCGCAGTTTTGCGACGGCTGATGCCTCAAAGGGCGTAATTTTCGTTAAAGCGACATCGAATCCGCCATAATTCGCCATGACAGGTTCCGGCATGCGGATGACCGCCGCGGGCGGAACGAGTTCAACGACGAGGCGCAGCGGTGCGGGATCTGCTGTCGCCGGAACCGGCATGATGCCGAGGCCGCGAACTTCCATCCGCCCCCGCAGATCGGCCGGCGCCGCTACCGGGAAGCGCACCAACAGATCCGCATCGCCACTGTAAAGCTCACTCATGTCATCGGCGATCAGCAGGGCGCCCTGATCGATCAGCCGCAAGGCCAGATCCGACTTGCCGCTGCCGGACGGGCCGGTCAGCAAGACACCTCGCCCGGCGATGGCGACCGATGTGCCGTTGACCAGTTGATGCCAAGCGGGATCGCGGCTCATGCGTGTCAGAGTGCCGGCAGGGTCAAGGTGAAGCGCGCACCCTGCACGCGGCCGTCCTCATCGCGCAGATTTTCCGCCATCAAGGTGCCGCCATGAGCCTCGACGATCTGTTTCGAGATGCTGAGGCCAAGACCGGAATGCGTGCCGAATTTCTCGCCTTTCGGCCGTTCGCTGTAGAAGCGCTCGAAGATCGCCGTCAGCTTGTCGGGCGGAATGCCGGGCCCTTGGTCGTCGACGGTGACGACGACCGAGCGGCCGCGGCGCTGCGCCGCCAAAGCGATCTCGCCACCCGCCGGGCTGAAGGAAACCGCATTGCTGATGAGATTGCGCAGGACCTGGCCGAGACGCCCTTCGGTGCCGAGCACACGCAGGTCGGCCTGCAGCGGCAAGTCGAGCCGAAGGCGCGGCGCCGTGCCGCTCATCGTCGCCTGATGAATATCGGCCATCGCCTGCAGCATTTCCCGGAGATCGACCGGGCCGCTTTCCGCACGCGACATTTCCGCGTCGATGCGCGAAGCGTCGGAGATATCGCTGATCAGGCGGTTGAGCCGCTGAACGTCATCGAGGATGATGCCCATCAGCTTCTTCTGCTGCAACGGGTCCTCGATCCGCGCGACGGTCTCCACCGCCGAGCGCAAGGAGGTCAGTGGATTCTTGATTTCATGGGCGACATCGGCGGCGAAGCGCTCGATCGCATCCATGCGCATCCAGACGGCCTGCGTCATTTCCCTGAGCGAGCCGGAAAGATCGCCGACCTCGTCCTGGCGCCTGGTGAGATCGGGAATCGTCACCTTGCGCCCCTTCGAGCGCCGCACCCGATCGGCTGCGTCGGCCAGGCGATGGATCGGCAGCGCGATGGTGCTGGCGAGATAGAAGGAGAGCAGCACAGTGACGCTGAGCGCCACGGCGAAGACCGAGAGAATGGTGAGGCGGGTATCGCGCAAGGTCGCTTCGACGCTCTCGCCGCTCTTGGTCAGGAACAGGGCACCGAGAACCTGACGGTAACGCTGCACCGGCACGGCGACGCTCAGCACCATTGCCCCGTTACCGGCATCGCGCACAAAGGTGCCGGTCTCGCCATTGAGAGCCTTCTGAACTTCCGGATAATCGGCTGCCGTCTGGATTGCCGATTCGGCATAGATCGGCAGATGGGCACCACTCGGCAGCAAAGCAAGCACCCAGTTATAGGCATGAACCGCGGCCGACCAGGCGACATTGCCCTTTGGTTCAGGCGGTGGCAAAGGCTGGATCTCGACAATACCACCCGGCCCCGACAGCAGGAAGCTGTCAGCCAGCAGCGCACCATCGGGCGCAAAGATGCGGGCCCGAGTCTTCGAGACATCGACCATGCGCCGGACCGTCTGGCGGGTCGCTTCCGGCAGCAGGCTGTCCTCGCCCGAGGGATCGGTGACGACGGCACCGGCCGCGATCGCGCCGGAGAACAGCTTGGCCTCGGTCTGCAGCAGATCGAGCTCGGACTGGATCAGGCTGCTGCGATAGGAATCGATATAGAGCAGACCGACCACGGGGATCGCCAAGGCCAGCATGTTGACGGCGAGGATGCGCCGGGTCAGCGGCGACTGCCACAGCGGCCGGCGGCTGGCGATCCGTGGCCGTGCCTCCTGCTTGCGTGCTTCCTCGCGCCGGGTTTCCTCACGCCGTGCTTCTACCGCGCGCTCCTGGTCACGCGGCGTCACCCGCTCACGCGACAGATCATCGACGCGCAAACTGATCTGCCCGCCGGCTGGCCGCGGGGCGTCCTGCGTGATTGCTTGCTTAGGGTTGCGCGCTTCTACCGGGCGCGCTTCCGCGATGCGCGCCGACGCCGCAACGGGCGATCCGGCGATGACCGGCTCACGGCGCTGCTGATCCGGCTCGCGGCGCCAGAACTGCCAGAAGCGCAGCGGCTTGTGACGGGGCGGCATCGGCGCGGCGCCGAAAGACGGCAAACCGGCAGCGCCGAGGCGCAACCGGTCTGGCAGGGCCTTCCCATCTGAGAGGTCGGTCGAAAGATCGCGGGTGAGATCGCTCATCGACCCGCGCTAGACCCGGAACGATGCGCGACATGCCGTGTCTGGCGGCACTCACGCATCCTTGTAGCGATAGCCGACACCATACAGTGTCTCGATCTGGTTGAAGTTGTCGTCAACGACTTTGAATTTCTTGCGCAGGCGCTTGATATGGCTGTCGATGGTGCGGTCGTCGACATAGATGTTCTCGCCATAGGCCGAATCCATCAGCTGGTCACGGCTCTTTACATGGCCGGGGCGCTGCGCCAGCGCCTTCAGCAACAGGAATTCGGTGACCGTCAGCTCGACCGGCTGGGCGCGCCAGGTGCAAAGATGGCGGGTCGGGTCGAGCATCAGATCGCCACGCACCAGCATCGCCTCGTTCGATTTCTCGCCGCCGCCGCCGCGATTGAGTTCACGCCGCAACAATGTGCGGATGCGCTCGATCAACAGGCGCTGGGAGAACGGCTTCTTGATGTAATCATCCGCGCCCATGCGCAGGCCCATCAACTCATCGACCTCGTCATCCTTCGAGGTGAGGAAGATCACCGGCACGTCGCTACTGCGCCGCAGCTTCTCCAGCAATTCCATCCCGTCCATGCGCGGCATCTTGATGTCGAGCACGGCGAGGTCCACCGGCTGGCTGGCCAGCGCCCGCAAGGCTTCCGCCCCATCCGTATAGGTGCGCACATGGAAGCCCTCGGCTTCCAGCGTGATCGACACGGAGGTGAGAATATTGCGGTCGTCATCGACCAGCGCGATCGTCTGCGGCATCGGCGCTAACTCCTTCCTGGCACAACAGATATAGGTTCCCTTCGCGGATGCCAAGATCGGCCACCAGTATGACCGAATTTGGGCCGGATTGCAGCAAGATGCGGGCTGGCCAAATAGGTTAATTTATGCCAACATACTGTTTATATTAGATAAATCTTAGAAGACAGGAGCGACCATGGCAGATGGTGGCGAAACCGCGGCGGAAATCCGGCAACTGATGCGCAGCTGCCGGCGGGCCTCCCTCGGCAGTCTGACCGAGCGCGACGGGGAGTTGCTGCCCTTCGTCAGCCTGGTCATTCCCGCCATTGCCGATGACCACGTGCCCGTTCTGCTGATGTCGGATCTGGCCGATCACAGCAAGCATCTCAAAGCGCGGCCACAGGCCTCGCTGCTGTTCGACGGCACGCTGGATCTGGCCGAGCCGCTGACCGGGCCGCGCGTGACCCTGATCGGCACGCTCAACGTCACGACCGATCCGGCCGATCGCGCGACCTATCTCGCACAACGGCCGGAAGCGGCCTTCTATGCCGATTTCGGTGATTTCCGCTTCTATCGCTTCACTGCCAGCGAAGCACTGTTCGTGGCCGGCTTCGGTCGCATTCATCGTCTCGCCGGCAGCCTGCTAGCTTGAGCGAAAAGAAGAGTTAGCTCGCGGCCACCGCCAGCTCGCGGAACAGGATCCAGCAGCCGGCAGCAAACAGCACCAGGCCGCTGAGCCGTGCGATGTCACGACCGAGTGGCATCATCTTTTCCAGCAGCACCAGAATGCTGAGCGCAGCGATCCATAGCAGGTTCATGACGCCGCCGACGAAGAGCAGTGCCATCAACGCCCAGCAGCTGGCGACGCAATAGCTGCCATGCAGGAAGCCGAGGCGCAGCGACTGGCGTGCCTGCGGCCGCAGACCGCCGTGACGCTGAATGAAGCGCAACGGCATGCGGCATTCGGCAAGGCAGGCATCCTTGAGCGGGCCCCATTGAAAAAGACCGGCGGCGAGCAGCACGAAGGCGGAAAATAGCCGGCTGGCGCTATCCATTGCCGGCGTCAGCAAGGCCTGGCGCTGCAGCCAGATCTGCGCCAGCGAAGCGACGATGGCAAAACCGAGCCAGGCGAGAAGATAACCGCCGACGAACCAGCTGGTCGCGGCGAAGGGCCGGCCACGCACCGCTGCCTGTCGCGCCACACGGTTATAAAGCAGGATCATCGGCGCCGCGGACGGTGTCATCATGCCGATCATCAACACCGACCACAGCAGCACGAGGACCGGCAAATCGGTCAGCTGCGGCGTCGCCAGCATGGCAATGCCGGCAATCACCATGTGCTGCACATCCGTGCCATCGCTCGGCACTGCGCTGACAGCCATGCCGGCCGGCGCGGTGGTGCCATGCCCCATCTGCCAGACGAGTAACACGATATAGATCCAGGAAAGCACGGCGATCGCCGCAAGTGCCGCCGCCACCACCGTGCGATCACGTCGCAACACGCTTTCAAGGCTGATGGCTGTCATGTCCGGCACTCCTCATCGGCTATTGCAGGACGAGACTCCGCGACCAATGCATTCCGCGAAGTCTCTTGCGCAAATTCACTGACACAGATCGTTTCCTCGAGGTCGGCAATGTCCTCGCGTGAGCGATCATGCGCAGCTTGAAAACGTCAGATCAAAATGAGCGACTGATACGTTGATGATCACAAGCCCAGATGCGCAGGGCGCAAACACTAGCACAAGCGTTGCGCGAAGCGAGCGATGAATCCGTTACCATGACACCTGCTTGTGCGGATCACGCAAACTGATGAGAGATGCGGGATGCCACTTGCAGTGCATTGCTGCGACGCCTTGCGCATATCGCACGCTACTGCATTGAATCAGAGTGATTCATGGATGGGATCAAAAGAACATTGCCTCAATCCCATCCGTGTAAAAATTATGTCAGGCAGGTAACCGACGCCAGGTCAGCGTGAAGAGCCCGGCGGCAATGAGCAGCGATCCACCAGTCCGATTCACCCATTTCTGCACGGAAGGACGCCGCACGGTGCGCCGGGCGACAGCGGCGAGCAGGCCATAGCCACCGGCATTGACAATCGCGAGACCGACGAAGGTGGCAATGAAGATGCTCATCTGCAGCGGCAGCGGCTGATGCGTGTCGATGAATTGCGGCATGAAGGCGACGAAGAAAATGATGCTCTTCGGATTGAGCGCCGTCACCGCATAAGCATGTGCGAAGATGCGCCACGGCCGCTTCTCGGATGCCTCGATATCGACATTGGAAAGGCCGGTCGGGGCGCGCCACAATTTGACACCGAGATAAATCAGATAGAGCGCGCCAATCGTCTTCAGCACCATGAAGAGCGTCGCCGTGGTCTGCAACAACACACCGAGTCCCAGCATCGAGGCGGTCATGGCGGTGAGATCACCAAGCGCCACACCGGTCACCGTCGCCATGGCAGCGCGGCGCCCGTGGCTCAAGGCATGGGAGACAACTAGCAGCACTGTCGGTCCCGGAATCGCCACCAGGATCGCCGAGGCTGCGGCGAAAGCCAGCCAATGTTCGAATGACATTGCTCAATCCTCCCCGTCTATGGAGAGGCGAGTGATCCACAGCAAATTTTGTGGTGCAAGCCCGTTATCGGCGATCGCCTTGCAAAGGCTCCGGCCAAGGGGCCCGAGCGACCAGGAGCGACCGCTGTCTTAATGATTGGCGGCTTACTTCACCTTGCGCGGGCCGGTGACGGCGCTGGCCGGCGGAAGGTCCTCTTCCAAGATCGACATCTGGAAGGAATAGGAGACCTCGCCCTCGTCCTCATCGCGATGCAGCACGCCGATGAATTCGTCGGCAATACGCACCTCGATGGTCGCGCCCTTCTTCATCGGCGGATCGACGAAGATCTTCGGATTGTTGAAGGTGCGTCGCAGATAGTCCTGCACACGGGCGATTTCGATAGGCGTCATGTTCACTGATCCAGCTTTGGGCGACACTGCGCCGCAAGAAAGAAATGGTGCCGTTGAAGGGAATTGAACCCCCGACCTACTGATTACGAATCAGTTGCTCTACCCCTGAGCTACAACGGCACACTCTGCCCGAAGACAGGAACCGGCGAAGTCTAGCTGTCGATGGTTAACAGCGCCCTAAGCCAGCGGGCGGGAACCTAATTCACCAGACGGGCGGCGTCAACAGAAGAGCCGCCCGGTTCGCGGACCGGCTCCGCCGTGCCCGGAATCACAACCGGCGCCGCCCCCTGGACCACCGTCGAGGGCATTTTCGCCAGTTCGCCGGGCCGCGGCACCGCCGTCAGCGGCCGCCAGTCATCCATCGGCGCGCCGAGCTCCGGCAGCGCCGAGGGCCAGGCCGCCGCCGAGACCGGCTGCTTCCAGGCCAGGCTATCGATGGCGCCGCAATGCGGGCAGACAGCCTGCCAATGGCCGCAGGCCGGGCCGGCTTCGCCGGGAGCGCCGCATTCGCCGCAGATCCACAGCGGATCGACCGGCAAGTTCGCCGCCCGTTCCAGCCAGTCGCGCGCCGCCGCCATATTGCTGCGTTCGCCCTCTTCCAGCTGGGCCCAGAGCCGGGCCGTACTTTGATGAACGGCGCCGCCGGCCGCCTGTTCCAGCGCATTGAGGCGCTCGAGATGGCGCCGGGCCTCGCCCCAGAGCTGGGCCGCAAGGTCCGCCTCGGCAGTGGCCCGGTGGCTGTCGGGATGGTCCGGATTCTGCCGCGCCAGGCGTTCCATGCGGCGCGCCCGGTCGAGCGGCGATTCATGCGCTTCCGCCCGGGCGAAAACCCGTGCCAGCAGGATATGCGGGCTGGTATCCCAGGCCTGTTCGATCAGTTTCGCCGCCTCACGGCCTTTGTTCTGGCGAATCAACAGTTGCGCCAAAACGAGGCGGGCCGGCACGAAATCGGGGGCCAGCTTGAGCCCCTCACGGGCCGCCTGGGTGGCATCGGCAAGATCGAGCCCGGGCTGGTCGCCATTTTCCGGCACCAGGAACTGCCGCGCCTTTTCAGTGAGCAGTGCCGCACGACGGCGTTGCGCCGCCTTCACGGAAATGCCGCCGCCCCGCATCCAGACATTGAGGCTGCGATCGGCGGCATCGTAGGCGCCGGCTTTCATTTGCAAACGATGCGCGGTTTCCGCCGCCCAGGCCGCCTGGGGCGCGATCGTCACCGCCTGCTCGACATAATGCAGAGCGGTGGGCTCGTCGCCACGCTTCAAGGCACTGGTGATCAGGCCGCGCAAGCCGAGCAGGGCCGATTCGGGTTCCTTGGTCAAAGCCGCGAAATAACGTTCCGCCGCCGCATCCTCGCCATTGAGCTGCGCCGCCTGGGCCGCCAGCAGCAAGGTGAGCGCCGGTTCCTTCAGGTAATCATGGGCGATCCGCGCCTGCTTGCGCGCTTCCGCGGCATCGCCGGCTGCCGCCGCGGTGAGGCCACGAGTCAAGGCGCGATAGCCCTTGGCCTTGCGGCTGTTGGAACGGGCCGCCGCCAGTTCGCGCGGGGTGCGGCGCAGGAAATGCCAGAGTCGCAACAGGCCAAGCAGCGCCAGAACGAGAATGATGACGATCCCGATCGCCAATCCGACCGGCATGTCGATCTGGTGCTTGAACCACAGCATCGAGATCGTGCCGGGATACTGCGCCAGGAGGATGGCGATCGCCAGAACGACGGCGACCTGGAGCAGGAAGAAGACGGTGCGCCACAGCGTCATATCGGCCCGCCCTTAATTGCTGTTGCCGCTGGCAGGAGCGAGCTGCCGCGCCGCCACCTGTGAAAGCTGGGCACTGGCGGCATCCAAAGTGAGCCGCGCCTGGGCCTGGCCGAGCCAGGATGCGGCCTGCCGCGCCGGTTCGCCGGTAAGGCCGCCGATCTCGCCGGCCGCCTTGGCAAGATCACCCTTCTTCAAGGCCGCCTCGGCCCGCGCCAAGCGCTCCAGCGGGCCGTCGCCGGTGACATCCTCGCCGACCGGCCGTACCGTGACGATTTCCGCTAGGCGATGAGTCATGCGCTGCCACCAGCTGGTGTCGCCGGCGAGGGAACCGGCCTGCTCGGCCTCCGCCGCCCGGGCGATCTCGGTCGAGGGCAGGCTCGCCTGCAATTGCGACAAAGTGGGCGCACCGCTATCGGCGATCGGCGCCAGCTTGTCGAGCACGGGATTGAGATCACCGCCGAGCCGGGTATCGCTGGCCGCCAATTGCTTCAGCACCGCCAATTGGCCGCCGAAAGCCTGGGTGCCGGCGATCAGGTTCTGCAACTGGCCAATCGCCAGCACCGTCGCCGTCGCCAATTGCTGGTGCTGGGTGACAGGTGCCGGGGCCGCTGCTACCTGGGCCTCCAGGCTGGCAACCCGCTGGCTGACATTGCCGAGGCTCTCATCGACCTTGCCGAGACCGTCCTTGCCAAGCGCGTCAAGCTTGCCCGACAAGGTGGTGATCTGATCGCGCAAGGCCTGGTTTTCCATCTTCAGGCCGGAGATTTCCGGTGTGAAGTCAGTGGCCGGCACCGCCGGGCTGGCAGGCGCTTCCTCCGCCGTCTTCACCTTGCCCTGCAGGTCGTTCAGCGTCGACTCCAGGGCATTGATGCGGTCGGTCAACGGCTGCAGATCGGCGGCCGGCGCCGTGGCAGAGGTATCCGCCCCATCTTGAGTCGTCGAAGCCTGGGCGCTGGCGCGCTGGCTGAGCTCGGACACCGCTGCCTTCAGCTTCGCAACATCATCCTGCAGCGGGTTGAGCGCAGCGGCTATATCGGCCTTCGCCGGGGCATCGCTTTGCCGGGCGCTGAGCGCAGTCAGATCCTGCTGCAGCTTGGCGACATCGTCGCCAGAGGAGGTGGCACCACTGAGTCCCAGCAGCGGTTGCCAGCGTGGCGCGGCAATCACCACCGCGCCGGAGACCAGGGCCGCCACCACGGCGCTGGCCACTACGATGCCGGCACCGCCGCCGGAAGAGCGGCGCGCCGCCACCTGCCCAAGATCGCTCGCGCCCCGTGCCGCGGTGCCATCCGTGGTTCGGTCGCTCCGAAAAGCCGCCGTATCGCTGCCGGCCGAGGCTGAAGCTTCAGATGTGGTCTCCGCCATGTTTTCATCCTTCCGTTGCAGCTCAGCATCCACCAGAGCCAGCAGCGAAGGCAAGTCCGGCCGCTCGGCAATGAAAACGTCACGCCAGGAGAGATCACCGACTTCGCGCGCCACCGCGGCGCTGAGGCATATGGCGCAAACACCTTCCAGCGAGGGTGCGCCGGCCTGGCGCCAGAGCTGGGCAAAGGTGGTGGCGGTGCGCGGCGAGAACAGCAGGACCATGTCGATCCCGCCCAAAGTCAGATTCATCCGGGTTTCCGGCGACAAAGCGGTGGCCGGTGCTGCCTGGTAGAGGGCCACCCGGCGGACGCTGAAACCTGCTTCTTCCAGGCGGCCCGCCAGATCGCCCGCGGTGACACTGCCGGCGGCATGGAATACCGCGCCGTCCTCCGGCTTCAGGCGGTCGCAGACCAGGCTGGCCAGGGCATTCACATCGCCACCGGCACTTTCGACCCGGGTGAAGCCGGCCAGCTTGGCCGCCGCGGCCGAGCCATCGCCGACGGTATAGGCCGGCAGGTCGCGGCGCGATGAAGCCGCCGCAAAAGCGCGCACCCCATTGGCGCTGGTGAAGAGCACGGCCTGCACGCCGTCGAGATCGATGCTGGCGCCGGCAACCGGCGTGATCTGCAGCAACGGCTCGATCAGCGGCTCGATCCCCCGGTCGCTCAAGGCCGCGGCAAGATCGGCGGCATCCTCCTGCGGTCGGGTGATCAATGCGCGCATCAGGGAAACCTCACTTCGTGGATGTCGAGGCGGCCGCCTTGGCCTGCTGCTCTAACAATGCATCTGCCGCCGCAGTGCCAATCTCCGCCGCCTTTGTGGCAGCACCGCGGCGGTTATCGCGCAGCACCAGGGAACCGTCGACCGCGGCGATCAGGGAACGCAGATGAACCTCGCTGCCTTGCAGCTCGGCATAGATGGCAATCGGCGTCCGGCAGGAGCCTTCCAGCCGCGCCAGGCAAGCGCGTTCCGCAGCAACACAGGTAGCAGTCGCCGCATCATGCAGCGGCGCCAGGTAATCGCGTGTCATCTGGTCGCTGCTGCGAATCTCGATGCCGATGGCACCCTGGGCCGCCGCCGGCAGCATCTGGTCGACGCTGAGGATCTCCGTCGCCATCGCGGCCTTGCCGAGGCGCTTCAGGCCGGCGAGCGCGAGCAAGGTGGCACCCGCATCGCCGCGCTCGATCTTGGCGATGCGGGTGCCGACATTGCCCCGCAAGGGAACGATGACGAGATCCGGCCGCAGCGCCTTCAACTGTGCCTGGCGGCGCAGCGAAGCAGTACCGACCACCGTGCCCTGCGGCAGGTCGGCGAGCTTCACGCCGCTGGCGCTGATCAGCACGTCGCGGGGATCCTCGCGCGGCAGCAGGCAGGCGATTTCCAGCCCGTCCGGCAGATAGGTCGGCACGTCCTTCATCGAATGGACGGCGAGGTCGATGCCGCCATCCAGCAGTGCTTCTTCGATTTCCTTGGTGAACAGGCCCTTGCCGCCGATTTCCGCCAGCGGACGGTCCTGCACCTGGTCGCCGGTGGTCTTGATGACGACGATGGCGATGGCATCGGGCCGGGCGAGGCCGGGATGTGCGGCAATCAGCCGCGCCTTGACTTCTTCGGCCTGGGCCAGCGCCAGGGGGCTGCCGCGGGTGCCAATGCGCAGGAGCGGCTGTCCGGCAGCATTCTGCCCCGGATTCTGCGCTGCTGATGGAGCCCGGCTGGGGCTTTCCATGGATCTCCCGTCCGCGGGCTTGCCGCGGGGGTCCGAACCGGCCATAACTTAACCTCACCGTCTTTAATCAGTGACTTAACGGTCATGGCGGTGGATTGCAACCTCTCGCGGCAGGCGCCGCCGGGGCTGCCCGGGCCGGGTGCGAAAAGGCACCCCTGGCTAGGTCGCCCCGAACAACCGGAACCTGACCGCCAAGATTGTCCGCCCCATGATCGTTCTCGGCATCGAATCGAGTTGTGACGAAACCGCCGCCGCCATTGTCGACAGCGAGCGGCAGATTCGTGCCAATCTGATCCTGTCCCAGCTCGACGAGCACCGGCCCTTCGGCGGGGTGGTGCCGGAAGTCGCCGCCCGCAGCCATCTTGACCATCTCGACAAGCTGATCGCCGCCGCCATGCAGGAAGCCGGGCTCGGCTACGACCAATTGGACGGCATCGCCGCCACCGGCGGACCGGGCCTGATCGGTGGGGTCATCGTCGGCGCCATGACGGGGAAAGCCATCGCCGCCGTGCACAGGAAGCCCTTCATCGCCGTCAATCACCTGGAAGGCCATGCGCTGACGGCGCGGCTCACCGACAATGTCGCCTTCCCCTATCTGCTGCTGCTGGTTTCCGGCGGCCATTGCCAGTTGCTGATCGTCGAGGGTGTCGGCCTCTATCGCCGGCTCGGCGCCACCATCGACGACGCCGTCGGCGAGGCTTTCGACAAGGCGGCGAAGCTGCTCGGCCTCGGCTATCCCGGCGGTCCCGCCGTCGAACGCGCCGCGGCGCAGGCACAAGCGCCGGTGACGGACCTGCCGCGGCCGATGAAGGGCCGGGCCGATTGCAATTTCTCCTTCAGCGGTCTGAAGACGGCCTTGCGCCAGCGGGTCGATGCCCGGCGTGCCGCCGGCACCTTCGACGCCGTCGCACAGGCCGACCTTGCCGCCGGTTTCCAAATGGCCGCCATCGATACGTTGTGCGACCGCACCGCCCAAGCAGCGCGGATTGCCCGCGACCTGGCACCCGGCCTTTCGGCCCTGGTCGTTGCCGGCGGTGTCGCCGCCAATCTCGCCTTGCGCGCGCGGCTGCAGGCGATCGCCGCCACCGCGGGCCTCGCCTTCGTGGCGCCCCCGGGACGGCTCTGCACGGATAATGCTGCAATGATCGCCTGGGCCGGACTGGAGCGCCTGCGCCTCGGTGAGAGCTCCAGCCTCGATTTCGCGCCGCGCCCGCGCTGGCCGCTCGATCAGAACGCACCGGGCCTCAGCGGCGCCGGCGTCAAAGCCTAGAAAACGACCCGAAAACGGAGACTGACATGCAATTCGCCATCTATTGCCTCGACAAGGAAGGTCATGTGCAAACCCGGCTCGATAACCGGCCGGCCCATGCCGAGCATCTCAAGGCGCATAACGACCAGTTGCTGCTGGCGGGGCCGCTGCTGAGTGATGACGGGAATACCATGCTCGGCAGCCTGCTGGTGGTGGAGATGGCGGACCGCGCCGCGGTTGACCGCTTCCTCGCCGCCGATCCCTACAGCAAGGCCGGCCTCTTCCAATCGGTGACGGTGAAGCCGTTCCGCAAGGTCTTTCCGCAGTAAGACGACGATACGCAATCGGGGGATGCGATGAATCATTGGTTGGTGAAATCGGAGCCGGTCAAATATGCCTGGGACCAACTGGTTAAAGACAAGAAGACCTTCTGGAATGGAGTGCGCAACTATCAGGCTTCCAACAATCTCAAGGCGATGAAGAAAGGCGACCGCGCCTTCTTCTATCATTCCAATGAGGGCCTGGAGATCGTCGGCATCTGCGAGATCGTCAAGGAATACTACCCGGACCACACCGATGAGAGCGGCCGCTTCGGCATGGTCGATGTGGCGCCGGTGATGCCGCTGAAAAGGCCGGTCACCCTGGCCGAGATCAAGACGACGCCGGAGCTCGAGGATATCGCCCTCATCCGCCAGTCGCGCTTGAGCGTCATGCCGATCACGGCGGCACAATGGAAGAAGATCTGCAGCATGGGCGGCGTCAAAGCCTGATCCTACGCGCATCTAAGAAGCATGCCGGAATGCCAAGCGGCCGTTCACCTCAACCGTGAACGGCCGCTTTCATTTGATCGCCTGCCCGATCCTATTGCTTCCGGCCTTATCGCTTGCTGAAGGGCTGCACCTTGCGGCTGCGCGCCAAAGCCACCACGGTGCAGATCGCACCGGACAACAGATAAGCACCGGATGACAGGATGCCGAAATGGCTGGCGAGCAGGAGCGCGATGAAAGGCGCGAAGCCGGCACCGAACAGCCAGGCGAGATCCGAGGTAATCGCCGACGCCGTATAGCGGTAGTTCTGCGCGAAGCTCCCGGCAGCCGCGCCCGAAGCTTGGCCGAAGGAAAGGCCGAGCAGGATGAAGCCCAAGGTCATGAACACCGCTTCGCCGAAATCGCCACCGTCCAGAAGCTGGGGCGCGAAGCCGCTGAAGGCCGCGATCACCGCCGCGGTCATCATCAGCAACTGCCGGCGACCGATGCGGTCGGCAATGACACCCGAGGCGATCATCGCCACGACACCCCAGGCGGCGCCGATCATCTCGATCACCAGGAAACGGGTCGGTGGCTGCTGGGTATAGAGGAAGATCCAGGAGAGCGGGAACACCGTCACCATATGGAACAGCGCGAAACTCGCCAGGGGCGCGAAGGCACCGGTGATGATGTTGCGGCCCTCGGCATCCAATGTTTCCAGGATCGGGGTCGGCTCCAGATCGCGGTTCTCGAATTGCTTCTGGTATTCCGGCGTCACCACGATGCGCAGCCGGGCGAAGAGCGCCACGACATTGATCGCGAAGGCGACGAAGAAGGGATAGCGCCAGCCCCAGTCGAAGAAATCCTCGGCTGAGAGCTTGGAGATGAAGAAGGCGAAGAGCGCACTCGCTACCACCAGACCCAGCGGCGCACCAAGCTGCGGCACCATGGCATACCAGCCGCGACGCTGCTGTGGCGCATTGAGCGACAGCAAGGATGCGAGGCCATCCCAGACGCCGCCCAGCGCCACACCCTGGCCAATGCGGAAGGTCGCCAGCAAAATCGCCGACAGGGAACCGATCGAGTCATAGCCGGGCAGGAAAGCGATGGCGACGGTCGAGGCACCGAGCAGGAACAGCGCCACGGTGAGCTTGATGCCGCGCCCATGGGCGCGGTCGACCGCCATGAAGATGAAGGTGCCGAAGGGGCGTGCAATGAAAGCGAGGGCGAAGAGCGCGAAGGAATAGAGCGTGCCGGTCAGCGGATCGACAAAAGGGAAGACGAGCTTCGGGAAGACCAGCACGGAAGCGATGGCATAGACGAAGAAATCGAAGAACTCGGACGTTCGTCCAATAATGACGCCGATCGCGGTCTCGCCCGGACCGATGCTGCCATGGTCCTGGACCCGGGATTCATGGGCCTTATGCGTGCCGCCCAGTGGATTGGATGATCCTGATGCCAAGGTATTTGTGCTCATTGCTTTGTTGCCGACAATCCGTATACGGGCCAAGCCTGCACTGCAGAGATTTCACCGCAACGACTTTACGCCGGTAAATTTCAGTCAGGCAGTTTTCACTCGGGACAATTCTTACTCAGGCAGCGCGCCGAGGCGATGTATCAAGGGCTATATTGACGGCGACCGACGGATCGCCTCACTATCGTCCCACTACATCGCTCAGAATGACTGCCAATGGGAGTACTGAATCAATCCCCGGACAAAGCGTCGCAGTCGATCTACTCGGGGCAATTTGTCACGGGACAAATTGCCCTGCAAGTGTGTAGATAGCCGCGTGGTACGGGGAGAACCACATAGAACATCAAACAGACAGGTTTCCCCGTGCGACACTTCCGTCTCGCGTTTTGTGCACTTTTGGCGCTCTCACTCGGCGGCTGCCAGGCCATCGTGCTCAGCCCGCCCGGCAGCATCGCCGCCGATCAACGTGATCTGCTTGTACAATCCACCGGGTTGATGCTGCTGATCATCGTGCCGGTGATGGCCCTGACCATCTTCTTCGCCTGGCGCTATCGAGAAAGCAATAAAGCCGCGACTTACCAGCCTGACTGGGACCATTCGACCCAGTTGGAACTGGTGATCTGGGGCGCGCCGCTGCTGATCATCATCTGCCTCGGTGCGCTGACCTGGATGGGGACGCATCTGCTCGATCCCTATCGTCCCTTGAACCGCAATGCCCCCAATGAGGCGGCCGCAGCGAGCAGCGCGCCCCCGCTCGAGATCGAGGTGGTGGCGCTCGACTGGAAATGGCTGTTCATCTATCCACAATATGGCATCGCCACCGTCAATGAAATGGCGGCGCCGGTGGATCGTCCGATCACCTTTCGGATCACCGCTTCCTCGGTGATGAATTCTTTCTATATCCCTGCCTTGGCCGGCCAGATCTATGCAATGCCGGGCATGGAGACCAGACTACATGCGGTAATGAACCAGGCGGGCACCTACCAGGGCTTCTCGGCGAACTATAGCGGTGCCGGCTTCTCCGGCATGCATTTCGCGTTTCGCAGCCTCGATGCGGCCGGCTTCGACGGCTGGGTGAACAACGTCAGGAACGGCAGCGAGACGCTCGACCGCATGCGCTATCTCGAATTGGAGAAGCCGAGCGAGAATGTTCCGGTCGTGACCTTCGGGAAGGTCGATCCGGCGTTGTACGAGGCGATCCTCAACCTCTGTGCACAGCCGGGCAAGATGTGCCGGAACCAGATGACGGCGATCGATGCCAAAGGCGGCCTGGGTCTCGCCGGCATCAACAACCTGCTGCCGCTGCAATATGACAAATATGCCCGCCGCGGCACCGCCTTCGGCCCGATGCCGACCGCCGTTGCCAGCATCTGTGACAAGCCTTCCGATGGCCTGAAGGGGGACGCGGAAGCAAGCCCGCCGGCAACTGCACCGGCGGCACCACTCCCCTCGACGCAACTCCGCGGCGCCGGGCTTGATCGCACCGCCGATCCCGCCGGGCATCTCAATCTTCTCGACATCTTCGCGCCGGTTCCCGCACCGGATAAGCGCCCCTCCAATTCGTGACGCTGAAACGATGAATCCTGAACTCGTAAAACTGATCTTCGGCCGTCTCACCCTCGATGCGCTGCCGTTTCACGAACCGATCCTGGTCGCCACCTTCGCGGTGGTCGCGCTCGGCGGCATCGTCGTCCTGGGCGCGCTGACCTATTTCCGCCTCTGGGGCTATCTGTGGCACGAATGGTTCACCAGCGTGGACCACAAGAAGATCGGCATCATGTATATGGTGCTGGGCCTCGTCATGCTGCTGCGCGGCTTCGCCGATGCCATCATGATGCGCATCCAGCAGGCGATCGCCTTCGGCGGCTCAGAGGGCTATCTCCCGGCTCATCACTACGACCAGATATTCACCGCCCATGGCGTGATCATGATCTTCTTCGTGGCGATGCCGCTGGTAACCGGCCTGATGAACTTTGTCGTGCCGCTGCAGATCGGCGCCCGCGACGTCTCCTTCCCCTTCCTCAACAATTTCAGCTTCTGGATGACGGTGGGCGGCGCGGTCATCGTCATGATGTCGCTGTTCATCGGCGAGTTTGCCCGCACCGGCTGGCTGGCTTATCCACCACTGTCGGAGACCGCCTATAGTCCCGATGTCGGTGTCGACTATTACATCTGGGGATTACAGGTCGCCGGCATCGGAACTCTGCTCTCCGGCGTCAATCTCATCTGTACCATCGTCAAGATGCGCGCACCCGGCATGGAAATGATGCGCCTGCCGGTCTTCACCTGGACGGCCCTGTGCACCAACGTGCTGATCGTCGCCGCCTTCCCGGTGTTGACCGCCGTCCTCGTGCTTCTGTCGCTTGACCGCTATGTCGGCACCAACTTCTTCACCAATGACTTTGGCGGCAATCCGATGATGTATGTGAACCTCATCTGGATCTGGGGCCATCCCGAAGTCTATATCCTGGTGCTGCCGGTCTTCGGCATCTACTCCGAGGTGACGGCCACCTTCTGCGGCAAGCGCCTGTTCGGCTATACCTCGATGGTCTATGCCACCGTGGTCATCACCATCCTTTCTTACCTCGTCTGGCTGCATCACTTCTTCACCATGGGATCGGGTGCCAGCGTCAATTCCTTCTTCGGCATCTCCACCATGATCATCTCGATCCCCACGGGCGCGAAGATGTTCAACTGGTTGTTCACCATGTATCGCGGCCGTATCCGTTTCGAGCTGCCGATGATGTGGACCGTCGCCTTCATGCTGACCTTCGTCATCGGCGGCATGACCGGCGTGCTGCTGGCGGTGCCGCCGGCCGATTTCGTGTTGCATAACAGCCTGTTCCTGATCGCCCACTTCCACAACGTGATCATCGGTGGCGTGCTGTTCGGCCTCTTTGCCGGCATAAGTTATTGGTTCCCCAAGGCCTTCGGCTTCAAGCTCGACCCGTTCTGGGGCAAACTCTCCTTCTGGTTCTGGGTAGTCGGCTTCTATTTCGCTTTCATGCCGCTTTATGTGCTGGGCCTGATGGGAGTTACCCGCCGCCTGCGGGTATTCGATGATCCCTCGCTGCAGATTTGGTTCGTGCTGGCGGCGATCGGTGCCGCGCTGATCGCGCTTGGCATCCTCTGCTTCCTGATCCAGATCGCCGTCAGCATCAAGAACCGGCATGCCTTGCGCGATGTCACCGGCGATCCCTGGCACGCCCGCACTTTGGAATGGTCGACCTCCTCACCGCCGCCGGATTACAACTTCGCCTTCACGCCGGTCATCCATGACAACGACGCCTGGTGGGACATGAAGGAGCGCGGCTATGTCCGCCCGGTCAGCGGCTTCAACGGCATCCATATGCCGAAGAATACCGGTACCGGCGTGATCCTGGCCGGTCTCGCCGTCGCCTTCGGTTTCGGCATGATCTGGTACATCTGGTGGCTGGCCGGCCTCAGCTTCCTCGGCCTGCTGGCGGTCGCCATCGGTCATACTTTCAACTATCACCGCGACTTCACCATTCCCGCTGATGACGTCATCCGCACCGAGAATGAGCGGACCCGTCAGCTCGCGGCCGGGGCCTGAACCATGACCACCGCAACGACCTCGACCGATACCAACGTCGCACCGATCTTCCATCTGCCGGAAGAGCATGTGCATCCGGAAGGCAGCAGCACCATGCTGGGCTTCTGGCTCTATCTGATGAGCGACTGCCTGATCTTTGCGATCCTCTTTGCCGTCTATGGCGTGCTCGGCGCCAATTACGCCGCCGGCCCGGCTCCGAAGGACCTCTTCGAGCTGCCATTAGTCGCCGTCAATACCTCGATGCTGCTACTGTCCTCGATCACCTACGGCTTTGCCATCCTGGCGATGCAGAACGGACGCACCGGACAGACCCAGCTCTGGCTGGCGATCACGGCCGTTTTCGGCGCGGCCTTCGTCGGTATCGAGCTGCATGAATTCGCCGGCATGATCCATGACGGAGCGGGACCCACCCGCAGCGCCTTCCTCTCATCCTTCTTCACTCTGGTCGGAACGCATGGCCTGCATGTCAGCTGCGGCTTGATCTGGATCGTGACGCTGATGGTGCAGGTCGCGAAACATGGCCTGATCGAGGCCAATCGCCGCCGCCTCATGTGCCTCAGCATGTTCTGGCACTTCCTCGACGTCATCTGGATCGGCGTCTTCACCTTTGTCTATCTGATGGGGATGCTGCGATGAGCGCCAATCTGCAAACCGGTGCCGCTGGCCACGGGCATGACACGGCGCCAGCCCATGCCACTTTCCGCGGCTACATGACCGGCTTCGTCCTCTCCGTCATCCTGACGGCGATCCCGTTCTGGCTGGTGATGAGCGGTGTCATCAGCAGCAAGCAGGGAACGGCGGCCATCATCCTGGCTTTTGCCGTGGTGCAGATGATCGTCCATATGATCTTCTTTCTGCACATGGATGCGAAATCCGAGGGCGGCTGGTCATTGATGGCGCTGATCTTCAGCCTGATCCTGGTCGTTATCGTGCTGACCGGCTCGCTCTGGGTCATGTACAACCTCAATACCAACATGATGCCGGGCATGCATGATATGAGTCAGATGCCCTGAAGCAGCCCGGCAGGGCAGTAGAGCCCTCATCGTGGAGAAGTCGCGCCCGCAATTTCGCCGGATCGTCGTGGTGCTGCTCGCCGTGATCGGTGTTGGCGGCCTGTCGGCGCTCGGCGTCTGGCAGCTCGAAAGGCGGGTCTGGAAACTGGCGCTGATCGAACGGGTCGAGCAGCGTGTCCATGCCGCCCCGGTGGCGCCGCCGGCACCCGGCGACTGGCCGGCAGTGACAGCGGCCGATGATGAATATCTCCGGGTCGGTGTCGCCGGCCGTTTCCTCAACGACCATGAGACCCTGGTGCGGGCGGCGACCGAGCTTGGCAGCGGCTATTGGGTGCTGACACCGTTTCGCACCGATCAGGGTTTCACCATCCTGGTCAATCGCGGCTTCGTGCCGCCGGACAAGCTCCATCCCAGCGACCGGCAGGCCGGCCAGATAGCCGGGGAAACGCAGGTGACTGGCCTCCTGCGCATTACGGAACCGAAGGGCGGCTTCCTGCGCAAGAATGATCCTGCCCATGATCTCTGGTATTCGCGCGATGTCGCCGCCATCGCCGCCGCCCGCAACCTCACCGATGTCGCCCCCTATTTCATCGATGCCGATGCGATCAACAGCGACTGGCCGCGGGGTGGCCTGACTATCATCGACTTTCCCAACAACCATCTGGCCTATGCGATCACCTGGTTCGCGATGGCGCTGCTGCTGGCGGTCGGTGTGATCGCCGCCCTTCGGTCGGAGCGGAAACACCCAAGATAAATGCTGCCCTGGGGAACGCTTGGCCCTGCTTCAGAACGAGGGAGCCCCGGCCGCCGGCTGCCAGAACGGGCCGAAATGGTTATCGACATCCTCATGATCATGGGGCGGCAATTGTGGCGGCGCCCCGTCGATCAGGCGCGTGCCCTTATCCAGCCAGCGCAAAGTCGCCTGCTCGGCGCCATCGATCAGCTCGCGAGCCCGGCTGAAATCATAGGAAGAGACCGGCTGCGGGCAAGGCGGCGGAATCACCTGCAGATCACAGGTCGTGTGGGTGAAGCGGATGGCGTCAACCAGTTGCTGGGTGATCAGCAGATTGAGCGCATGCAAGGCGGTTCCCAGGGCCGTCTGCGGCGGCGCCGACAGGCCGCAGGAATAGCCGGTCGGCAGCACATAGATCGTCTTCGCACCCATATCGATCGCCGCCGAGATCGGGGTGTGATTGGTCACCCCGCCGTCGATGAGATAGCGATCATGCAATTTGACCGGCGGGAAGACACCGGGGATCGCCGCACTCGCCAGCAGGGCCGGCATGACAGGCCCCGACCGGATGCGATATTCGCAGCCCGACAGCATGTCGGTGGTGACGATGCAGCAGGGAAGCCGGCCGCCATCGATCGTCCGGTCCGCAAAATGCGGCGCCAGGGCATCCTGGAGGCCCTGGGGCGGCACCATATGCCCGCGCCGGGACAGGAGGCTCCAGAGGCTGCTCAAAGGCGTCAGGTGGAAGATGTCGTCGCGCCTGAGGCGGCACCACAAATTGTCCATCTCGGCGACGCCGTCCCGGCTGGGCGCATAGGCGAAATAGGCGGCGTTGATGGCGCCGGCGGATGAACCGACGACAAAATCCGGCACGATGTCCTGGCCGACCAGCGCCTTCAGCATGCCGACCTGAACCGCACCGAGGCTGCTGCCGCCGGCAAAGACAAAGGCCGTCAGTCCGTCCTTTTCGACGGCCTGCTGCTGCTCGACAGCAATGCGCGGCTTGCCGGGTTCTTCCATGACCCGCAGTTTAGCCCAGCCATGGCACCCTTCAAGATGCCGATCATCATTTTGCCAAGTGAGGATCACCGCTTTGCCTTGATCGGGCCGCCGGATCGCCATCGGCCGGATCGATAAGGATCGCTCCATAACCCTGGGGAGATCCAAGATGAGCGACACGTCCCATCCCACACCGGAAGACGATCCGGACCTGACAGCCATGGCCTACCAGCCGCCGCAGCCACTCTTCTCCGGCAGCGCCTTTCATCGCCGGCGCCGCAGTGGCTTCGAGGCGGCAAAACGCCTGATTTTCCTCGCCATCCTGGTCCTGCTCATGCTGATCCCCCTCAATATGGTGGAGGGCGTGGTGCAGGAGCGAGCCGAACGCAAGCTTGAGGTCGAGACAGAGATCGGCGCGCAATGGGGTCCGGCCCAGACAGTGGGCGGCCCGATCCTGGTCATCCCCTATGACGTGGCGGAAACCCGGTCAAAATCCGATGGCAGCAGTGAAAACCGGCTGGTCCGGCACTACGCCTCCTTCCTGCCGGCACAGACGCAGATTGCCGCCAAGGCCAAGGTCGAGGAGCGCTATAAGAGCATCTACCGCGTTCTCGTCTACGGCACCGACATCCATCTCAGCGGCAGCTTTGCGGCGCCCGACTTTGCCCGCTGGAACATCGACCCCGCCCGGATCCACTGGAACGAGGCAAGCATCGCTTTAATCCTGCCAGGCGCCCATGCCCTGCGGTCGATCGCCATCAGCATCGACCAGCAGCCGCTCGCGATCGATGCCGGCCTGCTGCCGCAGCATCCGGTGGGGACCGGGCTGCATGGCGAGCTTGCCCTCGCCGGCCCGCGCGAGCTGGCTTTCGACATCACGCTTGCCCTCAACGGCCAGGGAGCGCTCTCACTGTTGCCCTTGAGCGGCCAGAGCGAGATCACCGTCAGCAGCGACTGGCCGCATCCCGATTTCATCGGCACACCGCTGCCGGTCAGCCATGAGATCAGCGCCGAAGGCTTCACCGGCAGCTGGTCGATCAACCACCTCGCCACCGGCACGCCGATGGGCTGGCGCGACAGCGATTTCCGCCTCGATCCCAACACCCTCACCGCCGTCGGCGTCAGCCTGGTGGAACCAGGCGACGTGCATCAGCAGGCCGATCGCATCGTCAAATACGGCATCCTGGTGGTCGGTCTCACCTTCGGCACCATCTTCATCATCGGCTTGCTGAAGAGCCAGCGCGTGCATCTGGTGCAATACCTGCTGATCGGCATGTCGATTGCGCTGTTCTATCTGCTGCTTCTTTCACTGGCCGAGCAGATGGCCTTCGCCTGGGCCTATCTGATCGCCAGTGCGGTCGATATCGCCATGGTCTCCTGGTATGCCGGCACGACCATACGCCGGCTCCTCGGCTGGCTCACCGGCCTGCTGCTGGCCGGCGTCCATCTCTATCTCTATGTCCTGCTGCAGATGGAGAGCTATGCGCTTCTGGCAGGCACGATCGGCCTCATCGCCATCCTGCTCATGGTGATGATCGCCACCCGCAAGCTTGACTGGTATGCGATCGGTGAAGAAGCGAGCGAGCCGGCGCCGGCAAGCTGATCCGACGGATGCCGGGACAAAGAAGACGAAGGCTGTACCGGAAAACCGGTGCGGCCTTCATGTTCTCGATCAGGCGCGGCGCAGATTGCCGAGGAAGTCATCCAGCCGATGCTGCAGGTCCTGGGTGCGGACCTGCAAGTCGCGTAGATCCTGGGTCATCGCCTGGGCCGAGCCGCCGCTGCGCTGGGCGGATTCGGAGACACGCTGGATATTCTGCTGCAGCGAGGCGGTGCCGTCGGCCGCCTCGTGCACGGCCCGGCTGATCTCGCTGGTTGCCGCTTCCTGCTCAGTGACCGCAGCAGCGATGGTGCCGCTGATCTGGCTGATCTGGTCGATCACCTCGGCGATCTCACCGATCTCGCCAGCAGCCATGCCGGTCGATTGCTGGATGGCCTGGACCTGCGAGGCAATCTCCTCGGTCGCCTTGGCGGTCTGGGTGGCGAGGTTCTTCACTTCCGAAGCCACTACCGCGAAGCCTTTGCCGGCCTCACCGGCGCGGGCTGCCTCGATCGTCGCATTGAGTGCCAATAGATTGGTCTGCTGGGCGATGTCGTTGATGAGGGTCACCACCGAGCCGATCTGATCGGTCGCCGCCACCAGGCTGGTGACACGGTCGACCGTGCTGCGGGCACGCCCGGCCGCCCCGGTCGCCACCGAGCTGGAATTATTCGCCTGCTGGCTGATCTCGCGAATCGACGCCGCCAGCTCCTCGACCGAAGCCGCCACCGCCGCAACGTTTTCGGATACATGGACGGCGGTGTTGGCAACGCTGCCGGAATGCTGGACGTTCTCTTCGGCGGTCACCGCCATATTGGCCGCCGACTGATCCATCTGGCGCGAGCGATCGGCCATATTGTGCAGCGATTGCGAAACATCCCGCTCAAAAGCGGTGGCGAGCGCAAGCCGCGACTGCTGCGCGTCGGCTTCCGCCTGTTGCTTCAGCGCCTGCTGTTCCTGCTGCAAGACTTGATTGTGCAGCATTGCCTCGCGGAAAATCTCCAGGGCCTGCGCCATCTGGCCGATTTCATCGGCGCGATCGGCATGCGGCACGGCGACCGTAAGATTGTTGCCGGCGAGCTGCTCCAAAGTGCCGCGGATTTCGGTCAGCGGCCGCATCAGTCGACGCGTCACCAGGAAGATCAACAGGCCGATGGCAACGATGCCGATCGCCGACCAGAGCGAAATCTGCCAGACGAGATGCCCGACGGCGGCGAAATAGACGTCCTTTGCCACGCCGACATAGAGGATGCCGATCGTCTGACCGGCAGAATCCTTGATCGGGTCGTAGCCGGTATAGAAGGTACGGCCGAGAATATCCGCGGTGCCACGGAAGGGCTCGCCATGGCCGAGCACCGAATCATAGGCCGCATTCTTCGCCAGCTTGGTGCCGGTGGCGCGGCCCGACCCGTCCGGCTTCATCACATTGGTGGCGACGCGGGTATCGCCCATGAAGATGGTGGCGGTGCCACCGGCGACTTCCTTGATGCGATCGACGATCTCAGTGTTGTCATTGAGCAGCGTGTCGCCCGCATACATCTTGCCGTCGGCGACACGGAACTCCTTGCCGTATTCACGCAGGATGGTCCAAGCGACTTTCATATTCGTCGCTTGCGCCGCTACTGCGCTGTCGGCCGCGTTGCTGACAAAAAGATTGTAGCTGATGGCAAAGAGGCCGCAGCCCAACAACAATAAGCCGGTCAGACTCGCCAGCAGTAAGCGCGCTGAAAAGGAAAGGCGCAGCAGGTGGCGTGCGGCTTTTTTTGTCATCGGCAGATCCCCTCGCAGCTTGATGCCATTCATCGATGGCGAAGCGCGGTCATGTCAGTTTCATGTCCGATATGCCGATGTCATCGTTAACAGGGACTTAAAATACGCCTTTTTTGTTCGCCAAAGCCGACCCTGCCCCGACTTGACGATCGATCAGGCCGCGAGACAGCGGGCCGCAACCTCCAGGCCAAAGAAAACGGCCACCGGGCTGATCCCGGTGGCTGCTCTGCAAGGCTTTCGGCTGTAGAGGATCAGCCGGCGCGGACACGCCCGAGGAAGTCGCCGACCCGGCGTTCCATATCGCTGACACGCTGCTGCAACACCTGCACGGCACTGACCATGGTGCCGGCCGTGGTGCCGCTGCGATGGGCACTGTCGGACACGGTTTCGATATTCTGGCGCAATTCACTGGTGCCGACGGCGGCATCATTGACGGCCCGGCTGATCTCACTGGTCGCCGCCTCCTGCTCGGTCACGGCAGCGGCGATGGCGCCACTGATCTGGCTCAACTGATCGATCACCTGGGCAATCTCACCGATCTCGCTGGCCGCCATGCCGGTCGATTGCTGGATGGCCTGGACCTGCGAGGCGATCTCCTCGGTCGCCTTGGCGGTCTGGGTGGCGAGGTTCTTCACTTCCGAGGCCACCACCGCGAAGCCCTTGCCGGCCTCACCGGCGCGGGCCGCTTCGATCGTCGCATTGAGCGCCAGCAGATTGGTCTGCTGGGCGATGTCGTTGATGAGGGTCACCACCGAGCCGATCTGGTCGGTCGCCGCCACCAGGCTGGTAACACGGTCGACCGTGCTGCGGGCGCGGCCGGCGGCACCGGTCGCCACCGAGCTCGAATTATTGGCCTGCTGGCTGATCTCGCGGATCGACGCCGCCAATTCCTCGACGGCCGCGGCAACCGAGTTGACGTTTTCCGCCACCCGGTTGGCGGTGCCGGCAACGGCTTCGCTGCGTGACACGTTGTCATTCGCAGTCGACGACATGGCCTCCGCCGAATGCGTCATGTCACGGCTGGTCGAGGCCATGTCATTGAGCGATTTCGAGACCTCGCTTTCGAACCGGTCGGCAAGGCCGACACGGGCGCGTTGCTGGTCTTCTTCCGCCTGGCGCTTCAGTTCTTCCTGCTGCTGCTCGAGCATATGCTTCTCGGCGGCATTCTGCTTAAAGGTCTGGACGGCCTCCGCCATCTGGCCGAGTTCGTCCTTGCGGCCCAGCGCCGGGACGTCGATGTCGACGCGACCGCCGGCCAGTTGGTTCATGACGCCCGTCATCTTTTGCACCGGCTTGGCAATCCCGCTGCCGACGAACCAGGCAATCAGGATGCAGACGAGAACCGCACCGATACCGACGATCAGGGCCCAATTCGTCATGCTGTTGACCTTGGAGAGCACCAAGCTGCGCGGCACGCTGATCATCAGCGTCCAGACATCGGGCGAATCCTCAAAATGCACCGGCACCAGCACCGAATAGCTGGCCTCGTTGAGCAGATTGGTCTTTTCTTCGCCGACCACGGCGGCCTGACCCTGGGCGATGGCATCCTTATGCGCCTGGTAGAAGGCATCATCGGCCGGCTTGCCGATCAGCTTATCATCGGGATAGGCGGCCCAATTACCGCCGGCATCGATCAATGCTGCACGGCCCGATCCCAGCGGATGCAGGTTGGCAAAGTAGCCGAGCAATTCCTTGAGGCGCATATCGATGCCGGTGACGCCGAGCTTCTTGCCATTCTCCACCACCGGCACGCAGAAGCTGACCAGCCAGACGATATTGGGTTTGTCCGGTGTGCCGAAATCCCAGCCGGCAGGATTGGTGACATGCAGCTTACCGGTCGACATCGGCGTGTTGTAATAGTCCAAGCTGTTCTTGCTGTTGTCGAAGTCATAGGACTTGTCGAGCGTCAGCGTGTTATCGGTCCGGTAATAATAAGGGACATAGCGACCGTTGCTCTTCACCGAGCTCGCAACGTCCTTGCCGGCAAAATCACTGTCCTTGCCATCGAAGGCATTGGGTTCATAGGTACCCCAGGCACCAAACCAGTTTTGCTCCGGATCAAGTGTATTCTTGAGGATGGCTTCGAAGGTCGGGCGATCCGGCAGCTTCGCCTCGCGCATGCCGAGGGTGACACGCTCCAGCTCGCGGCCGGCGGTGATGGCGCGGGCAAATTCAGCGGTAACATGGTTGGCTTCCTGCAATGCGGTGGCGCGCAGGATGTCCCGCGCCTGATCGGTCAGGTTGCCGCCCGCCGTCTGCGTCAGCACCGTGGCGACGGCGGCAATGCCGAGCGCTGCCAGGGCGGCGCCGGCGAGGACGATCTTGCCGCGAATTCCGAGTGAGAAAGCCATGTGATGAACCCCTTTGCACCGAGCCGGATCAGCACCAAGGACCGTCCAGACGTCTTATTGAGGCCGACGTTCCGGTCAAATGGTCGCAGCAATTCGGCCTGCCTTGAACCACAAACCAAGCGGCCCCAGACTAACCGCGGCACCTTGCGTAAAGGTTAAGGAAACGGTCGGCTTTCTCTTGTCTCTGTCAAGTCTTGCGTCGATAATTAAAACGAAACAGACGGGCGGATGATGCGATCTCCGATGTTAGCGGAGACAGCTTGGCAAAAGCCTGATTTAATTTGTAAATCATTTCAGATTGACCAGCGGGGAGATGGTATCAGATGAGCGAACCGACAGTTTTTCCGGTACCGGAAACCTGGCAAGGCAAAGCGTTCTTCAACAATGCAAGCTATCAGGCAGCCTATGCCCGTTCGGTTAAGGACCCGACCAGCTTCTGGGGCGATGAAGGACGCCGCCTGGATTGGATCCGCCCCTTCACCCAAGTGAAGGATGTCGACTATACCGGCGAGGTGAAGATCCGCTGGTATCATGATGGTACGTTGAACGTCTCCGCCAATTGCATCGATCGCCATCTCGCCGCCCGGGCGCAGCAGACGGCGATCATCTGGGAAGGCGACGACCCCAATGAATCGAAGCACATCACCTACGCGGAACTGCATGAGCAGGTCTGCCGCATGGCCAATGTGCTGAAGGAACTGGGTGCCAAGCGCGGCGACCGCATCACCATCTATATGCCGATGATCCCCGAGGCCGCCTGTGCCATGCTGGCCTGCGCCCGGATCGGCGCCATCCATTCCGTGGTGTTTGGCGGCTTTTCGCCCGACAGCCTCGCCGGCCGCGTGCAGGATTGCGATTCCAATATCGTCATCACCGCCGATGAGGGGCTGCGCGGTGGCCGCAAGGTGCCGCTGAAGGCCAATGTCGATGCCGCCCTTGCCCATTGCCCCAGCGTCAAGAAGGTGCTGGTGGTGCGCCGCACCGGCGACAAGGTCAATTGGGATGCCAAGCGCGATGTCTGGTGGCATGAGGCGGCGGCGAAGGTCTCCGCCTATTGCACCCCGGCGGAGATGAATGCCGAGGATCCCCTCTTCATCCTCTATACCTCGGGCTCGACCGGCAAGCCGAAGGGTGTCCTGCACACCACCGGTGGTTATCTGGTCTATGCCTCGCTGACCCATCAATATGTCTTCGATTATCATGATGGCGATATCTATTGGTGCACGGCGGATGTGGGCTGGGTCACTGGCCACAGCTATATCCTCTACGGCCCGCTCGCCAATGGCGCCACCACGCTGATGTTCGAAGGCGTGCCCAATTATCCCGATGCCTCGCGCTTCTGGCAGGTCTGCGACAAGCACAAGGTCAATATCTTCTACACCGCCCCGACGGCGATCCGCGCCCTGATGCGCGAAGGCGAAGGGCCGGTGGAGAAATGCAGCCTGAAGAGCCTGCGCCTGTTGGGGTCGGTCGGCGAGCCGATCAATCCGGAAGCCTGGCTGTGGTATCATCGCGTCATCGGCAAGCATCGCTGCCCGATCGTCGATACCTGGTGGCAGACCGAGACCGGCGGCATCCTGATCTCGCCGCTGCCCGGTGCGACCGATCTGAAGCCCGGCTCAGCCACGAAGCCGCTGTTCGGCATCCGCCCGGAAATTGTCGATGCCAATGGCACGGTGCTGGAAGGCGCCTGCGAGGGCAATCTCTGCATCGCCGATTCCTGGCCGGGCCAGATGCGCACGGTCTACGGCGATCATAAGCGCTTCGCCGAGACTTATTTCCGCACCTATCCCGGCAAGTATTTCACCGGCGATGGCTGCCGGCGCGATGAGGATGGCTATTACTGGATCACCGGCCGCGTCGATGACGTGATCAATGTCTCCGGCCATCGCATGGGCACGGCCGAGGTTGAAAGCGCGCTCGTCGCGCACAAGGATGTCGCCGAGGCAGCCGTGGTCGGCTATCCGCATGACATCAAGGGCCAGGGCATCTACGCCTATGTGACCTTGAATGCCGGTGTGACGGCGACCGAGGAGCTGCGCAAGGAATTGGTGCAATGGGTCCGCAAGGAGATCGGTCCGATCGCCAGCCCGGACCTGCTGCAATGGGCGCCGGGCCTGCCGAAGACCCGTTCCGGCAAGATCATGCGCCGCATCCTGCGCAAAATCGCCGAGAACGAATACAGCAATCTCGGCGATATCTCGACCCTGGCGGATCCCAGCGTGGTGCAGAACCTGATTGATCATCGGATGAATCGCGGCTGACGCCGCAGGCGGATGACTCGCCGCTGACGCGGAGCAGGCGACAACGGACGGGCGTAACGCTGGGCAGGCAGCGTTACGCCGCTTCCACTGATAACAAGTTGAACCGGCGGGCAGAAGCGGCGCCGGAGCGATTGGGGGATTGGGGAAGATGACGGGGCTGGGGAATTGGCGGGTATTCCTCGATTCCAGCGAGGATGGTCGCATCGCCAATTGGCCTGCCCGGATTCTCCTGCTGCTGACCATCGCGCTCTCGGTTTGCAGCGCCGGCGCCCTGACCCTGCCCGATCTGGCAGCCGACTGGCAGATCGGCTGGCGTGATATCGGCGTGCTCGCCGCTGCCCTCTTCTGTCTCGAATATCTCTGGCGGCTGTGGCGGGCCCCCGCGATCAACCCCGCCGATCCCCATAGCCGGCGGCATTATCTGCTGTCGCCGCTGGGTCTCGCCGATTTCATCAGCCTGCTGCCGCTGCTGCTGGCTCTCTCGCCCCGCCTCAGTCTTGCGGTATTGATGCCGCAACTGGTTGCCCTGCTGAAGCTGGCCCGGCTGACCCCGGCACTCGGCCTGGTCGCCACGGTGATGCGCAACGAGGCTCGGGCGCTTGTGGCGGGTTTCCTCGCCATGATCGTGCTGCTGGTCCTCGCCTCCGGCATCATGTATCTGCTGGAGCATCAGACGCAGCCGGAAATCTTCTCCAGCCTGCCGCGCGCCTTGTGGTGGGGCATCGTCACCATGGCCACCGTCGGTTATGGCGACATGACGCCGGTGACGGTGCTGGGCCGGGTCTTCGGCGGCTTCGTCATGCTGCTCGGCATCGCCATGTTCGCGGTGCCGACCGGCATTCTCGCCACCGGTTTCGCCACCGAATTCCGCCGCCGTAATTTCGTCGTCACCTGGCAGGCGGTCGCCCGCGTGCCACTCTTCGCCGGCCTCGATGCCGGCCATATTTCCGAGATCACCCGGCTCCTGCGCCCGCATACCGTACCGCCGCGCCAGACCATCGTGCGCTTCGGCGAGGCGGCCGATGCCATGTTCATCATCATGGAGGGCGAGGTCGAGGTAGAGATCAGCCCGCAGCCGGTACGCCTCGGCAAGGGCCAGATCTTCGGCGAGATCGGCCTCATCCATGATGTCAGCCGTACCGCCACCGTGACCTCGGTGACCGAATGTCGCTTGCTCTCGTTGGAAGCCAATGATTTCCGCCGGTTGATGAACCGCTACAGCTCTTTGCGCGACCAGGTGATGGCGGTCGCCGAGAAACGGCTGCAGACGATGACTGGCGGCAGCGAGACGAAGAACAGTCCGCAGAACGATCCGGCAAACCCATCAAGCAACTGAAACCCCGCAAAAGAAACAGCCCGCAGCAGCGTCTTCTCACGCTACTGCGGGCGGCCCCGAGATCAGAGGAACAAGCTCAGGCGATCAGGCTGCGCAGGGTCCGGTTGGCGACGGCCAGCATGGCGAGTTCCAGCTTGCCGACTTGGCGCAGATCGCCGAACAGGCTTTCCGCCCGCGTGAGGGCTGCCCCCCGCGTCTGCTTCCAGAGATCGATCGCCGCCTGGCCGGTGGGCTTGCCCGCCGCTTCCTGCGCACCCTTGAGGATCACCTGGGTCAGCTCGCGCTGATGGCCATAGAGATCCTCGACGATGGCAAAAACTGCCAGGCGCTGCCAGTGGCTGTCGCCGATCAGGCCCTTGGCGCCATTGCGCAGCCAGTCGAGATGGAACTGGTCGCCGACGGCGAAATAGGTCTGGCCGGCCTCCTCCACCTTGATCTTCGCCTCGGCAGCGATGCGCACGATATCGAGGGCCGCGGTCATCGCCGGCAGCTGGGCGATCTTCTGCGCCAGCTCTTCCGGAACACCTTGGCCCGCAAGCTCGCTGAACCTTTTGGCGATCTCCGCCTGGTCCGAGGGCGAGACGATGATCGGCAGGGCACTTTCCAGCGCCTTTACCGCCGGGCCGGTCGTCGCCACATTGGCGGCGATATCGAGCGGATGCTGGCCGTTGCGCAGGAACCACAAGGTCGCCTGATCGGCGAGATTGCTGATCGCCAGCAACATCTCGGTCTGAACCTGGGCAGCGACCCGGTTGTCGAGTGCCTCAATCTGCTTCCACAGCTTGCGCAGCTTGAACGCGCCGCGGGTGATGGCATAGGCACGGGCGATGGCAGACGCGCCCTGGCCGGTCTTTTCCTTCATCACATGGGCGAAGGTCGCGCCCATGCGATTGATCAGCGAATTGGTCACCACCGTGGCGATGATTTCGCGCCGCAGGCGATGCTGTTCGATCTGCGCGCGATAGTTCTTTTGCAGGGCCTCGGGGAAATAGCTGATCAGGTCCTCGGCGAGCTGCGGGTCATCGGGCAGATCCGACGGCAGCAATTCGTCGTAGAGCGAGTTCTTGGAATAAGCGAGCAGCACCGCCGATTCCGCCCGCGTCAGGCCGACCCGCTGGCTGAGGCGCTGGCGCATGGTCTCGTCATCCGGGAGATATTCGATCACCCGGTCGAGCTTGCCGGCGCGCTCCAGGGCCCGCATGAAGCGGCCCTGCTGGTCGAGCAGGCGGAAGCTCTGCGATTCGGCAACCGTCAGCGCCTGGGTCTGCAGGTAATTGTCGCGCAGCACCAGATGGCCGACCTCATCGGTCATCTCCGCCAACAGCTTGTCGCGCTGCTTCATGGTGAGATCGCCATTGGCGACCGCTTCGTTGAGCAGAATCTTGATATTGACTTCATGGTCCGAAGTATCGACGCCGGCCGAATTGTCGACGGCATCGGTATTGAGGCGTTTGCCATTCAGCGCCGCCTCGACGCGGCCACGCTGGGTGAAGCCGAGATTGGCACCCTCGCCCACCACCTGGCAGCGCAGATCGGTAGCATTGATGCGGATGGCGTCATTCGCGCGGTCGCCCACTTCGGCATGAGTCTCGTCCTCGGCCTTCACATAGGTGCCAATGCCGCCCAGCCACAGGAGGTCGATCTCCGCGCGGAGCATCGCCTGGATGAGCTCGTTCGGCGTGACGCTGTCCTTGGCGATGCCGAAACGGGCCTTGGTTTCGGCCGAGAGCTTGACCGACTTCGCCTTGCGCTCATAGATGCCACCGCCGGCCGAGATCAGCTTGGCGTCGTAATCGGCCCAGGTCGAGCGCGGCAGATTGAAGAGACGCTGCCGCTCCTTGAAGCTGGTCGCCACATCCGGATTGGGATCGACGAAGATATGCATATGGTTGAAGGCGCCGACCAGCTGGGTATGCTCGGAGAGGATCATGCCATTGCCGAACACGTCGCCCGACATGTCGCCAACACCGACACAGGTGAAGGCCGTGTTCTGGATGTCGCGGCCGATCTCGCGGAAATGCCGCTTCACCGATTCCCAGGCACCCCGCGCGGTGATACCCATCTTCTTGTGATCGTAACCGGCTGAGCCGCCGGAAGCGAAGGCGTCGTCGAGCCAGAACCCATAATCACGCGACACGCCATTGGCGATATCGGAGAAGGTCGCCGTGCCCTTGTCGGCCGCCACCACCAGATAGGGATCGTCCTCGTCACGGCGGAAGACATCCGCCGGCGGCACCACCTTGCCGCCGACCAGATTGTCGGTGATATCGAGCAGACCGCGCATCAGCGTCTTGTAGCAGTGCACGACTTCCGCCATCACCACATCGCGATCGGTCGATTGCGGCGGCCGCTTGACGACGAAGCCGCCCTTCGAGCCGACCGGCACGATGACGGCATTCTTCACCATCTGCGCCTTCATCAGGCCCAGGACCTCGGTGCGGAAATCCTCGCGCCGGTCCGACCAGCGGATGCCGCCGCGCGCGACCTTGCCGCCGCGCAGGTGAATGGCCTCGGCCCGCGGGCTGTAAACGAAGACCTCGACCAGCGGACGCGGCAACGGCAATTCCTCGATCTTGTGCGAATCGAGCTTGAAGGAAATGTATTCCTTGATGCCGCCATCGGCCGCGCGCTGGAAGAAATTGGTGCGCAAGGTGCACTGGATGGCATTGAGGAAGCGTCGCAGGATGCGGTCCTCATCGAGATTGCTGACGCCGTCCAGCTGCTTCTGGATCTCGGCCACGATCCGCTCGGCTTCGGCGGCACGATCGCCGATCCGCACCGGGTCGAACTGCACATGGAACAGCTTGACGATGTCGCGGGTGATCTGCGGATTGCCGTTGAGAGTCGCCTCCATATAGGCCTGGCTGAAGGCGATCGCCGCCTGGCGCAGATATTTGCAATAGGAGCGCAGCAACGTCACGTCACGCCAGGCGAGGCCGGCGGTGATGACCAGGCGGTTGAAGCCGTCATCCTCCATCTCGCCGGCCCAGATCTTGGCATAGGCTTCCTGGAAGTTGTCGCGGATCTGGCCGATATCGACCTCGGCACCATCCGCCGTAACCATGGCGAAATCGTGGATCCAGACAATGGTGTCGCCACCGCTCAGCTGGATATCGAAGGGATTCTCGCTGATCACCTTGAGGCCGAAATTCTCCAGCGATGGCAGCACGGTGGAGAGGGCGATCTTGGTGCCGCTCTTATAGAGCTTCAGTCGCAGGGCATTGGCCGGCTCCTCGATCGGCCGATAGAGATTGAGTGCCGGGGCCGTCTGGACCAGTGCCTCTTCGACCCGCTCGATGTCATGGACCGCGGTGAAGGCGTTGAAATATTCCTCATAGCCGGCGGGGAAGGCATCACCGAAGCGTCGCAGGAGAGCGGTGCCCTTGGCCTCGCCCTTGGCTTCGACCAGGGCATCGCGCAGCTTGTCGCGCCAGGACCGGCTGGCCTCGACGATCTCGTCTTCCAGGGCCTGCAGATCGACCGCCGGCACCTCACCGGGCACGGTATTGATGATGTATTGCAACCGCGCCAGCGGCCCGTCGCCAACATGGACGTAGGATGTCGCCATCTGGCCGCCGAAAGCCTTGCTCAGCACGGCACCGACGCGCAGGCGCAAGGCCGTGTTCAGCATGTCGCGCGGCAGGAAGACCAGGGCCGAGACGAAGCGTTCATAGGGGTCGCGGCGGGCGAAGAGGGCGATGCGCTGGCGCTCCTGCAGATGCAGGATACCGACCGCCGTGTCGAGCAGCTCGTCGTCGGTGCTCTGGAACAGTTCGTCGCGCGGATAGGTCTCGAGAATGTTGACCAGCGCCTTGCCGTCATGGCCTTGGGGCGAGAAACCGGCGCGCTTGATCACCGTTTCGATCTTGCGGCGCAGCAGCGGGATCTCGCTGGGGCTGCGATTATAGGCCATCGAGGTGAAGAGGCCGGCAAACAGACGCTCGCCAATCACTTCGCCCTTTTCGTTGAACAGCTTGACGCCGATCGTATCGAGATAGGCGTTGCGATGGACGGTGGAGCGCAGATTGCCCTTGGTCACCATCATCAGATTGGGCTGGCGGATGAAGTTCCGCACATCGGGCGGCATGTTGTCGCGATTGCGGATGCCATCGAAGATTCGCGTGTTGAAATCGCGCAGGATGCCGAGCGAGGCCTTCTCGACGATGCGATAGCTGACCTGGTCGCCCTCGCCGGAGAAGGTGTATTCCCGGTAGCCGAGGAAGGTGAAATTGTTGTCGCCGACCCAGCGCAAGAAGTCGATGATCTCGGATACCTCCGGCTTGGCCAGCGGCAGCTTGCGCTTGGAGATATCGTCCACCACTTCATCCAGGCGCTGGCGCATGGCGCCCCAATCCTGGACGGCAATGCGGACATCCTTGAGCACGGCCTCGATGCGTTCCTTGACCTGAGCGACGCGATCGCCTTCGCCAATCTGAGTCACCCAGAGCTGCATGACGGATTCAGGATTCGCATCGGCCTTGCCGAGGCTCAGCAGCTGGCCTTTGTCATCGCGCTCCACCCGCATGACGGGATGGATGACGAGATGCACGCCGATTTCCTGACGGGTCAGCTCCGCGGTGACGGAATCGACCAGGAAAGGCATGTCGTCATTGACGATCTCGATGATGCTATGGCCGCTGCGCCAGCCATGCTCGTCCTGGCTGGGATTGAAGACGCGCACCTTGGCCTGGCCGGCCGGCCGCTTCAGGGCGAAGTTGTAAAGCGACAAAGCCGCGCAAAAAAGATCCTCGGGGCTCTGCTCCGTAAGATCATGCTGAGGCACATTGGCATAGAAGTCGCGGATGAAGGTTTCGACCTGGCCTGCCCGCGCGCGCTCAATCCGATCGGCGACGAAATGCAAGACATCGGTGAGCAACTGCGACTTCAGTTTGTCGGCTTTCATGATTTCTGGTTTGCCTCATTTTGTTATGCATGAAGGACGGCCCGCTCCGCCCCAATCGTGTGCAGCGCAAGGTGATCCCCGGCTGCCACGCTCTGCGCCAGACTGTAGCGGAGCCGGCAACGCCTTTCCAGTGATGGCCCCATATCTGACAGCGGTGTCACGGGAATGCCACCGATTCAGGTCAGCAGCGATGGGGAAGAGGTATCGAAATGGCGGCAGGAGGGGGCAAAAACGCCAGCTGACTCGGCGAATTCACGGTCAGGAAGCAGCGTTTGGACCCGTAATATAAGACTTAGTTAATATCTGCTGACGCATTCTGAAGCTGGAGGCGGCAAATTTCATTTTGCCGGGGGACATTTCGAGGCGCGAGGTGCCGTTCATGACCGCACAGTCGACAGAAGCGGAGATCAATCCGGGCGTTCAATGGTTGACCCAGGAAATGCGGGGCGATGCCTTCTGGCGACAACTGCCGCCGGAAGTTCGCGCCGGCTTTAACAGCGCGCAGGAACAGGCGATCCGCGCCACCGCCGGGGCCGGCCAGAACCGCCACGCCATTGACTACCGGCTGACGCTGCATTTGCCCGTTATCGGCAATATCTATCTTGTCCTGCTGGGTGGACGCGAAAGACGCAATGAGCTGCGCCGGTCGCTGGACCAGGCCATGCGGCCGCAAAGCGTGCTGCAGCATGTGGTGCTCGGTATCCTCGGCCTGATCACCGTCAGCATGGTCGCCGCCATCGGCATCCTGCTCTATGCTGCCCTGCGCTAGGTAACAAAGACGATCATCATCATGCTGACAACCACCGGT
>Ga0209148_1000544_pt1 | contig 36196 bp, 27 predicted proteins | sample AraplaCol_mMF_r2_2_FD_184288 | JGI IMG/M metagenome (GOLD analysis project Ga0209148, IMG submission 184288) | Arabidopsis root microbial communities from North Carolina, USA - plate scrape CL_Col_mMF_r2 (SPAdes) (version 2) | ecosystem: Host-associated > Plants > Roots > Endosphere | place... | reverse complement strand
CGATCGACCGCATCAAGATCGACCGCGCCTTCGTGCGCGACATCGAGACGAATCCGAACGACGCCGCCATCGTCGGCGCGACCATCGGCCTCGCCCACGCGCTCGGGCTGGGCGTGATCGCGGAAGGGGTGGAAACGCAGGCGCAGCGGGGGTTCCTGCGCGACCGCCACAGCGACGAAGCGCAGGGCTTCCTGTTCGGGCGGCCGATGCCGGTGCGCGAATTCCGCGACTTCGTCAGGGCGCAAGCGCAGCCAGTACCTGGCCCTTGAGCGCCTTGATGAGGGCCGTCTCGTCGGGCGGCACGCCTTCCGGCGCCGGCGCCGTACGGTCGGCGTAGAACAGGCCCAGCTGGACCTTGCCGACCACCAGCGGCAGCACGATGAAGCTGTGCGCATCCGGCAGCAGCGCCTTGTGCCAGGCCGGCAGCAGGTCGCGGATCTTGGCGCTGCGCGCGTCCGAGATCATCAGGTCGGCGTCGTTTTCCATCGCCAGATAAAACAGGTCGCGCGCGCCCTTGTCGCCGCTCGGCGCCAGCGGAAACGTGAAGCCCTCCTGCACGCGCGCCTGCGTGAGCCCGAACGAGACGCGGGCCCGGTACTGCCCGGCGCGCACGTCCTTGAGCACGACCGTCGCGAAGCGGAAACCCAGCGCCGTGTACAGCGTCTCCAGCACGGCCAGGACCACGTCGTTGACCTTGTGCTGGCCCGAGGCGCGCATCTGGGTCACGTCCTGCACGCCGGCCAGCAGCAGGTCGCGCGCGTTCTTCGGCTTGCCGCTCGGATAGGCGCCCTGCTCTTCGTCCTCGCCGGCGCCGAGGGTCGCCAGCACCAGCACGTTGGGCAGGCCGCTCTTGTCGTCCGGCGGGGCGCGGCGCGGCATCGGCTGCAGGTTCATGCTCTGCAGGAGGCTCGTCAACTCGAACGCCACCGTCTCGAACAATTCGTCCAGCTCGGCGGCGCCGATGTTCAGCGCGGTGCCGTAGCGCGCCAGCAGCGCCTGCGCTTCGGGCGTGTCGGCCGGCGTGGCCGAACTACCCATCAGGCGCGCGACGTCCAGGCCGAACGACGCCACCTGGCGCATCCACTCGCCGCGGTTGACGGCCAGTTTCAGTGCGGCCGGCGCCCCGGCGCCGGACTCCAGCGGGCGCTGCGCGCGCATGATCACGTCCGGGATCTTCCACTCGCCCAGCACGGCCTCGGACAGCGCGTCGAAGCTGCAGCCGAGGATCATCTGCGCGGCCTGCGCGACCGTGTGTTTCTTCGTGCCGATCAGGGCCTGGATCTCGCGGTAGCGGTCATGCTCGTGCGACGCCACCAGCAGCGCGCCGAGATTCTTGAACAGCGCGCCGATCGACGCTTCTTCCGCGCCCTGGTAAAAGCTGTGGCGCGCCATTTCGCGCCCGACGAGGCTCGCGCACAGCGCCGCTTCCAGCTCCATGCGCACGCTGTACGCATGGTCGCTGCTGGCCAGCGCGTCGACGAGGAGCATCGCCAGCGCGACCGTCCGCACATTGTCGAAGCCCAGCAGGGAGATCGCGCGCGACACCGTCGTGACGGACGTGCCGGCCGCCGTGCGGTAGCGGACCGTGTTCGCCAGGCGCAGGATGCGCTGGGTGAGCGCGACGTCGGACAGCACGTAGTGCGCGAGGTCGTGGGTGCCCTGGTCCTCCGACGTGGCCATCTGCACGACGCGCGCGATGGTGCTGCCGAGCGCGAACATGTCCTCGTCGCCGCAGACTTTATGCAGCAGCGCGGCGCGCACGCGGCGGCCGTCCGGCGGCGGGCCGGGGTTCGGGTTCGGAGTCGTCATAGTGCGTCAGCCGGCCTTTTTCAGGCGCGGGCCCTTGTCGTATTTCTTGAGGATCTGCTGGTGCATCCCGGCCAGCGCCGGCAACTTGGGATTGACCGGATCGAGGCGGCGCACGCCGGCGATGTAGCCGAGGGCCTGCTGCCCGAGGCGCTCGTCCCAGCCGTCGTGGTCCAGGCATTTCAGGGTTGCCAGCGCGGCGTTGAACACGACCTGCGGATTGTCCGGCAGCTTGGTCGCCGCTTCCTGCATCAGCACGACCGCGCCCTTGTAATCGCCGCCCTTGGCCTTGGCGGCGCCGGTGGCGACGAGGTCGACGACCTGCTGGCGGCTTTCCAGCACCAGCTTCTGCGCCGTCTCGGCCTGGCCCGCGTTCTCGAACACGGCCATCGCGCGCGCCATCGCGGCGCCGTTCTGCGCATTGCGCATCACGTCGCGCACGACGTCGGCGGCGCCTTCTTCCATGCCGTTCTCGATGCAGGTGCGGGCCAGTTCCAGCTTGAGCTCGGGACGCAGGTCGGGCGCCTCCTTGTTGGCCGCGAGGGCCGCCGTCAGCGATTCCGCCAGGCGCGCCTCGTTGCCCGTGTATTCGTGCACGAGGCTCGAGGCGATGGCGCTGCACAGCGTGGTGTGCTTCTGGAAGGCCATCGATTTATCCAGGTCGCGGATGACGGCCGCGGCCTGCACGGGGTCACCCTTGCGCACGAGGGTCTGCACGAGGAGCACGTGGTCCTGCGGGTCCTTGAACTCGGAATACTTGGCCTTGCTGACGACCTGCTTGAGCGTCTTCTCGGCCGTGTCGTGGTCGCCCGCCTCGAGTGCCGTCTCGCCCAGCTTGCGTAGCCGGCGCACCGCGTGCGGCGACACGGCCACCGCTTCCGCCAGCACGGCCTGCGCGTCGCCTAGCGCGCCGGTCGCCTCGTGGGTGCGCGCGAGCCAGTCGTAGGCGTCGACGAAATTCTTGTTACTGTCGACGAGGTCTTCGAGCATGCCGCGCGCTTCGTCCAAGCGCTCGCGCAGGAACAGGGTCTTGGCCAGGCCCAGGCGCGCCCAGGCGATGGCCTTGGTCTCGACCAGCTGGCGGTAGACCGGTTCGGCCTCGTGCGGCTCGCCGAGGAACATGTGCAGTTCGGCGCGCAGGCGCATGAAATCGACGAGGTAGCGCGGATGGCGCTCTTCGCCCTCGACGCAGGCGGCGATCGCCTCGCGCGGGTTGCCCGCTTCCATCAGCTCGTACACGGGCAGCAGGGCGTTGCGCCGCTCCAGGCCGCGCGCGATGCGCTCGAGCAGGCGGTCGGCCGTGAACGGTTTCAGCACGTAATCGGTGGGGCCCAGTTCGGCGGCGCTGACGACCTTGCCGTAATCGCCTTCGGCCGTGACCATGAAGAACATGGTCGACAGCGGCATGAGCTTGTGGTGGCGCACGTCCTCGAGCAGTTGCTGGCCGTCCTGGCCCCCTTCCAGCGCGTATTCGCACAGGATCAGGTCGTAATGCTTCAGGCCGAGGTGCTTGACGGCCTGGTTCGAGCCGCCGACGTGGTCGATCTTGCTCAGGCCGCACATGTTCAGCATATTGTGGATCGTCGAACGCATTCCGGCATGCGGCTCGATGATCAGGGCGTTGAGGCCGTCAAGTTCGTTCATATCCCGGTTGTCCGTGTGTGCCTGCGATGGGCGGGTGGGCTGCATGGGCCCGTTGGTCTACCGAGTATATTACGTCTAGGGAACAAAATTCTTGAATTTCACCCCTGTCCAACTGGGCAAAATGTCGCAAAAAACCACACTTCTGGTCACCGAGGGGGCAACTGGATGCGGCGTCAGGCGCCGGGCTGGCGCGCGGCGGCCTGACGCAGCGGTGCGCGGCGGCCGTTGACGCATTCCGGACGCCCGCCGCCGATCATGATGTTCTGGTAACGGACTTCGTACTTGCCGGCCGCAAGCTTCTCGATCAGGAACTTGGCCCGGCCCAGCACATACGCATGGCGCACGTTCGAGCGGCGGTCCAGGTCGTAGATCTTGACGAGCACGGGCGACGGATTATTGCTGTTGTCGACCAGCACCTGCATCTCGTCCCCCTGGTTGCCGAGCGGATAACCGTCGATATAGCCGGACTGCGCCGGCCACGGATCGCCGGTCGGCGCCACCTGGGCCTGCAGATCGGTATCGCAATCGGGGGCGCGCGACGGCACGACCAGCTGGGTCACGGCGAGGGCCTTGATGTCGGGCGGCGCATCGACCTGCCCGGCCGGACGCGCCCAGCCGTCGGCGCTGGCGTCGCTGCCGAGCGGATCCGGCGGCGAGTTCAGGACCGGGGCCGATGCGGATGCGGACCCGGACGCGGCGGATGCCGAGGCCGAGGCCGGCGCCGCGGCCACGGCGGCGGGCTGGGTCTTGCCGGGCCAGGCCAGCGCGCTCGGCAGGTATTTGGGCGGGTCGAGCAGCAGGATGGCCAATGCGCCGCCACCCGCGAAGGCGGCCAGCATGACGCCCCACCAGCGCGGGTCGCGCAGCACGCGCCAGCGCGACGGCGCCGCGACCTGGCGCGGTTCCCAGTGCGGTTCACCGCGGTGCCGCTCGCGCCCGTCTTCGCCGTGGGAGGTCTCCAGCCACTCCACTTCCCACTCTTCCGACGAGATCCAATCGTCGTGCTCCTTGCGGCGCACGGGATCGGACAGGATGTTGTAGGCCGTATTGACGATCGCCATGATGCGGGCGGCGCGCTCGTCGCCCGGATTCTTGTCGGGGTGGTATTTCTGACTCAGCGCCTTGTAGGCCGCGCGAATGACTTCCTGCGGTGCGTGGCGCGACACCTTCAAGTTGTCATAGTGGGTGTGGATCTTGGCCATGGGTCGGAGTCGGGTTGCACGGGCGCCAGCTACTTGAATATTAGCCGATTCGTTCGGTAACGGCAGAGGCAAGGGACAGCCTGCCGTACGGGCGACAGTACAGCATAGCCGGGTTTGTATCCACGACGCAAGATGTCAGTATCACAACTTATGGCTGCGGTCGGCGCGCTCGATGGCCGGATCGGCATCCACGCCGTTGCCGACGATGAGCACCTTGAACAATTCCCCCATTTCGGCCGGCGACACGAGCTTTTGCACGGCCTTCGACTGCGGCAGGTAGCGCAGCGCATCTTCCGGATCGGTCCTCAGCAACAATTCGCCGATGCCCGCCGCCAGCAGGAACGCGGCCTGGCTCATATAACCGAGCACGTCGAGCCCGGCGCCGTGGGCCGCCAGCGCCATCGCCGTGAAGTCGACGTGCGCCGTGATGTCCTGCAGGCCCGGCAAATAAAACGGGTCCGGATGCGCGTGGTGGCGGTAATGACACATCAGCGTGCCGCTCGTGCGCTCGTCGAAATAGTATTCGTGGGCGGGAAAGCCGTAGTCGATCAGGATCGCGGCGCCCTTGCCCCCCTTGAACATCTGCGCCAGCGAGCGCATGAAACCGCAGCCGATGGGGTGCACTTCGGTCAGATAGCCGTCCTGCAGCGCATCGGCATCGGGAATCTGGCGCGCGATCTGGTCCAGCAAAGCGGCATCGGGCTCGCCCGGGACGAAGGCGAAGCGGCCCGCGTCGACCGTCACCATCTGGCGCTGCCAGCGGCTGCCGTCGCGCAGGACGAGCTCGACCGGCATCGCATCCAGCACCTCGTTGGCGAGGACGACGCCGTGGAAGGCGTCGGGAAAATCGTGCGTCCAGCGCAGCTGCGGGAAATCCTTCAGCGCTTCCTGCTGGCGCGCGCGCAATTCTCCCGACAGCTCGATGATCGTATAGCTGTCGATGCGCACGCCCAGTTCGCCCAGCGTCGTCAGGACGTCGTAGGCCAGTTTGCCCGTGCCGGCGCCGAATTCGATGATGTTGGGGCCACTTTGGGCCATAATAGCGGCGGCCGCGCGCGCCAGTGTGGCGCCGAACAGCGGGCTGATCTCGGGCGAGGTGGTGAAATCGCCGTCGCGGCCCAGCTTGGCCGCGCCGCCGCTGTAATAGCCGAGATTCGGCGCGTACAGCGCCAGCTCCATGAAACGCGAAAACGGGATGGCGCCGCCCTGGTCGGCGATCTCCGCAGCGATCATGCGCTGCAGGGCTTGGGACGCGGCCAGCGCGTCGCTGGAGGGGAGAGGTAAGGACATCCGGCCATTGTAGCGAGAATCGGCAAGGACCAACAAACGGCGCCCGCCGCTGGTGCGCCAGCCGCACGACATCACGATGACACAGACCACTACGAACGACGCACCGTCCTCCACCTGCCTCGGCAGCGAGACCCAGGCCGCCAACGACGACGCCGCACCGCACGCCCGGCGCGCCCGGGTGGCGCTGGTGACGGGCGCCGGCCGGCGCATCGGACGCGCCATCGCGCTCGGCATGGCCGAGGCCGGCTGGGACGTCGCCGTGCACTATCGCCAGTCCGCCGCGGATGCCGACGATGTCGTGGCGGCGATCCGCGCCCTGGGCCGGCGCGCCGTCGCGCTGCACGCCGACCTGGCAATTGACGCCGCCGTGCGCGCCCTGCCGCGCCAGGCCATCCATTTGCTGGGTGGGCTGGATTGCATCGTCAACAACGCTTCGTTGTTCGAATACGACAAGCCGGACGCATTTTCTCCGGCCCTGCTGGCCGCCCACATGCAATGCAACGTGGCCGCCCCCCTGCTGCTCGCGCAGGAACTTCACGCGCTGGTGCCGGACGGCGGCCAGGCCGTCGTGATCAACTTGCTCGACCAGAAACTGTACAATCTCAACCCGGATTTTTTGTCGTACACGTTGTCAAAGGCGGCATTGCAGACCGCCACCACCTTGCTGGCCCAGGCGCTGGCGCCGACACTGCGCGTCGTCGGCATCGCGCCCGGCATCACGCTCGTGTCCGGCGACCAGAGCGCGGACGGCTTCGAGCGCGCGCACAAGGTCACGCCGCTGGGGCGTTCGTCCACGCCGCAGGACATCGTCGACGCCGTGTGCTATGCGGCGAACGCGAAGGCGCTGACCGGCACCACCCTGCTCGTCGACGGCGGCCAGCACCTGATGCCGCTGGCGCGCGACGTGATGTTTTTGACTGAATAACCCCTTACCTCGAAGGTTTCCTATGTTGTCCGCCCTGTTCTACCCACAGCTGCGCGATTGCCGCAGGCTGTTCCTGCGCAATTACGAAGTCATGATCAACATCGGTGTGCATGAGTTCGAAAAGAAGGGCGAGCAACGCGTCCTGATCAATGTCGACCTGTACATTCCGCTCGCCCTGTCGACGCCCAAGGACGACCAGCTGCACGAAGTGGTCGACTACGACTTCATGCGCGAGACCATCGCCCGCCGCATGGCGCAAGGCCACGTGCAGTTGCAGGAAACCCTGTGCGACGACGTCGTGAAGGCCATGCTGGCCCACCCCAACGTGCGCGCGGCCCGCGTGTCGACGATGAAGCCCGACGTGTATCCCGACTGCGAAGGCGTCGGCGTCGAAGTGTTCCAGATCAAGGATGAAGCATGAATGAAGTGACGATGGCGCGTCCGGCCGACGTGCCCGCCCCTGCCGTGCCCGAGGCCGCCGACAAGAAAGCGGACAAGCAGGCGTACGAGAACAACAAGCTGCACAAGCGCCTGTGCCGCCTCGTCGGCCAGGCGATCGGCGATTTCAACATGATCGAGGACGGCGACAAGGTCATGGTCTGCCTGTCCGGCGGCAAGGACAGCTATGCCCTGCTCGACATTCTCATGACCCTGCGCGAGCGCGCGCCGATCCATTTCGACATCGTCGCCGTCAACCTCGACCAGAAGCAGCCGAACTTCCCGCCCGAGGTGCTGCCGGCCTACCTGACGAAGCTGGACATTCCGTTCCACATCGAGAACCAGGACACCTACAGCATCGTCAAGCGCCTGATCCCGGAAGGCAAGACGACGTGCTCCCTGTGCTCGCGCCTGCGCCGCGGCATTCTGTACCGCGTGGCGGACGAGCTCGGCTGCACGAAGATCGCCCTGGGCCACCATCGCGACGACATCCTCGAAACCTTCTTCTTGAACATGTTCTTCGGCGCGAAGATCAAGGGCATGCCGGCCAAGCTCGTGTCGGACGACGGCAAGCACGTCGTGATCCGCCCGCTCGCGTACGTGAAGGAAGCGGATACGGAACGCTACGCGGAAGTCAAACAGTTCCCGATCATCCCGTGCGACCTGTGCGGCTCGCAGGAAAACCTGCAGAGAAAACAGATCAAGGCGATGCTGCGCGACTGGGAACGGAAATACCCGGGGCGCGTGGAAAACATCTTCTCGTCGCTGTCGACCGTCGTGCCGTCGCACCTGATGGACCGCGACATGTTCGGTTTTACGAGCCTGAAAGCCGATGGCGTGGCGAATCCGGCCGGCGACATCGCCTTCGACGAAGAGCCGTGCGGGACCCCGGCGACCGGCACCATTCCGCTGCAGCCGCTTTGAGCCGCCTTGAGCGACGCCGCCATGTCCGGCCGGGCATGGTGGCGTTGTCTATGTAATACAGTTTCATCACGATGGGCAGCCCGGTCTTCTTGAGATCGATTTCACTCTGAGGACCGCCCGGCAAACGCCACAATAGACCGGTAAGGCGATGTAATATTCCTACTTCGCCTGCGGCGTCCTGGACGTGCGCACCGTCCAACCCACCGTGGATTCCTCATGCAAATCGGCCAGCCTGCCGGCACCGCCCAGACGGGCGGCCCCCCCCCCCGCCAACGCCAACACCCAAGTTGCAAGCTTGCGCGTGTTCGTGTTCGCCCTGTTCTTCACGTTCGGCGGCATCACGAGCCTGAACGACGTCATCATCCCGAAACTGAAAGACCTGTTCACGCTGTCGTACGCCCAGGCGATGCTCGTGCAGTCGGCCTTCTTTGCCGCCTATTTCATCGTTTCCCTGCCGGCCGCCGCCGCGCGGCTGAGCCTTCATCGGCCTAGTTCCGGGCAGCGCAGCCCGGGTTCCCGGACGGCGTGCCACGCCCACCGTTTTCCCGCATCCGCTCACCCGGCCACGTCGGTGCCGGCCGGGCTCACGTCATCCAGCCGCCCGCGCGGCGGTCCAAGCTGGCGCAGCGCGCGGGCATTGATGCGGTCGCGCTCCGCATCGCGCAACCAGCCCCATTTGTTGAAGTAGCGCCAGGCCGACACGTACCGCCGCCAGCACGACAGCACCCACGCGCGCCAGCCGCGCGCGCCGGCGTGGGCGGGATCGCGCGCGCCACCACGCACCACCGTCACGTGCGGCACGAAGACGGTGCGCGCGATGCGTGCGGTGCGGCGCGCCAGGTCGACCGTGTCGAAGCGCAGCAGGAAGCGCTCGTCGAACATGCCGGCGCGCAGCACCGTCTCGACCCGCATCAGCAGGCAGCAGGCCGGCGGCACGGGCACGTCCATCACCCGGCTGTAGCCGCTCGCATGCAACTGGTAGCGCGCCAGCGCGCCGCTGGACCGGTGCAGCAGCGGAAAGCAGCGTCCCAGCAGCAGTTCCAGCGGCCCCGGCAGCAGACTGCACAACGGCTGCAGGCGCCCATCCGCACCCTGGACGCGCGGCGCCAGCAGACCCACGTCGGGATGCTGCTCCATGTAGGCGATCATCCGGGCCACCGCGTCGAGCGGCAAGCCGATGTCCGGCCCGAGCAGCAGGTGATACGCACTCCCGGCGCCGGCCGCCTCGCTCAAGACCCGGTTATGGGCGCGCGCGTGGCCGGCCCAGTCGGGCTGCGGGCAATAATGCGCGCCGTAGCGTGCCGCCAGTGCGGCCAGCCCGGACTGACGCGGGTCGCCGACCAGGTAAACCAGCAGGTGCGGGCACGCGGTCGCGAGGCTCAGCAGCAAGTGCTCGATCCGGCCTGGGGGCGCCATGCCGCAGACGATGCAGCAGCTGGCCCGCGCGGCCGTGGTGCCCATGTCAACCCCCGCCGCGCCTGCGTGTTCGCCCGTGCCCACGCGCACCATATAAAGCCTTGTCCATGACGCCCTCCTTCCATCAAGATCACATGTATTGAGAGTGGCGCCGCGGGCGGCGGTTGCAGCGGAATCGACGGCGCTTGCGCGGGATCAGCCCGCGTGCGGATGCCGCCGTCGAATGGACACGGAAGAGGTCCAACGATGCATGGTCCGCGTGCGCATGCGGACCTTATGGAGGGCCGGCAGAGCCAGCAAATGCGCAGCGCGGATCATCGATGGCGCTCCGGCATGTCAAGAAAGATACAAGCCGGAATTTATAGACCGGTGACCCTGCTTTACCGCGTCCTGGGCGGATAAATCGCGATCTCTTTCATCTGCGACCGCGCCAGATGCATGGGCACCGCGTGCGCGCGCGCCGTCGACGTTGCCGGGCAGGCATTGGTGGCGTGGTAGGACAGCGCGGCGGCCAGCATGCCCTCGGCCGGGTCGCCCAGCGCGTGCGCCATGTCGTCGGACACGGTGCAAGTCGGTGCGAAACCGTCCGCGAAATCGCCAAAGCCTTTCGCGTTCACGCCCTGGAACTGGATCGTGAAGTACGTCGTGCCGCAGTTGTCCGTCGGGATAAAGCCATAGGGCTTGCCGCAGGTCGTGCCGCCGATGAGGTCGACCTGGACATCCACGCCGCGCAGGCCGTTGATCACGGCTTCGCTGGCCGAGCACGTGTCGGACGTCGTCAGCACGGTCACGCGCCTGAGGCCCAGGTACGGCAAGGCGCGGCCGGCCGGGGCGGAAAAGCCATAGGCCGTATTGCGGAACGGAATCGGCGCGTCGGGCGCCGTCTTGTCGTTGTAGATCGCACGCTCGAACGTCTTGCCGGCCGAGACCGGTCCCGCAACCATATAGGCCAGTTCGCTGGCGATGTACAGCAGCCCGCCGCCGTTGTAGCGCATGTCGAGCACGAGGTCGGTCGCGCCCTGGTTCTTGAGGGTCGTGAACGCGTCGACCAGCTGCCCTTCGGAAACGGCGTTATGGTCCTCGAAGCTCAAATAGCCCACCTTGCCGGTCGGGGTGTCGATCACCTTGACGTTCTTGACGGGCGTCGTGGTGACGACGGCCGACGTCAGCGCGACGTCGATCGTGTTGCTGCCGCGCCGGATCGTGAGCGTGTGGTGCTCGCCCGCGGTGTCCGGCGACAGGCCGGCATTCAGCTTGGCGACTTGGTCCTTGTCGGTGGTGTTGATGAAGTCGATGCCGTCGACAGCTGCCAGCAGGTCGCCGCGCTGGATGCCGGCCGTGGCGGCCGGCGAACCCGGCTCGACGATCGCCGCCAGCCAGGTGCGCGGCGCCGTCGTGGAATTGACGGACCAGGTCAGGCCATAGCCGGTGTCCTGGCTCGCATTGCTGAGTGCATCCCATTCCGCCGTCGTGTACGTGAAATGGAAACGGTCCTTGAGCTGGCCCGAGGCGGTCAGCGCGGGAGTCTTGAGGGCGCCGAAATAATCGAGCGCGTTCGTGTAGTCCGCCATGTGGACGGTGGCCGGGACTTCCTTGTACCAGAGATAAGTCGCGTCGGTCCAGCCGCGCAGGAATTTCAGTTCGTCCTGCAGCGTGCCCTGGCGGTCCGGGAACGGCACGCCCTCGGCATCGGCGCCCGTGCGCGGCGCCGCGCACAGGTTCTGGTAGCTCATGTAGTCGGCCGGGATCGGGTCCGGGGTGTCGGTCGGCGGCGTCGGGGTCGTCGGCACGGTGGGCGTGCCGGGGTCGCTGGCGAGCGGCGTCGAGCCGCCGGCGGACGGATTCCCGCCTCCGCCACCGCAGGCAGTCAGGGCGACCAGCGCGGCAACGGCGCAGGCGAACAGGCGGGAAAAGGAATGCGAAGTCATGCGTCCGATTATAGACGCGGCCGTCTCGCAGATTGCATCCAACTGTAACAGTCGGCAGAAAAACACACCGCCGCCCGCCGGCATCGATCCGGCAGGCGGCGGCAGGCGGCAGCGCCCGCGTTCAGGCGGCGCGGGGGGCGGTGGCGCCCGCGTGGAAGGCGGCCACGAGTTCCGCTTCCTTGCGCTTGGCCGCCGCGAGGTTGCGCTCCTTGACGTGGCCGAAACCGCGGATGTCCTCCGGAATGCTCGCGATCGCGACCGCCTGCGCCAGGTTCCCGGCCGTCAGCCTGGGCAGCAGGCCTTCGACGGTGGCGCGGTATTCCTGGATCAGGGCGCGTTCCATCCTGCGCTCGGCCGTGTGGCCGAACGGATCGAGCGCGGTGCCGCGCAAGCCTTTCAGCTTCGCCAGCACGTTAAAAGCCTTCATCATCCACGGGCCGAATTCCTGCTTGACCAGGTGGCCGTCCTTGTCCTTCTTCGCGAACAGCGGGGGCGCCAGGTGGAACTTCAGTTTGACGTCGCCTTCGAACATGCCGTCGATCTTGGCCATGAACGCCGGATCGGTGTACAGGCGCGCGACCTCGTACTCGTCCTTGTACGCCATCAGCTTGTGCAGGTAGCGCGCCACGGCTTCCGTCAGGCGCGTGCCCTTGCCCAGCTTCTCCTCAAACGCGCGGACCTCGTCCACGAATGTCTTGTACTGCCGGGCATACGCGTCATTCTGGTACGCGGTCAACAGCTCGACCCGGCGCTTGACCACGTCGTCGAGCGACTGGGTGCGCTTGAATTCGATCACCTGCGCGGGCGTCACCAGTTTTTGCACGGACGGCAGGTCGTGCGCGGCGGTGCGGCCCCAGTTGAACGCGGCCTTGTTGAAGCCGACCGAGACGTTGTTCAACTCGATCGCCTTCATGATCGACGCTTCCTGCAGCGGCACGTGACCCTTCTGGAAGGCATAGCCGAGCATGAACATGTTCGTGGCGATGGCGTCGCCCATCAGCGTGGTGGCGATGTGGCCAGCGTCGATGAAGTCGACGTTGCCTTCGCCGCAAGCCTGCACGATGGCGCCGCGCGATCCCTCGGCCGGGAATTGCCAGTCCGGATTCTTGATGAAGGCCGCGGTGGTGGCGCCGCTCCCGTTCACGGCGGCCCAGGTGCGGCCGTCTCCCATGCGCGACAGGGCGTCGCGGCTCGCGGTGACGATCTGGTCGCAGCCGATCACGACGTCGGCGTTGCCGGTGCCGACGCGCGTCGAGTGCAGGTCGGACTGGCGGTCGGCGAGGCGCACGTGCGACATCACAGGGCCGCCTTTTTGCGCGAGGCCGCTCATGTCCAGCACGAGGGCGCCCTTGTTCTCGACGTGGGCGGCCATCGCGAGGATCTGGCCGACCGTCACGACGCCCGTGCCGCCGATGCCGGTGACGAGGATGCCGAACGGATGCGTCGTCGCCGGGATGCGCGGCATCGGCAGGGACGGCGGCGCGGCCTCGCTGGCGGCTGCCTTCCTGGGCTTCTTCAAACCGCCGCCTTCGACCGTGACGAAGCTCGGGCAGAACCCGGTGACGCACGAGAAATCCTTGTTGCACGACGACTGGTTGATCTGGCGCTTGCGCCCCAGCTCCGTCTCCAGCGGTTCGACGGACAGGCAGTTCGACTGCTTCGAGCAATCGCCGCAGCCTTCGCACACGGCCTCGTTGATCACGGCGCGCTTGGCCGGATCCGGATACGCGCCCTTCTTGCGGCGGCGGCGCTTTTCGGAGGCGCAGGTCTGGTCGTAGATCATGGCCGACACGCCCGGCATCTCGCGCAGTTCGCGCTGCACGTCCATCAGTTCCGCGCGATGGCGCACGGTGACGCCTTCGGCCCACGGATAATCGTCCGGATATTTTTCCGGCTCGTCGGTGACGACGATGATCGGCGTCACGCCCTCGGCCGCGAGCTGGCGGCTGATCTTGGCCGGATCGAGCGGACCGTCGACGACCTGGCCGCCCGTCATGGCGACGGCGTCGTTGTAGAGAATTTTATAAGTGACGTTGACCTTGGCCGCGACCGACGCCCGGATCGCCAGCACGCCCGAGTGGTAATACGTGCCGTCGCCGAGGTTCGCGAACACGTGCTTCTCGCCCGTGAACGGCGCCTGGCCGATCCACGTGGCGCCCTCGCCGCCCATCTGCGTGAACGTGGACGTCTCGCGGTCCATCCACAACACCATGTAGTGGCAGCCGATGCCCGCCATCGCGCGCGAGCCTTCCGGCACCTTCGTCGAGCTGTTGTGCGGGCAGCCGGAGCAGAAGTACGGGATGCGGTCGGTTTCCGGATTCGACTTCGGGATATTCTTGAGAACGAGTTCCTTCGCTTCGAGGAAGGCGATGCGCTCGTTCACCCGTTGCGCGACCGGGTGGCCGGCGCAGTAGTGCGAGATGCGCGACGCGATCGCGCGCGCGACCTGGGCCGGATTCAGCTCGTAGTTCGCCGACAGCAGCCAGTCGCCCTGGCCGGAGCGGTTCTTGACGCTCCACTCGCCCGTGTCGTCGAACTTGCCGACGACGCGCGGCCGCTCGCCGTCCGGCAGGTTGTACAGCTCTTCCTTCAGCGCGTATTCCAGCACTTGGCGCTTTTCCTCGACGACGAGGATCTCGTCCAGGCCGCGCGCGAATTCGTTCACGCCGACCGAGTCGAGCGGCCACGTCATGCCGACTTTATACACGCGCAGGCCGATGTCGCGCGCCGCCTGCTCGTCGATGCCGAGGTCGGCCAGCGCCTGGCGCGTGTCGAGGTAGGATTTGCCGGCCGTGATGATGCCGATCTTGGGCGTCGGGCTGTCCCACACGATCCGGTTGAGTTGATTGGCGCGCGCATAGGCCAGCGCGGCATACCACTTGTAGTGGTTCATGCGCACTTCCTGGTCCAGCACGGCGTCCGGCCAGCGGATGTTCAGGCCGCCCGCCGGCATCTCGAAGTCGGCCGGCAGGACAGTCTGCACGCGGTCCGGATCGAGGTCGACGACGGCGCCCGATTCGATGATGTCGGTCACGCATTTCATCGACACCCACAGGCCGCTGTAGCGGCTCATCGCCCACGCGTGCAGGCCGTAGTCGATGTATTCCTGGACCGACGACGGGTACAGCACGGGGATGCCGCAGTGGTGCAGGATATGGTCGGACTGGTGCGCCGTCGACGACGATTTCGCCGCATGGTCGTCGCCCGCGAGCACGAGCACGCCGCCATGTTGCGCGGAGCCGGCGTTGTTGCCGTGTTTAAAAACGTCGCCGCAGCGGTCGACGCCCGGCCCCTTGCCGTACCACATGGCGAACACGCCGTCGTACTTCGCATCCTTGAACAGATTGGTCTGCTGCGTGCCCCACACGGCCGTCGCGGCGAGATCTTCGTTCATGCCGGGGTGGAAGTGGACGTGGTGCGCTTCCAGGTGCTTTTGCGCCTTCCACGCGGTCTGGTCGACCTGGGTGACAGGCGAGCCGCGGTAGCCGGTGATGTAGCCGGCCGTGTTCAAACCGGCGGCGAGATCGCGTTCGCGCTGCAGCATCGGCAGGCGGATCAGGGCCTGGGTGCCGGTCATGAATGCGCGGCCGCGTTCCAGGGTCCATTTGTCGTCGAGCGTGATCTCGTGGGGCGGTAGCGGTTCCAGCTGGCTGCGGTCCAGGGGGGCGTTCATGCGGGGTCTCCAGTGTCTTTGTTATCCGCGGCGGAATGGTGGGCTCGGGGAGCCCACCGTCGCGATCCAGCCCGCGTCGGTTGGAGCCAGTATAGACCTGTGCCTCCAGCATTAAATTTCAATGAATTCCCCCCATTAAACGATTTGCGCAATAAAATTGCGACGTGCGCGACCGCCGTGGAGAATTCATGTCAAAAATCGAGCTGGATAAAACCGACCGTAAGATCCTCGCCATCCTCCAGTCGGATGGCCGCCTGTCCAACCAGGACGTGGCCGAGCGCGTCAGCCTGTCGCCGTCGCCCTGTCTGCGGCGCATCAAACGCCTGGAAGAGGCCGGCGTCATCCGGCAATATGTCGCCCTGCTCGATCCCGACAAATTGGGACTCGGCCTGCTGGCCTATGTGAATGTGCGCCTGGAAAAGCACAGCGAAGGCGCGGCGAATGCGCGCGTGCCGGCCACGTCGCCGCGCTTCGACTTCGCCCAGGCCGTGTCGACCTGGCCGGAAGTGGTGGCCTGCTATGCGATGACGGGGGAGATGGATTTCCTGCTGCGCGTGCACGTGGAAGACATGGACCACTTCTCGCGCTTCATGATGGGCACCCTGCTGCGCCACCCGGCCGTGCTGGACGTGAAATCGAGCTTCGCCCTCCAGCGCATCAAGGAAACGACGGCGCTTCCCATCGTTTGATGCGCATTCTTATGCTGTTTAGTGATAAGCGCGAAACTCGTGGGGGTGTGCGCCCGCGCGTTTGACCCTGCGGGGCAGCGCCGGTAATCTTGATCGGGTCTCGGTCCGGTCGCCCCCGCAGGGAACGGCGGCTGGTTCGTCTCCAGCCGGGGTGGCCCGGCTCTTTTTTCCGATGCATCAGGCGCAGGCCCGGTCCGTCGGTTTTTTTTTGCCCCTACCAGCCGGCGATACGCCGTAGTTGCGGCAGCAGTTCCGCCGCCATGTCCGCATGCTGGGCCGTCGTCGGGTGGCCGTTGACGGCGTCGCCCGGCTGGTGCGCCGCCGGGGCGAGCAGGTGCACACGCGGGTCGCCCACCCTGGCCAGCGCTTCCTTGAGATAGCCGATCAGCGCCGCCTTCTTGTCGCCGTCCAGCAGCACGCCCTCCGTCAACGCGACCTGCGCATGTGGATGGTCGCGCAGCACGCGGCGCAGGAACGCCGTGTACGCGTCGACATACGCCGCGCGTTCCGGGATGCCGGAGTTGAAGTCGTTGGTGCCGATCGCGACGACGATCAGGTCCGCATCGTAATCGGCCTGAAGCCATTTGACCGGATGCGCGGCGTCGGCGACGGCGAGATCGTAGAACGCGGGCAGCTGGAACTCGTCGTTGCGGTCGTTCCAGCTGCGCACCAGGCCCCGGCCGCCGTAGCAGACCAGCTGCACCTGCGCGTCGAGGGCGCGCGCGGCCAGCATGCCGTACGACAGGCGCGGGTTCCACCAGTCCGGCGTGTCCTTGTTGCCGGCGCCCCGCTCCATGTCGGCGCCGCACGTGACGGAATCGCCCAGCACGAGCATGCGCCGCTTTGGCAGTACAGGTGCAGCGAGGAATGCGCCATCCGCGGTGAAGCGCGCGATGGACGCCACACCGAGCCATGTCTCGCTGCGGTGCACGAGCGCCACCTTGTGCGGGCCGGGCGCCGCATCCTTGAACACGTCGTAGCGCTTCACTTGCGGCGCCAGGTGCAGCGTGCCGGCCGGCTTGCCGTCCACGACCACGTCGACGAGGCTGTTGGCGCTGCCCGCCGCGTCGACGGCAAGGCGGGTGCCGTCGACGGCCAGCAGCAAGGTCACGCCGGGATAGCCGAAGCGCACCGTGCCGTCGGGTTCCGCCACCATGCGGCCCATGCGCGCGACGTGGGCGTCGGCGGCGGCGATCGTCTGCTCGGCGGCCGCTGAAGCCGCGCACACGGCCAGCAGCGCGGCAAGCAGCGGCCGACGCATCACGCGCCCTTCTTCAAACGCAGCAGCACGACGCCATGCGCGGGCACGGTCGCGTCGAGGCGGCGGCTGGTGTCGCCCGTCTTGCCGGTCCAGGCGTCCGTCCAGTGCCACGTGGCCTGCTTAAAATCGACGTCGCGCTTACTGAGGTCGTCGGCGATGGCGTTCTGCTTCCAGTCGTAGTGCAACGGGAGCGGCGTCTCGCCGCGGTTCAGCACCATGAACGCCCACTCGTCGTTCGCGAGCGGCTTGGCCCACAGTTCGACCTGGCCCTGGCGCCAGAAGCGCAGCGCCGGCACGCCCAGCGGGTCCTGGTTGATGGCGATGACCTCGCGGCGGCCGATGATCTTCTTCACCGCGTCCGGCATCGAACGCAGGTCGTTGCCGAGGATGAGCGGCGAATTCAGCATCGACCAGATGGAAAAGTGGGCGCGGTCCTCGTCTTCCGTCATGCCCATGCCGACTTCCAGCATGTCCATGTCGTTCCAGTGGCCCGGTCCCGCGTACTTGCGCAAGCCTTCCTGCTTGTCGAGGATGCGCATCACGCCCCATGCGGACCAGGAGCCGGCGCTCTTTTCGCAATCCCAGCACGGGTAGATGTCGCCGGTCGTGCGCCACGAGTGGCCGACGTCGGCCGCCCATTCCCACGGCTTGTTGTCGCCCCATTCGCACATGCTGAACAGGATCGGGCGGTTGGCCGCACGGATCGCGTCGCGCATCGTCGTGTAGGCGCCGACGGCGTTGATCCCCTTGCTTTCGCACCAGTCGTATTTCAAATAGTCGATGCCCCACGCGGCGTACGTCTTCGCATCCTGGTATTCGTGGCCGCGGCTGCCGGGACGGCCGCCGCAGGTCTTGTCGCCGACGTCCGAATAAATGCCCAGCTTGAGGCCGCGCGCGTGCACGTAGTCGGCCAGCGCCTTCATCCCGGACGGGAAGCGCTGCGGGTCGGGGCGGATGTCGCCATGGTCGTCGCGCGTGCCGTGCCAGCAGTCGTCGATGTTGATGTACTGGTAGCCCGCATCCTTCAGGCCCAGCTTGACCATCGCGTCGGCCGTTTCGCGGATCAGCTTTTCATCGATGTTGCAGGCGAATTTGTTCCAGCTGTTCCAGCCCATCTGCGGCGTGGCCGCGAGGCCGTCGAATTTCTGCGCCCACGCGGCGGCCGGCGCGGCCGCGATCGACGCGGCCAGGATCAGGTTTGCGGTACGCTTCATTGCTTCGCTCCGATCGCCTTCAGGCGTTGATTGTGGTCGGCGATCAGCTTGAGCGAGCTCGCGTCGCTGTCGAACACGGAATACAGGCCCTGCTCTTCCTGCGGCGGATCGCCGACGAAGTCGTTCCCCGGCTTCCACCAGTAATCGGCATTGGCCGCGCGGCCGGCGCCGCCCCAGGCCCAGAACGTCCAGCCGGCGACCGGATCGCCTGCCGCGGCGCGCTTCTCCAGGGTCGTGAAGACGGCGTCATAAAAACGGTCGCGGACCTTGGTCGACGACTTGATGTCGAACGAGCCGCCGTCGCGATTCAGGCCGAATTCCTCCAGCACGATCGGCTTGCCCAGCTGCTTCGCGTAGTCGACGTGCACGTTCAGGTAGTGACTGGCCTTGTCCATCATGCCGTCCCACGTGGCGTCGGCCTTCCTGGGATCGAACCAGCCCCAGTTCGCCGGCCACAGGTGGTACGTCAGGTAGGCGATGTCCGGCGTGCGGTGCGCGTCCAGGTACAGCTGCGCATCCTGCGCGGAACCGGCGAGGCCCTCGCTGCCCGTGCTGACCATGTGATTATTATCGAGCGAGCGGATGTAGTGGGCGGTGTCCGCGACCCACTTCACGTACGTCGCCTTTTGTTCCGGGGTCGATTTGCTGTTGCCGGGACGCGGCTCGTTCGCCAGCTGCCACGACAGGATCACCGGGTCGGCGCGGTACGGCTTCTTCGTCACCGTGTTCGTGCGCTGGACGATCTTCGCGATCACGTTGCGGTATTCGTCCTGGGCGCGCGCGTTCGTGTAAAACGTCGCGTTCTCCGCCATGTAGCGCTCGTAGTCCTTGCTCACGTTCGGATCGTGCGCGGGCGAACCAGTGAACCAGTTCAGGTATTGCGTCATCCCGCCGGACCACTGCCAGAAATTATTCAGGTAGAGCACGGCCGTCATGTCGCGCTTCGCCAGTTCGGCCAGCAGGAAGTCCAGCCCCTGCAGCAGCTGTTCGTCGTACTGGCCGGGCGCGCTCGTCGTCGCGGGGCTGACGGCGCTCTTCATCGCGGTCTTTTCCGACACCGCCAGCACGCGCACGTTGTTGATGCCGAGCGCCTTCATCCGGTCGAGTTCCTTCACGAGCCGGGCGCGCTGCCCGACGCCGGTCGGTGCGCCGAGGTAGCCGCCGTACCAGAAGTTGGCGCCGGCGATCATGTAGCGTTGGCCGTTGCGTTCGAAATGGCTGTCCTTGACGGCCACGAAGCCATTCCTGCCGCCCGCGCCGGCCGCGTGGGCGATACCAAAGGCGCCGGCCGCCAGCAGGGCGGCGGCCAAAGCGATCTTGCCGAACTTGCGTTGCATGTAGTCTCCTCGCGCCCCTCAAGAAGCGTCGTTGTCGATGGATGATGCGCCGCCCGCCGGCAAGCGGGCGGCGAGGTTGGAAATCAGCGCTGCGGGCGGCCGCGCACGTCAAGCGTGGACGCCGGCAGGTCGACCGTCACGCTGGTCGCGTTGGTGCCCGCGGCATCGTCGGCCAGCACCAGCTTGTACTTGCCCTTGGCGATGCGCCAGGTCTTGCTCTTCTCGTCGAACAGGCCGAGGATGCGCGGCTCGACGACGACGTCGACCTCTTTCGATTCGCCCGGCTGCAGGGCGACCTTGTCCCAGCCGGCCAGGCGCTTCGGCGCTTCCCACTTCGCGCCCAAGGACGACACGTACACCTGCGGCACGTCCTTGCCGGCCACGTTGCCGGTGTTCGTGACCTTGAAGCGCACGTGCACGCGGCCGTCCTTGACCTGGCCGGCCAGGCCCGAATACGAGAACGTCGTGTACGACAGGCCGTGACCGAACGGGAACAGCGGCGTCAGGCCCTTCTGGTCGAACCATTTATAGCCGACCGCGGCGCCTTCCTTGTACTCGACCGTGAAGCGCTGCTCCGGATGTTTCGGGTCGCCGTCCAGTTTCGGGCGCGGCAGCTGCTGCTCGGAGACCGGGAACGTGGCCGGCAGGTGGCCCGACGGATTGACGGCGCCGAACAGCACGCGAGCGATCGCCTCGCCGCCGCTGGTGCCCGGATACCACGCTTCCAGCACGGCCGGCGTCTGCGCGACCCACGGCATGGCGACGGGGCCGCCCGTCTCCAGCACGACGACGGTGCGGGCATTGGCGCCGGCCACGCTGTCGATCAGCTGGTCCTGGTTGTCCGGCAGCGCCAGCGATGCCGCGTCGTTCGCCTCGCCGATCCACTGCGTCGCGAACACGAGCGCGACGTCCGCCTGCGCGGCCACGCGCGCGGCGCGCGCGGGATCGGTGCCGTCGTCGTACACGACCTTCGCATCCGGTGCCAGCGCTTGAATGGAGCGCAGCGGCGACGACGGGTGGTACACGACCGGTCCCGGCCAGACCTTCGGCTCCAGGCCCTTCACGGCCATGCCGCCCACCGGATACACCTGCGACGAACCGCCGCCCGACAGCACGCCGACATCGGCATGGCCGCCGATGATGGCGATGGTCTTGACGTCTTTCGACAACGGCAGGACCTTATTGTCGTTCTTGAGCAGGACGATGCCCTCTTCCGCCGTCGCGCGGCTGACGGCGCCGTCCTTCGCGAAGTCGATGGTGCCGCCCTGCGCGACCGGATTATCGACGACGCCCTTGGCGAACATGGCGCGCACGACGCGCGTGGCCATGTCGTCCAGGCGCGCTTCCGATACATGGCCATTCTCGACGGCTTCGGCCAGCGCGCCGCCGAAGTACGGCGACTTGTCGAATTCCTGGCCCGACTGGCGATCCAGGCCGTGGTTGGCGGCTTCCACGGTGCTGTGCGTCGCGCCCCAGTCGGACATCACATAACCCTTGAAGCCCCAGTCCTTCTTGAGCACTTCGTTCAGCAGGTAGTCGTTCTCGCACGCGTAGGTGCCGTACACGCGGTTGTACGAGCACATGACGGAGCCCGCGTCGGACTGCTCCAGCGCGATCTGCATCGCCAGCAGGTCGGACATGCGCGACGCGGCCTTGTCGATGTGGACGTCCAGTTCGTTGCGGCCCGTTTCCTGGTCGTTCAGCGCGTAGTGCTTGACGGTCGAGATCACGTGGTTCGATTCGATGCCCTTGACGGCATGGCCGACGATCGTGCCGGCCAGCAGCGGGTCTTCGCCCGCGTATTCGAAGTTGCGGCCGTTGCGCGGATCGCGCATCAGGTTCACGCCGCCGGCCAGCATCACGTTGAAGCCGGATGCGCGCGCCTCGGAACCGATCATCGCGCCGCCGGCATACGCCATCTGCGTGTCCCACGTCGACGCGGTGGCGAGGCCCGACGGCAGCTGCGTGCGCTCGCGCGGGGTCGGCGTGGCCTGGGTGGCGACGCCGAGGCCGGCGTCGGTTTCCAGCAGGTCCGGCAGGCCGAGGCGGGGATTACCCGGCACGAAGCCGGCCGAGAACGGGATCGCGCCGTCGTGCGGCTTGGTGGTCTTGGGCGGGAACGCGGTGCCGAAATAGCCGAATACCCAGCGCAGTTTTTCCTCGCGGGTCATGGCCTTGACGGCGAGCTGGGCGCGCTGGTCCGCGCTCAGGGAACGGTTCATCCACGGCTGCTGGGCCGGGGTGTCGGCGGCGCCGGCGAACAGGGGGAAGGCGGCGGCGACGGCCGCGACGAGGGTCAGGTGACGGAAACGCATGGGAGGAAACTCTCTTAGGGTATTGGATCGTTATAGATATTCGATGCGGCACCGCCGCGCACGGGCGCGGCGGCACAACGGGTCCGGCGGGTCAGACGGCCTTGACGTCCACGTACATGCGGGCGTATTTCGCGCCGAAGTACAGGATGAAGGCGTAGCACGCGGCCGGGATCAGGAACGAGGTCTGCAGGCCGATGGCGTCCGCGGCCTGGGCCTGGATGACCGGGACGACGGCGCCGCCGGCGATCGCCATCACGAGCAGGCCGGAGCCCTGGCTCGTCAGCGGGCCCAGTTCGTGCACGGCCATGCTGAAGATGGTCGGGAACATGATCGAGTTGAACAGGCCGACGGCCAGCACGGCGAACATCGCGACGTGGCCATGACCGAGGACGGTCGCCACCAGCAGGACGATGCAGGCGGCGGCGTTGAAGGCCAGCACCTTGCCCGGGCTGATGGAGCGCATCACGGCCGAGCCGATGAAGCGGCCGACCATCGCGCCGCCCCAGTAATAAGCGACGTATTTCGCGCCCGTTTCGGCCGTGAAGCCGGCGATGCTCGGGTCACCCATGTAGTTGATCAGGAAGCTGCCGATGCTCACTTCGGCGCCGACGTACAGGAAGATCGCCGTCACGCCCAGCATCAGGCGCTTCTGGCTGAAGATCGAACCGTGGGCGGGACCGGCGTCCTCGTCGCGGATGACCGGCAGGCGGATCACGGCGAACAGGATGGCCAGGATCGCCAGCGTGGCGGCCAGGCCCAGGTACGGGCCCTGCACGGCCTGCGCCTGCGCGAGGCGCTCCGCGGCCGACATGTGGGCCGGATCGGCCGCTTCCGTCATGTGCGACAGGATCAGGATGCCGCCGATCGGCGGCCCGACGACGGTGCCGAGCGAATTGAAGGCCTGGGTCAGGTTCAGGCGGCTCGATGCCGTGGCAGGCGCGCCCAGCACGGTGACGTAGGGATTGGCCGCGACCTGCAGGATCGTGATGCCGGCGGCCAGCACGAACAGCGCGAACAGGAACAGCGCGTAGACGCTGGTTGCGGCCGGATAGAACAGCGCGGCGCCGACGGCGCACACGGCCAGGCCCGCGACGGCGCCGGCTTTATAACCGATGCGGCGGATCAGCGCGCCGGCCGGGATCGACAGCAGGAAGTAGCCGCTGAAGAAGGCCAGGTTCACCATCATCGCCTGCACGTACGTCAGGTTGTACACCGACTTCAGGTGCGGGATCAGGATGTCGTTCAGCGACGTCAGGAGACCCCACATGAAGAACAGTGCCGTGACGACGGTCAGGGGAAAGGTGTAGCTGGCGGGCTGGGCCCGGTCGGCAGGCGCGATTGCGGCCTGTGATGCACGTTCCATGCAAGTCTCCTTGAGATGTTACCGCTAACCCATAAAACAGTAACTTTTTTGTGAAAAACATTCTGCATAAGCAGATGAGAAGGGTCAAACGCGACAACCGATTCGCGGCCGAGTTTAGTCAGTCGCCACTAAACAACGCCATCCCTCTTATGAAATCGGTTTCTTACATGAGAATATACCGGGCAAACCGCTGTTTAGTAAAGCCGACTAAACTTGGCTCGAAGTGCGGCTTCGCGTTTGACCAAGGCGATTTTGATATGCAAGACTCCATGCAAATGAGCGACGCCCCGGGCGACCGCAGCAACGATAACGGAGACAGTGTGAATCCCATCACCTCACGCGCCCCAGCGGGCGGCAGCCCGGCGCCGGTCACGATCCGCGACCTGGCCAAGTATGCCGGCGTCTCGGCCGGCACGATCTCGCGCGCCCTCAAGAACGAGCCCGGGCTCACGGAAAGCACGCGCCAGATGGTGTTGTCGGCAGCCCACGAACTGGGGTACGACTTCTGCAAGCTGCGCCGCAAACGCATCCGCCGCCTCACCTTCCTGCTGCACCGCCAGCACAACACGGCCGCCAGCAGCCCGTTCTATTCGCCCGTGCTGCACGGCGCCGAGGAAGCCTGCCGCAAGCAGGGCATCGTGCTGTCGTTCATGGCGGTCGGCCCGGCCGACGGCGTGACGGAACAACTGCGCATGCACGCGCCAGACGCCATCGTCTGCGCCGGCTTCTTCGAACCCGAGCTGCTGGACGCCCTGCGCGCCAGCGGCAAGCCCCTCGTCCTGATCGACATGAAGCTGCGCGGCTACAGCTCCGTCAATCCGGACAACCACATGGGCGGCTACCTCGCCACCCAGCACCTGATCTCGCTGGGCCGCGAACGCATCGGCATGATCTCCGGCTCGCTGGGCCACTACAGCATCCGCGAACGCAACCGCGGCTACCGGCAGGCCCTGTTCGAGGCGGGCATGCTGGCCGACCCGCGCCTGGAGACGTGCGTGCCGGACGGCATCGACCTCGAGACCGGCGCCTACGAGGCGATGCAATCCCTGCTCGACCAGCCCCACCCGCCCGACGCCGTGTTCTGCTACAACGACGCCGCCGCCCTCGTCGCGATGCGCGCCTGCCTCGCGGCCGGCAAGACGGTGCCGCACGATATCTCGATCGTCGGCTTCGACGACATCCCGGGCGCCGTGCTGGGCCACCGTCCGCTGACGACGCTGCGCATCAACAAGAAGGAGCTGGGCGCGCTGGGCGTCGAGCTGCTGCTGCGCGGCCCGCAGGACCCGCCGCTGGAACAGGTGGCGGCCGTGGAACTGGTCGTGCGCGCCAGCACCGTGTGCGAGGACTACCGCATGCGCAAATAATCCCCACCGCTGTTTTCCATGGCGCCCGCGTCCGCACGACCTGCGCCATCCACCGATTCACTCATCACGACCGACCATGCTTCCCGATTTCCATTCCCGCGCGACGCTGCTGCAGCACATCCGCCACACCCGCCAGTTCTACGATCCCCGCTGCACCGACCCGAGCGGCGGCTTCTATCATTTTTACAAGGACGACGGCACGGTCTACGACGCGCACACGCGCCACCTGGTGAGCAGCACCCGCTTCGTCTTCAATTTTTCGATGGCGTGGCGCCAGTTCCAGGAGCCCGCCGACCGCGAACGCGTGCTGCACGGCGTGCGCTTCCTGCGCGACGTCCACCGCAACCCGGCAACCGGCGGCTATGCCTGGCAGCTGGACTGGAACGACGGGCAAAAACGCGTCACCGACGACACCAACCACTGCTACGGTCTCGCGTTCGTGCTGCTGGCGTACGCCCACGCCATCATGGCCGGCGTAGCCGAAGCGCGCGCCTGGCTCGACGAGACCTACGACCTGATGGAGCACCGCTTCTGGGAACCGGCCCATGGCCTGTATGCCGATGAAGCCAGCGGCGATTGGTCCACGCTGTTCCCGTACCGTGGCCAGAACGCCAACATGCACGCCTGCGAGGCCATGCTGGCCGCGTTCGACGCAACGGGCGACACCAAGTTCCTGTGGCGCGCGGAGACGCTCGCGCACAACATCACCGTGCGCCAGGCCGCCCTCTACGGCAACCTGGTATGGGAACACTACAACAGCGACTGGACCGTCGACCCGGACTACAACCGCGACGACAAGACGAACATCTTCCGCCCATGGGGTTACCAACCGGGCCACCTGACGGAATGGGCCAAGCTCCTGCTGATCATGGAGCGCCACAAGGACCAAATGGCCGGCCCATCCGACTGGCTGGCGCCGCGTGCCAAGGCGCTGTTCGACGCGGCCCTGTCGAAGGCGTGGGACGCGCAACACGGCGGCATCCACTACGGCTTCGGGCCGGAAAACGAGATCTGCGACGCCGACAAATACTTCTGGGTGCAGGCCGAGAGCCTCGCCGCCGCCGCCCTGCTCGGCGCGCGCACGGGAGACGACGCGTACTGGACCTGGTACGAGCGCATCTGGGCCTACAGCTGGGAACATTTCGTCGACCACGAACACGGCGCCTGGTATCGCATCCTCGGCCCGGCCAACGAAAAACTCACCGACGAAAAGAGCCCGGCCGGCAAGGTCGACTACCACACGATGGGTGCCTGCTACGAAGTGCTGACCGTTCTCGCGAAGGACTGACATGGCCGACTTTCCCGTATTCGTCGCGGCCGGCGAAGCCCTCACCGACCTCATTGTCGACAATAGTGTGGATGACGCCGGCGCCACGCGCTGGCACAGCGTGACGGGCGGCTCGACGTGGAACGTGGCGCGCGCGATGGCGAAGCTGGGGGCGCCCAGCGCGTTCGCCGGCGCCGTCAGCCGCGACGTGTTCGGCGACCAGTTGTGGCGCGCCACCCTGGATGCGGGCCTGGACGAGCGCTTCCTGCAGCGCCTGGACAAATCGCCGCTGCTCGCCATCGTGCACCGCCTCGACCCGCCCAGCTATTTCTTCGTCGGCGACGACAGCGCCGACCTGCACTTCGACGCCGCGCAGTTGCCGCAAGGCTGGCACACGGCCTGCCGCTGGGCGCACTTCGGCGGCATCAGCCTCGCGCGCCAGCCGCTGGCCGGCAAACTCGTCGCGCTGGCGGAGACGCTGAAGGCGCAGGGCGTGCGCATCAGCTACGACCCGAACTTCCGCGCCCTGATGGACGAGGCCTACGATCCGACGCTCAAGCGCATGACGGCCCTGGCCGACGTGATCAAAGTGTCGGAGGAAGACCTGGTCGGCCTGCTGCGCACCACCGACGCGGACGCCGCCTTCGCCACGCTGCGCGGCTGGAACCCCGCCGCCTGCTACCTGTACACGAAGGGCGCGGCCGGCGCCTCGCTGCATACGCCGGACGGATCGTGGGACGTGGCGGCGCCGCGCATCACGCCCGTGGACACGGTCGGCGCGGGCGACGCCAGCATCGCCGCGCTGGCCTGGAGCATGCTGCATGCGCCCGGGCGCGACGGCCTCGCGCACCTGCGCTTCGCCGTCGCGGCGGGCGCCGCGGCCTGCCTGGCGGCCGGCGCCACGCCGCCCACGCTGGCGGCGATCGACACGCTGCTGGCGGAGATGCGTACCTGATTCACCAGCAGTTCTCGAACGTGAGGCCGACGGTATAGCCGGACAGCGCCGTGCCGAAGACGCCGTTCGCGGCCAGCGGATCGTTCGTCCGCGCGGCCGCGCGCGCGGCCTCGTTCCAGTGCGCGTGCGTAAAGAACAGGCGCAGTTCGGGACGTTCGAAGTAGCCGGGTGCGGACGTCAGCGCGACGGCGCCCGTAAACTTGGTCAGCCGGCGCACGTCGCCGTTCTGCGGCGCCACGCGGTCGTGCCCCACGTCCGCCAGCAGCTTCACGTGGTCCGTCAGTCCGTACGACATGCGGCCGCCGGCCGACGCCCACGTCTTGACCTTCGCGGGGTCAATCGCCGTGTCCCTCTGCCAGACGGCGACGAGTTCTCCGCCGAACCGCCGCGTGACCTGCGCCTGCCAGCTTTCGACGACGCGCAACCGGTGCACATCGCTGCCGTTGCCGATGTCGCCCGTCGCGCCATTGTCCGTGCCGGCACCGGTCCCCCATTGGATCGCGAGGCGGTTGTCGCCGGCGCCGGACAGGATGTGCTGGCGGTGCTGCACGGTGACCATCGAGCCGCCGTGGTGACCGGGCTCGCCGTCGCTGCGGATGAGCGCCAGGCCCAGTTCCAGCGTGCCGCCCGGATTCACGGGCACGCCGCGCAATTGAAAATCGTGCCGGTTCGCCGTGTCGCCGACGCGCATGATCGGCATCGTCTGCTGGTCGTCGTGCAGATAGGCGTAGCTGAACCGCATGGGGCCCAGCGGCACGTTCTCGATGCCGACGCCCATGCCGGACGGATTCCAGTACAGGAAGTCGTTGGCGTTCACGCCTTCGCGCTTGTAGTAGCGCCGCCCGATCCACAGCGCGGCGTCGCCCAGGCCGCTCACGTGTTCGATGGCGAGATAGGCCTGCGGCAGGCCGACGTTCCAGCCGCCCTCCGGCCGTTTCGCGTTATTGGATGCGGCCTCGTTGCCCAGGTTGAGCATCGCATAGGCTTTGACCTGCTCGCCGGCGTCGCCCTCCACCAGGCGCTGGCCCAGCATCATCTCGCCATAGACACCGCATTCGTTGCCCAGCCGGTATTTGGCGCCCGCGCCCGCGAGGCCGAAGCAGGTCTGTCCGCCGCCTTCGCTATTGGCGGCCGCGTTGGCGCGCAGGTAATTCTGGACGTCCACGGCGGACGCGGGAAAGCAGTGCGCGAGCGCGAGCAGCGCCAGCGCGACGGTAGGCATGCGCATGTTGTCTCCTGATGTTTAGGCGAAGCGGATCCCGTCCGGCCGCGGCGCGGATGCCGCGGCAGGTCACTCGAACAGGATCGGATCAATTCGTCGGGTGGGCACCCCTGTGCCCACCCATGGCGTACGCGATGTGCTGGCGTTACGCGTGGGCGGAGAGCGGCTGCGCGCCCCGCCCCCTACATAATGGCGTCCACCTCGTGCGCCGTCGGCGCATACGGCCCGGCGTGCATGGCGGCCGTTGCGGCCACCGCCGCGATGCGCGCGAGCTGGCGCGCCGCCGGCATCTCCGGGTGGAGCAGCATGCCGCTGATCCATCCGGCCATCGCTGCGTCACCGCAGCCGACGGTGTCGACCACCTCCACGCGGCGCGCCGGCGCATGCAGCACATGGTCGCCGCGGATCAGCGACAGGCCGTCGGCGCCGCGTGTCAACAGGATCTCGGCGGCGGGCGCCAGCGCGCGCAGCGCGGCCAGCGCATCGTACGGCGGCAAGCCCGGAAACAGGCCCTCCAGGTCTTCGTCGGACACCTTGATGTGGCTGGCGATGCCCGCGATCAGTTCGAACGTGGGCCGGTACGACGCGTCGCGCATCGCGTTGCGGAAGTTCGGATCGAAGGCGATGCGCTTGCCGGCCTGCCGTGCCATCAGGGCCTGCTCGACGAGCCGGCGCGCCAGCGGCCCGCGCGCCAGCGCCAGGCTGCCCACGTGGATCACGTCGGCCGCGTCGAGCCAGCCGTCGGGCAGCAGCTCGGGACGGAAGTGCAGGTCCGCGCTGTTCTCGCCGAGGAAGACGTACCGGGGCGGATGGCGCGACGTGACCATCGCGATGAACGGCGGCGCATCGACGCGCTGCAGGAAGCGCGCGTCCAGGCCGGCCGCGCCGCTCGCGTCGGCGATCTCGTCGCCGAAGGCATCCATGCTGACGGCGCCCGCATAGCCCGTGTGCAGTCCCAGGCGCGCGCCGACGCGGGCCACGTTCCAGCAGGAGCCGCCGGGGAGCGAGCGCCAGGTGCCGTCGTCCTGGCGGATCATGTCGGTCAGCGCTTCGCCGAAGACCACGTAACGGGGGAGTCGTTGTGCTTGCATTTTTTAGTTCGCCTGTTGTTGGTAACGCCATTTATCGAGCATCACGGCCAGCACGATGACCGTGCCCTTCGCCACGTACTGCCAGAACGACGACAGGCCGAGGATCGTGAGGCCGTTGTTGAGGAGGCCGATGATCAGGGCGCCCGTCACCGTGCCCCAGATCGTGCCCACGCCGCCCATCAGGCTCGTGCCGCCGAGGACCACTGCCGCGATCGCGTCGAGCTCATAGCCGGAACCCCAGTTGCCGTTCGCGCCGTACAGCCGGCTCGCGGACATGGCGCCCGCGGTGCCCGCGCACAGGCCGGAGAACGCATACACGAAGACGAGGACGAGGCCGACCTTGATGCCCGTGAGCCGCGCCGCCTGCGGATTGCCGCCGACCGCGTACACGTGCATGCCGAGCACCGTGCGGCGCAGGATGAACCAGGCGGCCAGCACGAGCGCCGCGGCGACCCACACGAGCCACGGCAGGCCCGCGAACGCGTCGTTGCCGATCCATTCGAAGCTCGGGATGTCGCGGTTCAGGATCGTGGTGCCGTCGGCCAGCAGGTACGCGGTGCCGCGCAGCGCCGTCATCGTGCCGAGCGTGACGACGAACGGATTGATCTTGAAGACGGCCACCAATAAACCGTTGAGCAGGCCCATGCCCAGGCCCGCCAGCAGGAAGACGGGCAGCGACAGCGCCGGCGCATGGCCCGGCAGCGACGCGATCATGCCGAGCACCGCCGACACGGCCAGCACCGAGCCGACCGACAGATCGATGCCGCCCGTGAGGATCACGAACGTCATGCCCGTCGCGAGCACGAGGTTGATCGAGCTTTGGCGCAGCACGTTCATCGTATTGGCCACCGTCGCGAAATTCGAGACGCCGTCCTCGGCGAAATACCCGGTCAAAAAATAAAACACGATGTACAGCGCGACGAGCACGGGCAGCATGCCCATCGTCGCGAACATGCGCGAGAACGCCTGGCCAATGCCGCCGTGCGCGCCTGCGCCCGGCGCCGCGGGAAGTGATGTCTTGATGGTTTGCATGATGCGTCTCCTATGCGGCCTGGGCCTGGGTGGCCAGCGCCATGATGTTTTCCTGGGTGATGCGTTCTCCCGCCAGTTCGCCGGACAACCAGCCTTCGCGCATGACGAGCACGCGGTCGCACACGCCGATGATCTCCGCCAGCTCGCTCGAGATGCACAGCACGGCCACGCCGGCATCGGCCAGCTCGTGGATGATCCGGTAGATCTCGTGCTTGGCACCGATGTCGACGCCGCGCGTCGGCTCGTCGAGGATCAGCACGCGCGGTCCGATCTCCAGCCAGCGCGCCAGCAGCAGCTTTTGCTGGTTGCCGCCCGAGAGGCCGCCGATGATGCCGTCCGGCCCCGCGCCGCGCGCGGACAGTTTTGCGATCGCGTCCCGCGTCACCTGCAGCAGTTCGCCGCGCCTCAGCACGCCGCAGCGCGCATGCTTGCCGAGTACGTTCATCGTCACGTTCGCCAGCAGCGACTGTTGCAGGAACAGGCCCTGCCCCTTGCGGTCTTCCGGCACGTAGGCGATGCCGAGACGGATCGCATCGGCCGGCGCGCGGATCGAGACCGGGCTGCCGTCGACTTCGACCGTGCCGCCCGCCATCCGGTCCGCGCCGAAGATCAGGCGCGCCAGCTCCGTGCGGCCCGCGCCGACGAGGCCGGCGAGCCCGACGATCTCGCCGGCGCGCACTTCCAGCGTGGCGGGATGCACCCTGGCGCCGTGCACGCCCGCCAGCTTGAGGCGCACGGGGCCGGGCGCGCGCCGCGCCGCGTGTTCATAAAAGCCGCCGAGTTCGCGGCCGACCATCATGCGCACGACCGTCTCCGGCGTCGCTTCGGCGCGGGTCAGCTCGCCGATCCAGGTGCCGTCGCGCAGCACGGTGACGCGGTCGGCCAGCATGCGCACCTCGGCCATGCGGTGGCTGATGTAGATGATCGCGATGCCGCGCTCGCGCAAGGCCCGCATCACGTCGAACAGGCGCGCCGTCTCGCGCTCGGACAGCGCGGCCGTCGGCTCGTCCATGATCAGCACGCGGCTGTCGTGCACGAGGGCGCGGGCGATTTCGACCTGCTGCTGGTCGGCGATCGACAGGCCGCTGGCGATCCGCGTGGGAGGAAACGTCGCGCCGAGACTTGCCAGGACGGCGGCCGCGCGCCGGTTCATCTGCGCCGTGTCGACGATGCCGAAGTGCCCGCGCGGCTCCGCGCCCATGAAGATGTTCTGGGCGACGGTCAGATTGGCCGCGACCGACAGTTCCTGGTAGATCAGGTTGATGCCGCAGGCGCGCGCGTCAAACGGACAGCCGATGACGACCGGCTTGCCGCCCACGCGGATCGTACCGGCGTCCGGTTGATAGACGCCGGCCAGGATCTTCATGAGCGTGCTCTTGCCGGCACCGTTTTCTCCCATCAGCGCGTGGATTTCGCCGGGGCGGATGGTCAGTTGCACGCCGTCGAGCACCGTGACGGCGCCGAACCGCTTGCGGATGCCGGATACCTCCAGCACGGGTGGTGGATCGATTGTTGCCATGTCGCCTCCGGAAGGGGAATTTCCGCCGGCCGCCGAGGCCGGCTGTCTTTTAGTGGCTGGCCCAGCCCTTGTAGGCCGCCACGTTGTCTTTGGTGATCGCCGGCGTGGGAATCAGCACGACCGGATTGGCCGGCCGCTTGCCGTTCATGATGCCGTAGCCGATCTCGACGGCCATCGTCGCCATCTTGTAGGGGTCTTGCGCGGTGGTGACGGCGAAGATGCTGTTCTTCGACCTGAGCGCGGCTTCCGCGTCGGGCGCGCCGTCGACGGACGCGACCATCTGCACGTCGGGCCGCCCCGCCTGCTTGACCGCGAGCTCGGCGCCGATGGCGGACGGATCGTTGATGGCGAACACGGCATCGATGCGGCGATGCGCGATCAAGAGGTTCGTCATGACTTCCATGCCGCCGTCGAGGCTGCCTTTCGCATCCTGGTTGTCGGACACGATGCGGATGCCGGTGCCGGCGAACGCCTGCTTGCAGCCGGCCACGCGCGCGATCACGGCGGTGACGGGCGGCCCGTTGACGATCACGACATTGCCCTTGCCGTGCAGGCGCTCCACGATGCGCTTGCACGATTCCGTGCCGGCCATCGTGTTGTCGGACATGATCGTCGCATTGGCATTGTCGGCACCGACGTCGACCGCGATCACGACGATGCCGGCATTGCGCGCCTTTTGCAGCACGGGTGCGATGCCCTTCGGGTCGGACGCATTGACGATGAGGATGTCGACCTTGTTGGCGATGAAGTTTTCGATCTGGCCGACCTGCGTATTGAGGTCGTATTTGCTGGAGACGGTCGTGACCCGGACCTTGGCGCCGCCGACCTTTTTGGCCGCATCATCCGCGCCCTTGCCGATGGCGACGAAGTATGGATTGGCGAGGTCGCTGACGGCGACGCCGACGGACCTCAAAGTGCGCGCTGCCTGGGCCGATGCGGCCAGCGAGAAGGCGAACGCCGCGATGCAGGCGAACACGGCTTGTCTTTTCATGACGATGTCTCCGAGCTGTTTTATGTGTTGAATGCTTCGTGATGAAACAACTTTACACGTGTCGACTTTTTGTCGTCAACAGATTTTTTTAAAGATTTTTTAATGGTTGAGTGATCACAACGGCATGGGAACCTCAGTGCCGGCATGGCGTCCACCCTAGGTGGATGCGCACTCTTATTGCGTGCAAGTATTTTTGCTATGATGGTGACGTGCCTGCCGGTGGCGAGCAAACTTTACACGAGTCAACTAATTGATGAAAACTGCGCAGAATTCCAATGTTGCCCGTGGTGGCCCGGTGACCATGCACGACGTCGCCGCGCGGGCCGGCGTGTCGCGCGCGACGGTATCGAAGTATTTCAATGACCGCGAAGGTTTAAAGGCCGACACCCTGGCCCGCATCGAACAGGCATGCCGCGAACTCGAGTACGTGCCCGATCCGCACGCCGTGAGCCTCGTGCGCGGGCGCTCGCGGATGGTCGGCGTCATCCTGCCGGTCGTGAACGAACCGTTCTTCGCCGAAGCCCTGCGCGCGATCGAAGCCAAGGCCAAGTCCCTGGGCATGGACGTGATCATCCAGTGCTCGTACAACGACCCGGCCGAGGAAGCGGAGGCGCTGATGACGATGCGGTCGATGAAGGTGGCGGGCGTGATCCTGACCGCCGTCGCATCGAAGGCCAACCTCGACCTGCTGCGGCGGCTGGAGCAGGAAATGCGCATCGTCTACATGGACAGCTATGTGCATGAAGACTGCAACTACGTGATGAACGACAACCGGCAAAGCATGGCGATGCTGACCCGTTACCTGCTCGGCCGCGGTCACCACCCGGCCTATCTGGGCGCGCCGCCCGTCGCGCATCCGTCGCCGGAAGAACGGCTGGCCGGCTACCTGGAGGCGATGGCGGAGGCCGGCATGGCGCCGCACGTCGTGCCCGCCAGCACGCAGCCGTCGTGGGATTTCGAAGCCTATGCGTTCCGCCACGTGCTCGACTGGCTCGCGAGCGGCGCCTGGAAACGCGCCGGCGTCACGGCCCTCGCCTGCGGGACCGACAGGCTCGCGATCGGCGCGATGTCCGCGTGCCGCCGTTTCGGCCTCGCGCCCGGCCAAGACCTGGCCATCGTCGGCCATGACGACCTGCCCATTTCCGCCTATCTGCATCCGCCGCTGACCACGTTCCGGCAAGACGTCGCCGCCATCGGCGTGGCCGCGATGGAATGCCTGCAGGCGCAACTCGATGGCACCGACGTGGCGCCGTACCGCAAGCGTTTTACCGGTGGACTGGTGCCGCGCGAATCGGCCTGACGCCGTTCCCGCCCTCGCCGGGCGCCTTGGGCCGGCCCCTGCCTGCGCAGGGGCGACGGTCTTGCGGCCAACAAAAATACGTCAGTCAGCCAGGCCCACGTATGACTAGCGTCTGGGCCGGAACCATTTGACGGCGGCGCGCGCGTTCGCCTTGACCGTGTAATCGATCTTGGCGATCTGCTCTTCCAGCGCCTCGGCCAGCACGCTGCCCGGGCTGGGCGGCGGCAGGTGCAGGTGGGCGTCCGCCTCGCCGTAGTCGCGGCGGATCTCCATGCCGGCCTTCCTGGCGATGTGCATCATCGTGCGGTTCGACGACAGGCACTGCATGTACAAGGTGTCGACGTCGGAATTGCGGCAGTGGATGGCCGCGCGCTCGAACAGCCGCGTACCGATGCCCTGCCCCCGCGCCGATCTCGACACGGAGACGCCGAACTCGGCCACCTTTTCCTTGTCCGTGTAATGGATGCTGTCCGGATGCGCCTCGCGCGACGTGAACGCGAGGTGGCCGACGCCGACCAGCTGGAACACGCGGTTGTAGACGCCGAACACGATGTCGTTCGAAAAATCGAGTTTCGCGACGTAGGCCTCCACCTGCTCATCCGGCAATACGCTGCCGAAGCGCAGCAGGCGGTCGTCGCGGTCGAGGGCCATGAAGTGGCGCAGGACCCGGCGCCGGTCGCGCTCGCGCAGTGCCTTGACGAGCACGGTGTGGCCGCCTTTGCCGGTGAACAGGCTTTTCAGCCAGCGGCGGAGGGGATGGTCCTGCATGATGGGATTGGTAACCGTTTCAATCCCCGGCATCGCCCAGCGCCGCCTTGACGGCACTCACCCGCGCCGCGTGCACGGCTTCCGGAATCCTTTCCCGGTTCTCCGTGTAGCGCGCCGCCACCTCGCCCGCGTTCACGGCGCGCGCCGCGTCCAGCGCGCGCAGCAGGTACGGCGCCTGCGGATAGTCGCGGCTACGCATGGCGTGCTGCTCGTCCCCGCGTCCGCGCGCATCGCATTCGGACGCCAGCAGCATCTGCGCGAAGCGGTCCGGCTTGCGGAAGGCGTCACAGCGTTCGAACAGGGTGACGATCGTGTTCGGGCGCAGTTCGAGCGCGCGGCTGACGTTGCCGTGCTCGCGCGCCGTCATGACGGCCAGGTCGCGGCATTCCGTCGGCACGCGCAGGCGTTTGGACAGCGCCGTGATGAGCTGCGGCCCCATGCCTTCGTGGCCATGGTGCTTGGGCCAGTGTTCGGGCGGCGTCGCGCCCTTGCCCAGGTCGTGCATCAGCGCGGCAAAGCGCACGGGCAAGTCATGGCCCCGTTCGGCCGCATAGTCGATCACGAGCATCATGTGCACGCCCGTGTCGACTTCGGGATGGTGCAGCGGCGGTTGCGGCACGCCCCACAGCGCGTCCAGTTCCGGCAGGATGCGGGCCAGCGCGCCGCAATCGCGCAGCACGGCGAGCATGCGCGACGGCTTTTGCTCCATCAGCCCGCGCGACAATTCCTGCCACACCCGCTCCGGCACGAGGGCGTCCACTTCGCCCGCCTCGACCATCTGGCGCATCAGCGCGAGCGTCGTGCCGGCGACCGTAAAATCGGGAAAGCGCGCGGCGAAGCGCGCCAGGCGCAGGATGCGCACCGGGTCCTCGGCAAACGCCGGCGACACGTGGCGGAACACGCGGTCGCGCAGGTCCTGCAAGCCGCCATACGGGTCGACGATGGTGCCGTCCTCGGCCCGCGCCATCGCGTTGATGGTCAAATCGCGCCGGATCAGGTCGTCTTCCAGCTTGACGTCGGGATCCGTGTGGAACACGAAGCCGTGGTAGCCCGGCGCCGTCTTGCGCTCGGTGCGCGCGAGCGCGTACTCCTCGTGCGTCGTCGGGTGCAGGAAGACGGGAAAATCCTTGCCGACGGGACGAAAACCCTTGGCGACCATGTCCTCGGGCGTGGCGCCGACGACCACCCAGTCGTGGTCCTGGACGGGCAGTCCCAGCAACGCATCGCGGACGGCGCCGCCGACGACATAGGCCTGCATCGTC